>Ga0137404_10003607_pt1 | contig 10315 bp, 11 predicted proteins | sample CZOMad2_1_16fung_FD_108285 | JGI IMG/M metagenome (GOLD analysis project Ga0137404, IMG submission 108285) | Vadose zone soil fungal communities from Angelo Coast Range Reserve, California, USA - CZOMad2_1_16fungal (Illumina Assembly) | ecosystem: Environmental > Terrestrial > Soil > Vadose... | reverse complement strand
TATCTTTGGACTCATTGCCGACTACATTTCAAGAATGGAGAATACATTCTAGTTGACAAAGGTGATATTGTTTTTATGACTTGATAAATGAGTGAACTGAATTTTATATCTCACATTCAGGTTATCCATCATCTCCTTATGTCTTGCGACCCTTTGATGAGACAGAATTTGCTGGTGCACTATGGAACCTACACAGGGTGATATTCACCATGAATGTGGCAATTTTTGCTTTTTCCTATATTAAATGGTAAATACATTCTACCTAGATTTGGTATGGTAAATTTTACTCAACATTTACTCATCCTAAATGGTGATTTTCCACATCATGAGATAAAAGATGATATAATGGGAAAATGTGACGAACAAAAAGACAATGAAAAAGTATAGGTATGAATAGCCCAAAAGGAGACTGTCAAGTCATTGCAAAAACCAAGTGCAAATGCAACTGTAGTTGTGAAAGGTGTTACCAAGAAATGCAGAAAGAAAAAAAAAAGTAAACAAGGTGCTGCTACTCATCATCATCCATGAATATAGGACGGGCACAGCTTTCACTGCGATCTATAATTGCCCAACTGTTACCATCCTTCACCCGCCCAACAAGGCATTGAACACACTCCATGTCCACTACCTCCAGGTGGCCCTCTCGCGAATAGTAATAGATATTGTTTTCGGCCTTCAACTTTGCATCCGCACAGGCACGGATGGCAGCCAAAATAAGAGTTGTATCCTCTGAGAGCCCAACTACGGGAGATGCCTTGAGTCTAATGACAAAGATATGCTGTAGCTGGCCAAAGAAAGTTTGCGGTTCAAGCATGACTGGTCGCTTTGGGTATCGTGCGTTCCTGTCCACGAGCATTTCATACTGGCGAGCAGGAACTATTAGCCACAAGACTAATGATGGTTAAATATGCAGCTTACACGAACAAATGTTGCATCCCGGCGGTCATCACCAAAAGCAACAAGGGTAGATGCATTCATGAGGTCCCCACCGTCAACACGCCGCACCTTGCCATATCGTCGTAAAGATGCTGCCCGCAGGTGAGATCGGATATCCTGCACAGGGGCATCAAACCGAGTTGCAAGGCACGCCGCGATTTTCTCAATAAGGGGCGGAGGGACGGGGTCTTGTTGACAAGGAGGTAATAAGACATAGTCAGGATCTGTAAATATGATATTAGGACATATGTTCATTATCATGAAATCTCGTACTCACAGGCATCAGTAGTAAATGTGCCGGAAACGTCATGTTTCGGTGCTTGGAGTGATAGAGCATTGTGAAGACGATGATTCATCTTGATTTGCGTAAGCTGGGCCACCTCAGTGACATATCGATCAATACTAGGGAATGGAAAACGGCGGCTCCTAACGGCAGGAACCAAAGAACCACAGTGGCGTTCCATCGGAAATGCCCAATACGCCCACATGGGTCCAGAGGCCTCAATACTATCTGCAATGTGTAAAAGTGCGTGTACGGTAACAATGCATGTGGGCAGGCGGTCAGGCGAATACTGGTAATACATTCTAGGTACGTTGTTCACGTAAGCCCGTAGCACTAAAAGGGAACTGTGCTCACTTTTCGTAGTCTCCTACCCAATCAATAAAGCCGCCACGAATGGTTTGGATTTCTTCCGTAGTGATTTCGAACTGCAAGCACAGCCGAAGCAGCTTAACGAGCTCAATAAAATGTTTGTAGTACCGCTGTTTGCGGAATCGTCGACGCAGAAGTACAGGTCCTAGGTAAAGCGTCCAGATTGACCACGCCTCTGCGGAGTACGAAGATCTTTGAGTAGCAGGGTTTGGTGGCCGAGCACCAAACGCGGACGGTATAGTTGAGCCTGCAGCTGCTGTTGCTGCGGCAATAGATTCCCAAACATTCGGCAGAAATTGATGCTCCCCGACGCCTTCGTCGAGACCTTTAAACCCCCCGGTCCAAAGCAGAATCAAATTTGGAATGAGGTTCTCCCAAATCAAATGCATAAAGTCGTACGGAAACGAGAGGGGAAAGGATAGAGACTTGAGGTTTGATAAAAGGGGAACCCCTTTAATACCATAAGCTTTCGAAAGCCGGCTCTTCTGCGTCTTGCTGGAGGCATCCCGTACTGCTCTAGCCTGACGCAGCATCTCGTCCTCTGTGCGCAATGGGAGGTTTGCAGCATCATAGATCGCGGGCGCGGACTCTGACTCCGCCACATCAGGGTGCAGGGAGCGGTCAAGAGGAACATAATAAATATTGTTTGTCGAATCAGGTATTCGCACGCCGAGAATTTTGCACATGCGACATGGCGAGAATCCATTATGACCGGTCATGCGCATTACCATGGACATAGCGGGGATGTCGCCGAAGACGAGGAACAAATAGGCGCGCAACAAGAAGAACTCATCGGCGAGTGCGTCAAATGCTCGCACGCCATGCTGAAGACGCATAAATTCTTCAAAAGCGGGCCACGCGAAGGAATCAAAGTCCTTGGGCTTATTTGGACCCGGTATTGTACCAAGGTCAAGTTTATTGTCTTTGTGGAACCGCGTTTCGGGTGGGAGATTGTAGTTGAAGAGGAGAAGGGGCCAGGCAGTAGCCTGCCGCCGCCGGAATGGACAAAATCCATCCGTGGAAAGGCCAAGTGCGACGTCGCGCGGGTCAGAGAAGTATTCGTGCGAAGCAAGCTTCCCATTAATGATGACTTTCTTTCCCAGCAGACGGTGATAGATGTGCGAGTCAAATACGTCCGTGACTTTACCAGGGGTGGGTGCGTGTTCAAAGGCTCGATATCGCATTTCTGTTGCTTTGATGGGATTGGCCTGCATGGCGACAAGACGGGGGATAAACGGCAGGTAGTTGAACACTTTCCGTGATTTTTTTCTGCCCCTGTGATCGATAACCCATCGATCTTGGCCGCAATACGGGCAGTTGGTGCGATCCCTGTGATCCCCAGCAAAACAGCAGCAGGAGTTAATGCAGCAGTCATATCGGACAGGCCTAAAGCCAGATAGAGCCTGCAGCCGTGACCTGCAGACTTTGACTGTCGGCACTGGCTCCTTGGGGAAGGCATATGGAATCTTAGCAAACGCCTCATCCGTCAAATGTTCATCGATTTTGAATGCATACGCCCGTAGAATCGACATATCACGCTCACTTAAATTTCCAGCTACGTTGGAACAGTGAGCTGAAGTACGCATACGGTTACATATGAGCTCACCATTAGCAACTGCGCCGCGTTCAAAGTCCTCCCCCAGAAGATCCAATGCTGTAAGGCCATCCTCGTGGTCATCCCAGCCGTCGTACAGCTTCCAACCTTCTGGGTCTTCCTCTACGATCTCCCCCCCATCCTCTTCATTCTCATCATGCCCATCGTCGTCGTCATGGTGAAGTCCTGACCAAACATCCCTAAGGGCGGCATTGATCGCATGCTCAGTACCCGCCTCATTATCATACCCCAGAGTCATGTCCACCTCTCCGGCTGCACCGCCCCCTTCTGAAACAGCTATGTCGAGTTCTCCATTTTCAGAAATGGGTACGGGTGACAAAGGGAAGTAGCGTCGAGAACTACGAAGCTTTTTGGATGGGTTGAGTCGAGGTGGACTAATACTGTGCCCAAGCCTCCGAAATGCCCTCACTGCCGCAGTGATAAGGCGGGGAGCTGTTCGTCCTCGTAAATGATTACTTATTTCTCGACGTGTGAGCACTTGGTTGCAGCCACATGTACATACAGGCATTATGTGAACGCAAGGGTAAACGGGCGTGTTATGGAGGGCAGATCGAGACAAAGCACCTGTCTAAGGGTATGCAATCTAGCTGTCGTAACAGACCCCTTCTTCGGATCGTCAGGGAAAGCGGAGCGTTAGCGACGCCGCGCGATTCACCAAGGGCCATTGCTAAAGCAACGCCATGGCAACGGCCTGCATATTCAACAATTCGCTGCCGTAAAATCTATCCCGATCAAACAGATAATTGCGCATATAAAGTCACATTGCACAAGTCTAAACCCTAACACACTTGGTCAACTGCCTGCGACACGCAGTTAGCACAATGGCCAACAAACAGCCGAAAAATAGAGTATCCACCAAGACACGCGATAACCCACTATTGCCAGCTGCCAAAAACGCTCCGGCCCCCCTAGGGCAGAAGAAAGCCAATGCCGTCCGTGGGCACGAACGAAATGTGGTGATGGACAAGGACGACGAAAACATCGATTCGACAGGGATTTCAAAACTAAACCGCCGTTCATCTCGTTTGAATGACACCGTGCAGGATGCGGCTGCCACGGCACGTAAAGCCAGTAAACGTGGTCGCACGTCTCAGCATCGCTCCTCCTTCCTACTCTCGGAAGATGCTAGCAGCAGGGCGGGGACAGACGACGATGAGGCGGAAGAGCCAGCGCCAACTCCCAAAAGGCCCCAGGCGCGCTCGTCAAAGGTCACAGGCAGACATAAGGATAAGGGTACGGGGAATGAAGGTAATGCGGTGAGAGGGCGTCCTGTTGCCTCCACGAGGGGCGAAGGCGCAAATCCTGGGCGCAAAGCGCGTAGTCGCTCGCCTACCCCCACCCACGCAAATGCCCAGGCAGAAGCAAGTGGCTTGGACGAAATCCAGGACTTGCAAAGGCAGCTTCAGGAGGAGAAAGGTCATCCCTCGTACCACATTTGAAAGAGAACCTGTTCGCTTACGATTTTCAGATAAAAACCGGCTCCTGCGTCGCACTGCCGCTACACAAACCTCACAGGCATCTAAGACAATTCCAAAGCCCAAAGGTTCCGTTGGGGCAGCTGGATTCAGTCTGGTAACTGAGATGAAGCTCGATAAGTATAACCAGAAAGACAAAACCCTCTACAATGACATATTAGTACGTCGCAGAGTTCTTTTAAATAACAAATAATTTACCAACGATGCAGGCGTCTGTGCGCGCACTGGCAATCGGTGCCGGTATCGACTTCGGCCGCAGATATAAAGATCAATCAATTACCAAACTGGCCAAGCTAATGGTCGCCGTGAGTACATGTCCTAAGAGGGTGCCGTTAACTAACATTAAGCAGGCCAGGGAGGCGGAACCGTACCTAGCGAGGTTTGAAGACGACTGGGCTACTGGGCAGATCGTTCGCCAGTATATCAACGGTAAACAGAAATACGAAAACGCAAAGGCGAATGGGAAAGTGAAAGTAGGAGAAAAGCGACAAAGGATCAGCGCTGCAAGCCCTGTAGCAAACAAGCGCAGCAAGCGCCTGCCTAGCCCGAACGACGATGAGGAAGAGAGCGTCGATGATGGCTTCAATGGCGGCAGCAATGGCAGTGATGGGCGTGGCATGGACGAAGACGCCGTTGGTAACTTCAGGGATGAGAGGGAATAAGAGCTTCGTGACAGCGACTGAGATGTATTGGCGTTAGTAGGTTTTAGGGGCAACGAGGGCTTACATCCAGCCTGAAGAGCGACCGCGTATAATCTGCCTGAATTTTATTGGTGAGATGAAAATCGTAGTGAGTCTCGACCAGGCGGCTTCCTGATCCTAGAGAACTCCTTGAGATCCGCGGGCGAAGCGGACAGGCCGAGGCTCTCGCGAAACGATCGCAAGCAGTCGCGCTGAAAAATGTTCGCCTTCCCGAGGCAGGCGCCCCTCGTAGCAGAACTGGCTGTCCGATACGGAAGGCGCGCCGGATCTACTGGACCGGGGTGCCTCTTCAGACAACTCCGTCACGAAACTTGCAGCCATGAGTAAATCGGTAAAGGAATATTACTGCGTACAAGTAGAAGTGGATCAAAACCAGCATGGGTGTCGAGAGTCGGCGAAGAGAACGCACGCGTGCCGATATAACGCGACCATCAAGCAAAATTCATGGGGAAATAATGACAAAATTTGAGCTCCTGGTCAACGTCAGGAAAATAGACGCCCGACATACAGCCATCTAGCCGTCCACCATATATACCAAACTAAACGCCCAACCGATCACATAGCACGATGGGAAGACCTGGTAAGGTGATTGATCTGCTGTCCGTGTTGTGATTAACCGCCGCCTCAGACAAATACATCGCCTCCTGCCAGTTGCGAGACGAGGGGGTATTGAAACTATCGCGCCCACCCCCGTCACCGAATCTACCGCCGCGATCGCAGCCGTCTTCTAACAATACTGTCCGGTTGACGGATGCGGAGGGCAAAAGGAAGCTCAAGCTTCGCTAGAAGCGCAAGGGACGTGGGGGGATGTGGGGGCATCGTTGTGCTAGAGGGATACGGTTCGATTGGATGGATACAGCTGAAGGATTGGTGCGTAGACACGAGGGGAATCGCCTGGGGCCTCAGGGGGGGAAGGATGGGGAGGTATGTAAGAAAAAACTGAAGGATCTAGGGGAAAGGCAGATGTAATGGCGTAGGGATAGGCTTATTCCTTCCTGTATGCCTACGACGGAAATACAATTGAGTCGCTATGGGAGTTCAAACGGCTCTTGAATGCGAAAGGCGCACGACCGTCAAGGCACGGGGGGAGTCGTTTAGGGCTTGAAGAAAGATGGATGGGTATGTGAGGGAAAACAGAAGGATGGACGGGTGGGCGGTCAGGTGCGGGGAAGGAGTGCAGGTATAGTCGCGTCTGGTTATCCCCTCCCGTAAGTTTGTGCTATCGTTGCAACGAGAATATAATTAGGTCTCCATCGGTGATTTAAATGGCTCGTGAGGGTGAAAGTGCTCGGGTTTGTTATGTGATGGTGAGCGGGTCTCTCGCTCCGTGAGCGGTTTTAATCGTCCAACTTAAGGTGCCACTATTCTCCTCGCAATATTCTGTTTGTGTCTACTGGCTATACGAGGCCAGCAGAGGCTGAACTCTGGGGTAAGTCTCAGCGATGGGGCGCTGGTGGGGTTCCTCGTCCGGTGTTGAGCGCTTTTCATCGTCCAAATTAAGGCACCACCATTTTCCTTATAATATTCCGCTTGTGTCTGCTGGCTATACGAAGCCAGCAGAAGTTGAACTTTGGCGTGGGTCTCAGCGTGGGGCGCTGGTGGGGTTTCTCGCTCGGTGAGCGGTTGTCATCATCCAATCTATGATTCTCCCTATACTCTGATGTGCATGCCTGTTGCAAACTTGGAGGGTCTCGGCGATGGGGTGCTGGTGGGGTTTCTCGCTCGGTGAGCGGTTGTCGTCATCCAATCTATGGAGTCATCATTCTCCCTATACTCTGATGTGCATGCCTGTTGCAAACTTGGAAGGTCTCAGCGCACCAGCGCAGCTAAGGTATCTCGCTCAGTGAGCGGTATTAATCGTCCAACTTGTGTTAGCTTACCTAGTGTATGATAAATAGGCGAGAGTCGGAGTTGATGGTAAGAAGAAGAAAGTGATCGATTGTGACACAATGTCACATCATGCCAAGTGTGTACATGCACGTGCACTTGTTCAATAATAGTTGGGACCGGCACTGCCACTGCCAAATTTGTCCAACCTCAAAACTTTTCTTGACAAGGAATGGAGCCCTTTGAGTGAAATCTGTTCCAAAAAAATATCTTAGAACATTGGATTAGTTTTTTTTTTCAGGTTAGAAGTTTATGAAATGTTGAGGATTGACTGAGCCTTTAGGCTTACAAAAATAGGCTGATTTTGCCCTTTTTGGCCTTAAAAGCAGAAATCCTAAGGAACAATGATGCCCCATAAAATTATGTTCCAAACAATTTATTCATTGCATCTCCCTGTTCACTTTTTCATAAGCCACCGAAGCATTATCCGAGCTTCCTGAGGAGTTAGCTCTACAGTCCGTGATGGACAAATTTGTAGTGGCAGTGCCGGTCCCCACTATTAATAATAGCATGCATTCATTCATTTCGAGTACGAGTATTATTCAACGGACTGGAATACCAACTACTGCTCTTCGTGTGCTAACCAAAGATCAAGTCATCAACAGCCCCGTGCGCAAAGTAAGAGATACAAGGTAAAATAGCATATGGACCGTAAGAAAACATAGACAATGTGCGATCAAGCATACAGAAGAAACGGTGTTGGGGAAACCCAAACGAAAAGTGGACACCTTCAGAGAGGTGTGTGACTGCGAGAGTGTTAGCCGACCGCATAGGTAATGTAGGGCTCGACTTACAATAAATTCCTGACGCGAGTATCCTTCCTGTCCAGCTTAGACAGGCGGTGGACAGTTGTTGACTTTTCAACGACCCGCGGGTCATTGAAGACCGCATGTATCCGCGCTTGCACCTTGACTAGCGTGGCTTGAAACCCGACCTCGGTTATTTCGCACATACCCGGAATCCCATCTTGGTAGCATTCCGTTACATTGATATGCTGATAAACGTGAGCATTAGTGGTTTGTAATCAGCATTAGCTTCGCTTGCCTTCATGACCACGTATACAAAGCTGCATTCCGGGGGCCTGCTTATCGTTGGTAGGAAGAATATATCGGCGAGGGTGTTGAGCTGGCCCTTGCGAAGACGATGGAATGTTTCACAGTAGCAGCGCTGGAACGTTCGTCCAGTCAGGTAGATAACAAGGGCTTCCTATAGTAGCAAATCAACATGGTTAATAGCAAATAGTAGAGCGACGACCTACGTCATTGGCTCTTTCGCTGCCAGAAAATGCAGTTCGAAAAAGGTTCATGTCCATCTCGTATAGCTCATAGTTGTGAAAAACGTCGATCAGTTCAACCGGCTTCGCTATATAACCAGGTCGGCCCTCGACGCCGCTGTCCGCATCCGACAGAAGGATGGAGTGCACGCGGTCTCTGTCGTTTCCTCGGAATTTGCTGCCAATCGCTTTGGTCTTCTTCCTGAAGTAGTTCTCCTCCGGCATGGTGCGCTCTGGTGGAATTAGCTGCCGCCGTATCGACGTAGAAAAACCAGACACTTACCGATCTGGAAGGCGGGCAATTGACGGTCGTGATATTCCTTATAAGCGTAGCCATACATGTGTAGAAGCGCATCGCGGGTGAAAGGTGGAAAGTAAGACAAGAAAACATTGTTTTCGACGATCCTTTTGATGAGATTCCAGAGCTCATCTTCTTTCATATTCTCCGTCCAAGGAGCATCTGCTGGCGGGGGAGCGGCTGGCTGTGGCCGGGACGATTGCGTGCTAGATCCTGCTCGGGAAGAAGCAGAACCAACACTTGCGTCTGCTTGCACCCGTTTGGAATTCGGGCGTGTGGGAGTGACCATAGCGCCCAAGGGTTTGCTGGGCTGGTGAATCGCCCTGCTGCTGGTGCTCGACATGGAGCCGGTGTCATGTGTGCGCACGCTAGATGGCGCATAAGAGGACGAGGGGGATAACCCACTGATGAATGGCGGAGGCGCATGGCTAGGGGACACCATGTGGCCATAGTCGTAGAGCTGCATACGCGGTTGCGATACTGCATCCATCCCCCTTGGACCCGAAGAAGTGGCAGGTGACGATTGCTGCTCAACTCTGCGCGGGTTGGAATGCCTCCGGCTGGATTTGCCTGGAGCGAATCCGCCAGGTCCCGCCATTGTTTGTGAAGACGACAGGTCGCGGGTGATCGAACCCTGTAACGGTGTTGGCTGGGCGCCGGAGGCCCGCTGAAAGGGGTTAAGAGGCACGTATAATGGCCCGTGAGGGTTGGACTGCCGCTGCATAGGACTGGACTGCTGCATAAGATTTGAAGGCGGCATGTATGGGTTGGACAGCTGCGTAGGACTGGACTGCTGCATACAATTTGAAGGCGGCATGTATGGGTTGGACGGCTGCGTAGGACTGGACTGCTGCATAAGATTTGAAGGCGGCATGTATGGGTTGGACGATTGCTGAAAAAGGTTGAAAGGCGGCGCCTGGTTCAAAGTACCGCTAGGAGCAGCTCCCGTAACGGAGCCTCCAGCGCCTGGCTGGGTGAGAAGAGTGGGATCCAGACATTGCTCGTCGGTGTTGAGCATGCTGAAAAAATCTTGCAAGACGTTATCTGACATGGATATTGCGCGTAAGGAGGGGACATTGCTCTCAAGTCGAGTACTTTTTGAAGCTGGCAGAGAGAACCCTGCGAAGTGAGACACGAAAACGCCGCCCCAGGCAAACCGCTAGTGCAAGGTCAGGAAAGGGGTGAGCGGTCTAGCACAACTACCAAGACAGCATGCCAAATGAGCCGCAGAACAATTGGCTGGCACAATTCGCCGAACGCACGAGGACATGCGTGTCACCTCAAGTAACAGAAATGTAACATACTGATCCATATCAGAAAGCGTTCTAGCAACATGACTAGGGCTGAATCTTTGCCTTCAGTATGCCAGAATGATCGATCATTCTAGCTGCGCCACCGCAATTGCTACCGATTTGAAATCGTTCTAGCAACTCGGCAATGTGATGCTGGAATTTCTCGCTCGATGACGGTTCTTGTCT
>Ga0137404_10003602_pt1 | contig 10325 bp, 9 predicted proteins | sample CZOMad2_1_16fung_FD_108285 | JGI IMG/M metagenome (GOLD analysis project Ga0137404, IMG submission 108285) | Vadose zone soil fungal communities from Angelo Coast Range Reserve, California, USA - CZOMad2_1_16fungal (Illumina Assembly) | ecosystem: Environmental > Terrestrial > Soil > Vadose zone... | reverse complement strand
CTGGAATACCACCTCGGTGCCCGATGGTCCGCACACCCTGAACGTCTCGGTGCAGGACAGCACGGGGGCCACGGCGTCGGCTGTCCGCAACATCACCGTGCAGCAGCCGCCACCGCTGACGATCAAGGTGTTCATCACGCAGCCGGGCACGGACGGGGCGACGGTGAGCGGCACTATGTGGTTCACGATCTGGATTGAGAACGCCGCGGCGGGCAGCAAGACCTACACGATGAGTCTGGGCAACTCCGTCATTGGCACGACGGACACGACCTCCAACGGGCCCGTGTCGATACCGTGGAACACGGCCGCCGCGCTGAACGGGAGCCAATCGGTCACGGTCACCGTGCGCGACTCAGCTAACGGGACCGGGCAGGCCGTTCGGGTGGTGACCGTCGCGAACTGATCAGATGCGGGCCTGGGAGTGCCGTCGATGACTCCAGAGGGATTGCCGGCCCGGGGGGTTGCCTGCGGCGCCCAGCAGCACTCGAATGCGCGTTCGAATCCCCGCGATTAGTTCAACGTCCGGATGTCGACTGGCCCGCGGACTTCGGGCCATGCTCTGCGATGATGGCCACCCAGGCTTTATCGAACTCGGCCATTAGCCTCTCGAACGCTTGCGCCTCGGTCCGCAGGCGAGCGTCGTCAACGGCGCTCCGGCTTGTCCAAAGGCTCGTCATCTGGTTCTCCCGAGCTGTGGCTTCGGCCAGACCGTAGATGAAGGCTGTCCGCACGTCATAGACCACCGCGGAGGCCGTTGTCGTCACGACGGCTTCGTGCAAAGGAAGCATCCCCAGGCTGATCGCGGTGAGCGGCGGGAGCACGCTGCCCTGAACGTGAAAGGACGTATCGAACGTATATACGAGCAGCATGTCTGCACGTAATGAGGCGCCGGCCAGCCGCAACTCCCTGAATGACTCGAGCGTCTGCGGCAGCAATAGTCGGTTCAGAGGGCCGACCCCGGCCACCATGGGCAAACGCCCGATGCGCTCGAAGTGGGCCTCCTGCTCGACGTCGCGTGTCGTGATAACCGTGTACCGGCCGCCCCCATATCCCTGATTGGTCAATGAACGGTAACCCGGAGCTTGAACTCGAACCGTGACCAAGCGCGTCGGGAACGACGCTGCCGGTTTGCGGTCGAGAAGCTCTCGTACGTCGGCATCGGCGAGTCCCGACAGGCCGGCGGCGGCCCCCGGCGTTACATACTTGGCGCAGCCCGTGAAGGCACAAAGTGCGAGGGCCATCATCAGCATCGTGGTTCGGTTGCGTCCAGTCATCGCGGGAACCTCCATGTGCGAAAGAGCCACACGCAGACCTTACGCAAGCGGTAACACGGTATCCTGCCGCCCACGCCGATCACCGCTTGGAAGGCGGACCGCAGGGCGGCGCTGTGCCCGACGACTCAACGGGTCTACGCAACAGCAACCATCAACCGGCCGCTAGCAGCCCTGCGCCACCTCCTTCAACTCGCCCATGAGGAGTGGGAGCTACTGCCGATCGTGCTGCTTGCGGCATGCGCCAAGTCGAAGAACAAGGCTCTGAGAAGCATCGTGGTCATCGCTCTGGAGAGTGGCCTCCGCCGCGCGGAAGTGCTCGGGCTGACGTGGGACCGGGTCGACCTGAGCCGTGGCGTCATCCGCCTGGAGCGGACGAAGTCAGGGAAGAGGCGAGAGGTGCCGATGCGCCAGGTCGTCTACAACACGTTGGCCGGTCTCCCTGGTCCGCGGGAAGGTCGAGTGTTCAAGACGCGCAGCATCCGGACGGCCTTCGAGAACGCCGCGGAGGCCGCCGGTCTCGACGATTTCCACTTCCACGACACCCGCCATCACTTCGCGTCGTGGTTCATGATGCGTGAGGGGAGTCTTCAGGAACTGAAGGAGATTCTCGGCCACGCCGACATCACGATGACGCTTCGCTACGCCCACCTCTCGCCCGCGCACCTTCGTAGCGCCATGATCAGGACCGAGCGCCAAGCAGTTTCCGCCGCCTCAACACAAGATTCAGCACAAGAGGCGACCGCGCTCGCGGAGGCGTCGTCTAAGTAGTTGGTGCCGAAGGGGGGACTCGAACCCCCACACCCTTGCGGGCACATGACCCTGAATCATGCGCGTCTGCCAATTCCGCCACTTCGGCTCGGAGAGCGTCGTTCATAATACCCAGCAGGGATGGCCAGTCAAGTCGAGGGCGACGGCGACCGGACGATTTCCACCAACCGCCGGGCGCGGCACGAGTACGAGATCCTCGAGACGGTCGAGGCCGGGCTCGTGCTGCGCGGGACGGAGGTCAAGTCGCTGCGTGACGGCGGCGTGAACTTCAAGGACTCGTACGCGACCATCCGCAACGGCGAGGGCTGGCTGGTCGGCTGCCACATCAATCCCTACAGCCACGGCACCGACGCCAACCACGAGCCTGACCGTGACCGCAAGCTGCTGCTGCACCGCAAGGAGATCGGCCGGCTCACCGGCAAGGTCGCCGAGCGCGGGCTGACGCTCATCCCGCTCCGGCTCTACTTCAAGCACGGCCGCGCCAAGGTCGAGCTCGGCCTGGGGCGCGGCAAGAAGCTGCACGACAAGCGCGCCACGCTTCGCGAGCGCGACCAGCGCCGCGAGATGGACCAGGCGGCGCGAACGGTGACGCGCGCGGGCGGCCCGCGCCGGCGAAGTCGCGACGACGAAGAGTAGTCGGAGGGCCGTCCGGCGTCTATACTGAGTGCTACGTCGCGCTCATGCGGCGAGCGACACACAAGGGGGGGCGACAGGTTTCGACGGGGATCAACGAGGTCCAGGCTGCGTCTCGAGGTTTCTCACCCCTCGTAAATAAGTGAGAATCTTCTAGCTGCCAACACACAGCTAGCTCTGGCGGCCTAACAACCGCTGGTGTCGGCCAGGTCGAGCCATCAGGGCCTGGGAACCGGCATCATACTCTGGTGGCTGGCTCCAACCTTTGCCTCAGGGGCGGAGCGAGACATATGAGGCTGGCCTCGCGGCCCTCCTGCCGGATGGAGGGCTGAAGGGCGAGAGCGCAGTAAGATAAACCGGCTATCGACGTAGACGCCTGCGGCTGAGGGTTTCCGGACGTGGGTTCGATTCCCACCGCCTCCACCATCGCAACTGTCGGACCAACGCAACTGTAGGACTTGGCCCGACTGTGGCCGGAGCCTATACCGCCACGACATCCGCGGGATGTATTTCGACGGCGGCGGCCTGGTGGATCAGCGTGACCGCCAGGACGAGCCGGGTCATGCGGTCCTTCCGGATCAGACGGCCACGGACACCCTTGAGCGGCCCGCGCACGACCTCGACCTCCATGCCTTCGGTGAGGAAGGGATGCGGGTCGTAGTCGAACCGGCCTGCGACAAGCCGTTGGATCGCCTCGATCTCCCCGTCAGACAACGGCTCGAGCTGCCCTTTGACGCCGATCACTTCGATGACGCCGTACACGGTGAGGACGCGCAGCCGCTCTGCCAGCGGAAAGCGCGCGAAGCAGTAGCCTGCAAACAGGGGGAACTCAACTCGCATCCGCCGGTCTTTCCACTGGCTCCAGCGCGCGTACGTCGGCAAGAAGACTTCGATGCGTCGCCCCTCTATTTCGTCGCGCACCTTTTTCTCGTGACGCGCCCTGGTACGTATCGCGTACCACCGAGGAGTGAGGGCGTCCCGGAGGGGCGGGTGCGCGCCACCTTCGCCGTGCGGCGCAGGGCGTCCGAGCGCGATTGCCTCGGAACCCCTCGGGCTCTCCGGTCTCATGACATGGACCCGCCGTCAGGCGAGCGCCAGCAGACCGGAGCGCGCGGTCTTCTGCTCAGCCTAGTCTGTCGAAGCTAATTGCTACCGTTGTCCGCAGGTTGCCTCCACGTATACACGACTGTGCCATCGGTCACGGAGATATTATCGATATGACTGAATGGTTGAACCGGATCGTCGAAGAGTATCGCGATCGACACGATGATTGCTCCTGGTGTGGGCGGCACCGTGAACGTCGCTGCATATACTGACTTCCGTTGGCAGCCATCACAGTATCGGTCCCGCCCATAGACGCGCAGCCCGTCGTCTAGACCTATTAGTTACTGCCGTTGTCCGCCGGACGAGTCCAGGTGCAGGGGTTGCATCCGACGTTGGTGTCGGTCACCGAGATGTTGTCGATGTGGCTGGAGCCGGAATCGTCCCACAGGATCGCGAGCGATATGATAATTGCGGTAGGCGGAACCAGCGCAAACATCAGCGCCTGACTAACCGTATGCCTCTGATACGTGCTTCCGTTGGGGGCTGGCGTAGGTAGACTTGTCGCCGGCATCTCGAATGGATTAGCGCAATGGAAATATGTGTGGTTGTCGCCCAGAATGGGGTCGAGCCATCGTATGCTGAATCTCGGCGAAGTAAGGCTACACTCGCTAGGAGTCGGAACTCCGTTCTGATCCGTCGTCCGGACGAAGAACTCCAGGCCGCTAACTCCAGTCAGTCCGACAGGTTCTCCGTCGAAGCCCTCGATAGCAACGACGGCCCTTGCCGTGGCGGCTACGGTCGCTGGCGTCAAATGCACTAGCAACATTGCGAAGTTGACTGATCCACCAGAGTCGGCGAGGCCTGTGCGTGGCTGCCATCGCGCGTAGGAATGGGGACCGAACCCGTTCGGATGGACGACCTTCGCGGGCTCGCTGCACCCGGGGCACGTGTTCTGAGCGAGAAGGTTGGCCGCGGGCGACACGGCGAGAAACGTCATCAGCACCAGCGTGAGAGCCCACTTGATCTTCATTGACGCGCCCTCTTGAAATGCTTTAGTCCTCGTTCACACGCGGCCCTCTACCTATAGCAGCCGAGGCGCGACGGCTGCCGTACGACGAGAAGAACTACTCGACGAGCGTATCAAGCAATAGTCATGCCTCTGATGGTGCGGCGCTGCCGCCACATAGGGATTTCCCACTGATCACATTCATTGCGGCTATTCGATGGTGTAACGATGGCGGACAGCCAGCTCGTCGGAGGGCGCCGCCTCGGCAAACTTTTGCCTATCCGTCCGGCTGCAGTCTCGGAGGTGGCGAACCTTTTCCTCATGCACCGACGCCGTCGGCATTACGCAGCGGACGGCTCGGCACTGAGCGCGAATGGACGGAGACGACGCCTACAACGAACTCACTCACGAGGTCGATGTCGTCGACGCGATCCTTCACGAGCACGCCACGCGATCAATGCAGACGCCGAGAAGGACCGATGGAGTGTCGAGGCCGCGGCGCGGCGTCGGCCTGACTTAACTGTTTCTGGCGCCTCTCGTCAGCGGCACTGAGGCTTGTTCGGAGGACACGGACACGGCTCCGAAGAACACGTCTGGGTCGTCGTATCAGGAGGGACCGGCTTATCGCCGATGCGCGAAGCCTCGCCAGACAGGAGCACGCTGGCGGCGACAATGGGGAGCACGAGATCGGTCAACAGGCGCACCGTGTAGCGAAGTCGAGTGCTCATCGCGAGCGACCTCCGTCCTGTCGGTTCTGCCGCGGGGCGTGCCGACGTTGGAAGCGAGGCTTCGTACTGTCGGTCGGATCATAGGCATCAAAGCCACGTCTGTCAAGCACCCGGACAGCTGATAGCCGCCACGTGCGGCACTTCTCGCGCAGCTCGTCGATGGCGGCAACGGTATCGCGGGCGTGATACCCCTCACGCCTTGATTGAAGAGTGTGCACTCGACGAAAAGAAACCGCTTGACGGCGCGCACCGCCGTCCTTATCTTCCCGCCTACGACGGGGCTCGCGCACCCCAACGGCTGTCAGCGGTCTGCTCACCTGTAAGTGAGAGGGCGGAGCCGCGAGGCGAGAGTGAGTCCTATCGCGCCTGGCTTTGCTGCCGAGCCGCTCCAACTTGAGGACCACGGTACGTGATTGACGTCGTCATCATCGGTGGGGGTCCGGCCGGCTTGCTCGCGGCCCGTCGACTAGCCGAGGCCGGCTGCGACGTGATCGTGCTCGAGGAACACCGCCACATCGGACGCCCCACGCATTGCACGGGAATCGTGTCCGCCGAGATGACGAAGCTCGTGAAGATTCCCGCCGACATCATCCTCAGCCGTCTACAGCACGCTCGTCTCGTCGGGCCGGACCGTGAGGCCTGCGACATCACGTGGGCCGCCGATGGCGAGGAGATCTTGACGATCGATCGCGCGGCCTTTGACGAGACCCTCGCTGCGCAAGCGGTCGCCGCCGGCGCCGTCTTGCGGCTGGGGGCTTTCGTCGATGGCCTCGCGTCCACCGCGAAGGCGGTCACGGTGCGCGTCGGTCGCGAATCGATCGTCGCACACGCTTGCCTTCTCGCCTGTGGCGCCTCGTACCGATTTCAGCGGCAACTCGGGCTCGGACTGCCGGGACGTCTGCTCCACACGGCCCAGATCGAGGTCGATGCCGAGCCAACCGAACGGGTCGAGCTCCATGTGGGCCGGCACGTGGCACCCGAGGGCTTCATCTGGATGGTCCCGGTTCTGCGCGATGGGCGGCCCCGGCTGAAAGTGGGACTGGTCGCGAAGCGCGACGCGGCGAAGTACTTGCGGCATTTCACCGAGCGTCCGGAGATCGCGAGACAGCTTCGCGAGACTCCCCCCACACCCACCACGCGGCTGCTCCCACTAAAGCTCACCGCGACGTCGTATGCGGCCCGAGTCCTCGTGGCCGGGGACGCCGGTGGCTTCACCAAGCCCACGACCGGGGGAGGTATCTACTACAGTCTCCTGACGGCCGCACTCGCCGCCGACGTATTGATCGATGCCCTCCACGCCGGCCGGCTCGATGCGCAATTCCTGAGCGTCTATGAGACGCGATGGCAGGAGCGGCTCGGCCACGAGCTGCGCGTCGGGGACTGGTTCAGGGACCTTCTCGTCAAGCTCCCCGATCGTGACGTGGGAACGCTCATTCGCGCCTTGGCCACCGACGATGTTCAGAGCATGATTCAGCAGACCGCGCGGTTCAACTGGCACCGAGATCTCATCTTGTCGTTGCTGCGGCAGCGCGGGATCGCCTCGCTTCTGTTCCGGTCGCTGTTTCGCTGAGCGTGTGGATGCCGCCGATGACCCAACCTGTCGCTGGCCTGAGGAAAATCTGAGGCCGTAGCCGATGTGTGGCATCGCGGGGCTCGTGCTGAGTCGGCCGAGATCACTTCCCGACGCTCCCCGATGCTTGCTCACCATGCGCGATGCGATGACGCATCGAGGCCCCGATGACGCGGACGTCTTCCTTTCGCGCAACGGCGCAGCCGGTCTCGTGAACTGCCGGCTGGCGATCCGTGATCTCTCCCCGGCCGGTCGGATGCCGATGGCGACGGCGGACGGGACGATCCAGATCACACACAACGGAGAGATCTACAACGCGGACGCACTGCGAGACGAGCTCGAGGCGCGTGGCTGTACATTCCGATCGCGAAGCGACACGGAGGTGATCCTGAGGGGGTACGAGCGGTGGGGCGATGCGGTCGTGGAGCGGCTGCGCGGGATGTTCGCCTTCGCGATCCTCGATCTCCGGAATGGAACGGGTGGGCGCCTGCTGCTCGCGCGCGACCGTCTCGGCATCAAGCCGGTCTACTATGCTCGGACACCCGAGGCATTTCTCTTTGCGTCCGAGCTGAAGGCCCTGATCGCCTCGGGGTTGCTCAGCCGTGACATCAGCGCGCCGGGACTCGTCGGCTATCTGTCGCTGGGCTCCGTGCCGAGCCCGCACACCATCTACGAGGGCATCTATGCGCTCGAACCGGCCACGACGCTGGCCATCGACATCGGTGCGGTGTCGCGCGGTCCAGAGGCCCGACGATATTGGAAAGCGCCGGTGCCGTCGCGCGAGCCGATAGTCCGGACCGCGATCGTCGAGATGCTGCGAACCGTCCTCGAAGACGCCGTGCGGTCGCACCTGGTGAGCGACGTGCCTCTCGGAGCCTTTCTCAGCGGAGGGCTCGACTCGAGCGCCGTGGTCACGCTGATGCGACGCGTGACCTCCGGCCCGATCCGCACCTGCTCGATGGCCTTCGACGAGAGCGAGTACAACGAGGCGCCGTACGCGCGCGCCGTCGCCGACGCAGTCGGCGCCGAGCACTACGAGCGGATCATCACGGCCGCGGATGTTTCCGCTGAGCTCGAGGAGATCTTCACCGCGATGGATCAGCCCAGCATCGACGGGATCAACTCCTACTTCGTCTCGAAGACCGCGCGCGAGGCGGGCCTGACGGTGGCGCTCTCGGGCCTCGGGGGTGACGAGCTGTTCGGTGGTTACGGCAACACGTTCCGTGATGTGCCGCGGGTTCTCCAAGCGGTGCAATGGGCGCAGCGGGCGCGTGGCGGCACCGCGCTAGCCCGCGCCGGCATCCAGACCTTCACCGCCCAGGCTCGGTGGCGAAAGATCGCAGACGCGCTCGATCGGCCCGCCTCTCGCGCCAGCGCCTATCTGGCCTGCCGCGGTCTCTTCTCGTCCAGTGAGGTCCAGTCGCTCGTGACGCCGGACGTGTGGAGCGCCGCGGCTGGGGCCTTCGACCCCGTCCGTCACATCGCCGATCGGGCTGGTGACCGCGATGGCGGCTCGGACGCGTTCTCCTGGGTGAGCCGGGCCGAGCTCGGGACCTACACCCGGGACCAGCTTCTCCGCGACACCGACGTGATGAGCATGGCGCACTCGCTGGAGGTGCGCGTGCCGCTTCTGGACGACCGCCTGGTCGAGACGGCACTCCGGCTGCCGGACGCGGTCAAGCGCAACGGAGGACGGCCGAAGAGCCTGCTGGTCGACGCGGTGGGCGATCTGCTTCCGAAAGAGATCCGTGCGCGACGCGCCAAGCAGGGCTTCGTGTTTCCCTTCGGAGCCTGGCTGCGCGGCCCTTTGCGCCACCACTGCGACGGTTGGTCGGAGGGCCTCGGCGGGCTGCTTCGAGTCAGCGGACTCGAGAGTGCGCGCCAGCAGTGGCAGGCGGGCCGCCTTCACTGGTCGCGGGCCTGGGCGCTGGCGGCTCTTCAGGGATGGCGTGCCACGGCCCTGAACAGCGCGGTTGCCGTATGACGATGAGCACGAACGCCTCCTCTGAGCTAGAGACGATCCCGGCCGAGATCGTCATCGAGCCCTCTCGCGGTTGGATCCCGGTGAACCTGCGCGAGGTGTGGGCCTACCGCGAGCTCCTGTACTTCCTCACGTGGCGCGACGTCAAGGTTCGCTACAAGCAAACGCTCATCGGCGCGGCCTGGGCCATCATCCAGCCGTTCTTCACGATGGTCGTCTTCAGCGTCTTCTTTGGCTATCTCGCCAAAGTGCCGTCCGATGGCATCCCGTACCCCATCTTCGTGTACTGTGCGCTTTTGCCCTGGCAGCTCTTTGCTCACGCCTTGACCGAGTCGAGCAACAGCATCGTGGGCAGCCAGCATCTCATCACCAAGGTCTATTTCCCCCGACTCGTCGCGCCGATCGCTGCGGTTTGCGGTGGGCTCGTGGATTTCGCGATCAGCTTCCTCGTTCTGCTAGGCATGATGGCATTCTATGGGATTGTCCCCGGGCTGGCCGTCCTCACGCTGCCCCTGTTCGTCCTTTTCGCGGTCGTCACGGCCCTCGCCGTCGGCCTTTGGCTGGCTGCTCTCAATGTTCAATATCGCGACGTACGCTACACGCTTACGTTTCTTACTCAGCTCTGGCTCTTCGCGACGCCCGTGGCCTACTCGAGCACCCTCGTACCCGAGGGATGGCGCACACTCTACGGCCTCAACCCCATGGCGGGAGTCGTGGAGGGCTTTCGGTGGGCCCTGCTGGGAAAGGCGGCGCCGGCCGGGCCGTTGCTGATGGTGTCGGTGGCAGTGGTCGTCCTGGTCCTCATCGGTGGATTGCATTACTTCGCGCGGATGGAAGACACCTTCGCGGACCAGGTATGAGCGCTGATGGATGACGTCGCCATCCGGTGCGAAGGGCTCGGCAAGCGTTATTGCATCGGCGAGCGCGAACGCTACCGGGTGCTGCGAGACACGCTGACCGAGGCGCTGTACGCTCCAGTCCGACGACTGCATTCGCTCGTCCGAGGTTCGAACAACGGTACCGCGGCCGAACGTGACATCACGTTCTGGGCGCTGCGCGACGTCTCCTTCGAGGTGCGGTACGGCGAGGTTGTCGGCATCATCGGCCGCAACGGGGCCGGCAAAAGCACCCTCCTCAAGATCCTGTCCCGCATCACCAAACCGACGGAAGGACGAGCTTGGATCAAGGGGCGCGTCGGATCGCTCCTGGAGGTCGGCACGGGATTTCATCCGGAGCTGACCGGCCGCGAGAACATCTACCTCAACGGCGCGATCCTGGGCATGCGGAAGGCCGAGATCGACCGGAAGTTCGACGAGATCGT
>Ga0137404_10003597_pt1 | contig 10327 bp, 7 predicted proteins | sample CZOMad2_1_16fung_FD_108285 | JGI IMG/M metagenome (GOLD analysis project Ga0137404, IMG submission 108285) | Vadose zone soil fungal communities from Angelo Coast Range Reserve, California, USA - CZOMad2_1_16fungal (Illumina Assembly) | ecosystem: Environmental > Terrestrial > Soil > Vadose zone... | reverse complement strand
GCCGTAGCATCGAGGAGCAGGCCGAGTCGGGAAAGCCCTGATCTGTATAGTGGGATTGCGACTTCTCGATCCAGATGGGGACCTTCGAGAAGAGCCCCGGTCGGAAAAGCCCTGATCTGTACGGTGGGATTGCGACGCTTCTCGCCGGTCGCGTGGAAGTAGAGGACCTTGGCGTAGTCGGAAGAGCCCTGATCTGTACGGTGGGATTGCGACTCCTCGAGCTGGTTGACGGTGGCGAGGGGCATGGGCTACGTCGGAAGAGCCCTGATCTGTATGGTGGGATTGCGACTCTATACAGTGCGGGCTGGGGGGCCCACTGACTTGCGTCGGAAGAGCCTTGATCTGTATGGTGGGATTGCGACCCGGACAGCCATGTCCCTTGATTGATCGCGTCCGTCAGTCGGAACAGCCCTGATCTGTACGGTGGGATTGCGACACGAGGCGCAGGGTACCGCGGGCGAGGCCCAACAGGTTGGTCGGAAGAACCCTGATCTGTGTGGTGAGATTGTGACGAAGGAAGCTGATGGCAATCACTACGAGTCCTACGTCGGGAAAGCCCTGATCCGTACGGTGGGATTGCGACCTAGTCAGTCGGCCGGTCAAGCCGGTGTAGATCTCTTGATCGGAAACGCCCTGATCTACACGGTGGGGTTGCGACTTCTAGATCGAATCGATGCGGACGTTGGCGCCGGCTCGCGTCGGAAGAGCCCTGGTCTGTATGGTGGGATTGCGACGAGCTCCTGGCGATCCTTGCCCGTGCTGTCGCCCTGATTGTCGGAAGAGCCCTGATCTGTACGGTGGGATTGCGACCGGACTTGGACCATGAGGAACAGGCGATGCTTCCCCCCGCCCAGATCCTTCGCTTCGCTCCAGGATGACCCGCCGGTAGGGTGGCCTTGGCGGGAGCGATTTCGCCCGCGCGAACGTCATCTCGCAAAGACTGGCGACGTCCTCTCCTATCGTCCTTCTGAGCGCAGCGAAGAATCTGGGGGCGGGAAGTCTGGGATCGCGGCTGGCGTCGCCGATCGAGCCGTCCCCCGCCGAGATTCTTCGCTGCGCTCAGAAGGACGCGGGGAAGGTACTCTTGGTCCCAGAGCCTGATCTGTACGGTGGGATTGCGACTCGACGGTCGGCGCGGCTATGGCGGCGGTGGGCATCAGCGCGGCCAGTGCTGCCTGGAGCTCTGCTCTTCGGGGCTGGGCGTCCCCCTCCGATGCTAGACTTCTCCCGAAGAGGACGGCTTCGCCGCGCACCCGTACCCTACGCAACCCGCCCGCCGCAGCCGGAGGTTCTGAGATGACCGCGATCCCTCTCTCGCGAACGATCGAGTACCCGGAGTCGGACGGCCGTCCCATGGCGGAGACCCAAGTTCACCTCCAGGTGATGTTCGACCTGCACCACGCGCTGTCGCTTCGCTATGCCGAGGTGCCCGACGTCTACGCCTGGTTCAACATGCTCCTCTACGACGTGCAGGGGGATCCCAGTGCCTCGGTGGCGCCCGACGTCTTCCTGGTGCGGGGCGTGGACAAGCACGAGCGGCGGACCTATAAGGTTTGGGAGGAAGGCCGGGCGCCGTCCTGGATCTGCGAGGTGACCTCGAAGAGCACCAAGGACGAGGACGAGGTCACGAAGAAGCGTGTCTACGAAAGACTCGGGGTCGAGGAGTACTTCCTGTTCGATCCGCTGGGGGAGTACCTGAAGCCCCGGCTCCAGGGCTATCGCCTCGTCGGCGGGAGGTACCAGAGGCTGGCGACACAGGGGGACGGGTCGCTGTCGAGCGAGACGACGGGTCTCCGTCTGGTACCCGAGGGGAAGCGGCTGCGGCTGCGGGACGCGGCGACCGACGAGCGGCTGCCCTGGCAGGAGGAGGACGTGGAGGCCCGCGTGGCCGCTGAGCGCGAAGCCGAGCGGCAGACCCGCAGGGCGGAGGCCGCCGAGCAGCGAGTCCGTGCCCTGGAGGAAGAGCTGGCTCGCCTGCGCCGTGGCGACCCGGGGCCGTAGGCGTTCAGCTCAGCGGAAAAGCCCTGATCTGTGCAGTGGGACTGCGACAAGATCTCCTCGTTGTTGGGCTGCTCTGGTGGCGATCCCCCGGCCGCCGGGCCGGGGCGTTGCCCCTCCGGAGACGGCCCGCGGTCCCCAGGGCCTGCGGGTCGATATCGTTCAGGACCTGGGCACGTCTCTACCCCCTCCGGCCATGGGTGCCGAGGTTCGGAAGGGTGGTTGCGGGGGGAGGGACGCCGTAGCCGGCGGCGTGCCTTCCCGAGACGTGCCTCCAGCACCCAGCTCCTCCTCGAAGGAAGCCCTCCCGCCTCGCGGAGCCGCGCACGGTCGTGTCCTGCGACTCTCCCCTCTCCCGGTGGTGTGGGAGGGCGGGCCGGGAGAGGGGCCGGGGGTGAGGGGCCGGCCCCAACGTACCGGAGAGAGGGGAGCTCCGCTCGAGAAATAGGGAGCTGCAAAGCAGAAGTAGGCAGATAGAGCGCAGAGGAAGGGAGCTACAGGCCAGAAATAGGGAGATCGGCGGCAGAAGCAGGGAGCTACGCGCCAGAAGTAGGGAGCTACAAACCAAAAGTACCGGGCTTCTGCGGCAGAAGTAGGGAGCCCCAGACCAAAAGGACGGGGCTTCTGCGGCAGAAGGACGGCCATCCAAGCCGGAAGGACGGAGCCCGTCCAACAATCCGCCGCCCCCTCGTGTTGGAGAGGACAGACGCCGGGTCCGCCGGCCTGCCGCCGACCGAGGAGAGACGACGACGATGCCCCCAGCCGGACTGTCCGACCATCGCGACGAGCTGGCGAGCCACCTCGCCACGGCCTTCCGCGCCACCGCGGGCGACCGGATCGGCCCCGAGCCGGCGGCCGAGGCGGCGCGGGCCGTGGTTCTGGGCGGGCCGCTCCCTGCCGCCTTCACAACCGCGCTCGGCGACGAGCCGGCCTGCGCCTTCGTCAGCTTCGACGCCGACCAGATCCACCGCTGGGCTTTCGCCTCCGAGCGGGTGCAGGTCGCCAAGGGCGCCTCGCAGACCCTGGAGTTCCTGAACCTCCACGTCCCCTGGATGGTGCGCGAGGTCCCGGGGCTCCACGGGGTCATCTACTCGGCCGGGGGCGGTGGCCTGCTCGTCGCCTCCGGGGCCGCCGACCCGGCGGCGCTCCAGGCGGCGGTGCGCGGCTGGCTGGAGCGCGCGAGCCACGAGTTGACCTTCACCGTCCTCGTCGAGCGGCTCGCCGGCCGCGACCTCCAGCCCTCGGCGCCGCCCCGGCCGCTCGGCCCGGGGGGCCTGGCGGCGCTCGACCGCTTCGAGCTCGTCGACGGCCTGCGCGGCGCCCTCGCCCGCCTCCAGGTCCGCCAGCGCGAGGAGAAGGAGGCCCGGCCGCGCTCCGGCGGCCCGCAGGTCCGCTGGGAGATCCGCCCCGGCACGGCGAGCGAGCGCTGCCCCTCCTGCGGCCGCCGGCCGCGCGGCGCCGCGCCGTCCCCCGAGGACGGCCCGGACGCCTGGTGCGCCTGGTGCCGGACCCTGCGCGAGGCCTGCCTGAGCCACGCCCACGCGCGCCAGGAGCCGTTCTTCCGCAACGGCCGCCAGCTCACCTTCTCCGACCTCGCCCAGGCCTCCAACCGGCGCCGGCAGTACCTGGGCTTCGTGGCGATCGACGGCAACGGCATGGGGAGCGTGGTGCAGGGCCTGCAGAACCTCCTCCAGCTAAGGATCTTCAGCGTCGAGACCACCCGCATCTACGAGGCGGCCCGCGGGCGGATCGAGGCGGTCCTCGGCCAGGGCTTCCTCGCCTCCGGCTGGCGCCCGGAGGAGGCCAGCCTCTCCTTGCTCTCGGGGGGTGACGTGGCCGCCTGCGTCCTCCCCGCCGCCGCCGCGCCCACCGCGCCGACGCCGGCCTGGCGAGCTTCGAGACCCTGCTCGCCGAGGCCGCGGCGGCAGAGCGGGCCGGGGTGCCGGGCGCCGCCCTCCATCGGCTGGTCGGCCAGGCGCGCGAGGAGGACGCCGGCCTGCGCTCGCTCGCCCCGGGCCGGGGCCGGGAGGAGGTCCTGGCGCTCCTCGCGGCCAACTTCTTCCGCTACCAGCTGGCTCGGAACCGCGAGCTCGCCGCCTGGTGGCAGGCTATCGCACCCGCGCCTGCTGCTCCCGCCGACCCGGTCACGGCCTGGTTCCGCGCCTCCGGGGTGCGGCGGATCGAGCGCCTGGTCGAGCTCCTCTCCCTGGAGCCCATTCCGGAGGCCGCATCATGAGGTCCTTCGTGCTCACCGTCCGTCCGGCGCTCTCCGCCCTCGCCCTGGGCGGCCAGACCTCGCCCGGCGCGGGGGCGGACAAGGCCACCGCCCGGGACGACCGGGGGCGGCTGGTGATCCCCGCCTCGGCCCTCCGCGGCGCCCTCCGCATCGAGCTCGAACGGCTGCTGCGCGGGCGGGACGGGGAGGGGGCGGCCTGCGGCGCCAATCGCGCGGCGACCGCCGACCTCGACCGGCCCTGCGTCTGCCCGGTCTGCCGGCTGTTCGGCGAGGAGGCCGGCGCGACCGGCACCCTGCGCCTGGAGGACGCCCTCTGGGCGGGCGCGGACGACGAGCCCGCCACCGCGGTCGCCGTCCGCCCCCACATCGGGGTCAGCCGCAAGACCGGCACCGTGGTCGAGAAGCTCCTGGGCTTCGTCGAGACCGGCGACCTCCTGGGCGACGATCCGGAGGGGCACCTCTTCCGCGCCACCGCCCGGCTCGTTCCCTTAGGCCCCGGCGACGAGCCGCGGCTCGCCGAGGACGAGGCCCACCTCCGCGCCGCCTGCGCCGCGCTCAACGCCCTGGGCGGCGGCAAGGCTCGGGGGTTGGGCTGGGTCGAGTGCTCGCTCGCTCCGGTTCTTCAGCCGGAAACGCCTCCGGCTCGCTCCGCGGCGCTCGCCGGCGCCACCGCCTGCGAGCTGCGCTTCACCGCCGAGGCCCCGCTCCATCTCGGCCAGGGCCGCCCGATCGGCTTCTTCCAGCCCACCCTGCGCCACGCCCCGGGCTCGACCGTGCGCGGCGCCTTGGCCTTCGCCCTCCTGGAGGCGGGGCTCTGCGGCGCCGACGACCCCGGCTTCCGCCGCCTCGCGGCGGGCGGCGGCGCCTCCTTCGGCACGGCGCGGCTCCCGGGGGAGGTTCCCTCGGAGACCCGCCGCCGCTGCCGGCCGGGCCGCCACGTCTTCGACGACCTGGTGGGGGAGCTCGTCCGCCGCGCCGCGGCCCGCCGGGTGCTGGCCCTCGCCGCCCGACCCGGCCACCTTTGCCTCCAGCCGGGGTGCGCCTCGACCAAGCTCCTCGCCGCGCCGCACCGCCCGGGGACCCGGGAGCCGGTGGTGCGGGTGCGCACCAGGACCGCGCTCAACCGCCAGACCGGCACCGCCATGGACCGCAAGCTCTACTCCCTGGAAGTCCTGGAGCCGCGGCTCGCCGACCGTTCCGGCGCCGATCCGCTCCCCCTCACCCTGGTCGCCACCGTGCGCGGCCTCGACCCGGCGAGCGCCGGGCTCCTGGCCGCCCTGGACGGCCAGGAGGTCTGGCTCGGCGGCAAGCGCTCGAAGGGGATGGGCCGCTGCCGGCTGGACCTGCGCCCGGAGCGCGGGCCGGACGCGGCGACGGCCCGGGCGGCGGTCGAGAGCCTGCACGAAGCGCTCACGGAGGCCTGGGCGGCCCTCCCGGACCTGGGGCCGTTCCTCCCGCCGGAGCGGCGGCCGCTCGCCATCGTGCTGGAGGAACCCTGGGCGCCGGAGGAGGCGGGCGCTCGGGGTCCTGCCGAGGCGGTTGGAGACGGTCTTCAACGTCGGCTCTCCTTTCGGGTTTTTCGATGTCCTTCACCCGGGGAAAGGACATCGACAAAACCGCGAAAGGAGAGTCTCCAGAAGTGCGGACCTGGTGAGACGCGCTCGACGTGACTCGCGTCCAGGTAGCACGAGGCAGACGCTGTCGGGAGTTATGGCCAAGCCCCGACGTTTTGGATACCCACCCGCCTCCAGAGAGTCAGACCCGGAAGTGCTCCCGCGGTGGCCGAAAGGGCGCCGAGAGAGAGCTGGGAGCGGGTCTCTAGGGCGAGGAGCCGGCGCGCCTCGACGCCATCCCTCGGCGTGTGGGCTCTCTGGAGGGGCCTCATGTTGAGGCGGGAGACGCCGCCCGGGGTGCGCAGGATGAGAGAGAGGGAGAAGCTCAAGAGGCGATGGAGGCGCTCCTCGAAGCGGCGGTACTGGACGCCGGAGCGGGCGAGGCGAAAGGCGTCGAAGAAGTCGGTCAGGCTGGTGAAGGTGACGGTATCATAGGTGAGGGTGGTGATCCAGGCGAGGAGAGCGCGGTCGGCCCCGTAGGGGGTGGGGATGCCTGGCTCAGTCGTCGCGAGGTAGACAGTCAGGTGGGTGTCGGCGCCGAGGTGGGCCTCCCGGACGACGGTGGTCAGCGAACTTCGCTGGTAGGGGAAGCCGCAGAAGACCAGCGCCTTGGCCGCGAGGAGGAGAGCCTTGGGGTCGTCGGGCGGGTCGACGGCCGGTGTCAGGGTCGGGTGGGGGAGCAGGGAAGGTGGAGCGGGGGCCATGGTCCCGAGGGCGTTGCCGGAAGAGTCGGGTTCAACCCTTCGGGGAAGCTTCGTGGCGCTGGTACGCCAATGCTGAAATCCGGGTCGGGAGGCCCGCTGGCCGGGTGAGGGCGCCATGGGTTAGACAGCCCAACCCATTGAGCGGATTTGGTTTAGCTCGGTCAAGAGGGCGAAGAGAGAGTTCGAACTCGCCCCCATTGGGGATACCATTGGAATCAATAACTTACAGCGATCAGCGTCACCCGCGGGCGCCAATACGCTTACGGCCCTCGATCCGGGCATCGGCTTCTGGATTCGCACTTCCGCGGCGGCGACTCTCTCCTCGCGGCTGAAATCCCTTGGCACGTCGTCGAAGCCGGCGACGAGCATCTTCCGGGTGATCTTCCCGAACTCGACCAGCTCCTGCATGGTGGCGCCTTTGGACAGGAGATAGGGCAGACTCCAGATGCTGAAGTTGTACAGGCTCAAGGGGACGGAGCCGCGCACGTCGCGGAAGGCCCCCCTGGCGAGGTCTGCCGCCAGGGTGGGTGTTCGGCAAGAATGTCCTTGAATCTATCCTGATCGCGGGTAAAGAAATTCACCCGGCGGCTGGCAGGCGTCCTGGCGACGGGCTTCTACAGCAGCTTGTCGAGCGTGATCGGCAGGTCCCGCACCCGCCGCCCGGTGGCGTGGTAGACCGCATTGGCGATCGCGGCGGCGACGCCGGTGATCCCGATCTCGCCGATGCCGCGGCAACCCAGGGTGTTGATCACCGGATCGGGATGGTCCAGGAGCTCCACCTCGATCTCGGGGACGTCGGCGTTGACCGGGATGGCGTAGTCGGCGAAGTTGGCGGTCACCGGGCGACCCGTCTGCGGGTCGTAGACCGTGTGCTCCAGGAGAGCCATGCCGATCCCCATCGTCACCCCGCCGATCACCTGGCTGCGGCTGGTCTTCGGGTTCAACACCCGCCCGACGTCCAAGGCCGAGACCCACCGGGTCACCTCGACCCGCGGCAGGAGCGGATCGATCTTCACCTCGCAGAACTGTGCGCCCCAGGACTGGATGACGTAGGCATCCCGCCGGGAATCGGGCTCGACCCGCGCCTCCGCCGCGAGCGCCGGCTGGCGCGCGCGGCGCAGCAGGTCGGTGTAGGCGACCCCCCGGGAAGGATCTCCCGCCGCGATCAGCCGGCCGCCGGAGAGGGCGACCTGCTCGGCCTTGAGACCGGCGAGCGGCGACTCCTGGTCGGCGGCGGCGAGCGCCGCGAGCTTCGACTTCAAGGCAGCGACCGCTCCCAGGATCGCCTCGCTCACCGAGGCGACGGTGACCGAGCCGCCTGAGCCCGGCGCCTCCGGGAGGGCGGTGTCGCCGAGCTCGCAGGTCACCCGCTCGACCGGGAGGCCCAAGGCGTCGGCCGCGACCTGGGTGAAGACCGTGTAGGAGCCGGTGCCCAGGTCCTGGGTGGCGGCTTCGACGAGCGCCCGCCCGTCGTCCGTCAGTCGCACCCGCGCCGAGGAGGCCGTGCGGTAGCCGGGATAGGACGCCGTCGCCATGCCCCAGCCGACGAGCCGGTCGCCGTCGCGCATCGAGCGCGGCGCGGGGTCTCTCCGCGACCAGCCGAAGCGCTCGGCGCCGCGCGCGTAGCACTCCTGGAGGTGCTTCCCCGACCAGGGCTTCCCCTCGGCCGGATCGCGCTCCGCGTCGTTCTTGAGGCGCAGCGCGATGGGGTCCATGCCGAGCGCGTCGGCGAGCTCGTCGAGGGCCGACTCCAGCGCGAAGAGGCCCGTGCACTCGCCGGGCGCCCGCATGAACGTCGGTGGGGCGACGTTCAACCGTGCGATGCGGTGCGGCACGGCGACGTTCGGGCAGGCGTAGAGGATCTGGCTGGTGGTCAGGCCACAGGGCTCGATGAAATCGGTCGTCGTCGAGGTGGCGTGGAGGGTGTCGTGGCGGAGGGCGGTGAGCGTCCCGTCCGGCCGGGCGGCGAGCGCCATCGCCTGTACTGTGGGCGGGCGGTGCCCCATCGCGGTGAACATCTGCTCGCGGGTCAAGTTGAGCTGGACCGGCCGGCCGGTCACCCGCGCCGCCAGGGCGGCGAGCAGGGTGTGCGGCCACTGCGTGCCCTTGCAGCCGAAGCCGCCGCCGGTGAACAGGCAGAGGACGCGGACGTTCTCCTTGGGCAGGCCGAAGACCTCGGCCAGGAAGTCGCGGGTGTCGACCACTGCCTGCGTCGAGTCGGCAACCGTCAGCCGGTCGCCCTCCCAGCGGGCGACGGTCGCTCCGGGCTCCATCGGGTTGTGGGTCTCGACCGGAGTGGTGTAGGTCGCCTCGACCTTGATCACCCCGGGCGCCCGGAGCGCGGCGTCGACGTCGCCCCGCCGGACCTGGAGCGCGTGGGTGAACCAACGCTCCGGGGCGACGGTCTCGGTGCCCGACAGGGTGAGCACCGGCGTCTCCTCTCGGTAGCGCACCTCGACCTGCGCGGCGGCATACCGCGCCTGCTCCAGGGTCTCCGCCACCACCACGGCGACGTTCTGCCCGGCATAGTGGACGACGTCGTCGGCGAGCGGCATCCGGTCCTCTCCCGGATCGCCGCTCGCCGGCTTCTTGTGCTTCGGCGTGTTCTCGTGAGTGAGGATGGCGAGGAAGCCGGGGGCACGGCGGGCCGCCTCCGCGTCGATGGCGAGAATCCGGCCGCGGGCGATCGTCGAGCGCACGAGGAACGCGTAGGCAAGACGGTCGTGCCGGAGCTCGGCGGCGTAGGGCGCGCTGCCGGTGACCTTCCGTTTCCCGTCCACCCGGTCGACCGGCCGGCCGACTGCGGTGCCTGCCGAGGTCGTCGGGCTCGGACCGCCGGGGCTCATATCTTTATCTCCACGATCGCCACGGCCGTCTCCAGGGCGCGGACGAGGGTCCGCTTGGCGAGCTCGATCTTGAAGGCGTTGTCCTTCTGGGGCCGGGCGCCGGCGAGCGCCGCCTCCGCCGCGGCGCGGAACGTCGCCGCCTCCGCCCGCGCCCCGGTGAGCGCCCGCTCCGCCGCGGCCGAGCGCCACGGCTTGGTCGCCACACCGCCCAGGGCGACGCGGGCGGCGCGGATCGTCCGTCCGTCCAGGTCGAGGGCCACGGCGGCGGCGGCGAGGGCGAACTCGTAGCTCGCCCGGTCGCGGACCTTCTGGTAGCACGAGCGGGCGAACCAGGGGACTGCCGGCAGCTCGATCGCGGTGATCAGCTCGCCCGGCTCGAGCACGCTCCCCCGCGCCGGGTCCTCGCCGTAGGCGACGTGGAAGTCGGCGAGCGGGACGGCACGTTCACCGCCGCCGGCCCGGCGCGTGCGGACGACCGCGTCGAGCGCCGCCAGGGCCACCGCCATGTCGCCCGGATGGGTGGCGATGCAGCGGTCGCTGGTGCCGAGCACCGCGTGGCTCCGCGTGTAGCCGGAGAGGGCGGCGCAGCCGGCGCCGGGCAGCCGCTGGTTGCAGGCCGAGGCGGCGTCGCGAAAGTAGGGGCAGCGCGTCCGCTGCAGCAGGTTGCCCCCCACCGTCGCCATGTTGCGGATCTGCGGGCTCGCCCCGGCGAGCAGGGCTTGGGAGAGGACCGGGTAGCGCCGGCGGATTGCCGGGTCGTTCGCCAGGTCGCTGTTCCTCACCAGGGCGCCGATCCGCACCCCACCGTCCGGCAGCGGCTCGATGCGCGCCAGCGGCAGCGGGTTGACGTCGACCAGGAGCTCGGGGGTTTCGACGCCCAGCCGCAGGAGGTCGACCAGGGTCGTGCCGCCGGCCAGGAACTTCGCCCGT
>Ga0137404_10003592_pt1 | contig 10330 bp, 9 predicted proteins | sample CZOMad2_1_16fung_FD_108285 | JGI IMG/M metagenome (GOLD analysis project Ga0137404, IMG submission 108285) | Vadose zone soil fungal communities from Angelo Coast Range Reserve, California, USA - CZOMad2_1_16fungal (Illumina Assembly) | ecosystem: Environmental > Terrestrial > Soil > Vadose zone... | reverse complement strand
GGCTACGGTGTGGGAACCGCGATCGCGAACGCGCCCGTGCTGTCCTTCGCGCTGGACATCATGGAGATCGAGGGGCGGCCGATGGCCAAGCGCGGCAAGCGATCCGGCGCCAAGCAGGTGTGGCGCGTGCCCGGCACCGTGCAGAATTTCGTCCAGCCCGCCCACAAGCCGGCGCCCCGAGGCCCGGATGGCCGGCCCGCCGAGGCCCTCCTCAAGCCCCTCCTCACCGGCGGTCAGCTCGTCCGCGATCTCCCGCCCCCGCGCACGATCCGGGAGTACGTGCTGGAGCAAATGGCGCAGATCGACATCGGCGCCTCCCGGGAGCGCGGCCTGCGCGGGGACTACTGAGGGCCGGGCCCCACGCCATGGGCGTGCTCGACGAGATCGTCGCCCACAAGCGTGAGGAGGTTGCGGCCCGCCGGGCCGCCCGCCCGCGCGGCGCCCTCGAGGCGGCATGCCGGGACCTTGCCCCCGCGCGCGACTTTGCCGAAGCGCTGGCTCCGGGCGGCGGCCGACGCGTCCGCCTCATCGCCGAGGTGAAGAAGGCCTCTCCGTCCAAGGGCGTGCTCGATGCCGCCCTCGATCCCGCGGCCCAGGCGCGGGCCTATGCCGAGGCCGGCGCCGACGCGGTGTCGGTGCTCACCGACGCCCGCTGGTTCAAGGGCAGCCTGGACGACCTGGTGGGCGCGCGCGCGGTGGTGCCGGTCCCGGTGCTCCGGAAGGACTTCACGGTGGACGAGTACCAGCTCTGGGAGGCGCGCGCGGCCGGGGCCGATGCGGCGCTGCTCATCGTGGCCGCGCTCGATCGCGAGGCGCTCCGCGACCTGCACTCGGCGGCCAAGGGCATCGGCCTGCACACCCTCGTGGAGGCGCATACCGCCGCCGAGCTGGAGGAGGCGCTGGCGCTGGGCGCCCGCGTCGTGGGCGTGAACAACCGCGACCTTCAGTCGCTGCGGACGGATCTCGCCACCGCGCTCCGGCTCCTGCCCCTGGTGCCGCCCGGGTACGTGGCGGTGGCGGAGAGCGGTATCTTCACCCGCGACGACGTCGAGCGCATGGTGGGTGCGGGCGCGCACGCCGTCCTGGTGGGCGAGGCGCTGGTCCGTGCCGGCGACGTGGCCGCGAAGGTCCGCGAGCTCACGCTCGCGTGAGGGGTGTGAGCTCCGTGCGGGTCAAGATCTGCGGGATCACCAGTGTCGAGGACGCCCGGCTCTGCGTGGAGGCGGGCGCCCACGCGCTCGGCTTCATCTTCGTCGAGCAGACGCCCCGCTTCGTCACCGCCGCCCAGGCCCGGGCCATCATCGCCACCCTCCCGCCCTTCGTGACGCCGGTGGGCATCTTCTGGGACCATGCCCCGGGCCACGTGAAGGCCGTCGCCGAGGAGTGCGGGCTGGCCGCGCTGCAGTTCCACGGTGAAGAAGCGCCGGAGGATCTCGCGCAGTACCGGCTGCCCGTGATCAAGACGGTCAAGGTGGACGGGCCCGTTGCCCCCGAGCGCTTCGCGCGATACCAGGTCGCCGCCTTCCTGCTCGACTCGCCCGCGCGCTGGAGCGAGGGCGAGGCTCGGGTGCCCATATCCTGGGAGGTGGCGCGGGACGCCGCCGCCGCCGGACACCGCATCGTGCTGTCGGCCGGCCTCACCCCGGACAACGTGGCCGCGGCGATCCGGATGGCGCGCCCCTACGCGGTGGACGTGAACTCCGGGGTGGAGGCGCGGCCGGGGGCGAAGGATCCCGACAAGGTGCGCCGCTTCGTCGCCGCCGTGCGGGACGCGTGATGAAGGCGCTGGCCGTGGACCCCGCCGCGCTGCCCGACGCCGACGGCCACTTCGGCCGTTTCGGGGGGCGCTTCGTCCCCGAGACGCTCATGGCGCCCCTCATGGAGCTGGAGCGCGCCTTCCACGCCGCGCGCAAGGACACCCGCTTCCGGCGCCGGCTCGGCGATCTCCTCCGGCACTACGCGGGCCGGCCCACCCCGCCCTACTTCGCCGAGCGGCTGACCCGCCACGTGGGCGGCGCTCGCATCTTCCTCAAGCGTGAGGATCTCTGCCACACCGGTGCGCACAAGGTCAACAATGTCCTGGGCCAGGCGCTCCTCGCCCAGCGCATGGGCAAGAAGCGCGTCATCGCCGAGACCGGCGCCGGCCAGCACGGCGTGGCCTCGGCCACCGCCGCCGCCCTCCTCGGGCTGGACTGCGAGGTGTACATGGGCAGCGTGGACATCGAGCGCCAGGCGCTCAACGTCTTCCGCATGCGCCTCCTCGGGGCCAGGGTCATTCCGGTGGAGAGCGGCTCCCGCACGCTGAAGGACGCCGTCAACGAGGCCCTCCGCGACTGGGTCACCAACGTGCGCACGACCTACTACCTGCTCGGCTCGGTGATGGGACCGCATCCCTACCCGATGATGGTGCGGGATTTCCACCGCGTGATCGGCGAGGAGACGCGCGTCCAGGTGCGCCGGCAGGCCGGACGCCTGCCCGATCTGCTGGTGGCCTGCGTGGGGGGCGGCTCCAATGCCATCGGGCTCTTCTGGCCCTTCATCAAGGACCGCCGGGTGCGCGTGGTGGGGGTGGAGCCCGGCGGCCATGGGCTCAAGAGCGGCAAGCACGGGGCGTCCATCTCCGCGGGGGCGGTCGGCGTGCTCCACGGGAGCATGTCCTATCTGCTCCAGAACGACGACGGGCAGGTGACGGAGGCGCACTCGATCTCGGCCGGCCTCGACTATCCGGGCGTGGGCCCCGAGCACGCGTACTACAAGGACGCGGGGCGCTTCGAGTACGAGGCGGCCACCGACGCCGAGGCCCTGGAGGCGTTCCAGACCCTCACCCGGCTCGAGGGGCTCATGCCCGCGCTGGAGTCGGCGCACGCGGTGGCGTACGCGATGCGGGCGGCGCGCCGGATGAAGAAGCGCGAGATCGTGGTGGTGGGCCTGTCCGGTCGCGGCGACAAGGACGTCCACACCGTGGGCCAGATGCTGGACGGGCGGGGGAACGGGCACCCATGAGCCGGCTGGACGACACCTTCGCGGCTCTCCGCGCGCGGGGCGAGCGTGCCCTGATCCCGTACTTCACCGCGGGCGACCCGTCGCTGGCGGTGACGGCGCGGCTCATCGTCGAGGCGGCGCGCCAGGGCGCCGACGTCATCGAGCTGGGCGTGCCGTTCTCGGATCCCGTGGCGGACGGCCCGGTGGTCCAGCGGGCCACCCAGCGCGCGCTCGCCGCCGGCTCCACGCTCCCGCGCGTGCTGGAGATGGTCCGTGACGTCCGCGGCGAGCTCTCGGTCCCCATCGTCTTCCTCACCTACTACAACCCCATACTCGCCTTCGGGCTCAAGGCGTTCTGCCGGACCGCGGCCGAAGCCGGCGTCGCCGGCGTGCTCGTGGCCGATCTGCCCCCCGAGGAGGCGGGTCCGCTCCACGCCGAGGCCGATCCGCTCGGCTTCGATCTCATGCACTTCGTGGCGCCCACCACGCCCCCGGCGCGGATGCGGAAGATCGCCCAGGCCACTCGCGGCTTCATCTACCTCGTCTCGCTCACCGGGGTCACCGGCGTACGCGCCGCCCTGCCGCCCGATCTGGTGGCGCTGCTCCGCTCCCTGCGCGGCGTGACCACCAAGCCGGTCTGCGTGGGCTTCGGGATCGCCACGCCCGAGCAGGCGGAGATGGTGGGGCGCGTCGCGGACGGCGTGATCGTGGGCTCCGCCATCGTTCGCCTCGTCGAGCGCCATGCCGGGTCCGCCGAGCTCGTGCCCGAGGTGGGTCGCTTCATCGCCTCCCTCAAGGCGCCGCTCCGGGCCCGCGGCGGCGAGCGGTAGCCGCCATGGCCTGGTTCTGGAAGAAGAAGGAAGAGGGGGAGGACGCGCCGCGGAAGAAGGTCCAGATCGCCGAGGGGCTCTGGGTCAAGTGCGACTCCTGCAAGGAAATCGTCTACCGCGCCGAGGTGGACCGGGCCGGCCGGGTCTGCCCCCGCTGCAAGTATCCCTTCCGCATCTCCGCGCGCGAGCGCATCGCCGCCATCCTGGACGCCGACTCCTTTGAGGAGCGCGACGCCGGTCTCACCTCGCGCGACCCGCTGGAGTTCAAGGACACCAAGCGCTACACCGACCGCATCAAGTCCGCCCGCAAGGCCACCGGGCTCGAGGAGGCGGTGATCACCGGCATGGGCCGCGTGGGCGGGCTGCCGGTGGTGCTGGCCGTCTTCGAGTTCGGCTTCCTGGGGGGCAGTATGGGCTCGGTGGTGGGCGAGAAGCTCACGCGGGCCATCGAGCTGGCCACCCAGAAGCGGGCGCCACTCCTCATCGTGTCCGCCTCCGGCGGCGCCCGCATGCAGGAAGGCATTCTCTCCCTCATGCAGATGGCCAAGACCTCGGCGGCGCTGAGCCGGCTGGCCGAGGAGCGCGTGCCCTATCTCTCCCTCCTCACGGACCCGACCACGGGCGGTGTCACCGCCAGCTTCGCCATGCTGGGGGACGTCATCCTCGCCGAGCCCCGCGCCCTCATCGGCTTCGCGGGACCGCGCGTGATCGCCGAGACCATCCGGCAGCCGCTCCCCGACGGCTTCCAGCGCTCGGAGTTCCTCCTCGAACACGGCCAGCTCGACATGGTCGTCGAGCGTCGCGACCTCCGGGACACTCTCCGCCGCATCCTCGCCTTTTTCGGAACGGGCCCCGTCCAGCCGGCTCCATGACGTATCGCGAGGCTGTGGCCCGGCTCCTCGCGCTGCGGGGCGGGGAGATGGTGGGCATGCGGCCGGGGCTGGCCCCCATCCAGGCCCTGCTCGACGCCGTCGGCAATCCCGAGAGCCGGATGCGGCTCGTGCAGATCGGCGGCACCAATGGCAAGGGCTCCGCCTCGGCCATGGTCGCGGCCATGCTCCACGCGGCGGGTGTCCGCACTGGGCTCTACACCTCCCCGCACCTCCGCTCCCTGCGCGAGCGAATCCGGGTGGACGGCCGTTGCATCGCCGAGGACGACGTGGCGGATGGCGTGGACGCCCTCGGCACGCTCTTCGCGCGCCTGGACGCCTCCGTCTTCGAGGCCACCACCGCGCTGGCCCTGGATCACTTCGCGCGGGCCGGCGTCGAGGTGGCGGTGCTGGAGGTCGGCCTCGGCGGCCGACTCGACGCCACCACCGTCGGGCGCCCCCAGGTGACCGTGCTGACCCGAATTGACTATGACCACCAGGCGCTCCTCGGCGACACCCTGGCGCGGATCGCCTGGGACAAGGCGCATATCATCCGGAGCGGGGTGGCCGTGTCGGCGCGCCAGGACCCGGAGGCGGAGGCGCCCATCGTGGAGCGCGCCGCCGCGCTGAGCGTCCCGTTGCTACTCGAAGGACGGGAGCTCGGTGTCGCCGTGCGCGAGGCCTCGCTCGACGGGCAGCGCCTCGACCTGGCCGGGCCGGACTGGCGCATCGAGGACGCGCGCTGTGCGCTCCTGGGCCCCCACCAGCCGAGCAATGCCCTGGTGGCCGTCGCCGCCGCGCGCGTCATGGGCGCGGGCGAGGGGGCGATACGGCGCGGGCTCGCGGAGGTGCGCTGGCCGGGACGCTTCCAGGTCCTCCCCGGCTCGCCCACCGTGGTCCTGGACGGCGCCCACAATCCCGGCGGTGCCCGGGCGCTGGCCGCCTCCCTCCGCGCCTATTTTCCCCGGCGGCCGGTGACCTTCGTGCTGGGCATCTCCGCGGACAAGGATCAGGCCGGCATTCTCACCCCGCTCCTGCCCCTGGCCGAACGCGTCATCTTCACCGCGGCGAACTCGCCGCGCGCCGCCGACCCCGAGACGCTCCGTGAGCTCGCGCGGCGCCTGGGCCCGCTGCCCGTCGAGCGCCTCGCCGTCGCCGCTCGGCCGGCGGACGCTCTCGCCCTGGCGCGGAGGGTGAGCTCGCAGGGCCTCGTGTGCGCCGCCGGCTCCCTGTTCCTGCTCGGCGAGCTTCTGGCTGACCGCCCCGAAACTCTCGATCTGCTTTGCGGAATTAACGCCGGCTGATATAGCATGTGCGCTGAGCTCAATGCCGTCCACACGCGCGCGTGCGGTCTGGGGCGCCCTGCTCCTCGTCCTGCCGCTGGTCCTGGGTCCGCCCGGTGCCGGCCTTGCCCAGTCGCGGCGGTCTCCCGTCACGGTCCAGCAGGAGGGGGCCGGCGAGGTGAGTGTGACCGCGGATCAGATCCAGCAGGTGACCGGCCCCCCCGAGCTGCTCATCGCGGTCGGCAATGTCGAGATCGTGCGCGGGGCCTCCCGGCTTCTCGCCGAACGGGTGGAGCTCAACCGCGATACGGGGGAGGCGGTCGCGCAGGGCAAGGTCGTCTTCTACGACGGCGAGGACCGGCTGGTCGGCGACCGTATGGACTACAATCTCAAGATCGGCACCGGCGTTGTCTACAACGCCAATGCCTTCTCCGCTCCCTACTACTCGCTGAGCGGGCGGCGCCTGGACCGGATCGGCGACGGCGTCTACGAGGGGCAGGACACGGCCTTCACCACCTGCGAGGGCGACAACCCGGACTGGTCCATCCGGCTCCGCTCGTGCTTCGCGGACCTCAACGACATCGTGTCGGGCTGGCATGCCTCGTTCTGGGTGCGCGACATCCCCGTCATCCCGTGGTTCCCCTGGTTCGCCGCCGCCATCCGGCGTGAGCGGCAGTCGGGCTTCCTCTTTCCCCAGCTGGGCATATCCAGCAACAAGGGGTTCTTCGCCCGCGTGCCCTACTACTGGGCCATCGACGACAGCCAGGATCTCACGGTATCGCTGGACACCTTCACCTCCCGCGGGGTGGGAGCGAGCCTCGAGTACCGCTACATCCGGTCCCAGGACACTGCCGGCTCGCTGTCCGGCTTCTTGATCCAGGAGTCCTTCAAGGACAACGAGACGCGCGGCGCCGGCACGTTCCGGCACGCCTGGCAGGTGACGCCGGGGCTCTCCTTCAAGGTGGACGCCAACGCCACCACCGACGACCGGGTGTTCCGCGAGTACGGCGACAAGCTGAACGACCGCTCGAAGCAGCGCGCGGAGACCAATGTCTTCGTCACGCGGCGCTGGGACAAGTGGAACCTCGTGGGCAATGTCCTCTGGTACCAGGACTTGACCACCACGCAATCGGTGGAGCTCCAGCGCGTGCCGGAGATCCGCCTCGAGGGGCTGCGTCAGCCCATTCCCGGGTTGCCCGGGTTCCTCTACGAGACCCAGGCCTCCTTCACGAATTTCATCCGGGACGTGGGCGCCAACGGCCTACGCGCCGATCTGCACCCGCGCGCGTTTTATCCGATCCCGGTGGGCGGGTACTTCACGGTGACGCCGTTCGCCGGCGGCCGCGCCACCTACTACGACAAGAGGGTGGTGGGAAAGCGGGCGATCGGCGCCTTCGAGGTGGAAGAGACGGTGGACGACAGCCATATCCGGAGACAGGCGGAGGCCGGCATCGAGCTCGAGACACGGCTCACGCGCGTCTGGGCGGTGGACGGGACCTGGGGCCTGTCCGCGCTGCAACACGTGATCGAGCCCCGCGCCACCTGGACGGAGATCCGGGGCCTGGACCAGAAGGGCAATCCCCAGTTCGACCCTGCCATCGACGACATCGGCAAGGTGAGCCAAGTGACGTACTCCATCACCCAGCGGCTCAACGCCAAGACGGTGGCGGGCCCCAACCAGGAACCGGTGCGCTGGGAGGCCGCGCGCTTGGTGGTGAGCCAGATCTACAATCTCCTCCCCGACGCCGACCATCCCTTCAAGGATCTCCGGGCCGAGCTCATCCTCAAGCCCAATGAGATGTTCGGCTTCCGCGGGGACGCGGCCTGGAACTTCTACGGGCTGGGGCTGCGGACTGCCACCGCCGACGTCACCGGCACCTACAAGGACGTCAACGGCTCCCTGGGCGTGCGCTTCAACGACATCATCCTGGTCCCCCTCGTGGGCACGCGCCTCGACAACGAGCTCGACACGAGGTTCCTCACCGTCAATGCCGAGCTCGCGGCCCGGATCACGGCGCACGTCAACGCGCGCGCCTCGAGCCACTGGGACGTGAAGAGAGGCACCAAGGTCGAGGACCGCTTCGGGGTGGACATACACTTCCAGTGCTGGGCTATCTCCCTCGAGTACATTGACCGGCACAAGAACGAGGACGAGTTCCGCTTCTCGATCAACTTGCTCGGGGTGGGACAGACGGGCACGAAATTCGGGACGGGCATCCGCTAGACCCATGGCCGAGATTCGAGTTCCGCAAATCGATCTCAAGCGCCAGCACGCGGCGCTTCGCGCCGAGCTGCGGGAGGCGACCGAGCGCGTGCTCACCTCGGCGGGGTTCATCATGGGGCCGGAAGGCCGAGCGCTGGAGGAGGAGCTGGCGGCGGCCTCCGGGGCGCGGTACGGGGTGGGCCTCAATTCCGGCACCGACGCCCTGCTCCTCGCGCTCCGAGCGCTGGAGGTCGGGCCCGGCGACGAGGTCATCACCTCGGCGTTCTCCTTCGTGGCCTCGGGCAGCACCATCGCGCTCGCCGGCGCCACCCCGGTGTTCGCGGACATCGATCCCGTCACGTACAACGTCGATCCCGCCGCGGTGGCCCGCGCCGTCACCCCGCGCACGCGCGCGGTGATGCCCGTGCATCTGTACGGCCAGCTCGCCGACATGGCCGCCATCGAGGCGATCGCGCGGCCGCGCGGGCTCGCGGTGATCACCGACGCCGCCCAGGCGGTGGGCGCCACGTGGGGAGACCGGGCGGTGGGGGCGTGGGGAGACGCGGTGTGCCTCTCGTTCTACCCCACCAAGAACCTGGGCGCCTGCGGGGACGGCGGCATGCTCCTCACCTCCCGGACGGACGTGGCGCAGCGGGTGAGGCGCCTCCGCGATCACGGCTCGCCGCGGAAATACGAGCACGTGGAGCTGGGGCAGTCGAGCCGGCTCGACGATCTCCAGGCGGCGCTCCTCCGCGTCAAGCTCCGTCGGCTCGGCGAGTGGACCACCGCGCGCCGCCGCCTGGCGGCGCGCTATCGCGAGCTCCTCGCCGGCTTGCCGCTCGAGCTGCCCGTCGAGCGGCCGCCCGCCTTCCACGTCTATCATCAGTTCACGGTGCGGGTGGCCCGCCGGGACGAGGTGGCCCGCCGGCTCGCGGAGCTCGGCATCGGCACTGCCGTGCACTACCCGAACACGATTCCCGCCCAGCCGCTCTTCTGTCCGCCCGGCGGGGCGGCGAAGGTGGCCGCCGACTTTCCAGAGTCCACGCGCGCCGCGCGCGAGGTGCTCTCCCTCCCCTGCTTCCCGGAGCTGACGGACGCCGAGCTCGCCGAGGTCGCCGCCGCCTTGCGCACCGCGCTGGGCTAGGCGCGCCATGGGGCTGGTCGCCGCCGTCCTCGCCTCGCTGCGCCCGCGGCAGTGGGCGAAGAACCTCTTCGTCTTCGCGGGCGTCATCTTCTCGCAGCAGCTGTTCACGCCCCAGGCGTGGCGGGCGGTGGCCGCGTTCGCGCTCTTCTGCGCGCTCTCCGGGGCCATCTACCTCCTCAACGACGTGGCGGACGCGGAGCAGGACCGCCTTCATCCCACCAAGCGTCGCCGGCCGGTGGCCTCGGGCGCGCTGTCCCGCGAGCTCGCGCTGGGAATCGGCCTCGCTCTCCTCGTCGCGAGTGTGGTGGTGTCGTTCGGTCTCGGCGTCCCCTTCGGCCTGGTGGCGGTCGCCTACGGGGTGCTCCTCACCGCGTACTCGGTGTGGCTCAAGCACCTCGTCATCCTCGACGTGCTCACGGTGGCGGTGGGCTTCGTGCTCCGCGCGGTGGCGGGTGCGGTGGCGGTGGGCGCGGACATCTCGGGGTGGCTGCTCATCTGCACCGTGCTCATCGCGCTCTTCCTCGCGCTGGGCAAGCGCCGGCACGAGTACCTCACGCTGAAGGGGAGCGCCGCCGCCCATCGCCCCATCCTGGCCGAGTACAGCGAGGGATTCATCGATCAGATGATCGCGGTGGTCACCGCCTCGGCGGTGACCGCCTACGCGCTCTACACGATGTCGCCGGAGACGGTGGCCAAGTTCCACACCCGGCTCCTGCCCCTCACGCTGCCCTTCGTGCTCTACGGGATATTCCGCTACCTCTACCTCCTCTACCGCCGTGAGCTGGGCGGCAATCCCTCGGACCTCGTCCTCTCCGACCGCGCGCTCCTGGTGAACACCACCCTCTGGATGGCCGCCGTCCTCGTGCTGATCTACGGTCCGTGGGGACACTGAGCCTCGCGGTCACGCGTGCGGCCGTCGCGGGATGGGGCCGCTTTCCCGTCCGTCCCGGACGCGTGGCGCGTCCCGAGCGGCTGGGGCTCCCCGGGGGCGAGTCACTGGTGCTGCCGCGCGGGCTGGG
>Ga0137404_10003591_pt1 | contig 10333 bp, 8 predicted proteins | sample CZOMad2_1_16fung_FD_108285 | JGI IMG/M metagenome (GOLD analysis project Ga0137404, IMG submission 108285) | Vadose zone soil fungal communities from Angelo Coast Range Reserve, California, USA - CZOMad2_1_16fungal (Illumina Assembly) | ecosystem: Environmental > Terrestrial > Soil > Vadose zone... | reverse complement strand
CAGCACATTCAACCCGCCATCCGGCCACCCGGCCTGTTGCACAATCTCGCCCAGCATCAGCGAAGCAGTCGGAGCCTGCGGCGCGGGCTTCAACACCATCGGGCACCCGCACGCAATCGCCGGAGCCACTTTATGCGATACCAGATTCAGCGGAAAATTAAACGGCGTAATCCCCGTAATCGGCCCGATAGGAAAACGCTTCACAATCGACCACCGTCCCGCAGTCGATTCCTGCCAATCCAGCGGCAAATACTCTCCGCCAAGCCGCGTGGCTTCCTCCGCTGCAATCTGAAATGTAAAGACGGCACGGTCGACTTCCACCCGCGCCACCTTGATCGGCTTGCCCGCCTCTAGGCAAATCGAGCGCGCGAACTCCTCGCGCCGCGCCGCGATTCCCGCGGCAACCGCCCGCAAGACTCTCTGGCGCTCAAAGGCCGGCAACCGCCTCGTCGTCCCAAACGCCGTTACCGCCGACGCAATCGCCTGCTCGGCATGTTTCCGCGTTCCGACGAAGGTTCGGCTCACCACACTGCCGTCAAACGGCGACCGAATTTCCTGAGCCGTCCCCTCCTCGTACCACTTGCCGCCAATCAATAATCCTCGGGTTGCGACCTCAACTTCCGTCATCGGCGTCATCGGAGCCTCCAAAACTGCAACCACTAATTATAGTCTCCACCCCCGCTGGGGTTGCATAGGCAAAGCCCGTGTGGTCGCGGGCACCCTCGCCCGCGGGGCCTCGATCGAGCCAGCTTCCAAACACTACTTTTCTTACAATTTGTGCCAGATTCGCCGATGCAGCTTCGCGATTAGCCACCGACAGTTGAATAGGCGTCCATCTCTTTGAAAAGCAGCGTCGTCGATACTCGTTCATTCCCATCGGGATCAAAACTTGGCTGGTGATGAGAAAAACTGGTCTTCGCAACCAGAGAGTACATCCCGCTTGCCGTAAACAGCTTGGAATAGTCTTGCTTGAAGGAGAAAACGCCTGCCTTGTGATGGTAGGGGCGTTTGTGTTGGTGGATCGGATCAAAGTCTGTGATGGCGAGAAATCCGCCATTTCTCAAAACTCGATCCGCTTCCGCAACAGCGGGCAACAGGTCCTGGCGATCAACGAGATAAAGACAAAACCCGAAGTAAACCAGATCGAAGGACTGGTTTTCGAAGGGCAACTTCGATGCCGTGCCCGCATGAAGCTCGATCCCCCCGTCCCCCAGCTTTCGATTTCCTTCCGCGACGGCAAGCTGGGACGGATCAATTCCACTGCCCCTTGCTTCGATCAAATTGCAGATTCGCGCGAGCTTGGACCCATTCGCACACCCGACTTCCAAAATAGAGCCGATTTCATTCCGAAACGGCGCCAGGCAGTGGTGGATCCAATCGATGTCCGAAAATTGCTCGCCCCACTTAGCTGCCGCCGACTCCAGGGTCGCCTTGTTTCTCCGAAAATAGTTATCGCCCTCTTCTTCCATAAACGTCTTGGTTTGGTTAGCCATATTCTTCGTCAGTCTTGCACAATTGCCGGTCGTGTGGCACCAAAGAAAATGCTGCTCGCAACGTCTCGCGTGGCAATGGCGCCCCCACCCGCGTGGTCTCGCTCGAGCAAACTCCATTGGCTTCGAAGAGTGCCAATCTTCAATAAAACGCCGCCTCTTCGATAAAACGCCGCCCCGGGGCAAAGCCGGAAGCGGCGCTGATTTCGAAGCCCGAAAATTACCAAATTGCAAAATTACCAACGAGACCTACACCATCTGCAACACTTCTCCGGGCAATCTCACTAACCTCGTCTTTGGGGCATCCGCCGGACGCCGCGGCGCATTCTGGCGCTTCACCGCCGCGCGAGCGGCGGTGCGGGCTTCGATTTCCGGAGTTGCCGCAGCGTTCTCTGCGGTCATTCGCTCCATCTTGATGCCCAGCTGGCGTTCCAACGAATGCAGTTCCGAGCGCTGCTCCCGCGCAAACAGCGTCGAGGCCACGCCGGAGTTCCCGGCTCGTCCGGTGCGACCTACGCGGTGAATGAAGTTTTCCGCAACCTCCGGCAGGTCATAGTTGATGACGTGCGCAATGTCTTCGACGTGAATGCCACGCGAAGCCAAGTCAGTTGCGACCAGCACTTGATAGCGTCCGGTTTGGAAGCCCGTCAGTGCGGCCGTACGCTGGGATTGTGAACGATCTCCATGAATCATGGCCGCTGCGAAACCCTCGCGAGCCAGATTCTTGGCAATGCGCTCTGTTCCTCGCTTGGTACGAGCAAACACCAGGCATCGCCCGGATTCGCTGGCCAGGAGCCGCTCCAGCGCTTCCTGCTTGCGGTCCGAGGGCACTTCGAACGCCTGCACGCGAATGTTGTCGTGCGGCTTCGATTGTGACCCAAAGGACAGCCGCACCGGATTCCGCATATAGTCATTGACCAAGCGCGCCGCCGAGGCTTCCAAAGTAGCCGAGAACAGCATCGTCTGCCGGTCTTTGGGAAGCACTCCAACTATCCGTCGAATCGCAGGCAAAAAGCCCATGTCCAGCATCCGGTCCGCTTCGTCGAGAACCAGCGTGCGCAGTCCGCGGAACAGAATCAGCCCGCGATCAAGAAAGTCTTCGAGACGTCCAGGCGTCGCTACAACCACTCGCGCGCCTTTGCGCAAACTGGCAATCTGCGCCCGTTCGGACAGTCCGCCCACGACCACCGCCGCAGGACCCAGTTTCGGGCCACGCAGCGCATCGTATTGATCGGCGACCTGCATCGCGAGCTCTCGTGTTGGAACGAGCACCAGTGCCGTGATGCCAGGGGTGTTCTTGGCAAGCAGTTGCTCCATCATCGGCACCACGAACGCCAGGGTCTTCCCTGTGCCCGTCTGGGCCAATGCGAGCAAGTCCTTCCCGGCCAAGGCCTGCGGAATCGCAGCATCCTGCACCGGGGTAGGGGTTACAAAGTTGTTAATGGAAAGTTGTTTGTGGGTATAGGGGGAAAGCGGTAGTTCTGAAAAGTTCTGCATTGATCCTTTTTGTGGCTGGCGCTAGGCGCAACAGCACACACGGAGGCATCCGGCGAGCGGCTACGTACAAAGCCAGTCTAATGTTTCCTTTAAGTTACGCTGGAAATCGACGGTGGGGACTCGGGGGCGGGAATTCTCAGATCGTCACAACATGAACCAGAAGTCTCACCACACAAACCGCTGAAGTAAGCGTTAGACAGAGTCTACCACAGAGCACCAAGAATTGCATGTTAGCTCCTCAGGGTTGGTTAATCCTTTAGTAACCTTGGGGTTCCGCCTTCCGGGGTGCCCAATGCGTCCCGCGGCATGGCGAGCCTCAACTCGTTGAACTTTTGAAAGTGTCACAACCACGCGACCCTTACCCCAAAACCCTCGCTATGCTTCATCCGAGAAGGAGGCTCTGCATGAGGTACCGCATAATGATGACACCCCAATTTCAGACTCTCGACGGACCCCGTTCTCGATCCGCCGTCTCCTTGCTCCTTGTCGTGACAATACTGATCATTACGTTGACGCCCAGCTCCTGGTCGCAGAACACGCCTATAAAGCCGCGCACGGTCGTTCTCAAGCAGGGCCAAGTGGTGGAGATGAAGTTTGTAAAGCGTCTTGATCCGCGCCGAGCGAAGATCGGCGACGCCGTCGTGCTGACTCTGGCAAAGCCGCTTCTTGCTGAGGGTGCCACGATTCTTCCCGCCGGTTGGTCTGTTCATGGACGAATCGCAGACGTGAAGCACGCCGCAAAGAAGTGTCAGCCGGGATCCATTCATTGGGAGCTCGACCCGCTGACAATGACGGACGGCACGAGAATCGAGATTCAGCCCATCGCGGACGACATCGCGTGGTCGAGGCTCCGCGACCAAGCCCCGCGCCCGACACCCAGCCCTGCCCACGAAACATCTGCGCGAAAGACGGGTCCCGCCGTCGGCGGCATCCTCAAAAGCATTGCCCTGGGCATTGTGTTGGTCCCGCTAATGATTCTGATGTTTCCACTGTTCGTCCGTTCAGAGGGCGAAGACCCATGCCCTGGGGGCAAAGGCCGCGAGGACTCCATTTGGAAAGGAAAGGCTTTCTATGCCCAGATTTCAAACGACGTACATCTGGTTGCTGACTGATCTGAATGTCGATCATGCTGCATAGCAAATTTGCGGGTCCGCGCCGCAACGGGTACCATGGGGACGCCAATTTTGAATCCCATCGCCGTCGCACGGAGGCTCTCCCATGAACGTCAAGATCTCCCTATTGATGCTCGCCCTCGCCCTGCCCCTCGCGGCGCACGCAGCCGATGCGCCCAAATACCACATCCTCCGCCACATGGCCATTGGCGGCGATGGCGGCTGGGACTACCTCACCTTCGATCCTGCCGGGCACCGCCTCTTCATCGCCCGGTCCACGCGGGTCATGGTCGTGGACGTCGCCGCCGGCCAGCTCACCGCCGAAATCGTTAATACCCCTGGTGTCCACGGCGTCGCTCTGGTTCCGGATGCAGGTCAAGGCTACGCCAGCAACGGGCGAGAGAGTACAGTCACGGTATTTGACCTGAAAGACCTCCACGAGATTGCCCGCATTAAAGTCGGCGACACGCCCGACGCCATCGTCTACGATCCATTCTCGAAACGCGTCTTCACTTTCAACGCCAAGAGCAAAGACACTACTGCCATCGACGTGGCCACCGGGAAAGTTGCCGGCACCATTCCTCTCGGAGGCAAGCCCGAATTCTCAGTCTCGGATGGCAAGGGCCGCATGTACGTCAATAACGAAGACAAAAGCGAGATTGTCGAATTCGATCCCCAGGCTCTGAAGGAAACCCACCGCTGGAAGCTCACTGGCTGCGAAAGCCCCTCCGGCCTCGCCATGGACAAGAAAAATCGCCGCCTCTTCGCCGGCTGCGACAATAAGAAGATGGCCGTGATGAACGCCGACACCGGTGCCGTCATCATCACTCTGCCGATCGGCGACGGCGTCGATGCCAACGCCTTCGACCCCGAGACCATGATCGCCTTCAGCTCCAATGGTGAAGGCAACCTGACCGTCGTTCACGAGGACTCTCCAGACAAGTTCACTGTCGCCGAAACCGTCCCCACCGAAAAAGGCGCCCGCACCATGGCCCTCGACCCCGAGACGCACAAGGTTTACGTGGTCACCGCAAAGTTCGGCCCGGCACCCGCGCCTACAGCGGATGCACCGCATCCGCGGCCTTCGATTCTGCCGAATTCATTTGAGGTGATTGAACTCGGGCAGTAGCAGGTGGTGAGACAGATGTGCCGCTTTGCGCTCGCTTTCGTTCTTCTCGCCGCCTCGGTTCCTGCTTCCGTGGGTCAAGAAGCAGGTTTACAACGCCTTCCTAGGCTTTCGCTTGTCTTGCCGTCTGGCTTCGCTTCGGAAACCGTCCAGATCAACTATTTCATGGGTGGATCGTTCGGCGGATACGGAGGCTACGTGAGGGCAGGAAAAAACCGCACAACCTACGAGATCGACGCCTCCGTCGATGGAAAACCAGCGACGAACATCAAGCTCATTGCATATTTGCCCGGATGCAAGATTGCAACTCTCAACATCCCGCTGCTCGGCGCGACACAGGAAAGACGGCTTCCGTGCAAGCCGCTCGGACGAATTTCTTTGCGCGGGCAAATCTTTCCCGTGTTCATCACGCAGGAGCAACCGACGGAAGTCGAGGTCGCCTATCTCGCGATGTGGGATCACCAGTTCTTTGGCATTTACGACGGCATGGTTACGACAATTCGTCTCGGAACCGTTGTACCCGACGCAAATGGACAGTTCGAGGTCAAACTGCCCAATTTACACAAACAGATGAACTTGGGTGAAGGCGAGTTCCAGTTCATCTTGCGACACCCTACCAGCGGAAACATCCTCGCCTTTCTGAAGCCCACAGTTGCAGGCGCGAGTTCGGATAGCTTGAAAGTAGACTCTTCATATCCGTCGGTAGTCCTGTTCATGGCAGAAAGACAGTGAAGACGCAACTCCAAGTTTGGTAGCGTTACCGTAGTCGCCGCCTAACAGCGCATTGACCCCTTGCGATTCCAGCAGTTCATGGGACGGCATGCGCCCTGCAGATCTGGGGCTTGCCGACTATGAAAAATCTCGCCCGCTCTCTTCTGATTGTTTGGGTATCTCTGATTGTTTGGGTGTCGCGAAATTCCACTTCACCCCAACGGCCCGAGATCACCGAACTGGCGGGTCGAGATGCATCACCGGTGATAAAGGCTTGTCCACTCGGCGCCGTCGCCAAGACTTCACTGGCTGACGCGTGCAAATGACTCATCGTGGAGATATCGGGACAGCCAAGGAGCCCATTCGACCGATCAGATTGTCGCGAACGACAAAGCGGACAGTGCTCGCCGAGGTTGGCAACGACGCATCGATTCGGGCTGAGTTGTCGGCCACTGGACGCGTACCTAAGCGTGTCTCCAAAAGGTCATTCGCGGAAGGTTAATCAAAAAGGCATACAGCAAATACCCAATTGACGACGGAAAAGGGCCCCAGCATCATCCTTAGTCGAAGTATTTAGAGGGAAAAGTTCAGTACCTACCTTACCTTCGCGGAGTCGCTCGCCTTTCCTGCAAGGTAACTTGTTCTCGCCGATGACTGTTCCCAATCCGTCCGCCAACAACAGTTCCCTGCGAAGGAGATGTCATCTTATGAAGCAAACCTCAATCAAAAGCAACCTCGCCAACATCGGCCCGCTGCTAGTCATCACACTTCCTCTCCTATTCGTCGGCGTGACGGCCGCGAGCAGCCTGCCGACGGACCCTGACATTGCCGCCATCCTCAGCAACGTAGATTCCAACCGCATTCTCAACACCGCACAAACGCTTCAGAATTTCAGAACACGGCAAGCCTGCTCGGACCAACCGGAACCAGGGCATGGCGTGACTGCTGCCCGCGATTTTATCCTCGCCCAATACAAGTCCATCCCGGGACTGCAAGTCAGGCTGGACCCATTTGTTCATACTGGCTGCCCGAGCGCGCCTACCTTCAACGTCATCGCTTGGCTTCCGGGAAAACATCGCAATCGGCTGGTCATCATCGGCGGTCATTATGATTCCCGAACTACCCTCGTCACCGATTCGACCTCTGACGCGCCCGGCGGCAACGATTCCGGCGCCCAGACCGCGGTCGTTCTCGAGCTGGCGCGTGTGTTTGCAGGCCATGCGTTCGATTCCACAATCGTATTCATGTCCTTCTCAGGCGAAGAACAGGGACTCTTCGGCTCTTCCTCGATTGCTGCCAATCTCAGCCGCTACTTCGAGGAGCCGCAGGTGATCGCGATGCTGAACACGGACATTCCCGGCGGCGACCAAGCCGCCAACACGCCCGCCGATCTCCTGAATTTCCGGCTCTATTCGCCAGGAATTCCACGCGAGCGCCTGAGCACCGATCCCGACGGCACCACCGACAATACTTCTCCCGCCCGCGGCGTCATGCGCTACGCTGGAACCTGGGGTGGAGCGTATGTTCCAGCTATCACCATGATCCCCAAACTGCGGGAAGACCGGCCGGGCCGCGCCAGCGACCACGTACCCTTCCTCAACAATGCTTACCCGGCTGTCCGCTTCATGGAAACTTTCGAGTGCTCGCCCTCGCCCGTCGACAACAGTTGCGGCGGACCACTGCCCTGCCCTCCGCCCGCCAATGTTCCCGCCTTTTGCAAGGACACGAGCTTCGTCACCACGCATCAGCATTCACCCAACGATCAGGTCCAGTTCATTACTCCCACCTATGCCGCCCACATTGCGCAAGTAATGGCTTCGGTCGCAGGGAGTTTGGCGCGCGCCCCCGCGTCGCCACGGGGCTTCAACGCCACCGGCAATGCGCTGCAAGGCGTCAAGGTCAAATTCGATGAGATCGAAGACAGCCACGTTGACCACCTTGTTGTAGCCGCCCGCTCCGTGAACGAGAACTTCTATCGCCAGCGCGTTTCGATTTCTGCCGGCGAGGGGCACCCGTTGATCTCACCAACGGCTCTCGGCCTAACTCCGGGCGATAGCTTCTTCGTCTCGGTCGCCGCAGTCGACAAACAGGGACACGAATCATTGTTCGCCTATCCCGAAGTACGCTGCGATTCGAGCGTCTGCGCCATTCCCCCGTATGCCTACAACGTCACAGCGCCCCTGCCGCCGCCTCCACCCGCCAAGGATCCCGCCGAAGACGACGACTAAGACGCAGAACGGGAAAAGGTCGGGCCTTCTCCCGTTCGTTTTTTCTCGTTTCTAACTTAGAAGGCTCCGCGACTAAATCTCGAAAATCCTATAGGACGCTGGCGGCTGCCTGCTTTGCAGCAGCGTAATGGCAACATTCCGCACCGGAATGCCCGCCGTAGTCTGACCCTCCAGGGTTCCGTGATGCGCGTGCCCGTGCAGCACCAGGTCCGCTCCGTGCCGATCGACCACTTCCGCCAGTCGCGACGTCCCCATAAACGGAGAGAGCTCCGGAGGCTCCCCCTGCACCGTCGCCGCAATGGGCGAATAGTGCAGCACCACGACACGCTTTGGCGAACGCAACTGCGAGAGGCCCCGTTCCAGCTTTAGCGCCTCATCGATCGAGGCCCGCACAAAAGACTTAATTTCCGGCTCCCCAAACGCCGTCAGCACGCCCCTGCCAAAACCGCCAACGAATCCCTTCGTGCCCGCGAAACCCACGCCGTCTCTCTCGTAGCCACTGCCATCCAGCACCTTAACGCCGGCCGTGGTCATCATACGCATCAGTTCAACTTCTTTGCCGCTCTCGTAGTCATGATTCCCCAATACCGCAATGGTCGGAACCCGCAACCGCACCAGCGCGTTCAACAGGGGTTCCATTTCCGAAGGCTGTCCGTAATTCGTAAGATCGCCGGCAAGGACCAGCACATCCGCCTGGTCCCGCGCTTTTGTCAGTTGCTCTTGCAACGGAGCTTGGTTGGCGGGGGAGAAATGCAGATCCGCCGTAGCAGCAATTCTCATTCGGCAACTTTCCGCGGCGCTACCATCTGCAGCTTACGGCCCGGCTCCGGAACGTGTTCAATCCTCGCCCGCCGCGCCCGGTGTTCCGATAGGATGTCCTCGAACCCCCACTCCTCGACATCAATGGCAAACGTCGCGTCGTCGATGAGCCCGCCTCGAAAATCGCCTCCCGTATTCGGAAGCTGCACTCTTTCGGAAAACCTCCCCAACAGGTCTCGCCACAGAAATTGGGGAACGTAGTTGGTGTGTGCCGGATAGACGTAACGAAACAGTATCAAGGCCCACAGCAGCAGCTCCCAGTGCTCGCCCACCAGTGCCAGAATCCGGTACCAGTCCAGGTTTCCGTGCGTGGCAAACACGATGTGGGCGATGTCCGCGCCGTCAAAGCGCTCCCGCCGGACGACAAACAGCTTCGACGCCAACAATTCTTCCGGCGCCAGCACTCGGCTTTGCACGCCCAGAACATTCGTTGGGCGCGCCCGCTCAATCCACGAGGTGTCCACGCTCATCACCCCGTTGCTCATCCCCGTGATCAGATCGACAAAAAAACCATCTCGATGCGCCTTCGCCAGCCAAACCGGATCGCGAATCTCGCACTCAAATCCTTCCTCCCGCAGAATCGCGAGCGCCTCGGAAGCCGCCTCGGGACCGAGGAAGAGGTCGAGGTCCTTCGTAAATCTGCACACTCCCGTATGCTCCCGTAACGCAAAGGCGCCGGCCACCGCGTAAGGCAACCCCGCGCCCTCAAACAAAGAAAGGACATCCCGAAAAAGCTCATGCTGCTTTTTCGGGAGCCCCGCCTGGTTCGACGACGTGGGACATACCTCGTTCTTCGGCTTGGGTTCTGGTTTCGCCATTCCCTTTTGCCCTATGCGGCACGGCTCGTCATGCAGCACGCCTCGTTCGGGCAGCCTTTGTCGCTGCCTCGCTGCGGCCCTCTGCGCCCTTTGTGCGCACCGCCTTCATGGCCGCCTCGTGCCGATCGCTCGCCCCTCGGCGCTTCGCACTGGCGCTCGCTTGCTGCGAGAGCGCTTTGTGCGACGCGGTCCCTGTGCTTTCCTTCTTCAATGCGCCCAAGGTCGCTCGTGAACGGCGCGCCGAAACTTTCGTGCCGGCTCCCGACCGACCCTTGCGATTGTCCCGGCTAGCTTGTTCCCGTACTTTCGCCGAGGTCTTTCCTTTCGCGGGCGCTGCAAGCTTCACTCCCGCTCGTCGCGCCTTCGAAAGCCCAATAGCAATCGCCTGTTTTGGGGAAGCGGCCCCATGTTTACCTTCTCGTACGTGGTGGATCTCCTCGCGCACAAACTCGCCCGCCTGTGTGCTCGCGGATTTCCCTTCCCGCGCATCCTCGCGCGCCCGATCGATGGTTGCTTTTTCCGGCATCCCGCT
>Ga0137404_10003588_pt1 | contig 10338 bp, 8 predicted proteins | sample CZOMad2_1_16fung_FD_108285 | JGI IMG/M metagenome (GOLD analysis project Ga0137404, IMG submission 108285) | Vadose zone soil fungal communities from Angelo Coast Range Reserve, California, USA - CZOMad2_1_16fungal (Illumina Assembly) | ecosystem: Environmental > Terrestrial > Soil > Vadose zone... | reverse complement strand
GACCGAAAAGATGCTGTATTTCGAAAACGCCCAGGTGGAATTCTTCGGCGTTCCGATGGCCTATTTGCCATATTTTTCGACGCCCGATCCGACCGTGAAGCGCAAGAGCGGCTTCTTGATGCCGAGCATCACCTCGTATTCCACCTACGGCTATGCCGTTGAAATCCCGTATTATTGGGCCATTGCACCCGATATGGACGCAACCTTCAGCCCCCGCATCACCAGCCGACAGGGCGTGCTGTTACAGGGCGAATTCCGTCAGCGCCTGATCAACGGCTCATACCAAATCCGCGCCTATGGCATCGACCAGCTGGACCCTGCAGTTTTCGCGGGGCAACCTGGAGACAGGCAGTTCCGCGGCGGCGTCGAAACCAAGGGCCAGTTCGCGCTGAACGATAAATGGAGTTGGGGCTGGGACGGCGTCCTGCTTTCGGACTATTATTTCTTTTCCGACTACCGGCTGTCGCAATACAAGGACTCGCTGGGTTCGTTCTTGAGCCTGCCGACCGAAGCCATTTCCCAGCTTTATCTGACCGGCGTCGGCAATCGCAGCTTCTTCGACGCGCGCACGATCTATTATCTCAGCTTTTCGGGCTTGCAGAGCCAGGTTCCGATCATTCATCCGGTTGTCGATTATTCGAACGTGCTCAACAATTCGATCCTCGGCGGGGAGTTCAGCTACAAGACGAACTTCACAAGCCTGACGCGGCAGACCGCTGCCTTCGACCCGATCACGACATTGGCAAACACCAACAGTCTATGCCTGACGGCGTCCGCCGATCCGCTGGCGCGGTTGCCGTCGCAATGTCTGCTTCGTGGCCTCCCCGGCACTTACACGCGGCTTTCGGGTGAGGCGCAGTGGCGGCGGTCGTTCACCGATTCCGCGGGCGAGATCTGGACGCCGTTTGCGAGCGTTCGCGCCGATGCCATCGACGCCGAAATATCCAACCAGCCGGGCGTTTCGAATTTTCTTCCCGTCGGCAGCACGCAAGCCCTGCGGGTGATGCCCACGGTCGGCCTCGAATATCGCTATCCCTTCATCAACGTTCAGCCGTGGGGCTCCACGACAGTCGAACCGATCGCACAAGTCATCATTCGTCCCAACGAATCCTATGCCGGCAAACTTCCCAACGAAGACGCGCAGAGCATGACCTTCGACGCCAGCAATTTGTTCAGCGTCGACAAATTCTCGGGCTACGATCGTGTTGAAGGTGGCAGCCGGGCCAACGTCGGCGTGCAGGCAACGACGCAATTCGACCGTGGTGGCGCTGTCAACGTGCTGGTCGGACAGTCCTATCAACTGTTCGGCCTGAACTCGTTCGCGGTCGCCGACGTGACCAATACGGGCGTCGATTCCGGCCTCCAGAACGCGCGATCCGACTATGTCGCCCGGATCAACTATTCGCCGAACCGCACCTATACGTTCAGCGTGCGCACGCGGCTGGACGAGGCGACCTTGAGCGTCAATCGGTTCGAGGCTGAAGGCCGCGCAAGCTTCGACCGCTGGTCGGTCAGTCTTTTGTACGGCAACTATGGCGCGCAACCCGACCTCGGATTCCTCACCCGCCGCGAAGGCTTGCTCGGCAGCGGGTCGCTCAAGGTGGCCGCAAACTGGGTGGTGACGGGAGCCGCCCGACTGGATCTCGAAGCCAACAAGATCAATCAATATATTGTCGGCGCAGGCTATGTAGACGACTGCTTCGTGCTGGCGGCCAATTATGTCACGTCCTTTAACTATGCCACTCCCACCACGCCGCCCGTGCTTAGTCATGCCTTCATGCTGCAGATCGGCTTGCGGACCCTTGCCACGACTTCCACCCAATAGAAGCGGGGCGGTACGCTACCGGAGGACGCGTTCCGGCTCGGCTCTCATCGAATCGGTTAATATGGCGAAGATGATCATGACGCCCACATTCTCTCGGCTTTCACCCTTGATTTTCGGTTGCGCCGCGGCGTTGATCTTGATGGGCGGCGGCTCGTCGCTACATGCGCAAAGCGTGGCCGTCATGGTCAATGGCGAACCCATCACCAATTTCGACATCGAACAACGCGGCAAGCTCAACTTCCTGACGACTCACAAGCCTCCCGTCCGGCAAGAGGTGATCAACGAACTGATCGACGAGAAGGTGAAGATCAAGGAAGGGAAGAAATTTAGCATCGATCCGAGCACTGCCGACGTCGATCAGTCATTCACCGCCATGGGCACGCGGTTGCGCTTGACGCCCGAGCAGCTTGTCAAATCCCTCGAAAGCCAGGGCATTCGGCCCGACACCCTGAAGAGCCGTATCAAGGCCGAGATGGTTTGGAACAACCTCGTCCGTGGACGATACCGCGAGAGTCTCCAAATCGGCGAGAAGGATGTCGCCGCGGCAGTCAAGGACAGCGGCGAGGAGAAGCAGGAAACGACGGGCTTGGAATACAAGATGCAGCCGGTCGTTTTGATTTTGCCGCGCGGGTCCGAACCCGCCGCCATCGAGACGAGACGCAAAGAGGCCGAAGCGCTGCGCAACCGCATCCAGACCTGCGACGAAGCAAATGCGCTCTTCAAGTCCCTGCCGAATACGGCCATCCGCGATGCCGTGACGAAGACCTCGGCCGACATACCGCCAACGCTACGTGAAGTGCTCGACAACCTCCCGATCGGCCATCTGACCCCACCCGAGTTGACCAAACAGGGTGTGGAGATGGTCGTTTTATGCGACAGGAAACCGACCACCGTCGATACTCCGAAAAAGAAGGAAATCCGGGACAAGATGTTTGCCGAGAAGTACGAAGCGAAGTCGAAATCGTACCTGCAGGATGTCCGCAAAGCCGCGATGATCGAATATCGTTGACGCATGGCAAAGCCTCTCGCGCTGACAATGGGGGAACCTGCGGGTATCGGACCCGATATCACCCTCAGGGCGTGGCTCAGGCGGGACGAGTTGAAGCTCCCGGTGTTCTACCTGCTCGGTGACTGCGACTTTCTCAATAGCCGCGCCAAGACGCTCGGACTCAAAATCAAGCTCGCCGAGGTTCGCGCGGAGGATGCGCTTGCAACGTTTGCCGACGCATTACCGGTGGTAGCTACCGGCCGCTTGGCGACGGCGCAGCCAGGTCAACCGGACAACAGCAGTGCGGAGGCCGCCATGGCCTCGATCCGCCGTGCCGTCGACGATGTCCTTTCCGGGCGGGCGGGTGCGGTCGTCACCAATCCGATTGCCAAAAGCGTGCTCTACCAGGCCGGGTTCCGTCACCCCGGTCACACCGAGTTTCTCGCCGAACTCGCCGCGACCGGCGAGCAGATTCCCCAACCTGTCATGATGCTATGGTCCCCAGTCCTGGTTGTCGTGCCCGTGACGATCCATCTTGCGCTGCGTGAGGCCATCGGCCAGCTATCGAGCGAGTTGATCGTCACGACAGCCCGCATCGTGGCTGCGGCGCTGAAAACGCACTTCGGTATCGTCAGTCCGCGCCTTGCGGTATCCGGCCTCAATCCTCACGCCGGCGAAGATGGCTCGCTTGGCACCGAGGATCAGACCATTGTGACGCCAGCCGTCGAAATCCTGCGCGGTGAAGGTATTCAAATCAGAGGGCCGCTTCCGGCGGATACCATGTTCCACGAGGCCGCGCGCAAAACCTATGATTGCGCCATTTGCATGTACCACGATCAGGCCCTCATTCCGGTCAAGACGCTGGCATTCGAGGACGCCGTCAACGTCACGTTGGGACTGCCGTTCATCCGCACCTCGCCGGATCACGGCACTGCCTTTGACATCGCCGGCACCGGTAAGGCCAATCCATCGAGCCTGATCGCGGCTTTGCGGCTGGCGGCCCGCATGGCGGCGACGCAGCCGGCATGAGCGCGATCGACGACCTCCCCCCGCTCCGCGAGGTCATTCGCCAGCATGCCCTGTCGGCCCGCAAATCGTTGGGTCAGAATTTCCTGCTCGACCTCAACCTCACCGCACGGATCGCCCGCGCCGCAGCTCCGCTCGAAGATGCCGTTATTGTCGAGATCGGCCCCGGTCCGGGCGGCTTGACCCGCGCGTTACTGGCGTTAGGCGCGCGACGCGTCATCGCGGTGGAACGCGACCAACGCGCCCTGCCAGCCCTCGAAGAGATTTCAAAGCGATATCCAGGACGGCTCGAGATCATCTGCGCCGATGCGCAGCATTTTGATCCACGGCCGCTACTCGGCGGTAGGCTTGCGAAAATCGTTGCCAATCTTCCCTATAACATCGCGACCGCGCTTCTGATCGATTGGCTTTCGGTCGAGCCATGGCCGCCGTGGTACGACATGATGGTGCTGATGTTTCAGCGCGAGGTGGCTGAACGCATCGTCGCACGTGAAAACGACGAAGCCTATGGGCGGCTCGGCGTGCTCGCGAACTGGCGGACGGAAACTAAAATCCTGTTCGACATTTCTCCCGCGGCATTCGTGCCGCAGCCCAGTGTCACCTCGTCTGTGGTGCGGCTGGTGCCCCGCGGCGCGCCGGAGGCATGCGATCGCAGGGCGTTGGAGCAGGTGGCGGCGGCGGCGTTCGGCCAGCGGCGAAAAATGCTGCGGCAAAGCCTCAAATCGCTGTCCGTTGATCCGGCCCGGCTGGCGGCCGCCGCGCAAATCGATCCGACGCGGCGCGCCGAGACCGTTCCGGTCTCAGGCTTTGTTGCCATGGCCCGCGAATTGACCAATATACGAAACCAAAAGACGAACACGCTTTGAGGAGAACGCCATGGCGCTCATGCGTCGCCAATCGTTGGTCAAATTCGACGCACCCTTGTGTGAAACCATCGCCGAGACACCGAAACCACAAGGCAGAGAGGTCCTGGTCCGCGTCGAGCGCTGCGGCCTGTGTCATTCCGACCTGCATATCCAGGATGGTTACGCCGACCTCGGCGGTGGCAAGAAGCTCGACACCACGCGCGGCATGACGCTGCCATTTACGCTCGGACATGAGATCGCCGGGATCGTCGAGGAAGTGGGCCCTGAAGTTTCGAGAGACCTGGTCGGTGCAAAGAAGGCGGTGTTCCCATGGATCGGCTGCGGACAATGCCGCGATTGTCGAAACGGCGATGAGAATCTCTGCTCCAAACAACGTTTTCTCGGCGTTGCCATCGACGGAGGGTTCGCCAGCCACGTGCTGGTGCCGGACGCAAAATACCTCTTGGATTACGATCCGCTGCCGGTCAATCAGGCAGCGGCCTTGATGTGTTCCGGCGTGACCGCCTATGGCGCGCTCAAGCGCCTGGTCGATCGCCCGCGGCAGCGCAATCTCTTGCTGATCGGCCTCGGTGGCGTCGGCATGATGGGACTGGCGTTTGCGCGGGCGATGTTCAGCCAAAGCATTTCCGTCGCGGACTTGAGCCCGGCCGCGCGCGAAGCGGCATTGAAAAATGGCGCCGATGTCGCCTACGACCCTGCCGAACCGGAAATAATCAAACGCATCATCCGGGAAACCGAGGGCGGTTTCGACGAGATCGTCGATTTCGCCGGCAACGAAAAATCGATGGCTTTTGCGGTGTCCGCGGTCGCGCGTGGCGGCAAGATTGTGGTCTCCGGACTGATGGGCGGTAATTTCAATCTTCCGATGGTCCAATGGATTTACAAACGCCTGACCATCGAGGGCTTCATGGTCGGAACGCTGGCGGAAGGCCATGAGCTGATGGCGCTTGCGCGAGCCGGAAAGATCAAGCCCGTGCCGATGCGAGAAGAGCCGATGGGTGATGTCCAAAAATGGATCGACGCGCTTCGCGCCGGAAAAGTGGTCGGACGTATCGTGCTGAAAAACGAGGGGTGAGCGCCAACCTTACTTCGCTCGCATTTTCTCCCGTCACGGATACGAAAGCGAGCCCGAATTAAGCCCCACCCTTTCCGGAATTGCGGCTCATTGCGACCCAAGTCTTTTCGGAGATTTGGAACGCGAAGTAGTAGCATCACCGGAGTATGCGTATGTCCAATCGAACCGCGAAATTCGCGTCAGCCATTTTCGTCGGCCTTCTCGCGGGCGTCTCTCACACAACACTGGCGAATGGCGCGGTGCGCGCGCCCAACGATTGTCTCTCCGGGCCAAAAGGCCAGACGCCTGCGGGCGGCCATTGGTACTACCGCATCGATCATGCCACCAAACGGCACTGTTGGTATCTCGCAGAGGAGACCGGAAGGCTTTCTAGGGCCGCGCCACGAGGTACAGCTCCGCTGATAAGACCGGTTTCTCCGCAACAACAAGCCGTTACGCTATCGTTCGCAGACGCCGGTGCCGAACTGCCTCTGCCGCAGACGCGGTTCGAAGCGCCCAATCGCAACGACACGTGGATTCCGGCTAGTCCTGCGGAGACCGCGATCGCTGAGAACAGCCAAATTGCAGCTATGCAAGATACGAACACGCAACGGTCGGTCGTGGCTTCGCGTTGGCCCGAGCAATTCGGCATGACCGCCGCGGTCAATCCGACATTGACCAAGGCCGATTCCGCCAAAAGCGTCGAGCCAGCCTCGCGGCCGCTGCCACCGCCCGCCGTGCACGCAGCCACGGAGCCAGCGCCGACCTATTCCGCGCAACTGCAATTGGCCGCGCTGTTGGGCGGGCTGGCATTGGCGGGCATTGCAGGGGGTGCCGTGTTCAATTTCGGCAACTCACGCGGCTCCCGACCGCGGAAGGCTCAAACTCGTCCAGGCACGATCTGGGAACCGACGGATGACGACAGTATTCGCTTATCGGCTCACCTGAGGGCGTATCATCAGACGCGCTGGAGCAACTTTGCCCGCGATTTGGACCAGGCCAGACGCAACGACAGGATCGTGGAATTTTTCTCACAACTATCAAAGCAGGCCACAACCTAGCGCCCGGCTATTTCTCCAGCTGCCGCTGCAACGCGCCCACGAAACCTGAGAGGCCGACCTGCCGCTCGCGCTTGAGCTGCTCGGCGCGAAGGATCGACTTAATGGCTTCGAAGGCCATTCCGATATTGTCATTGACGACGATGTAATCGTAGGCGTCGAAATGACTCATTTCGTCGCCCGCCTTCTTCATCCGGCCGCGGATGACGTCTTCCGAATCCTGGGCACGGGTGTGGAGACGCTGTTCCAGCGCCGCCACCGAGGGCGGCAGGATGAATACGCTGACGACGTCGTTGGGCGAGCGGCTGCGTAGCTGCTGCGTGCCTTGCCAGTCGATGTCGAAGAGAACGTCGTGTCCGGCCGCCAGCGAGGCCTCCACAGGCGCACGCGGCGTACCGTAACGGTTGCCGAACACGGTGGCCCATTCGAGAAGCTCGCCCTTCGCGATCATGGCATCGAACCGCGGCTGATCGACGAAGTAATAATCCTTGCCGTCGATCTCGCCCGGCCGCATGGGTCGCGTCGTCGCCGACACCGACATTCGCAACGCCGGCGTTTCGGCGACCAGCATACGCGAGAGCGTCGTCTTGCCCGCGCCCGAGGGCGATGACAGCACGAACATCAACCCGCGCCGCTCAACCCCTTCGAAACCGTGGCCGCCCGCCGTCATATGTCACTCCAGATTCTGAACCTGCTCACGGAATTGCTCGACCACGTTCTTCATTTCGAGGCCGGTGTTGGTCAATTCGAGGTCGTTGGATTTAGAGCAGCAGGTATTGACCTCGCGGTTGAATTCCTGCGCCAGGAAGTCAAGCCGCCGTCCGACCGGTCCACCTTTGCCGAGCATTTCGCGGGCCTGCGAGATATGTGAGGCAATCCGATCGAGCTCTTCACGAATATCGGCTTTTGCCGCAATCAGGAGCGCCTCCTGATTAAGCCGATCAGGATCGAAGCGGTCTGACGATTCCAGCAAGGCTGCAACCTGTTCAGCAAGCCGTAGCTTGATCGCCTCGGGCTTGCGACCGGGCGCGGCCGCCGCCTTCTTCACCAGCATCTCGATTTCATCCATCCGCTGTAGCAGGATTTGGCCGAGCGTCACGCCCTCGCGCCGACGCATCTCGACGAGATTGGCGAGCGCCTGTTCGAACCCCGCTTCGGCCGCAACCTTCGCTGTCTTGTCTTCTTCTTCATTGCTTTCAGGTTCGACAACCTCGATGACGCCCTTGATTGCGAGCAACCCGTCGATGCTTGGCGCTACCGCATCGATCTTGCCGGCAAGCACGCCGGCGACCTTCACGATCGACGCCAGCACCTCTTCATTGACACGGACCGCGGAGGCCGCATTGGCGCGCTTGACGCTCAAATTGGCGTAGACAGTGCCGCGCGACAACACCTCACCGGCGCGCTTCTTGGCGAATGCTTCGAGGTCGTCCCACCCAGGCGGCAATCGCAGGCGCAGATCAAACCCCTTGGCGTTGACCGACTTCAACTCCCATTCGAACGCATAGGATCCGCTTGCGCCGTGGCTTCGGGCAAAACCGGTCATGCTCGATAGCGCCATCGTGTGAATATCTCCGACAGATTGGTTTTGAGACTCGCAAAGGAACTGCACGACCTTAGAGCATGATCCGGAAAAGTGGAATTCGGCTCAGTCTGACGTCGGCGTATCTAGACCGTTTTCCAGCGAAAGCCTGTCCCGCACTTGATGCGGGATGGATGCCGGTTCGTGTCAAGAAAACGCGTCAAAACAAAGAAATAGAGCCTCCGTTCCGATTCAATCGGAACGGAAAAGGCTCAGCCATCATTGAACTACGGCAGGCGCTATCGTCGATTGCGCCGCACCCTGCCGGGCCGGAGCGGCGCTGTGGGGCTTCTTCGGTTGCGGTTTTGCCGCCGCATTCGGATCGGTGGGGACCCCCGCCGCCGGCTGGGGTTCCTCCGTCGGTTCGACGGTGTCGTTCTGCTGCTGCTTCTCCAGCGACCGCAGTTTGACGACGTTTTTCTGGTGCTGGTCGTAGGTTTCGGTAAAGGCATGACCGCCGGTGCCGTCCGCGACGAAGAACAGATCGCGCGTGCGCGCCGGATTGGCGGCGGCCTCCAGCGACGCGCGCCCGGGATTGGCGATCGGCCCGGGCGGAAGTCCATCAACCACATAGGTGTTGTACGGCGACGGCTGCTGAATTTCACTGCGCTTGATCGGCCTGCCGAGCGTTCCCTTGCCGCCGACCAGCCCATAGATGATGGTCGGATCGGACTGCAGTTTTATCTTTTGCCGCAGCCGATTGACGAACACCGCAGCGACGCGGCTGCGTTCATCGGCCTTCCCGGTTTCCTTCTCGACGATGGAGGCGAGCGTAACCAGCTGCTCGGGCGTCCTGACCGGAAGGTCAGGACTGCGGCGCTCCCAGATTTCCGTAAGCACGCGCTTTTGGGCCTGCTGCATGCGAGCAATCACCTGGTCGCGCGTGGTGCCGCGCGGGAATTTGTAGGTCTCCGGCAGCAACGTTCCTTCACGCGGTATTTCGCGCACGGTGCCGGCAAAAATCTCGTTTTCGGAAAGCCGGGCCAATATTTGTTCGGAGGTCAACCCCTCGGGAATCGTGACCGCGTGTTGAACTACCTTGCCTTCAACGATGATTCCGATGACGTCGCGAAGACTGGCGTTCTTCTGAAACAAATATTCGCCGGGCTTTAGTTCGGAGCGCGCTTTCAGCGCAAACACGCTTCCGATGAATGCCCAGCGGTTGTTGTCGATCACGCTTTCACGCTGCAGGATATCGGCGATATCGGCCATTCCCGCGCGCGCCGGAATGTTGACGATCTTGTCCTCCGGCAACGGGCCCGGAGCCTCGATCTTCTGCCGCCCATAAATGTATGCGCCGCCGACCCCGATCATCAAAGCCAACACAATCGTGATGATGGCATTGCCGACCACGACGAATGGATTGCGGGCGCGCTCCGACCGTTTTGGCGGCGGCGGAACCTGTTCGGGCTCCAACGCGACGCGCGGGCTCCGTGGCGAAATGGGCGGCCTCTCACTCATCGATGCAACCTAAAATCCCGTCGGTTTAATCGTGGCCCCGCGAATTGCCGCGAGCGGCCTTAAGTCTACGCCCACATCTAGGATTTATCGCCGAATGCGGCGAAACGGTGAAGTATGGGACGCCTTAATTGACCACGCGCTGCAGGATCACGGACGCGTTCGTGCCTCCGAAGCCGAACGAATTCGATAGCGCGATGTTGATGTCGCGTTTACGCGGCGTGTGCGGCACGAGATCGATCACCGTTTCCACCGACGGGTTGTCAAGATTGATCGTCGGCGGGGCAATGTTGTCGCGTATCGCAAGAATGCTGAAAATGGCTTCGATCGCCCCCGCGGCGCCCAACAGATGACCTGTCGATGATTTGGTCGACGACATCGATACCTTGGAAGCCGCATTGCCCAATAGCCGCTCCACCGCACCAAGCTCGATTTCGTCGCCGACCTGCGTCGAAGTTCCGTGCGCATTGATGTAGTCGAT
>Ga0137404_10003586_pt1 | contig 10345 bp, 10 predicted proteins | sample CZOMad2_1_16fung_FD_108285 | JGI IMG/M metagenome (GOLD analysis project Ga0137404, IMG submission 108285) | Vadose zone soil fungal communities from Angelo Coast Range Reserve, California, USA - CZOMad2_1_16fungal (Illumina Assembly) | ecosystem: Environmental > Terrestrial > Soil > Vadose... | reverse complement strand
GTTCCTGCCGAGATTGACCTGCCGTTCAAGCATCGAAACGAATGCGGTTCCCTCGGTTGCCCGGCGACCCCCGTGTCCGCTAGTGAGGACGGCAGTCCAGCAGGGTGGACACCGCTGTCCTTCGGCTAGCTGACTTCCTTTCTCCTTGACGGTGGCACACATCTGGCAGTAGAGCGCCATCTCGTCCCGACCTGAGAAAGGGGGTGCCGTCATGACGACGGCGATGACCGCTGCCCGGAGACCTCGCCGCCTCACCGGCATCGGCCCTGCGTTCATCCTGGCCCTGGTCGCGGTTTGTTCTTGGGTCGTCCTCGCAGTTGCCGCCACCGTCACGCCCTCGGCTCGCGTAACGAGCTACCTCGTCGCTCGGAACCAGCCCTCCGGCGACGGTGAAGAGGTTGGGAGGCTTGCGCCGGGGGAGAAGGCCGAGACAATTGAATCCGTTCCTCGCTGGCTGAAGGTCCGACTGTCTGACGGCACCGTCGGCTACGTCAGCAAGGCATGGGTCGAGGAAGTTGAAGAGGCAGCGCCGCCCGTCACCCACGCTCCGACCCCGGCTCCAACTGCCGCCACCCCGTCCTCCAACACCCCCGCACCTCTCTTGGCGGCGGGCCACCCGGTCGATTGGTGGTTCGTCTTCAAGTTGAACTCGCAAGCGTTCCCTGAGTGCGACGGAACAGCGCGGCAATGCCCGTTTGGCGGAACGGTCCAGTCGTATACGCTCGGCTTCGGCCAGCAGTTTGTTTTCGCGAGCAGCGAAGACCCGAAACTTCAGAAGGGTGGCGGCTGCGTCGGCGACGCCACGACCGACCCGGTCGGGGCTACTTTCGACGAAGTCTACAACGGTACGCTCCGCTACGTAATCTGGAACGATCAGTTTAAGGGCGATCCGGCCATCACCGTGTGCACGTCATGCGGGGCTCCCTGGGGACACTCGAAAGGCATACTCGCGTGGAACGACGTGGGCGATGGTTTTGTCATGCAAGTAAGTACCCCGTCCTGGCCCGCTGCCGGAAGCAAGCGCTTCCCTCGAACAACCGACGGGAACACCCTTGGGTGTGTCAAGGACGACGATGTTCTGGTGAGTCAGCACTTCTTCGCGTTGAGGCTCACTAAGGACGACTTGGTCGCGGTGCTCACTGCTCTGAAAAATGCCAGCGTGGTGACGGACCCAGCAAGTCACCAGATTGTGAACAACGGCGGGCCGGCCGATGTGCAAGCCCTTGTCGCTAGCCTGGGCACGCAATCCAAGAGCAAGGCCATAACGAAAGGCACTCTCTCCACCGGCGTCGTACTGATTTCCAAGCCGTCGGCATTGCATGTGCCGCCGTGGCAGATGGTATCCGCTATGCTGGAGAGTGTTCCGCTCCGAACGGCGACGTGGTGGGCCAGCCCGAAAATCCCTTCGACCACCGCGACCACGCAAATCGGGTGCTGGGACGCGAGCGTTGGAAAGCCCGGGGCTGTGGAGATCGCGACGACGGGCCAATGGAACGGGACCACGATTGGCCTCGAAGGTATCCCTAAACGGGACGGCAACCATGCCAAGATCGGCGTCTCGACTTCTCCGGGAAACCACTATGCAATTTTTGGAGACGAAAACCAGCAGGGCACCCTGTCCGGGGACAAGTGCGGAAGCAGCCAGAACGGGCGAGGCGGCCTGTTCTTTGTGGTGGAGAACGCAGTGCTCCATGATGGAATGACAAACTTGATTAAAGGTGAGACCGCGCCGTGACTACCTTCGCGGGCGTTCGCAGCGTTGTGGTCCTCACGACGGTCCTGCTGCTCTCGGAAGGCGTGGCCGCGCGTGGCCAGCACCAGCACCACAAACCCGGGCCGTCATCCAGGGGTGGAAAGTTCGACTACTACGTGCTCAGCCTCTCGTGGTCGCCGGAGCACTGTGCCGAGAAACCCGGCGGCCCCGACGACTCACAGTGCGGGACGGGCCGGCACTACGGGTTCGTCGTTCACGGCCTCTGGCCGCAGTATGAGAACGGCGGCTATCCGCAGAGCTGCTCCACCGCTAACCATCTCGCGGATGGCGTCATTCAGAAGACCCTCGACATCATGCCAAGCGCAGACCTCATCCGCCACGAATGGCAGAGGCACGGGACGTGTAGCGGCCTCCCCGCAGACGCATACTTTGAGCATGCCCGGCAGGCGTTCCAACGGGTAGCCATCCCCGACCGATACAAGGACCCCGAGACGGCCTTCCAAGTCTCGGCAGCTGATGTGCGGAAGGCGTTTCAGACCGCGAATGCTATCCTTCCAAGCGACGGATTAGCCGTCCTTTGCAGCGGGCACTTCTTCACGGAGCTTCGTCTCTGCCTCGCGAAGGACGATCTAGCGGCCCGCTCCCGTGGCGGAAAGGTACGCGACAGCTGCGACGGTGAAGTTACGGTGCGGCCAGTGCGCTGAATATCGATGTCGTCTGTTTGGGTAACCCTCAGTCGAACCGTACACACGGGTCGTATCCGCTCACGCTGGAGGCTCGAATGCCGAAACGACTGGTGGTCTGCGCGGATGGGACATGGAACGAGCCAACGCCGAAGGATGATGGCACCCCGACCAACGTCTTCAAGATAGCCTGCGCGATCACCCCGTGTGCTGCCGATGGGGTACGCCAAGTGGTGTACTACCACCCCGGGGTGGGCACGGGTTGGGACATGCTCGACAAGGTGCTTGGGGGGGCGACCGGCGTCGGAATCTCCAAGAACATTCTCGATGCCTACGTGTTCCTCATGTGCAACTACGAACCGGGCGACTTCTTATGGTTTTTCGGCTTCAGTCGCGGCGCGTACACCGTTCGCAGTCTGGGCGGTCTGATCCGCAATTCTGGTATCCCGCGACCCGATCGGTTCGACAAGCTGTGGGACGCCTATGACTTGTACCGGCGACGGGACGATCGGTCGCACCCAAGAAGCGACGAAGCGGCTAACTTCCGTGAGGAATACACTTATCGGGAGTCACGACCGCCAGCGGACCCGAGGGGGCGTGACACCTCGATCACGTTCGTCGGGGTTTGGGATACCGTCGGGGCCCTGGGCGTACCCGGAGGGCTCAGTCGTTACTTGAGGAAGCGCGCGCTGTCGTTTCACGATTGCCAGCTCAGCCGGTACATCGATCACGCCTACCAAGCACTCGCCATTGACGAGCATCGGCCGGCCTTCAGTCCCACGCTTTGGACGAAACGCGATCCTGGTGATCTCCCGGGCCAGACGATGGAGCAGGTGTGGTTTGCCGGGGTTCACTCGAACATCGGCGGTGGATATCCCGATACCGGCCTCTCCGACGAAGCCTTCGAGTGGCTCACCTCGAAGGCGACCGCGTACGGGTTGGAGATTGAGAGGAGTCGTCTCCCACTCAAGCCCCGATACGACGGCCGGCTCATGAGTTCGCAGAAGGTCCTCTATCGAGTGATGGGGGTATGGAGCAAGATCGTGAACCCCATCCGGCGCTGGTACGCGAACCGATGGAAGAGTGTGCTCGCGGCGACGGACATGGCGATAGCGTCGGGTACGACGTGGCATGGCGACTACGTCCGACCCATCCCCAGCCACACGCCTCTTCACGCGTCTGTGACCGACCGGATGACGGACGTAAGCTGCTGGTATGCTCCAACGAACAAGGGGCTCTTGCAGCGGCCCGTCTTGAGCCTGGTACGGCCGGGCTCTCCTGACACCCCGAAGCCGGAGCCTGCCACTCGTTCCGGCCCTGTAAATGCGGGGTCGGATGCGCCGGACGAGGCAAGGCCGACATAGAGACTCCGGGCCGAAGCAGCTACTTCGGGCAGAAGGCTCTCTCAGGAACTGGTGAGCGGAAAGTTCAAAATCACAGCGGTTCGATTGCACCCAACTCTCGGGAGATGATTCAATGGATGCGTACCTGATCTACGCTGTCTGCATCTCTGCATGGCTGCTCATGATGGGACCGGCGGTAATCTACGTCCGAACCGGCTGGGTGGCGCGGATCGAACGTATCCGCAGTCTTTTAACGCCGGAGTACCTTACCAAATACTATGAACTGTTTTGGCCAGCGCTGAAGGGTGCAAGTGCGGCCGACATCGAGGCGAACTTCAAGGAACGGGTATCGAGGTTATATGGGAGGCGTCACTACGTTCTCCCACTCGCGCTCCTCGGCATCGTGACGGCGGGTGCACTATGGGCGACTGCACGGACCGTGCTCGCATGGACAGAACTACGGTCAGATATTCATCCGGCCCCGGCGATGGCTATCGCCGCGCTGCTCGGCGCGTATATCTGGGTCACGCAGGACCAACTGACACGATTTCGGACGATGGACTTCACGGTCCACGACGTGTGGGGCGGCGTGTATCGCTTCATGCTGGTTGTGCCGTTGGCGTATAGCTTAGCCGCTATCTTTCGTGAGGAGGCTGGCGTGCCTCTCGCGTTCATCCTTGGGGCGTTCCCGACGAAGTTCTTGATGACCTCCATGCGCCGGATTGGCGCCAAGCGCTTGAGTCTCGGCGAATCGGAGGAAACCGGTGCGAGCGAGTTGGTCCAGCTTCAGTGTGTCGGGAAGTCACATGCCGAGCGCTTCGAGGACGAAGGCTATCTGTCCGTCGCTCAGATTGCGTGGGCGGACCCGGTGGACATTACGCTGCGGACGAACTTCAACTTCTACTTCGTCTTCGACTGCCAGAACCAGGCGTTACTATGGGTTTACCTCGGCGGCCAGGTGAAGGGGGTGTACCGCTACTCGCTCCGCGGTGCACAAGAGGCAACGTACCTCTTGGAGCGGCTCCAGAGTGCTGACGAAGCCACAAAAAAGGGGGCAACGAGCGACCTCGCATCGGCGGCCAAGGCGCTCAACATGGAAGAAGATGCCTTGCAGGGGACGCTTGCTGAGGTGCGGGATGACCCCTACACGAAATTCCTATGTGAATTGTGGCCGGAGAAGGTGGATGGCTCGGTGCAGCCGGGTCCAATTCGCCGCCCGGCGCCCGACAATGCCAGCGCGGCGGCGAGCGATGGACCTACGGCGGCGGTCCATCAGTAGGGGACAATGGCGGAGTCAAAATACAAGCCGCAGCCAGAGCGGAAGGGGAAGGCGCTCTGTCTGTCAGGGGGCGGCGGAGCCCCTGACGCGACCGAGCGAAGACTCTGATGGCATCGGAGGCGGCGACCTTCCAGGGGGTTCCCGAGTGGTTCGGCGCGGCAATGATCGGAGCCATGATCGCTGCGCTTGGCTATGTTGCCAAGCTAGGGGTCGAGGAATGGGCGACGTGGCGGGCGGCCCGGGCAGTACGTCTCGCAAGGCTTCTCCGATTGCACGCGCTGCTCGGGGCGAGTGGGATCGCGTTTCTTGTGCAGCGACAACACGCGGATCGTCTGGCCGCGATGCTGCGCGCGAATCATCCAGAATGCGAGACCGAGAGAGAAGGGTTGGATAGGCTATTTGTCCGACTCTACGATCAGTTCACATCGGACGAGAGCGATCTTCACGCGATCATACGGGGTGTTACAGAGCACACGCTGAGACCGCTGAACCAAGCCCTTTTGCAGTGGCTGCTGGAAGACTTGACGTACAGGACGGCGGGCCCTGGCGACACCCTCGGGAGCCAACTCGCCGCGAAGCTGAATCAGCTTGAGGCACACCTGCTGCTCTGGCTGGCGAAGTACGAGATTTGGATTCCGGCCAAGCCGCTTCACGCACTGGTCTACATGGCTGACGAGCAGTCGCACGGGGTTGGGTTCCCCTCTGGAATCGATGAATTGGTTCTGAACGTGCTGGGTAGGCGGCGTGGGAGTGTCGGGTCCTGTGCGGGCAGAGAGGGGGGTCCACAACAGTGAAGAGTCTGGATGGCCATTCCACGTCGGGAAGGAGAGGAAGATGTTAGGAACGAGCTTCGTCAAGGCCGGACTGGTTCTTCGCAACGGCGCGGCCGATGTGGTGGCCACGCGCGATTTGCAGCGTGCGCTTCGCGCGCTTGGATACCTGAAATCGGGCATCGACGGGAGCTTCGGAGACGGCACCGAGATGGCGGTGCAGTCGCTCCAGTATGACTTACTTGAGAATGACGGAAGCAGCCACCAGGGCGACGGCGCCGCTCCGGTGAGCGTGAGAGGCTACAACCGGACGCGAGTCAGTAACGTAACCGGTGAGATGGACCAGGACCTCGCGGCCTGCATCATCGACATGCTGAACGACGATGAATTTCCCAAGCTGCCCCGGTCGGACAGGCCCGCCGATACGAACGCGCGAATAGCGGCGCAGTTGGTGGCCATAACGAACAGCGATGTACCAATGCCATTCCTGATCTCGATGCTTCGCCAGGAGAGTGGCCTGCGGCACTTTTGCGAGCCGCACGCACCCGACGAGGACAGCTACATCGTAGTTGGCCTCGACCGAAACGTGAAGGGGCGGCCCGAGATCGTCACGTCGCGCGGATACGGTGTGGGTCAGTACACGCTGTTTCATCACCCCCCGACGCCGGGCGAGGTGGTGGACATCATGGACGACGTTGCCCGCAACATCAGTCGTGCGGCGCGCGAACTGCGGGATAAGTTCGACGGCTTTGTGAACGGCCCGAGCTCGGGCACCAGAGCCGATGATCGGCAGTACGCCGGGGCTCTGCGGCTATGCCGGTTCGATCCAGCTATCGAGCCGGCCAAGTACATGCGTGCGTGTCAGGTGTGCGCACGAGAGGCCAGCCCCCGTGACATCGTCCCCGGGCAGACACCAGTCTATCCGGGGGCGTCCGGGACTTACGAGCGGACGCAATACTATACGTATCAAGGCTCTCCCTATGAAAATGCGAAGCTCCGGGAAGTGCCGCTGGCCCAGGACTTCCTGTGCGACTGGCCCTTTGCCGCTCGCCGCTACAACGGTTCCGGGCCAAACTCGTACAACTATCAGGCCATCGTGCTCCGCAATCTCCTCAGGGGATAGGCCGCCGTGGGCAACAAGGACGCGAGGAGCCCAGGTCCTCGGGCAATATCGCATATGCCGAGTTATGCGATTCGCGCCGACCTGGGAGATACGGGCGGCCAGCCTGTGCCTGGACCTGGCGCAGATGCCACAGTGCCTCTCGCAGCTTACACCTTCCGAGACGCCCTGTGAGTTCGGTGTATCGAGGTGTCATGTTCGCCATCGACACGCGCGCTCGCAAGCACCGCGCGATGGCGCCCATGGCTATTCTTATCGGCGCCGTCGGCACGTTGGCGTGTCTTGGTTGCTCCGTGCAGCACTACGACCCCGCCACGGGCATCGAGCACGTCTGGGGAATTGGACACGTACGGATGCGGGTCAACCCACCAGCCGAGGCCGTTCGATCAGTCATGACCGGATCAGAGACGATAGGTTTCGGCGTCGCAGTCGGCGGGGAGCGCGCGTCGCTCGTGGCCGGATGGAACCGCGAGCAGCGGCTTTCGGTACTCAATGACAATACGAGCGTGCGCCTGGAGTGGCCGACCAGCGATTTCTTCTCCGTTCGCGTCGGGTCGCAACCGCCTGCACTGACAACAAGGAGAGCCGAGCAATGAGGACCCTCACGACCCCCGCCTGGCTTGTGGTCGCGGCTTGTCTACAAGGTTGCGCTATCGGCTACAATAGCCTGCTCTTGGTAACGGGGTCGAACGTCGGCCTGAACGTAGATGCGAAGCCGCCGACGATGGAGTTATCGATCTCGCGCCGCGAGGGCGTGATCGAACCGACTTTCGAAGGCGGGCGGCCGCTGCCTGTGATGGCGAGCTTCAAGGTGCCCGTCAACGCCAAATTCGGTGAACCGTTCTTCTTCGGCGTGTCCTCTACCTTCGCCACCGGCGAGGCGGCAACGATCATGGCTGACCTCTACGGCAACCCCAAGCCGGGGAACCTCAAGGACCACGAGTACAAGGGCGAGGTGTTGCCCTGCGTGCCGGACGGCAAGACAGCGATCCAGGAGGTCCCTTGGCTGCGTTGGGTAGTCTGCACGGCGCTTCAGCTTGACCGACTTGTGTGCCGCCCGAAGCCGCTCGAAAAGAACAACATTCGGCCCATGTTTTTCGGGACCGACACGATTCTCGGGCTGAAGGTGGAGTGGACTGGCGAGACAGGCCAGTACCCGTCGTCGGTCAAGTTCGGCTTCAACCGAAAAGAGGTTGCGTGGACACCGGTGGGCTACACGCCGGCCGATGACGGGACAGCGAAGCCAGCACCCGACGTGCGACCACGCGACGGTAACGACGCGGCATGCGACGGCAGAAAGCCCGTCCGCGTCGGCACCCCTTCGGTCTTGGCCGTACTGGACAACTACTCGTCGGTCGGGTCAGCACCGCTCCAGATGGCGAAGAATGAGAACCTTGAAACCCAGAAGGCTGCCTCCGAGCAGACCACAGACTCCAAGGGGAATGCCTCGAAAGAGAAGCCGGAACCCATGGCGACCAACTTCAAGTACTTGCAGTACTTTGCCACAGGCCGGGCCGCGTCATACCTCGCACTACAGCCCGAGGTCCGAACGGCTATGCTCGCGCGGCTCAACCCGGAAGCCGCACCCGACATTGTCCAGCAGTCCTTCGCCACAGACGAGTACGCGGAAAGACTGGACTGCTGGTTCAACGGCGCCCCGGACAAGGATGAACAGAGACGAAGAGAGAAGCTGATTCGAACCTGCATGCCGGAGAAGATGCCGCTCACGAGGTTCATCCGTGCGGCCCAATACCTAGACGCTCGCAAGAAGTGCATCAACGAGACACTCAAGGGCGAGAGCGTGCTATGCACGAAAAGCTGATGAGGGGTGACGATGGCTGATCAGTACAAGAACCGGACGGCGGAGCAGGTCCTTTCACTCCTACGCACAGCGCTCAACGATACCGACGCGCCGCTTGTGAAAGCCGTGGTCGAACGTGAGCAAGGGAAAACCACCTACACGGTGACTCTGGACACTGCCGAATAATCGACGATGTGAGGTGGGGTCTGAGGCGTGGCTTCGGGCTTGGCGCTTGATGACTTCGGACTGCAACCCGTCCGTCGCGGTGCTTGCCGAAGGGCTCGCGCGGTGGTGCAGGCCCCGAGCGGCCCGTGGCGGATGACGTTTACTTGGCGGATGCAACCAAGGCTGGAGCTCCGATGAATCCACGGCGAAGTTGGATGGGCTGGAAGGGGAAGCTGACCGCGACCCAAGCCGTGCAGGACTGCACCACCTTCCTCGCGATTGTCGATAAGGCGCTTGACCTAGCCAAGCTTGCAATGGCCTAGCTCATTCGGCGACGTCCGGCAGACGGTTTTAGTGGACCTATTATCGCGATCAATGAACAAGCGACCAAGGTACGATAGAGCCACCGCGTCCTGACATGCTGGCGGGACTTGGCGAGGATCGGGCCCAGGGGGTAGCGCGGAGAATATTACCGAGCCTGTTCGCCCGAAGCATCGGTAAATGTGGTGTATCGGAACTGGCTCGCCAACGGAGTTGAACGCAGCGTGCGCCGCAAAAGGCGAGGGGGCTCATGAAGCGCAGCGGTTTGATGACTGCCCTCGTCGTCCTTTGTCTCGCGATTGTCGCTTCGATTTCCCGTGCCGATGGGCCCAGCGCCTGCAGGTCTATGACGGGTAAGGAGGTGCTCAAGGCGATCGGGGCACTGGCCGCCGGCCAGACCGTCGACGCAATCCCGATGACGGAGTTCATCGCGACGGGCAGTGATCTGCAGATCATTCTCGACCGCCCGTACGAGTCCAACAAGGCCTTGGCGTTTCGGGCCGTAGTGAAGCCTGGTCGCGCGGAAGCGTCGGACGGGGCGAAGTCCGTGGCGGATGAGAAGGCCGCCTCGGACAACCCGAAAGCCGCGGCCAATGTGAACGAACCGATTGCCCTGTTGCTGGGCCCGTCAATCGCCTTGCGACAGATCGAACCCGACGATCCGAGGGTGACGGCCCACCGCGTCGCTGCTACCGCCACCGTCGCCACGCTGCGCGTGCCGCCCGCACCCCGGAGCCTGTGGTATGATGGGACGATTTACCTTCTCGCGTGTCGACAGGGGGCGGAGGAACCCGAATTCGTCACCACATTGACGGCCCGGATGAGCTGGCGCTGGTTTTGTGCCGCGCTTGCTTTGGCGATCGTGCTCGCTGTCTATCTGCTGAGCGCGACCGCGGTGTTTTTCGTGGAGAAGTTACGGAAGGGCGCGCAAGCCTTGCGTTGGTACCAGTATCTTGATCCGGTGGATCTCACCGCGGATATCGATGGCCGAGGTAGCCTATCGAAGCTGCAGATTTTATTCTTCTCGCTGATCGTCTCCGGGCTACTCAGCTATATCGTCATGCGCACGGGCGTTCTGTCGGATCTGTCGCCGACGATCCTGTTACTGCTAGGCATCTCTGGAGTCGGTGCTGCAGCATCCAAGGGAAC
>Ga0137404_10003583_pt1 | contig 10346 bp, 10 predicted proteins | sample CZOMad2_1_16fung_FD_108285 | JGI IMG/M metagenome (GOLD analysis project Ga0137404, IMG submission 108285) | Vadose zone soil fungal communities from Angelo Coast Range Reserve, California, USA - CZOMad2_1_16fungal (Illumina Assembly) | ecosystem: Environmental > Terrestrial > Soil > Vadose... | reverse complement strand
CGGGAAGTCTGGGAGCAGATCGGCAACGACAATTGGGGCCGGCCCCCCATCATGAATGGATATCTCAATCAACGATACATGCTTTCCTTCGATGTCCATTACGGTCAACACGTCAGGACATTTGTCGAATTCAAAAGTGGATTGAACTCCCTCCGCGCGGGCGGCCCGAGACCTATTGACGAAAAGAAACTAGACTTCCAGGCTGCTTTTCTTGAGATAAGCACCAGTGAGAGGCCGAACTCGGTCCAGTTTCGGGTCGGCCGGCAAGAATTGGAATATGGCTCGGGGAGATTGATTGACGTACGCGAAGGTCCGAATGTGCGCTTGAGTTTCGATGGCTTTCTTGTAAGAAGCAAAATCAATTCATGGCAAATTGACGGATTTGCCATGCGGCCCGATAAAGACAAGCCAGGATTTTTTGACAATACACCCAACTCGCAAGTTGGTTTCTGGGGCGTTTACGCGACGCGGCCCTCCACCAGAAAATCAGCGTTGGATGTCTACTATCTCGGCTTAGAACGCAAGCGCGCGGTCTTCGAAAGAGGCACTGCTCAAGAAGTGCGGCACTCTATCGGCGCACGAGTTTCACGCGCTGTCGCTACCGACAGTGCTGCTTGGGATTTTGACTATGAAGCTGTATGGCAGTTCGGTATCTTCGGTGCAGAAAACATTCGCGCCTGGACCGTTGCCTCGGAGACCGGATATCGGATTCCTAACGTGCGGCTGAAACCTCGTTTTAGCGTCAAAGCTGACATTTCTAGTGGGGATCATCCCGGCTCGCATATGTTGGGAACGTTTAACGCTTTGTTTCCTAAAGGTAACTACTTTGGTGTTCTGGCCACAACCGGCCCTGGTCCGGTGAACTTCATTGACCTGCATCCTCATATCGAAACCTCGTTTCCGCATGACGTGAGTTGGTCTCTCGACTGGATTTTCCAATGGAGAGAGAGCCTGCAAGATGGCGTTTACGCCGTGCCAGGCTTTCTTATTGTTCCAGCAGGAAACAGCCGGGAGCGGTTTGTTGGGCACAGGCCGGGAACTGAGATTCATTGGCAGATAAATCGCCACATGTGGGCTCAGGCCGATTACGGAATCTTCTATGCGGGCAAGTTCTTGAAAGCAGAGAGCCCTGGACGAAATCTGAACTATTGGGCGCTGTGGACTGGGTACAAGTTTTAGGTAACGAAGAGCTGGACACTATACGCCCGAACGTCTTTTCTTGCGGGAGAGCCTGGATGACCGAATCTACCGACATCGCTTTGACGGCAACCGATAGCGGTGCGACGAGCACGGAGCATAGCAGAATTGGTGAAGGCCTGATGACCACAAGACCAAGGTCTGTGCAGTCCGCAGTAGCCACCGGTCGCGCAACGATGATTGCGCTGACTGCCCTCACATTCAGTACGGGGCTAATTGACGCTGTCAGTTTTATCTCTTTTGGACACGTGTTTACAGCGAATATGACTGGCAACATAGTGCTCCTTGGTTTCGCCGTAGGTGGGGCAACAGGGCTTTCGGCTGCGCGATCGGGTGCATCGCTGTTGGCGTTCATGGCAGGCGCGCTCTTTGGTGGCGTCATCAACGTTCTGCATTCGCACTGGACACAAATTCGTCTTCTGAAGCGCGCAATCGTGATCGAGGCTCTTCTGTTACTCCTGGCCACCGCCTTCGCTTCGAGTGCCGGGAGCAAAACTGAAATCTCCCCAAGCCTAACGTATGGGTTGATTGTTCCTCTGGCACTGGCGATGGGTGTTCGTAATGCTGTGGTGAGAAAGCTCGCGGTGCCGGACCTCACCACGACAGTTCTCACGCTGACCGTAACCGGCATTGCTTCTGATTCCTCGCTTGCGGGCGGCGCCAACCCGCGGTGGAGAACCAGACTTACGGCGGTCATAACCATGTTTGCCGGAGCGGCAACGGGAGCAATGTTCTTGCGTTACGGGGTTTTCGCACCCCTTGCGGCAAGCAGCCTCCTAACCTTGGCTGCTCTCGCGTGGATGGATGCCATGGGACCAGAAGATATACAGCCTGGAAGTGAGCCCGCATGAAGGCTGAGGGCTGCCAATCCTCTGACACCTGATAAACCATTGACATGCGGCAGACTCGTTGCTCATCGGTATCTCGTTGAAGGTGGAGTTATTGCCGATCGGGGCTTATGGCACGTCCTTTGCAAATCAATCTGGTTGTATTCATTGAGATCTCGAAAAGGAGTAGGTAAATTCAATGTCCACCACCGTGGCCAAGCAAAATCTCGCCAAAAGTGTTCCTCCCGCAACTACAGGCCGCCTGTTCTTTCTAGACCTGAGCGCCGGCCGAGTGCTTACTGCAAAACCTGATGGTTCTGATCTGAAAGTTATCGTCAGTGAAGGGCGAAGACTTCCGGACGGCATTGTGGTTGATGTGGCTTCCGGTCATATTTATTGGACCAACATGGGCAACCCAAGCGTGAACGATGGTTCCATCGAACGCGCTGACCTCGATGGAAAAAATCTCACCCACGTTATTCCGCCGGGCGGCACCTTCACCCCCAAGCAACTCCAGCTCGACAAGAAGAACGGCAAACTCTATTGGTCGGACCGCGAAGGCATGCGGGTGATGCGCGCGAACCTGGACGGCTCCAAGATCGAAACGCTTGTGGATACCAGCCAGGGTGAGGCTCGTCCGGGCAAGGAAATAAGGAAATGGTGCGTAGGAATCGCACTCGACGTTGATGGTGGCAAGCTTTATTGGACACAGAAAGGGCCTGACAATGCCGGCGAAGGCCGCATCTTCCGTGCCAATCTGGAAATCGCCAAAGGCCAGACTCCTGCCAACCGAAAAGATATCGAACTCCTTTTTGATGGCCTTCCGGAGCCGATTGATCTGGATCTCGATCTTGCTAACCGGATCATGTATTGGACAGATCGTGGCGATCCACCACGCGGCAACACGGTGAATCGTGCGCCAATGGATCCAACCCCTGGCGTCAAGACGGAACCGGAGATTGTCTTTACCAACCTGATGGAAGGAATCGGGTTGGCCTTGGACCTGAATGGCGGACGCATGTTCATCACCGATTTGGGCGGCTCTGTTTACAGCGCTAATCTTGATGGGTCCAATAAGAAGGCGCTGTTCTTCGCAGAAGGGAACCTGAGCGGCATTGCCTACGCTGAATTGCCGTGAAGTCGTAAGCGGTGTCTCGAATTGTCGATTTCGAAGAGCGCGAGATGATGCCACTACTACAAGCGGTGCGACGGATTGTCTCCACCCGATTGCCCACAAAGTCAGGGCTGTTTCAATTGGTCGGCTTCGAACGTGGGTTACCCGGCAAAATTGAAACCGCCCTCGCGCTCACGATGGGTGATCTGACAGCGGGTGCTCCGTTGCTACGTATCCATTCGCAATGCTTCACTGGCGAGATTCTTGGATCTCTCCGCTGCGATTGCAGAGAACAGTTAGAAAGTGCCATGGAGACAATCGCGGCAGAAGGATGCGGCTTGGTGATTTACGAGCATCAGGAAGGCCGAGGCATTGGACTCATGGCCAAACTCCAGGCGTACGCCTTGCAGGATAAAGGTCTGGACACCGTCGAAGCCAACCACGCTCTGGGGTTCGATGCTGATTGTCGTGATTTCGGCCTGCCCATAGCGATCTTGCATGATCTCAAGATCTCGCGAGTCCGACTGTTGTCGAACAATCCGAAGAAGCATCAAGCACTGGTGCAAGCCGGCATTGAGGTTACAGAACGCATTAGCTGTGAGATGACGCCAAATATCCATGCTCTTCCCTACTTGCGCACCAAGAAAGAAAAGATGGGGCACGCTCTCAGGCTGGTTTGAACATGCTGCGATGGACAAAGAAAATGCGATCGGCGGGCAAGGGAAGAGAAGACTATGCAGCGCCTTCAGATTTCTGCGCTGTTTTTCTTCAGCAACTGGACCGCTTGTACTCGTTGGCGCTGCTCTTGACCGGCGATGAACTCACGGCGGAGGAATGCCTCCTTGCGGCGTTCGACTCCTGTGAACAACGGGGCCTAGTCTTCAAGGATTCAGCAGTATCCTGGAGCCGCCGAAATGTAATCAAAATCGCAATCAGATGCATGTCGCCGGCGCCGTTCGGCCCAGTTCGACCCTATTCGTTGGGCCATCGCAGTGGTCCAAATTGTGACCAGGATGTTTCGATCAAATGCCTGCTGGAACTGCCGGACTTCGACCGCTTTGCATTTGTAATGTCCGTGCTGGAGGGCTATTCCGATCGCGAGTGTGCGCTTCTTCTGAATCGCTCATGCGCCGATCTCGTGGCCGCACGGATTCGAGCATTTCAGCAGATATCAAGAAGGCTAACAGACATGTATCCTAGTTATGGCAGCGGCGCTCAGCCATACGTAATTGACGCCGACTGGCTTGAATGCGGATGACTTTATCTGAACCCGGCGTCGAAAGTCGTAAAGCCTCCATGCGTCCGCTCACGCGATTCGCATGGCTCGCGCTCGCTTATAACATTGCTGTGATCCTGTGGGGTGCCTATGTGCGGGCCACCGGATCGGGAGCCGGTTGCGGAAACCGCTGGCCATTGTGCAATGGCACTGTTCTACCGAGGGCGCCCCAGGTACAAACGATCATCGAGTTTACGCATCGTTTGACCAGTGGTCTGGCGATTTTAATGGTGTCCTCTCTTCTCGTCTGGTGCTGGCGAAAAACGTCGAAGGGCGACTGGGCACGCCGCTCATCACTGCTGGCAATCGTGCTGCTTTTCAATGAGGCGCTACTTGGGGCCTTACTGGTGCTGTTCGAGCACGTCGCTCAAGACCGGTCTCCTGGGCGAGTGTTTTTTCTCTGTATGCATTTTAGCAATACGCTGCTCCTCCTGGCTGCGTTGGCGCTGACAGCGCATTGGCTCTCAGAAGGCCACTGTCGCCTTTCGGTTGTCAAGAATAGAGCTGAGATTGTCGCGGTTGTATTAGGCTTGCTCGCGACAATGTGCATCGGTATTACCGGATCGGTTGCCGCTCTCGGAGACACGCTTTTCCCCGGTACTTCCTTGAGAGCATCATTAATACAGGATTTTTCTTCAGGAAATATCCTTTTGCGCCTCCGCTTCCTCCATCCGGTGGCTGCCGCGATAGGAGCGTTGTATGTTGTCTGGTTGATTCAGAAAAGGATAAGGAACCGGAGTCACTCCTCCAGCCAGGTTGTAATGCTTGCCGGAGTTTTGATCGGGCAGATCGGGTTGGGCATTCTAAACATAATGTTACTCGCTCCCATGTGGCTTCAGATTGTGCATCTTTTCGTCGCAGAATTGTTCTGGGTTTTGGTGGTGCTTGTTTCGGCAACCCTGCTCTTTTTGCCGGTGGACTCCTATTTCCGGGCCAGGTTGGTTAGCGACTTTGCCGGTACGGGATCTTTATCAGTAAAAGAAAAGCTCGGATGAAATAAAGCTCGACCTGAAGCAACCCAATACCAAGCGCGTCTCTTTCCATTCTTTCGTTCTGGATTTCACGAGCTTGCGTCTGATTTTTACAAAAACTCACCGTACAATAAACGTACAATGGAATCGTCTTTTTGGCCGTTTTATCCTTTTTGTATGCTTATAGAATCAATCACTTATGTATTATCAACACGGTGTCCCCGACCGATTCCGTCCCTGGCCATCGAGGAAAGAACATCTTGCTTGGTTCAACTTGGCTGACCTTCCTGGAAGATTTAGGGCAACAATTCGCCCCGGCTTGACAACAAACAAGAAATTCTCCGCGACCAACGTGAACCCTGTTTGTTATTTCATTTCGGATTTGGAGCCCATTTTGGAGCCCATTCATCGCCGAACGTGCTCCAAAATCGTTATTGTGCTCCAGTTAAGTCATTGAATGTACACGTACTCCAGGTTTAATCTTCCGGCTGTTAACCGGAGGGTTGTAGGTTCGAGTCCTACCTGAGGAGCCATTCTTTTGCCCGCATAAACCCTGAATTCTCCATGGTAGAGTGGCCCCGGCGTATGCCGTGGCGCCAATGATCTTTCGGACATCAGGCTCTTCCAGTTCGAGCTCCTCCGACCAGCAGCGAAGAACGTCCGCGGCGGACACCTTGAGCTGTTCGGTCCAAAGTTCGAGTCGACGCTCAGCCAGTTTTTGATTCTCAGTACTGATGTGGGAATCCAGAGCAACCTGCGCTCGCTCCCGCAGAGTGAGGGCTGCCGGGGGCCGGCCCAATGGCATCCAACTCCACGAGGTGATTTTTCGTTCGACCGGAGTGCTTGTCTTGTGAGTTATTTTACCCGTGTCAATCGATCTCCGATTTTGGTAGCGTCTCAGTTTGAAACTGAGACTTACCCCGATTTTTTGGTCCTTGCCTTGTACCTATGTATAGGGTTCACAATATTCGCATGCACATCGGGGAATTGGCGCGCAAGGCCGCCGTAAACATCCAGACCATCCGGTTTTATGAGCGGCAGGGGATCCTTCCAACTCCCTCGCGGAACAGTTCCGGATACCGCTGTTACGCAACCAGCGATCTCGATCGAGTAACGTTCATCAAGCGCAATCAGGAACTCGGCTTCACACTGATAGAGATCAAGCAACTCGTCAACCTGCATCAGGCCGTGGCGGCCATGGCTTTTCCGCTACGCCGCAAACCCAGTGAATTGCGCGGGATCATCGAAATCGGACGCGAACGGCTGGACGCCATCAACCAGAAAGTGCAAACGCTCCACACCATGCGGCGACAACTCGCTTCACTCTTGCGGAAGCTCGAATCCCCCACCGTAGCGACCTGTCCGGCATCCGCCTCTTCCCGCAAAATAGTGTCCGGCGGCTCTAGAAAAACTTCTTGACCTTATACCCAGGTATCGGCTCCAGACTGTACTTAAGCTTAGCTGGGCAAAATATCCCGGACGGCTGCAAAAAGGAATCCGTGCCTCGCCTGCATGCATGGGCTGCGGCATAGAGATTAAAGAAGAGGAAAAATAATGAAAACACGTTTATTGGCCTTTGTTTGCCTGGTAACGGTGGCGGCCTTCGCCTCCAAGCACCCTGATTTCGCCGGTTCATGGGAATTTAACGCCGGAAAAAGCAAGAACATCGGCATGATGACGCAGGCCAAAATGACTCGGACCATTCAGCAAACGGATGCTGCTCTCGATGAGACGACGCACACCACGTTTCAAGGCAACAACCAGGACATGAAAACGCATTACGACTTGACCGGGAAACCGGCCAACAACGATTTTCCGATGACCGGCCCAAGCGAGACCGTCAGCAAGTGGGATGGCGACAAGCTAGTAACGGCCTGGACCAGCGAAAGTGCTGTGGCGGGTGGAAGCAAGGTTGTGCGCATTGAGACGCTATCGCTCTCGCCCGACGGCAACATCATGACGGTCGAATCCGTTCGCGGATCAAACCCGCCCGTGATCATCGTGTTCGACAAGAAACGGTAGCGATGAAGCGCTCTTGGACTGTTATAGCGCTGCTGCTCGCCGCCGGTGGTGTGGCAACGGGCTTTTATGTCGTACGGGCTTCCGATAGGAAGTCCGTTGCCGACGCCGTGCAAGTTGTTCATGCCGAGCGGCGCACCGTCGCAAATATGGTGAACGCAACCGGAACCGTGCGGCTACGTGTAGGGTCCGAGGTACGCGTGGGTTCCCAACTGTCAGGCATCGTGAAAAAACTCAATGTTACGGTGGGTTCCCATGTCCGCGCCGGTGAGGTGATTGCTGAAATCGATAACGCCACTATTGAGGCGCGGCTCGCCGACGCAGAGGCGCAAGACGACCTTGATCAAGCCACCTTGAAGCGGGCTCGCGTGAACTATGAACGGGCCCGGAAACTCGTATCGCAAGGGCTGGTTCCCCTTCAGCAAGAGCAGGACCTCCAACTCGCATTTGAGGAAGCACAGGCGAAGTATCAAAAATCTCTTCGGGACAGAGACCTGATTAAGGTCGATCTCAACTATGTATACATACGGGCGCCAATCAGCGGCACCGTTGCCTCTGTAGCAACACAAAAGGGAGAGACGGTTGCAGCATCGTTTACCGCGCCCACCTTTGTCACCATCATCGCGGACAACGCGTTGCAACTTGTCGCCATGGTTGACGAGACTGACATCGCCAATGTGCGCACCGGCAATCCCGTCACCTTCACAGTGGATTCTTTTTCTTCGCGCGACTTCCCCGGCACGGTTGCCAGAATCGCTCCCAAGGCCACCATCGTCTCCGGTGTTGTGAACTACGAGGTGACGATCAACATCAGCCAAAACGCTCAATTGCTCAAGCCGGACATGACGGCGAATGTCTCCATCCAGACAGCACAGCATAAAAGCCCTGATGCTGCCGGGCCGCGGCCGTCCAACACGACGGCGACCAGGGCTTCGTCTACCTCCAAGGCAAAGATGGCGCAACGAGACAACCGGTGACCGTTGGCAGCAAGGATGGAGGGATGATTGAAATCAAGAAAGGTATTTCGCCAACCGACGGCGTGCTCCTGCCAACCGGCAGTGGCAGGACAAATAATCCGCAGACCAAACCTGCTTTGTGAGTGGGATCTATGATTGAACTCGAAAACATTTCGAAAACGTTCACGCGAGGCGAGCACGGCATCGTGCAAGCTCTGAAGGCAGTTTCCTTCCGCATTGCGTCTGGTGAATTTGTAGCCGTACGTGGCGCGTCCGGATCCGGCAAATCTACCCTCCTGAATATCCTTGGCTGCCTTGATCTTCCCACGGCTGGCAGCTACCGCCTTGACGGCGAGGATGTAGCTCGCCATAGCGATCAACAGTTGGCGCGCGTCCGCAATGCGAAGATCGGCTTCATTTTCCAGTCTTTCAACCTTCTGCCGCGCACCACGGCGCTTGAAAACGTTGAGGTCCCCATGGTGTACGACCAGGGCCTTGTGGACCGTAAAAGAGCCGTGGCCGCTCTGGAGCGTGTGGGGCTGGCTGCGCGCGCCAGCCACTTCTCCAGTGAACTCTCCGGTGGTGAACAACAGCGCGTAGCCGTGGCCCGAGCACTCATCAACAATCCTGCACTCGTCCTGGCAGATGAGCCGACCGGAAACCTCGACCTGAACGCCGGACGCGAAGTCATGGCGCTGCTTAGCGATCTTCACCGCGAAGGTCGCACTATCCTGCTGGTTACCCATGATGACGCGGTTGCGGCTTACGCCTCGCGGGACATTATTCTGCGCGACGGGAGTATCGTTTCCGATCACACCCATGCCACCAGGCTAGTGGAAGGTACAAGATGAAAGCTGGAAAAATCTCTTTGCAGGCCATGCGCAGTCTGCGCCGGTATCGGCTGCGGACAAGCCTCATGATGCTCGGCATTCTGGTTGGGATTGCGTCGCTCGCCGTCCTTTCGTCCCTGGGTGAAGCTACCAAACGTGAAACCATGCAGCGTTTCAAAAACATGCTCGGCACCTTTGACGCCATCATTGTCCGGCCGGGCGGAGGCCGCACGCGCGGCATGCCCACGCTGGTCAACGTACCGCCAACCTTACGCTTTGACGACGCCACCGCGATCGCTACGGAATTGCCGGAGATTAAAGCAGTGGCAGAAGTGCAGAATGCATTTGATATTGACGTGAAGTATCGCGAGCGCAGTTCTTCTCCGGCCATTTTCGGTGTCAGCCCCAACTGGCTGGCGCTGCGCTCGGAAGAGGTGGCCGATGGCGCGTTTTTCACTCCCGACCAGAATACATCTCTAGCCCGAGTGGCGGTCCTTGGCCAGGACGTTCGCAGTCAAATGTTTCCCGGAGAAGATCCAATCGGCAAGACCATCCGCATCGCAGACGTTCCTTTCGAGGTCCTTGGCCTGCTGAAGTCGCGCGGCGCCGGTCCCGCGGGAAACAGTCTCGACAATGTAGTCCTGATTCCTATCAACACCGCTTCTCGCCGACTTTTCAATCGCGATTTCCTCACCATGCTGATCGCACAAGTAAAAGATCCTGAGCGCAGCACTGAAGCGACCGCCCAAGTTGCCGCCCTTCTGCGTCGGCGCCACCGCATCCAGCCACGCGCGCTCGACGATTTCACCATCACCAACCCCGCGGCGACTATGGCGCAAGTTACTCATGCAGGCAGCACGCTGACCAAAATTTTGACTGGTGTCTCCGTCATGGCGCTGCTGATTGGCGTCGTAGTGATCATGGGCCTCATGTCCATCGCGGTGTCGGAGCGACGTAAGGAAATCGGTGTCCGTCGTGCAGCAGGCGCTACCCGACCTGACGTAGTACAGCAATTTCTGTTCGAGGCCGTTTTTGTTTCCTTAGCCGGAGGAATTGCTGGCGTCATGATCGGCTGGAGCGGAATGCAACTGGTTACCCGCATCCAAAAGCTGCCGCCGATTCTGGTCTGGCAACCCTTCGCTGTCGCTATCTCCCT
>Ga0137404_10003579_pt1 | contig 10356 bp, 9 predicted proteins | sample CZOMad2_1_16fung_FD_108285 | JGI IMG/M metagenome (GOLD analysis project Ga0137404, IMG submission 108285) | Vadose zone soil fungal communities from Angelo Coast Range Reserve, California, USA - CZOMad2_1_16fungal (Illumina Assembly) | ecosystem: Environmental > Terrestrial > Soil > Vadose zone... | reverse complement strand
CTGCACTACTGGCGGGTGGTGCACCGGCGAGACTGGGTTGCCCCTCGCTAGTCAAATCAATACGACTGGTTAAAGTATTCGAGAGCGTCACGAACGATGGCAAAGCCACGTTGCCGGCAGCATCGACCGTTCGTCCCCGCCAGTTGAAATAGATCGTTCGGGGAAAGGGTCCATTGAGCTGAAGGCCGTCGGGTGCCAGGCTCACCACCTTTGGCGCGTCCAAGGCGCCGTTTCCATCCGCATCAATGGTCACCGAGTAGGAGGTAGCGTCGCTAAGGGTTACCTGGGCCATCTGTACTGCAGCCATCGGATGCCGGCGTAGCGAATCAACCCGCGCTTTCTCGAGATAGCCCGCTAACTGTCGCGCGGCATTCTCTCTAACCATCACTTGGCGCGCGCGCGTGATCTGCATCAGAGCGAAACCGCTTAAGACAGATATAATGGTTAGCACGATCAGCAACTCAATTACAGTGAAGCCATCCTGTCCAGCGGATACTAATTCAACGCCATCAGGCAGGGCTTCCCGTTTTTTTGACACAGCTCGCCCGTTACACAACATTTGACGATCGATCTCACTCATTAAATTGGAAGCCAATTCGGTTTGCCCTAATTCCACTATTGCCTTCTGATGTTGAACTGCCGATTCCCGATCTTCGAGATCAAGGTAGACAAGTCCCAAAGAGTAGTGAACTGTCGCGTCTTCAGGATTAATTTGCAACGCCTGCTCATATGCTTTTATTGCTTCTGAATAACTCCCTACATTGAAGTAAGCGAGTCCCAGGTTTTTACGCAATTCCACTTCGTCCGGCTGCAAACGGATTGCCTTCATGTGCATCCGAATAGCCTTGAGAAACTCACCTGAGCGATCATAGGCGAGACCGAGATTGCGATACGCTTCTGTAAGATCCGGCTTGATGCGCACCGCTTCAGAGTAAGCTTTGATGGCCTTTTCGGTACGACCGAGATAATCGTGAGACTCGCCCAAAGCCAGATAGGTTTCTGCTAAATTATCGCCGGTCTGCAAGGCATGCTGGAACTCCGACACCGCTTCATCGTGCCTTCCCTGGCGGGCCAACTCGAGTCCTAAGTCGTAATGACTGTCCTCAGGAGCAACCGATTTGTCCGGATTGCGAGTTACCAGCTTCGCCAGAATTTTCTTCCGTAAGATCAAGGGAGTTTCTCCAAATACATCGATTAGTATTCACTCACCGCCAGAACATAAACTCCGCCAAGAAGAAGTGCGTTCTTTATGTTGTTTCTATCCAATTGCAGACCCGAAGTCCCACTTCCTGAAGAGACAAAGCTAGGATTTAAAAACCCCCCAGAGCTGCCAAATCTCGCAAGAACAAACGCGCCATAGTTCGTAGCGCTACCTCCGCCGCTACGATTTATAGCTCCGTCTCCCAACACCAACACTAATCCATCGAATGTTTTGCTTCCGCTTACATTGAGGGTACCCGTCACGACCAGCAACCCCTTTCCGCCGTCATTGGGAAGGGTTGCATCCCCATCAACAAATGTGAAAAGGCCTTTCGCTGGAGCGTCTACCTCAGCGCCGAAATCGGATGGGCCAGTGTCGCCATTGCGAGTGTTGAAGTAACGATCGCAGGAGGTGTTCCAATCGCCGCTACACTTATAGAACTGCTGCTGAGCGGCCTGTCTGAGTTGCTCAACGAATGCCCGAGCGCCCGATACAGGGTCAGACGTGCTCTGGAGCCAGGGGGGCAGTTGCGGCAAATCTGCCGGTAACGTTAACGGTTTGAGAACCGGAATGAGACCCGTACTATCGCCATCCAAAGGAAGAGAGTTGTTACTTTTTAGATTTGAGAGAGTCGTGTAATCAGGGTTATTGGTTACGAGGAAAGCCGGTAGAGGTTGTCCGTTGGCGTTATCATTACCGGAATAAACAAAGTGGGCGCTGCTGCCAATGGAAATTGTCGCCGGTGTAGCTGAGTCGTCGTGTCCGCGAACTACAAAGGTCGCGGGCGGATCATAGTTGGCACCGAAGCGGCTGACCATTGCTTGCAAATTCTTGATGGCGCCATGCGGTCCGTAGCCCTGCACCTTTACAATTAAGCGGCGGGGCTCCGGCGTGGTGACAATGGTTGCTGCTGTCTGGGTCGTGCCGTTGACAGGAATCGTTAGGGACGTGGGTATCGTGAACAGAGTGCCGACATTCGGAATCTCGAGAGAAGAATTGGTAAAGGTGAGCGTGACGGTTGGAACGGTCAAGCTAATCGTTCCACTGAGAGTGCCTTTTATTGAAACGGAAATCGGAGAGCTACTTCCGGCGGCCAAAGGAGCAGCCTCTGTGAGTTGCAAAGTAAAGGTTGAACCGGCAGGAATCGTAATGTTCGTGCTGCTCTTAACCCCTGAAAAAGTAAATGTACCCAGAGCGGTGCTAGCGGCGGTCGTAATGTCGGTTGATGCTTGCGGACTGTAAGTGAGCGACACACCGCCACCAAAAGATGGCGATGTCGACGTATTGCCATTCACAGTAAATGATCCCGAGGTGGAATAAATGACTTTAGTCGAAAGGTCCGGGTCGCTAACTGAAGTGATTGCGTAGGCCATTCCGTTGGCGTCGGAATAATTGGGACTCAGAGCGACGCGATCAGGCGTAGGGGTCCCATAGTTCTTAGTAAGCCACTGGGAAAGTTGGGAATTAGCGACAGCAGTTTTGAAGTTTATTGTCGGCGCAACATTTCCTCTGAGAACATTGAGGGCTGCTTGCATACCAGCTTCTGCAGCGTAATAAGCCTGAACTTCGTCAGTCGCACTTACGGCATTTGTTGTTGACATGCTCGTCGTGAGAATTAACGCGCTGGCTAGAGCAAGGACCAACACAGAGATAAAAAGGACGGTGATAAGCGCCGCTCCTCGCTCGCCTCGCCGATTCTCAGCTTCTAAAGATCGTGATCTTTTCTGTGTTAACAAGGGAACTCCTCAAATGTGACTCTACTCAGTAATTGGTTATGTCCGCGTTGCGCAGATTGACGTCCGAAACCAGTTGTACGCGGGAGAGTGGTTGATAGCCGGAAGAACCCAAGCGGCCGCGTTCAGGTAGTTGCACGCAAATACTTATGACAATATATTTGGCATCACTTTTCTGCGTTACTTCTGCTGAAGTGGTTGAAATGTCACAGCTGGGAACGCCCGACACTGCGGGTGCCATCGTGTAACTGATCTTGGATGGGTAATAACGGATTTTTAGCGAGTCTACGCGATTGGCGAGCACAGTGGTTTGATTCTGCGTGCCGATATCGAGCCGCACGATGTAACTGGCGTCCCCGGAGGTCCATAGCGAGTATTTCACGTCTTCATTGCGATCGCTCACTAGCTGGCTGGTAGCTTTTCCTTCGAAAGCGTTCAGGTTCGCGCGCACGCGAATCGCATTCAAGCCTGAATCGGCAGCGACGATTCCATTATCGCTGAGACCGAATCCTGAATTAGCAATCTCGCGAGTCATAATGTTGAGTGCGCGTTGCGCGTCGGCCAACGCATCTGAGCGCTGATTCTCTCGGGCGCGAACATTGAATGAAGTTGTCAGCAGGCCGCTGGTCAGCGCCATGAGAACCAGTACGATTGTCATCGCAATCATCAGCTCCGGTAGCGAGAACCCTGCCGTTCCGGGCCTAATTTGAAGTTGATGCATGAAAGCAACGATCTCCTATCTGTTAACAGAGCGTAGAGTTTGTTTCATCCCAGGTTAGGTCCGGGTGTAGTCGCTGTACGCTTGGTATAAATGGTCACTTGTCCGTACATCCAACCCGATGTTCCGCCATATTGACCACCGGTTGTGCTCCTGGCCTGTGGCGTGACAACCAGAGTTATGTCTTTAAGCGTGCTGGTTGTATTTACGACGGTCATCTGAACGGTATAGGTTTGCAACCCGTTCGTTGGGTCACCGACGCTTAGAGTCTCGGTTGACGAAGCGCAAGAGAGGAACGGCGTAGCTCGCAATTGCTCCAATTTGATTTGCGCTATGGCCAAAGCGCCGGTGCGAATTGCGGCGGCGGAGTTATACCGCGTTGCATATGCGAAGAGAGGCGCAAGACCGACAAAGACGATCATCATCAGAACCAGCGCTATGCTAGTCTCAACTAAAGTGAAGCCTCGTTGATCTTTGGCAGAATTAATGGATTTCATGCAATACACTCTTAAATTTAGTTGGTCACGTTCACTTTAATGGTAATAGTTGAGCCACATTGCGCAGAGAAGGTGACATAAAAGGGGCCACGTAAGTTGTTGTTTGACTTGATTACAAAACTGGATCCGGTCGATACAGTTTGTGATGCGGGGGTAACTACCAGGTTGGAAGGGTAGGAAGCGACTACACCACTGCCGACGCTCATACTGACATTTACACTCGTTGAACCACCGCCATTCTTTTTAACTGAAACACTGGTTGCGGAAACATGCATTTCACACTGCGGAGGACCTGCTTCTCCGGCAACGCCTTCTCCGGAAACGTCTAAACATGGAGTGCTATCCACCGTGTCTGGGCCGCTAACCACCGTCGCAGTCCGGACGGCGGATGAAGCAGGGATAGTGTTGTTGTATGGAACGTTAGGCAGACTGGGTTGCTGGTTTTCCACAGTGACGTCGCCTGAGCCGGAGACATCAACGTTCAAACCGTCATTCGGGTTACTGTTGTTCTTCACCGAAAATGTCGTTACACAAGAGGCGCCGGCGGTGATTGTGCGCCCACGCCAATTAAACATGACGTTTGGAAGATCGGAGCTCGCTAATTGAACGCCGCTCTCAAAATTGAAACTACGATCGATTGGGGCTCCCGTATTAAGAAAGTCCATGTGGACCGTATAGCTTGTGGGACTCGTAAAGGTGACTGTGGCCGTACTATGGCGACGAACGGCGTCAATTCGAGCCTTCTCCATATAACTGGACAGTTGTCGAACCGAGTTTTGGGTCCGCAACGAGGCGCGCGCTGATTGGAAATTGATTAAGGCAACTGCCGAGATAGCAGCTATGATCGCGACTGCTATCAGGAGTTCTGGCAGACCGAACCCGCTTTGACCGCTCCGTTTTTTCGCTGTTAGGGTCTCTTTGTCGATCATCACTCCTCCGCCACCTAAATGCTACGAGGGTAAGGCACCTCGGCGACTTTGCTTTGGCAAGGCTTATGCCAACCTAAATTCGCAGCAAAATCGCTTTCTTTCTGAAGATTCAAATTAATAGGCGGGCTCGTTCGTTACTTAAGGTAACGACAAAGGAAGTGTTCTTCCGCTTTTCAAGCCGCGAGACATCTATCTTGCGCCAGCGTTCTGGAGAGCGCATGAGTGCGGAAAGACAGGTGCCTTCGACCTTTTGATCAGGCAGGGTTCTTTCTGTCCGGACGGCCATTCGTCCTGCTCCGAAAGGATCGTCCTGCGCGGGCCCCGGTGCCGCACGCCGGGCCTCGCGGTTGGACGGCAAAGCGCCCCGTCGATCTTTTGATTGGCGGGGCGCAATGCTAACTGAAGATTATTGGTTTCTTACGGTGGGCTCGTACCCGCTTTTAGATTGGGCTCAAACTCGTTTGCCGACGCAGAGACGCTTTGTGTATCCGCTAGTTTCATGGCCAACACACGTGGCTGGTAGGCGAAAGCTTTAGGTCCACCTCGAGTGTTCTGCACTTGCATTACAAGATAGTCCTGGTTCTGTCTAAACCTTACAACGCTGCCGCGCTGGTTCATGATTACAAATAATAAGACATCCCCGCTTGCTGTTCTCATCTGTCCCACTAGGGAACTCGCACCGCCGTCAGTTCGCACCAAAGTTCCAGTTTTCGCGATCACGCTTCCCTCCCAGGCAGGCCCCGTGAAGCGTTCCTCCAAAGTCCCGGGATCTATGCCTGCCACCGGCATGATATCCGCCGGGGTAAGTCGATTCTTTTGTAATTCATTGCGCAGTCCTCTAAAAACTTTCATCATGGCGCGCGGAGTTACACGGTTGATTCCGAGGCCACTTACCGATGAGAGTTGGATTTCACTTTCCGGGATACCGAGCAAAGTGATGATTTGACGTCTCACTGAGACTACTCCCCCGAGACCATCGCCAATTCGCTCTGCCATAAAATTATTTGAATAACAGAGAAGAACCTTGAGCACGTCGATCAACTTACTGGAGTTGTGCGTCAGCAGCAGTTTAGCTCCTGGCGCCGCAGAACCGACCACGATGTTACCCATTACAGTGACACTGGGAACCATCTGTAAGCTCGTCTGGTCGCCGAGTGTCATGCGCTCGTAAGTCCAGGCACGCGTTGCCTCGCCGGAGCGAAGCGTTGCGTCTAAAGTGTCACATAGTAACGCGCCGGAGCGGCCAGCCGACGCACTAAAGTTCATCGTGATGCCGGGAGCGACAACCATGTCGCCGCTAATGCTGCGTATTCCCACGGCGTTTAATTGACGAGCAATCATCACCGCGTGCTCGTAGTGAAAAGATGGATCTCGGCCAGTCACATAGAGGTTGCCCGTTAACTCGCCAGTGGCTTTATTCAAGGACCCATCGGTCCAGAATCCGGTGGTAAATCGATACTGTGCGCCGAAGTTGTGAAGTGCCACCAGGGCCAGGCCGAGCTTTATCGATGAAGCAGGATTGAAAGCCTGGTCGGCTGATTGCGATGAGACAGTTTTCCCTTCAACCGTTTCTATGAGTACGCCCTGCAGGCCATAGATTAATGGCTCGTTCGAACTTTCGGTTTGCTGAGCGACGTTGCTGCCTTGAGAAGTGCCTGCTGGGGGCTGAGGTGTTTGCTCCGAAGGAACGGTTTGGCTGGCGCAAAGCACCGAGCCAAACAGCACCAAAGCTGCTGATAGAAGAATCTTTGCCGGCGGAGGTTTCTTAAGCATGGCGTTTGTTGCTCAACACGAGCAAGACCAGATCGATAATACCATGAGGTGGGAGGGAATGGTCGGAGAAGGGATAGTTCGATGCGGTTTTCAGCAGCCTTGATGTTCGTTCTTAAATTTAAAAAGATTTGCGCCGTAGGTTCAGAATCAGCCAAGCACAATTGCGTTGACAATGAAAGAAATGCCAACCTAGAATCTGACTATTGACAAACGCGTAAGACGAAATGATCGCTCTGTGATTGAAGACCAGATTCGTGCCACGCATGGTGCGCGCAAGAAGGAGATTCAAGCGCGGCTCAATGAGTTTCGTGGCGTGTGGCGTTATGGTTCGGACGAACGTCTTTGGGAAGAGCTGGTCTTTTGCATCTTTACCGCCGGCGCATCAGCGCGCATGGGCTTCACTGCTGTCGATGCAGTTAGACCATTCCTGGCCCAGGGCGGACGACGAGAAATGACGCGAGCTTTACGTCGGGCGGGCGCTCATCGTTTCCCTGTGGAACGGCCCGGCTATATCGTCATCACGAGAGATTACCTGCGCGAGCACTGCAACATGGAGTTGCGTCGAAAGCTGAAGAGTTTTCGCAATCCGCTCGAACGCAGAGACTGGTTGGCCCAGGAAAAGCGCGTCAAAGGTCTGGGTTACAAAGAATCCAGTCATTTCCTGCGAAATATTGGCATGCGTGGCTACGCGATTCTCGACAAGCATGTGATGAGTTGTCTTCAGGATTTGCAGATCGTTGAGACAGCAAAACCGCCTGCCACGCGGGCGCGCTATCTGGAAGTCGAAGGAGAGTTGAAACTGTTTGCGCGTGACATCAAGGTTGATTTTGACGAACTTGATTTGGTGCTTTGGTCGATGAAAACCGGCGAAGTGTTAAAGTAGAACGGCTGGTCACGTCGTTTTTTCCCCAAGTAGGTGAAAGCCATGATTGCGGCATGGATCAAGGAGTTTAGCAAGATGACAAACAGGGCACGCAGATTGGCCGCAGGCTTTCTCGCGGCCTTTGTGATTTGTCTGGCCTTTGTGGGTCCTGTGCATGCCACTGGCGAGAAAAAACTGAGGGCGCGCGCCATTCGCGCGATGCACGATGGCGATTTTGAAAACGCCGAAAAGATGTTTCGAGAATTGCTTGCCAAAGATGCGCGTGACAGGGAAGCTCGTTTAGGTTTGAGCTTTGCCTTGTTAAAACAGCGTCATTTGCAGGATGCTTACGATCAAGCCGCCAGAGTGATTCTGGCAGAGCCACTGTCCGCACGCGCGCATGCACTGCTAGGTTCTGCCATCCTTGCTTCCGGCAACTTCCGCAACTCTGTTGAAGAGTTCCGCACCGCACTCAGCCTTCAGGAAAACGAGTCGTTGGCAATTTCGGGGCTGGCTATGGTGGATTTTTATGAGAACCGGATGGAGGCAGCGATCAAAGGCCTGCGACGCGCGGTAAGCCTGGATTCTGACGAACCGGATTACATTTTCAATCTCGGCCAGGCAACTGCGCGCAATGAGCGATACAAAGAGGCGGCGGATGCGTATGAACATTTTTTGCTGATCGCGCCAAAGACCGATGCCGAACGTCGCGCGCGAATCCGCGGACTGATCGACTTTTTGCGCTATCTGGGGAATCAGGGCCCGCTGTACTCGCTCAGCGGAAACAAAACCAGCATCCCCTTCGAGTCGATTGACGGTCGGCCGCTGCTAAAGGTGCGCGCTAACGGCGGTAAAGAGATGCTGCGGTTTGTGCTCGATACGGGATCAGGGATGTCTGTTGTTTCGGAAGAAACTGCGCGGAAGTTGGGACTTCGTCCCGTGGCGCGCGGTGGTTTGGCGCGCGCTGTTGGTGGCGGCGGAAAGTTTGAAATCGTTTATGGCTTTTTGTCTTCTTTGGATTTGGGTGAAGTTCGAGTCGCGAACGTACCAGTGTATATTCGACATTTTTACGACAACAGGAAGCCGGTCGATGGTTACCTCGGTTTATCAGTGATCTCTAAATTTATTGCCTCAGTCGATTATGGCGAAGGGATTTTCACGCTGCGGCGTCAATCAGATTCTAATGACACCCAAACGCGGCCAGATTTGAAAGCCCTGGCGGCCACTATTCCTTCAGACATCGTTGAGATACCCGTGCGCACAACTTCAAGCGGATTCCTCAGTGGGGAAGTGCGATTGGAAGGAATCGATAAACCGCTCAACTTTATTATCGACACGGGCGCAAGCGTCTCGGTAGTTTCCGAAAAACTGGTGGCAGAAGAGGAACTCACAACCTATATAGCTCCGATACGAATGCGAGTTTTTGGCGCTGCGGGCATAGCAGACGACGTCAAGACCGTGCTATTGCCGAAAGTAATGCTGGGGGGTACCACGCGCGAACAAATCACGGCGGCTATTCTCGATATGGAACCGGTCAACGAAACTGCTGGCTTCACGCAAAACGGAATTCTCGGCGGAAACTTCCTGAGCCACTACCGCGTTTCTTTCGATTTCCAGCGAGCTTTGATTAGACTGGAGTCATTGCGAAAAAGCGCAAAGACCAGTGACAGTCCTAATCTGCCGCAGATGTGACCTATAGTTATGAAGCAAAGTCTTTATCTCGAAACTTCAGTGATCGGAGCTTACCTTGATAATGGCGAGCCTTTTCGCCGCGACTTGACCATCCGCTGGTGGGAGCACGAGATGCCGGATTATCGCGCGGTAATTTCGCCACTAGTTACGCGCGAACTAGAGCGTGTTGCAGAACCACACCGCTCCTCATATCTCAATTTGATCTGTGATCTGGAGCAGGTTGAGCTTACCGAGGAAGCTTCGATACTCGCCGAAGGTTACATCTCGCGCGGAATATTCCATCGCAAATACATTGCTGACGCGATGCACGTGGCCATTGCTTCCTGTCACAAAATCGATTACTTGTTAACGTGGAACTTTGGTCATTTGGCAAACGTTCGCCGCCAGGCTCGCATACGCCTGTTCAACACGGCGGCCGGTTTTTATGTTCCCATGATTGTGACACCTGAGTTTCTCGTTTCCGAAGCAACCGAATCTGCGAAATAAATTCTGGCATGTATAGACGACCCAAATTTTTGGAAGTACTGCATGCGATTCGCGAAGAGATGTCTCGCGAAGTAGACTACGACGTCGATTTGTTTGCAGAGTTGGTGCGGTCGGGAATACGTCCAGCGCGTGGTCCGGAGCGAATTATTCGCGGCAAGCGAATGCACGTTCCCGCGCCGGAAACGGACCTTGATTTGGAACACGCTGAGAAACCGCGAAAGCGCGCTGGAAAATCTCGATGAGTGCTGATAGCGCGTCAAGAAATCAGTTTTCTTAATCTATGAACGCAACCTTTGAAACTATAGGGCTGGAAGTGCCCAGCGAGAAGGCTTTCAATTATCTCGCTGAACGCGCCGGCGATCAGGGTGAAGCGACTCAACTCAACCGCCGTGGCGCGGTGCTTCACGGTCGTTGTTGGAAGCTGGGCGAAGGCCTGGAGGTTTGGACGGTGCTGTACGAATCGGG
>Ga0137404_10003578_pt1 | contig 10356 bp, 7 predicted proteins | sample CZOMad2_1_16fung_FD_108285 | JGI IMG/M metagenome (GOLD analysis project Ga0137404, IMG submission 108285) | Vadose zone soil fungal communities from Angelo Coast Range Reserve, California, USA - CZOMad2_1_16fungal (Illumina Assembly) | ecosystem: Environmental > Terrestrial > Soil > Vadose zone... | reverse complement strand
GAATGGCTGTTGGACCAATGTCCGCCTTCGATTCCCTTAATTGCCGATCCGCGGTTTGTCGTACCGATTATCCCGGTGGATTACGGAACCGGTGCGCTCAATTTTTGCAGTGATGATGTGGAATGTGCTGTGAATGTGCCGTATTCGACGAATTCCCCGGCCAGAACAAGCTATCCCCTGGTGATCACTTGCCGTGACATCAAGCCGGGCGTCAGCAAGGCGTTCAACATTTCGTTGCGCTTCGGTCCCGCAGGTGCCCGGGTGCAAGATCTTTCGGGCGACGTTCTGGAACGGTACGCGAAGAAGTATCCCTTCCAGGTAAACTGGAAAGACCGTCGCCCCATTGGCGCGATCTTTCTGGCCGGCCCACAAATCAACGTGGCAGGCAACCCGCGCCGCTGGACCATGAACTTTGGCGAGATCGACATTACCAATTACAAAGGCAAAGCAGCTTTTCGAGCCGCGCTTCTTAAGGTGGCGGATAACAGCGTTCAAGTCTTAAAGGACACTGGCGCCCAGGGAATGATCACGTGGGATCCGGAAGGAGAGGAGTTTCCCGGTGCCTGCTATTACGGCGATCCGCGCCTTGTTCCGACCTTTGCGCCGGAAATGGAGTTTAAGAATGACGGCGCGAAAAGTGTGATTGACGAATACTTCGAGAAATTCCGCGCAGCCGGACTAAAAGTGGGCGTCTGCATTCGGCCGCAGCAAATCGCGATGGTAGATGGCAAGCCCGTGCACCAAGCTGCCGAGGATGAGAACGCGGTCCAGATTCTTCGGGAAAGGATCGCCTACGCCAAGCAGCGATGGGGTTGCACGCTTTTCTATGTGGATTCAACCGCGACCGTAAGTGGGTCACTTAATCCGGACGTTTTTAAAGCGGTCGCGCAAGCGTATCCCGATGTCTTATTGATTCCCGAAAATGAATCGATGCGTTACTTCGCGTACTCCGCTCCGCTTAATTCCTATGTGCATCACAAGGTGACCTCGACGCCAATTGGCGCGCGCTTGGTATATCCGGATGCGTTTAGTGTGCTGATGGCGCCTGAAGGCGATCGGCCCGAGGATCACGATGCTCTGGAAAGCGCCGTCCGGCGTGGCGACATTCTGCTTTTCAACGGCTGGTATATGAATGATGGAGCAGCGAAAATCAAAAAGCTCTACTCACAAGCGGTTGCCGTTTCGGACCGCAATCGTTGAATGTTGCGATAAAACAGATGACTTGTGTGTCGGGCTTTCGGGTGAAGGGCCAGCACGCAAAGGTTTGATACAGCGAACCCCTTGAGAGGAGGTCTTACGTAGTTGAAAGCATCGAGCGAAATAAGTAATTCTGGCCATAGGGTGAAGGCCGGAGCCTTTTTAATCGGGTCAAAGTATAGATCCTTGGGTCTTCTTTTCATTGCGTACCCCACATCGTTTTAGCCACCTAACGAGCGTAATCAGACACTTTGTCCCGCCGTGAAATGGTCGTTTTTCTGCAGTTTTGCGTTTTTCTAGCCACTACGTTCAGACGAACATTAAGGAGCATAGACATCGGTGGTCCCTACGTCCTGAAGGTTGCCGCCGACAGCGAGACCTACTTCACGTCGGCCAATTCCGGAACGCTACACAAAAAATGCAGCATCTTATCTCGAGCGTGTGCGCATGCGGTGGACCAAACTTCTGATTCGAGTCGCAGGTGACGCACGCGTTCGTCGTTGTGGCGTTGCAGATAATAAGTCACGTTCTTTGTCAACTCGAACATCGTGCGTTCCACTTGCGCAGTGGCGTTTGGCTCCGGTAGCCAAATTCGATCTTCACTGGCCGGCGACGGCCAACCCAGAAAAAGATGGAAATGCCCATCTGTCGCACCGAAACAATCGAACCTGAGAATCTGGAACTCAAAAACATAAAGCGAAATGGCCGGGCCTTTTCCAATCGGCAAAATCTTCCAGTACACTTTCAAATCGACGTCAGGTTGGACACGTATCCACTCCACGTCACGCCGGATCTCTCCCGCTGCCAAGTCGAATTCTTCCGTATTGAACCTGACGCTTGCATCGTAACGCAAGCGCCGCAGCAACTGGCGCTTGATTTGTGCGCGGAGGGCTGAAAGCATCGCTGGTCGTTTCATCAAAGGAAGCACGGTACGTGCTTTTCGCTCATCGCGAGTTTCATACCTAGGCAATGACCGCGATATAAGGCTTCATCGGAATTAATATAAGCCCAAAACTTGCTTTGCCAGTCGCTCATCAAGAGGACGCAGGGATCGCGGGTTTGTCGCATGACAGCCAGTTGCGATGATTACTTCTGCACTTGGAAGTCCGTTCACGCCCGCAGTTCCGCGGCCAGTTCCATCCCACGCTTGATGCATCGGTCCGAGTTGGCGTACTCCCACTCTCCGAATCGACCGAGTGTGTGGATGCCCAGTGGTTCGAGGAATCGCCGGATCTCGCGCACGATCGCACCGCGGTCGTGCGTATAGACGGGATAGGCGTACTTCACGTCTACGTGGCCGCACCACAGAACATCTTCAACTGAGTCGAGCACGCCTGCGCGAGTCAAGAACTCGGTCGTGCCGCGCTCCAGGGCGTCGGCTTCAGGAAGGGGCTTCTCGTCGGAGTAGGAGATCTCGGCCATGATCGCATGCACCGGCCTGGCGCGCAGCGAATCGGAGGAGGTGTGATTGAACGCGATCTTGTGGGGCGGGATGTCAGGATCCGCGACGTAGATCCGCTGAGGCGCGTTGGGCAGGGACCGCCCGACCAGCACCAGCAGCAGGTCCAGGGACATAAACTCCAGGCGATCGGCCAGCGCGACGATGTCGTTCGGTACACCCGCCACGACGCGAACCAGAATCGGCAACGGCATGGTGGAGGCAAGCCGATGCCATTGCACTACCAAACCGGAGTCGGTCGTCGCGGTCTTTCTGAGGGGGTTGATCCGGATAACTTGCTGTCCCAGCTCGACGGCCGACAAGTAGGGCAAAAAGCTCTTGTAGATCTCCTCGTATCCACCTTCAGCGGGGTAGCCGACGATGGTGTCGGGCTGAAGCGGGTTCCGGGCCTCGCCCCGACTGTCGAAGTCCTCTGCGACGCCTTGTGGCGCGGCCACTCGCTCCGCCGTCCACTCGCAGCTCATCCGCCGGAGGTCCCTGGCCCAAAGCTTGCGGTTGTAAGGGAGCATAAAGTGCCCGGCCACGCCGTCGCCGAAGCGATCCAGGATGTATTCCTCGAAATTATCAGCTTGCCCGCTCGACCGTGCATTCTGCAGTCCTCTCCGGCATTCCTCCACAACTCGGGTATCTGGGATCCGGTCGTAGAATTTCTGGAAGGGGTACGGAATCAGAGTGCCGTGGGTGTAGACGCGGGCATCCCGTTTCTGCGAGAACCAGCGGTCGCCCATGAGTCGCTGCACCAGTGACGCGACCTCCTGATGCGGAGTGTGGAACGCATGGCCGCCGATGTCGAAGATTCCGCCCCCGTGCTCGATAGATCGGCAGAGTCCCCCCACTTTTCGTTCCTTCTCGAACACCAAGGAATTTCGACCGTAGTGGTAGGCCAACGACAACCCGGCCGGCCCGCCACCGACGATGACGAGTTCAGCGCTCCGCATCATAGTCTGTCTGCCGTGCAGGCCGAGGTGTGTTCAAACAGGCAGCCCGTGCTGCTTTTCTGGCTACTTGAACATTGACCGGAGCGCTCCCCTACGCCGTGACGCTGTCGCGATCGATCGACGCCATCGGCAAATCGCAGATGGTTACACAAATGGTGGCGAGTCCCCGTCACGGTCGAGGCGATAGCGTGTCCAATATTTGCCTGGCTAAACGTCTCAGTAATCCGCGCTGGCGATTCTGGCTGTCGATGCTCTCACCCATTACAAAAGAGAGCGGTTTGACGGGATGATACAGCTTATTGTTTTCTTCGCCGACTCCTTGGAACGGCGGGCGGTATCTCATAGTCCCGGAATCCAGCCTACCGGCACTGTTAGATTCAGATTCGGTATAAAAGTTGTTCTTCATGGTTGGAGGAGTAAACCTGCCTTTGCCGCCAATGTCCGATATCGTAAAGCCGTTATGATGCAGCAAGGTCGGAAATAGGACCTCATTGTGACCGCGCCATCCATTGAATAAGGATTGATGCAAAAAAGACAGCGCTACATTCGAAAGGCGATATATCGGATTGAAGCAACGGAGACGTCCAGAAAGGGCAATCGACTTGTGTGGATGATCTAACGGCCACCACGGCCAGTCCGGTTCATCGGCGTGCTCACGGACGTGGCAAGTCAAGAAATCTTCGGTTGCGTCTTTGAATGAGTCGAAAAAGAAAAACCAATCGCCAGAAAATCTAACGTCGTATTCAATGGTCCAGTAGTAATCGAAGTCAGGGTTGTCACGGAAGAATTGCAGCACTGGGAAGGCAACGTGTCCCGGCACAAGCGTCGGTCCAATCATACGATAGTTCAGCTTGGACAGGCTTTCCTCTGAGCACAGGTAAAGCTTCTGCGTTGGCAAGGCAGGGGGGGTCTGGTTGCCTGTCTTATGATACAGAAAAAGTGTATTGCCGACCCCGGCAGTGGCGCTCCCGATATTCTCGTATTCCCGAACGACCTCGGCCAATGGAGTGTGAGATAGAAACAAAAAAACCTGCTTCAATTTATCCATCGTTCTTGCGTGAGCTGAAAGACAGGCTAGTGCTAATTCGGAGTTTATTTGCGCAAAGCTTCCCGAGGGCAAGCATCTCAATTGACGTCAGCATCGCCGGACAAATTTGCTGACAATATTATTAGGAACAAGGGACGATTGTCCATTTGCAGCGCGCAGACGATGCGAACTCATGACCGGTTTGGAAACCGTGCGAAAACATGGCCCTTATCTTTTGACTGCTTCGACGTAGAGACTTTCCGTCCGTCTATCGTTGCTGTCTGGCGCCATTTTCGGATCTATCGATACGCCAAACTGCTGTACCACCGAATCGGCGAAACCAGCTTCACGCATAACCAAAACCAAAGTTTCGGCGTCATAGGCGTATTTATGTTCGTACCGCTGCCGAAAAACCGCGTTCATGAACTGCATTCTGGTTTGGTAGACTTTACCCAACCATCCGTCGCGCCATCCGTCGGCGGTGCGATCGAGTGGTCGCATGTGAGCGAGCAACTCCCATGGCCCGGTGTAGGCTCGCAGGTACGCCCCCGCGTCGGGCACCACGAGGCGCAAAACGCCCCGAGGCTGGAGACACCGAAGACATTCGCGAAGAAATGGGCGTGCCTCACTTTCCAGATCGAGATGCTCGAAAAAATGCTCCGAACAGATCGCCGCGACGGTGCCATCGGAAAACGGCAAGCCTCTCCGGCAGTCCCAAAAGTACACGCCTGGATGGGAAACGACATCGAGATTGATCCACCCCTCGATCGGGTTGCTGCCACAACCGACGTTTACGCGGCAGCTCTTTTGCGAAGCCAGTCTTCTTCGTACTGAACGAGCAGTAAACATCCGTCTGGCAGCGAGCCGGACCTCGGTGGTGACTTGCTCAACGAGATAGATCGGAATTGCCTTCGCCATAATGGATTTAATGGCCTTTCGCATCTTCCGAGCTTAGCAGCGGCGTTAAATCGGCCAAATGTTTGGCTACCATGTTGAGCCCTTCGACTTCGCTCAGGACAAGCTTCGCGAAACATCTCTGACTACGCTGGAGGCGTTAAAAGAGATCTCAGATTCTTCGCCTGGCTCAGAATGACATTTAGCGCGGGTAGTCGGTAGTCAGTAGCCCGGTAGTCTTTGACACGTGAGTTTTCTCGCAGATAATTGGCAAATCTTGCCCGTTGCAGGACGCCATGCGCCCATTTTTCTTCAACGTGTAACTCGGAACCGCCTTGTCCCGGTTTATTCATAACGTTTTCGATCTGATTCGCCGCGTTCTCTTTCTGGCGCGACCATACGGTAGAGCGAAGCTGGGCGCGGTTTTTTTGCTCTCGCTTGCGCAGGCCCTCTTTCAAGTGATCGGGATCACGTCGATCTTTCCGTTTTTGGCAATCGCCGCCGATCCCGAGCGCATCCGTCATTCGCACTTCGGCCTGCGTTTCCTTGCGCTGCTGCCACCTATGAGCAATCGGGAACTGCTCATAACAGCTGGGGTCATCGCCATTGTCGGACTGCTTGCTTCGAACGCAGTTAACCTGCTGGCCGAGTACGCTCGCACTCGTTATGCCCAAAACTTTGCTCACTGGTTGCGCGTCCGGCTTCTGCGCCGAATCGCGTCGCAGCCATATACCTATTTTCTTCAGCGCAACTCCAGCGATCTCCTCAAAAAAATCGTCGGCGATGTGATGAATTACACCAGCGGAGTGCTCCTCCCTTTGCTGGACAGCGTCGCGCGCGTGCTCACCGCGGTGCTTCTCTTGGCCACGCTGTTTTTGGTCCAGCCGGTGATTGCTATTTCGGCAGCAATCGTGCTGGGCGGATTTTACGTGACGATTTTTCGCCTTCTCGCGAGGAAACGTCGAGAGGTCGATGAAAACTTAAGAATATCTCTCGGTGGCTTGTTCCGGGAAGCGCAACAAATGCTCGGCGGGATTAAACCGGTGAAAGTCCACAGCGCTGAAGAGCATTTTCTCAACCGGTTCGCGAAGCATTCGGCGGTAATAGCGCAGATGTACGCGCGACTGCCTGTTTTCACCAACAGCGCTCGCTATTTTGTGGAACCGCTCGCTTTCGGCGGTCTCGTCGTGGCTGTGTTGCTGCTCGCAGCGAGGGGGCGCGATTTCTCCGATATCCTTCCGAACCTTGGCGTGATGGCTCTTGCGGGTTATCGGCTGTTGCCTTCGATCCAATTGGTTTATGCGCAGCTGACACAGGTCAGCTCCATGCGTCATGCGGTTGACGAGGTGTACGACGAATTTGTTGCCGCGGAGACTGACAAATCGGTTCCGCGTGCAATAAGCACCGAGCCCGTCGCACCCACGCGTCCTTTTCCTTGGGATAGCGCGATTACCCTATGCGACGTTGGCTACCGGTATCCGGGCGTCTCGCGTGCCGCCGTGGAGGGGCTTTCAATAATTATCCCGAAGAACAGTTCGCTCGGTGTGATTGGCCCAACCGGTTCAGGAAAATCAACGCTTGTTGATTTGTTGCTTGGACTCTACGTCCCGACGGCAGGCGAGATCCTGATCGATGGCCAACTGCTGACCCCTGCACTTATGCCCTCATGGCAGGCATCGATCGGTTACGTGCCGCAGGATATTTTTCTCATCGACGACACTATCGCGCGCAACATCGCGTTTGGTTTGCTGGATGAGAAGATCGACCCCGCGCGCTTGCGCGAAGCTTGTGCTATGGCGCAGATACTTGATTTCATCGAAGGCGAATTGCCTGATGGCTTCGATACGAACGTTGGCGAACGCGGTATCCGCCTTTCTGGCGGGCAACGTCAACGGATCGGTCTTGCTCGCGCGCTCTATCATCGTCCATCGCTGTTGATTCTGGATGAAGCAACCAGCGCACTCGACGTCGCGACGGAAGCAAAGCTGCTCGAGGCGTTGCGCAGTCTTACCGGCAAGCTCACCATGGTTGTGGCCGCACACCGACTCAGTGCTGTAGCCAATTGCGATCAGGTGATTGATTTAGCCAGTGAAATTCCCGCTGTTGCGGTGAGTGCAAAGTGAATATCCGGTGAGCATCCGTTTTTATTCGCGCTACGCGGTTGTTGAGATCATCGTGTTTCGCGCCCGTTGAGCAGCCAGGGAGTTAACCGTATCGAACCGGATCTCAAGTGAAAGAGACAACGAAGGCCATCGCTCGCCGGCTCGCGGAAGCTGATTCAGGTGGTTTCCCGTGGCGGGACATTCTTAAGGGGGATATGCTCGATGTAGGGAGCGGTGACGATTCGTTACCGGGTGCTACGGCATTTGATCTGCCCGACGGGGGCGGAGATGATCTGCGAAAGTTTTTCCCTGATCGCAAATTTGATCTGATCCACGGTTCCCAAGTATTGGAACACGCACTTGCGCCGCACGTGATGCTGCAATCATGGATTGCCTGCCTCAAGCCAGGTGGTTATATCGTAGCGACTGTGCCGGACTGGGCACTTTATGAGAAGATGCTTTGGCCGAGCAGATACAACGCCGGACATAGGTCCACTTGGAGTCTCGATCAGCTCTGCCGGACGGTCTCGCCGCATCTCGGTTTTCACATCAAGCTGCCGGAATGGCTCAATCAGTTCTTGAACACAGATACCGCGTGCGAACTGCTACTTTGCCGCCTTGTTAATACAAATTACGACTATTCGTTAGGCCCGGATGTGGATCAGACGTACGACCCTTCGAAAGGCATTGAATGCTTTATCGAGTTCGTGTTGCGAAGAAGCGAGGTGTTCACAGACGATTTCTCCGTTGAGCAGAAACCTCGTCCACAGCAGTTCCGAGACTCTGTTGTATCAATCTTGCCAGGTCCGCTGCGTTCGGCGACGAGATCGATGTGGCGTCGGTTTTTTCGTTTGAAGCTTCGGGCTCGTGGATGGGCACCTTTTATCGTCTGGCTGGTCTTCCAATGCGCTCGGCGCCGCAAGCGAGCCGTCATCATTTGCCGCTGCGGCGGAATAGGAGACGTGCTTTGCACGTTGCCAATATGCGAGGAGGTGCATCGTCGGCATCCCGGAAAACTTGTTGTCTTTATCACGGCGCCAGTTTGGCGAGAAGTCGTTGTAATGTCTCGGTCGGTGGATTTGGTTTATACGAACAAATGGTGGATCTACCCGTTCACGTTCCCAAGAGACGTCAATCTTTTTGGTCTCGTGGACAAAAGTTACAATCCCCAAACGACCGGCGAGAAGTCGTTCACATCCGGGACGAGCGCTCATCTAATAGATGATCTCGCTGCGTCTTGTGGATTTACAGGTAAAGCACATATACCGAAGCTTTGTCCGTCAACGGATCTGATCGAAAAGACTCGCACTCGGTACGAGTTGGACAGCAAGACAACGGGGAGTCGTTTGCTTATCGGAATTAATCCCGGTCCCAGTTGGCCCGTAAGAGAATGGGAAGCCTCCAGATGGCAGAAGCTGATAAACAAGATTCACTCAGAGTACGACGCCGTGATCCTACAGTTCGGTACCAAAGGCGGCGGATCTTCGGAATATGATAACCTGGCCGATGTGAAGTCATTGGCCGGTCGACTGAAGGGCGAAGAACTTGTGGCACTCATTGCCATTTGTGACTTGATCATTTCGATTGATTCAGGTCCGGTGCATGTGGCGGGAGCTGTCGGTACACCTCTTATCGGATTATTTGGACCTCTCGACCCAGCTTCCAGATTGCCACCGGACTCAAATTCGCTTGGGTTATTCGGTGATGTGCCCTGCTTGTTTTGTCACAATAGAACGCCGGTCATCCATTGGTTTGACAGTTGTCCGAACAACATTGCTTGTATGAAGGCACTCGAGGCCGAAACCGTTTTTGACGCTGTGAAATCCATGCTGGCACACAGCAGGAACGAGAAGTTAGCGAGTCATTACCGGTAGCCAATTGAACCATCTGTCATAGTAACATCTAGCGCAAAGCCAGCGAAGAAGGTTATCAGAGACAATTTATCCGAACGTCATCAGTAAGCAGTATGACTTACTACCAAGAGCTTTTGCAAAGTTGTCCGCCGCCGCCATCTGGAAGCCCTTTTGGTAAAAAGCAGGACGGCTACGATGCACGGCTAGTCCAAGCCAAGGGCCTATCGCAGTTGATGCGCAGGCGAAGGCCGTTTTGCTTTTTGCGCATGGGCGACATGGAACTCGCCTATCTGCTTGCTCAACAAGAGCGGCGGCTGGACGGAATCGACTTCCGCGATGGGCCAACGTCTGGAACGCAGGCTTACACTAATCCCGGCCTGAGCGCAGATCGTGCGGAACGGCTGCGCACAGCATACGAAGAGGCGGACTACGTCGATTTCCACGAAGGTAATTGGCCTAACGAACATCTGGTTTCGAAGTTGACTCTCAAAAGGGCCCCGGACTCACATCGTAACGCAACTAAAGAGACGTCCCTTGTGTTTCTTACGTGGACCGAGACGGAATTCAAACAGTACTGCAGTGACCGCCGCATCGGGTTTGCGGGAGCCGAAGCACGCCTCCTCGAGTTGTTGTCCCAGACGCCTGCGTTTGCGCGAGCGGCGGCCACTTACTGGCCTGAAAGCGCAGAAGTCTTCTATCACCAACTTCGCAACGACGGCCGCGATCTTGATGCCAATCTCGACATGGTAAAACAGGATTTGCGACAGTTCGTTAAAGCACACGAGATCGATACTCTTTTCTTATCGTTGGGAGGAGGAGCGAAGATTCTCGGCTATGAACTATCTCGCGAGCTTGGGATTTGCTGCTTCGATTTTGGCGCGATGAT
>Ga0137404_10003573_pt1 | contig 10362 bp, 10 predicted proteins | sample CZOMad2_1_16fung_FD_108285 | JGI IMG/M metagenome (GOLD analysis project Ga0137404, IMG submission 108285) | Vadose zone soil fungal communities from Angelo Coast Range Reserve, California, USA - CZOMad2_1_16fungal (Illumina Assembly) | ecosystem: Environmental > Terrestrial > Soil > Vadose... | reverse complement strand
GGAATCCAAGCAAAAAGTTGTGGCCTCCGACCACGCGGTTCAAAGCCAAAGCTGGCCTTCTTCGCTACAGTCCTGCAATTCACATCAATCAGGTCGGTTATCTCCTCAACTATTCGAAGAAAGCCATGGTAGGATTCTTTCTGGGCTCACTCGGTGAGTTGGACGTTTCGTCCACTTCTTCCACGGCCCAGAGCGCTGTATCCAATATTCAGTTTCACGTGATCGATGCGCAGTCCGGGAACGACGTGTTTAAAGGGCCGCTGCTGCCCCGGCATGATGTCGGTTTCCCATTTGTCTGCTATCAGAACGTTCTGGGAGCTGACTTCAGCGGGTTAAAAACGACCGGTGAATACCGCCTTTTGGTTCCGGGCCTGGGAGCTTCATTTCGGTTTCTAATCGACGATGCTGTGGCGGGCGCCTTCGCGCGTGCCTACGCTTTGGGGATTTACCACCAGCGTTGCGGCGCTGCCAATGACCTGCCGTTCACTCGCTTTGTCCACAAAGAATGTCACGCAGCGCCGGCTGAAGTTCCTGACATGTCTCGCAAGTTCGAACATGTGAACCACGAATTGGAGCACGAGTCAGCGAATTACAAAGACAATCCGCGCCATATCGCGCCTCAGTTGAAGAATGTGGCCTCAAGTCTTTATCCGTTTATCAACAAGGGACCCATCGATCTCCGCGGCGGCCATCACGATGCCGGCGATTACAGCAAATACACCATCAATAGCGCTTCCTTCATTCACTTCCTCATTTTCGCTGCTGACGTGTTCCCCGGCGTCAGCGATCTGGATAATCTCGGTTTGCCCGAAAGTGGTGACGGCAAGAGTGACATCCTGCAGGAAGCAAAATGGGAAGCAGATTTCCTGGCCAAAATGCAGGATGCAGATGGCGGGTTTTATTTTCTGGTTTATCCGCGTGATCGAACTTACGAGGATAATGTGAGGCCTGATGCGGGCGATCCCCAGGTCGTGTTTCCCAAGACAACATCTGCCACTGCAGCCGCTACTGCCGCTCTCGCTCAATGCGCTTCCTCGCCGACCTTCAAAAGACAATTTCCCGAAGCGGCGTCCCTTTATCTGGCAAGGGCCAAGAAGGGCTGGGACTTTCTCGAGCGCGCGATTGCGAAGTTCGGAAAGGATGGCGCTTACCAGAAAATCACTCATTACGGAGATGAGTTCATGCACAATGACGAATTGGCGTGGGCTGCTTGCGAGCTCTTTATCGCCACGCAAGATCCGGAGTATCAGAAAAAATTGATCGCCTGGCTTGATCCTTCAAATGCCACGACGCGCAAGTGGGGTTGGTTGCGGCTCTACGATGCTTATGGGGCCGCAATTCGCAGCTATGCCTTTGCTGCCAAAGCGGGCAAAGTCAAACATGAGGCGCTCCAGCCGCTCCTGTTGGACCAATGCGAAAATGAAATTGCCACTGCCGGTGAGGAGCAACTTCGTCGCGCTCAAAACTGCGCGTACGGCACGAGCTTCCCGGAAGAAACCAAGCGCTCTCGGACCGCCGGTTGGTATTTTTCCAGCGACGCGGCTTTCGATCTAGCCGTCGCCTCCCAACTGGAGTACCCTCCCAAAAATGATCCGCGCCCCAAGATGCTTGAGGCGTTGTTAACTAATCTTAATTACGAACAAGGATGTAATCCGATCAATGTGGATTACGTCACCGGCCTGGGCTGGTGGCGGCAGCGCGAGATCGTTCATCAATATTCTCAAAATGATCGCCGTATTCTCCCGCCGACCGGAATTCCGCTGGGAAACATTCAAGGCGGATTTGGTTGGCTCGATTTGTACCAGAAGCAGCTGGGCCAACTGAGCTTCCCCTCGGACGGCGCGCAGGATCTACCGTATCCGGTTTACGATCGTTGGGGAGACAGCTTCAACTTGTCGCAGGAGTTTGTCATACCGAATCAGGCCCGAGCATTAGCCTATCTGGGCATGGCTCATGGCGCAAACGCCCCTTAAGGACCAACCGTGGAAGTGCGGCGCCGCTCAAGTCCAACTCCTTAGAGGCACAGGCGGCACAAATACAAGCGTGGCTGCAATAATCGCCACCCGTGACCTTGATTTGCGATCGGCACGCATCGTATGGGAGACTGCCGGACAGGAACCGTCTTTCGGCAGTACGTTATCCTTCACTCCAGCCGGACTTGCGACGACTTGGCTGGAAGCCGAAGCCCAGTTGCCCGACGGCCGGCGTTTGTTCGCGAGCACGAATTTTCCTCTGGTAAGATGAGATTTCCTGCTTGGGGTCCTGGTCGGCTTGCGTTTGCGGGCTTCACCCACTTTTATGCACCAGGTGCCAAGCTTAAGATTTCGCTGGAAACGGCTGCAATGAAATGCGGGGAAACCAAACCTTTCGAATGTGAGTCACGGACTCGGAAACCGGGTTATCGGAAGGAAAGCAATAACAAGGAAGGCACAGCTTTATGCGGATGGATGAAGAGGCAACGAGTCACTCCATGAAATTGCTTGTTCGCTCATCAACGTTCCGCCCCGGATTTCCGTTTCCCCCATGTCGTGAAGAATTTTATCTCCGCTAGACTATCAGGAACGAAGAGATCTCGAAATTACTCCTTCGCCGCTTCGCCGCGGCTCAGCATCCGTTCGGTCGGTTGCTGTTAAATCTCCATGTACAGCAGCAGAGGCTGCGCTCGCATTGGCGAGCCCATGGCACGGATATTGTCAAACGGACAACTGATATCCTCGTCAGCTTCGCCTTTTTAATTTTGCTCAGCCCCTTGTTTCTAGTCATCGCGGTGTTAGTCCAAATCGAGGACGGCGGGCCGTTATTCTTCACGCAGACCCGAGTGGGCAGGTTCGGACGCGAATTTAAGTTATTCAAAATTCGATCCATGTGTCTGGGCGCTGAGGCGCGGCTCAAAGCACTGCTCGATCAAAACCACCATAAAGAAGGAGTTACCTTCAAAATCAAGGATGATCCTCGCGTCACGCGCGTCGGCAAATGGCTGCGGAAATTTTCCTTCGACGAATTACCGCAGCTTTTCAACGTATTGAAGGGCGACATGTCTCGGGTAGGCCCACGACCACCAGTCCCCCGCGAGGTCGCAATGTATTCGCTGGAGCATCGGCGCCGGCTCGCGATCAAACCAGGGATTACTTGCATATGGCAAATCAGTGGCCGCAGCGAAATTGATTTTTCGGGGCAGGTTCAGCTCGATGTTAATTATATCGAGACTCAGGGGTTCTGGACTGATTTCGTGATTCTGGCGAGGACGGTTCCAGCCGTGCTCTCGGGAAAGGGCGCGTGCTGATGAAGACGCTGCTGATATGCCCATCTCCACGTCCATCGGTACGGCCGTTGGCAGAAGCCTTCCCGCTGGCGTTGGTCCCCATGTTCGGTCAAGGCCTGGTTGAATACTGGCTCACCCATTTGGCCTGCTCGGGCGTCAAACAGGTTCACCTGCTGGTCCATGATCGCCCGGAATGCCTGCGCGCGCTGGTTGGTAACGGAGTCCGTTGGGGTTTAACCGTAGAAATAACTAACGAAGCTAGCGAACTAACCCCAGCCGAGTTGCTGATCAAGTACGATCAGCAATGCGGTCCTGCACCCGTTCAAAATGGCATTGCTATGCTCGATCATTTCCCGGCAACCCACAAAAGCCGCTCTTCAATAGCTATGCCGGTTGGTTCGACTCGGTTCGTGCCTGGATGCCTTGTGCGATCATGCCTGATCGGCTCGGGTTTCGCGAGATTTGTGCGGGCGTTTGGGTTGGTCTCCATTCCCGGATCTCGCCCGCAGCACGTATTACTGCACCTTGTTGGATCGGCAAAAATGTCTTCATTGGACCGCGGACGGTTATTGGGCCGGGAGCGATTATCGAGGACGGCTCATTTGTCGAATCGGATGCAGAAATCGTCGAAAGCTATGTCCGGCCTGACACTTTCGTCGGTCAATGCGCCGCAATAAAGAATTCGCTTGCCTGGGGTGGCACGCTAATCAACTGGCAAACCGGCTCGGCGGTCACAATCCACGACGCATTTATTCTGTGCGCATTGCGACGGCCCAAACGTGCGAAGAATGCAGGTTGGCTGGAGCGTGTGGCCGAGATTTGCACGAGAAACAAAGAGGAGAGCGAGGTCTTGCTGAAAGATCTCCTGATCAACAAAGAGAGTTCATCATGAAAATCCTTCAGCAAGGAGAGACTGTTAACGTCAGCGATGTTCAGCAACTCGCTGCCGGCAATGCCGCGGATTTTCAGTCCCTTATTCGCGCGGCGATGCCGCGTCGGCCGAATCGGATCGACATTGACTTATCGCAGACAGAGTTTTTGGATTGTAATGGGGTCGGCGCACTCATAGCTCTCCTCAAGTCCGCACGACAACGCAATGCCCAGGTGATCGTTCGCTTGCTCGGTCCAACGCTTTCTACGCAGCGTCTGCTCCGGCTCACACGTCTCGACTCTCTGTTTCCAATCGAAGCGCTTTGACGATCCATGGCTGACCGTGGTTCCAAACGAGACGCGGGTTCTCTCTTCCGCGTGATGCTCACTTGTAATTTGGGAGCGGTGCGTCAAGCTGCATTGTCGGCCCGCGAAGTCCTTGCAAGTCAAGGCGCAGCCGAGGAGGATCTCTCGGCCTGCGAACTCGCGCTAGTCGAAGCCTGTAATAACGCGATATTGTACGTCAGCAACTCTGGGCGGCAGGAACCTATTGAAATTCAACTCCTGAGTGCAGGCCCCGACTTGGAAATTCACGTCATCGATCACACCTCGGGATTTGAATGGCCTGGCCAGCTCGCTCTCCCAGATACAGAAGCCGAGCATGGACGTGGTCTGTTTATCATTCAATCGCTGATGGACGAGGTGCTGTACTTGCGCGGTCAAAATGAGAATCATCTCATCATGCGTAAAAGCCTTATGTTCTGGAATGCCGACGCGACTCTGATTTCGGCGGAACTGTAGCAAACCCGGGAAAAGCTCACCCTGACCGAACAAGTAATTAATAGCATGGCGCGGGAGCTTTATACGCAAATTGCCTCCGCGCGCGAGCAGCAGAAAGAAGTCGATGGTCGATTACTGGCCCATGAATTGGAAATTGCTCGCAAGATCCAACATTCTCTGCTGCCCAAAGCCTTTCCAGCCTTGCCGGGATTCGGTCTGTCGGGTTTCTGCTTGAGTGCGCGGCAGGTCGGCGGGGATTTCTATGACGTTTTGCCACTCTCATCAGATACTGTGTTGCTTGTAGTAGCGGACGTCATGGGCAAGGGCGTGCCCGCAGCTTTATTTGCAGCCACGCTGCGCACGCTTTTGCGGACGACTGTTCAATGGGTCCGCCGCCCGGCCAAACTTCTGCGCCGGATTAATCGGCTTATGTTTGAGGACCTTTCCGGTGTGGATATGTTCATCACAGCCCAACTGGCTCTGGCCGACACGCGCGTTGGACAACTTGTGGTAGCCAGCGCCGGGCATTGTCCGCTACTGCTAGCCGAGGCCAGCGGAAAGATCGAGACCGTCTCGCCTGAAGGCATGCCGCTGGGCATTGTGCCCAACGTTGAATTTGAAGAGGAAGTCGTTCCTCTGTGGCCGACCAGTTGCGCGCTGCTTTATAGCGAGGGGGTAACTGAGACGCGCAATCCAGGTGGCGAACTATTCGGACAGAAGCGTCTTATTGAGTGGCTGCTTAGGAATGTGCAGGCTCACCAGGGCGCAGCGAAATTGACCGAGGAGGTTCAGGCCGAGCTTAAGCGTTATGAATCAGCCACGCCTCCTGCTGATGACCAAACAATTCTGATTCTCGCAGCCAAGCAAGCGCCTGCCCAGCCATCGCAGGAGAAGTTCATACTTCCCCTGTTCGCCGCGGCACACAGCGTCTGAGGGCGAAGACGCAGACGAGAGACAGATTCTGCCAGATCCAGGGTCCGCGTTGTCGCGTTGGGCGATTGCGGCACAGGACACCCATTTTTTGAACTTTAGGACTTGCGATTACCACGTTATGCTTTTGCCTGTACGATGTTCACATCATCAACGACAGCATTGAGTGGCGGTGCCCGAGCGCCGATGCGTGGCTCGTTTTGGCAAGCGAAACTGAGGTGCCCGGGTTTCTTGTCACTTGTTCTGGCATTGGCCACGTTCTCCGTTTTTCTGCCGCTCGAGTGGCACGATTTCGTTAATTACGATGATCCCGACTATGTCACCGCCAATGCCCACGTGCAGAGCGGATTGAAGTGGGACAACGTGCCCTGGGCCTTCACGACAGGCCACGCCAGCAATTGGCATCCCCTGACATGGCTGTCGCATATGCTGGATTGCCAGTTCTTCGGGCAGCGAGCGGGAGGGCAGCATCTGATTAGTGCGGGCTTTCACATCATCAATACGGTGCTGCTCTTTCTTCTCCTCCGAAAACTCACCGGCGCGTTATGGCGCAGCGCCCTGGTGGCGGCACTCTTCGCGCTGCATCCTCTCCATGTCGAATCGGTGGCTTGGATTTCCGAACGCAAGGATGTGTTAAGCACTTTATTTTTCCTCCTGACAGTTTGGGCTTACTCGAAGTACGTCGGTCAGAGAGGGTCGAGGGTCGAGGGGAGAGAGGACAGCTCTCACTCTTCACGCTATTACGCTCTGACACTCCTTTTTTTCGCCCTGGGCCTGATGAGCAAACCTATGCTCGTCACTTTACCATTCGTGCTTTTACTGCTCGATTATTGGCCATTGAACCGCTTGCGTCTTTCGATCTCCAGCCCGGCCTTGACCGGCCCCAGTTCCTGGGCGACTTCGCCGACACACATTCAATACGCGATACCGTCAACGGTCCTGCGCCTCATTGTTGAGAAAGTCCCTTTCCTCATATTGAGCCTGCTCTCCAGCTACATCACATTCTTAGTTCAACGAAAGGGCGGAGCAGTTTCCACCAGCATTTCTCTCGGCGCGCGGCTAGCCAATGCCCTGATCTCATACTGCCGATATATCGGTAAAATGTTCTGGCCAGGAAATCTGTCGGTGCTTTATCCGCATCCAGGTCATTGGCCGGCTGGGAAGGTCGCGGCCTCGGGTGGGTTGCTGCTGTTGATTTTCCTGGCGATGGCAGTTTTAGCCAGAAAGCGTCCCTATCTCGTGGTGGGCTGGCTCTGGTTTTTCGGAACGCTCGTGCCAGTGATCGGATTGGTCCAGGTGGGGGTGCAATCGATGGCAGATCGCTACACTTACGTGCCATTGATTGGATTATTTATCATGCTGGTCTGGGGATGTGGTGATTTAGTCATGGCCAGACTTTTTTTCAAACGAGGCCCCAGGCACGAAGCGTCCGGACTCAAAGAAGCACGCCATACCAAACAGCAGGCCGGCGGGCCGACAACTTCTGGAGAATGGACTTGGGAAGTTCCCTGGAGCTTCGAGCTTGGAGCTTGGGGCTTCGCAGCAGGGCTGCTCCTCCTCTGTTGCACGCTGCTCACACTCCGCCAGGTCCAATACTGGCGCAATAGTGAAACCCTTTTTGCCCACGCGGTCCTGGTCACGAAAGACAATTATTTGGCTTACAATAACCTTGGCTTCTACCAATCAGGCGCTGGCAAAACCGCTGAAGCAATGGAGAACTATCGTTTGGCCCTAAAGATTAATCCCGTTTACGAAGATGCACTCAATAACATGGGTTACGCGTACGCGAATCAAAAGAAATATGCAGAGGCTATTCAGTACTACGAAGCGGCTTTGCGCGTGCGTCCCAAGCACGTCGAGGTTCACAATAACCTTGGGAACGCGCTCTCTGAAATGGGCAAGCTCGATGAAGCGATTTCACAGTATCGGTTCGTGCTCGAGCAGAAATCCGACCATGCCGACGCGCATAATAACCTGGGCATTGCTTTGGCAATGCAAGGAAAGATAGAAGATGCCATCAGCCACTTTCATGAAGCAATTCGGGCAAAACCAAACTATGCCAGCGCGCATGGCAATTTGGGCAACGCACTGGCCGCGGAACACAAGTTCGATGATGCGATCAGGGAGTACCAGGAATCACTGCGGCTTCAGCCAAACGACGCTCAGTCGCACAACAATCTGGGCAACGTTCTGTCGGAGCAAGGCAGGCTAGCCGAGGCGGTCGCTCATTACGAGCAGGCGCTGCGCTTGAAGGCGCACAATCCCGATGCGTACTTCAACCGTGGAATTGCCCTGGCGCGCCGGGGCCGGCGTCTGGACGGAGCTACTCATTACTCCGAAGCCCTGCGTCTCAAACCCGACTACACGGAAGCCAAACGCCAGCTCCAGACGATTTCCACAACGGAGCAGAAAAACGGAGGTCAATGACTCTACCGCTTCGCCGCGTCGTAATATTTCGAGACTTCCGTCCAATTCACTACGTTCCAGAAGGCCTTCAGATAATCAGCGCGGCGGTTTTGATATTTCAGATAATAGGCATGTTCCCATACGTCGCAGCCGAGAACCGGCTTGCCCTCAGCGCCGCTGATTGCTTTGCCCATGAGCGGATTATCCTGGTTCGCGGTGGAGGCGATCTCGAGTTTGCCTTGATTTACAACCAACCAGGCCCAGCCACTGCCGAACCGGCCAACCCCTGCTGCTTCAAATTTCTCTTTGAAGGCCTCGAAACTCCCGAAGGTGGCTTTGATGTCGTCAGCGAGTTTGCCACTGGGCTCGCCACCCGCACCCGGACCAATCATGTTCCAAAACATCGAATGGTTTGCGTGACCGCCCCCATTATTGCGCACCACGCCTTTTATGTCCGCCGGCACGGAATCGAGGCTGCTGATTAGATCTTCGACGGATTTTTTTTCGAGATCGCCCTTGCCAGCGATGGCTTTGTTCACGTTCGTGACATAAGCGGCATGATGTTTGTCGTGATGAATTTCCATCGTCTGCGCGTCAATGTGCGGTTCCAAAGCATTTTTCGGATAAGGAAGAGGAGGTAGTTCGTATGCCATAATTTTTCCTGAGTTGGTTGTTTTCCGTAATGAATCAATACCCTAGGTTTCCTGTGAACGACAAAAACGTAGTAACATAGCACGGTTCTGAAAAGCTCCAAATTCGAAACGCCAGGAATGGATCACCGAGGGTGAGCATCTCAGTTATTGAGTCGTAGCCGTTAAGGACAGTCTCTTCCCCCTCACCCTGCCCTCTCCCTTGGGGAGAGGGTGAACCTTCCCAGCTCTATAGCACGAGCGAAATGCCGGATTTACAAATGCGCAGCCGGCGATTCTCCCTCTCCCCAAGGGAGAGGGCTGGGGTGAGGGGGAAGAGCCTATGTATATTGACAGGCCCACAGAAAAGGAGATGCCGGTCACAGACGAGTGGACGCTTGGCCTAATTGGCCAATTCCACAAAATTCTTGAGCAATTGCAATCCGACATTCTGGCTTTTCTCTGGATGAAATTGTGTCGCGAAAACGTTGTCACGCCAGATCGCGGAGGCAAACGATTCGCCATAACTCGTTCGGGTCGCGGTGAGCGATTCATCAAGCGGCTTCGGAAAGAAGCTGTGCACGAAATAAGCATAACTTCCAGAAGGAATGCTTCGGAATAACGGGCAATTTGCCTGGACGATCTCGATCTGATTCCACCCGATTTGAGGTATCTTCAGTCCGTTTGCTTCCGAAAACCGCACGACGGTTCCGCCAAAAATTCCGAGCCCCGCCGCACAACTGTTGAATTCTTCACTTTTTTCGAAGAGTGCCTGGTAACCCACACAGATTCCCAGAAACGGACGGCCTGATTTGATAAACTGGCGCGAAGCCTCCAGCAATTCCTGTTTTTCCAGCGCATGTATGCAATCGTCAAAAGCGCCCACTCCCGGCAGGACCACAGCGCGAGCGGCTGCCATTTCATTCGGCCGCTTCACAATCTGGACGTCCGCTCCAATCTTCAACAGGGCCTTCTGCACACTACGCAGATTTCCCGAACCATAATCGATCAACGCAATCACGGCAGAAGACTAGAACGCGCCGCGCAGTCTTGCAACATTGACAAGTTGCAAGAGGTAGGCGTATTGCCCAGGTTGAAATGGCTGGAAACGGAAAGATATCGTGTTGAGCGCAATGATTGGCTTCGCCACGCCGTTGCAGGCTCAGGCGCCGCCGGTCATGTTAGCGGCCCCGGTCCGGCCGATGCAGCCGCCGTTTACGCCTGTGCCCCCGGCATCGCCGGTAGTCCGCGACGCCGCCGAAATATCGATGCCGAATGACATCGTTATCCAAAGGTACATCCACAGTATTTTCACAACGGACAAGCTGCTAAGGCATTTTGGGATCCATGTCACGGTCCAGGATGGCGTGGCAATTATGACGGGCACTGCCGATTCCTGGCAGGACTATTTTCGCGCTGAGAAGGACGCATTCGCAGCTGGCGCACACGCTGTGGATAACCGATTAGGGGTGCGCTTTTATTATT
>Ga0137404_10003571_pt1 | contig 10365 bp, 11 predicted proteins | sample CZOMad2_1_16fung_FD_108285 | JGI IMG/M metagenome (GOLD analysis project Ga0137404, IMG submission 108285) | Vadose zone soil fungal communities from Angelo Coast Range Reserve, California, USA - CZOMad2_1_16fungal (Illumina Assembly) | ecosystem: Environmental > Terrestrial > Soil > Vadose... | reverse complement strand
GCGGGCGCAATGCTGGCTGCACTAGCTGCTGCGGGTTTAAGGAATTCATAACTCCCAAAGGAGGCCGTTAGCGCCAGCATCAATACTGCTGCCAGCGTCTTGCCCTTCAGGAGAGTCTTCCATTGCTGTATTTGATTTTTCATTTGTTGCTTTTTCTCCATGTAATTTTGATCGCGAATGATCTTGTACAACTAGTTATTTAGTTTTTAAAAGCCAGAGTCTCAATTTACCGCCGCTGGCGCTGTCAAAAAAATTCTCTAAATCTTTCGGGGTTTTTGTACGATCCTGGATTGCTGTTGCACGCTCACCTGCCACATGTGCACCTGCCAGCTCTGCTGCTCGCCAGAAGCGGTGCGCTCTGTGACTACGAAAAACATCTCTTCCCATACCGTGACGTACTGTTCCTGCATCGGTGATTGATTCCTTGCCGTCATCACCAGCGGTTGTGTGCTCTTGCGAAGGTTGGTCCGGCGCGAATGACCGGCATTGCTCCGGGTAGGAAGCACCGCTTTCGCTTTTGTAGGCGCGATCTGTCCGCCATTAGTATTCAAACTTGCCGGCACCAGCCGAACTCCCGGTTCGCGACTGCTGGTGCTGCCGACTTCAGACTGCGCCGTATGTTTTTGGATGGCCCGATTCGCCTGCCCCAATTGCGCCTTTGGCGTAGGAGCATCATCGGCAAAGCCTACCAATTCCGGGGTAAATGAAGCGGGTAAGGCGCACAGCCCGGCCAGTACCATAACCAGAGGTATTGCAGGCTTCCACAATTGCGTCGCTCGTGGTCGGTCAGGATCCAAAATCATTGTGACCCGCTCAGTCAACTGGTAAACACGACCAACAGCAGCTTGGGCGAGCGCAAGCTGCCGCCGCAGAAAGCTTCTTTCGGCCACACGAGCCAGACACTCCGCATATCTGCGCGGCGTGCCGGAATGCGCAAGCACGGCATCATCGCATGCCATTTCTCGGTCGAGCGAAAGCCGGCGCTCAATCCACCAGACGCTGGGCAGAAAGAACAACATTGCCTTCAATACCTTTTGCGCCAGGTTGGTCCAGTCGTCGCGGCGACGCAGGTGCGCCAACTCATGCAGCAGAATATATTTCAACTCTTCGGCCGGAGTGGTCTCCAGCATCCATGCCGGAAAAATAACGGCAGGATTGCGGAAGCCGATCGCTGTGGGCACTTCCAAACTCTCTGAGACAAGCACGGAAACCGGACGCGACTTTTGGGCCTCTTCAACGAGTGATCGAACATCGGCAGGCAAGGATTCCATGTCGACCGGAACTGCATTGGCGCGCAACCTGCGCACATGGAACGTCGCAAGGATTACACGGGCCAAACCTGCCAAGGTGACGGTCGCCCAGGCAACAAAGATGTACCACGCCACGGACGTTGAAACTGTAAGCGCCGTATGCGATTCAGCTGACCCAACAGGTTCCCGGTAAAAACTCAATATCGGCAACAAGGCCGTCGCCAATAAGGTTGAAAACCACACGGCAAAGTTTGTTCGTGAATCCCTTTTGGGAAACAGCTGCAACAGAAACCAAACCGCAACGGCCAGCAGAGTCCCGCCCACCGCGCTAAACAATAGACGCTGCGAAATTGCCGTGGCTACTCCATGAATATCGAGGGAAAGGTTCATGGCTTCCCCCTTTGCTCTTGCAGTAGCTGGCCCAGTCGCCTGAGTTCATCTGCGTCGATGCTTTTGTCCTCAAGAATATTCAGTACCAGCAACTCATGGGAATCTTTGAAAAAGCGCCCAACCAGATTTTTGATCTCGAAACGTGTGGCTTCCCTCTTGCCTACCATCGGTGCATAAACGTGAGCACGTCCTTCTTTCACGTGATGCACATATCCCTTTTTTTCCAGGATGCGTATCGTGGTGAGGACAGAGTTATACGCCAGGGGAAGCTTGGCCGGCAATGCCTCCAGTACCTGGTGAACCGTCGCGGGCCCGATCTGCCACAGCACTTCCATGAGGCGCAGTTCAGCTTCTGTTAAGGTAGGCGACTTTTTCGGCGGCACGGGCCTTTACTCCTTCACGTCCCTGAGAGATTTCCCTTTATGTATATAGACGCAGCAGAAATAAAATAGTAACTAATTCTTTAGTTATTTTGGAGTAAATAATTGCCAATCGAAGTATCTGATTGATTACAAACAGTTAATCTATCTCGCAGCCTCGCTCACCCTGGCGAAGCGCCCACGATGTTCTTCCACCAGTTTGCGGAGTTGCACCTGGAGCGAGTTCACGGTGTCAAATAGGCCATGGATTCCATTCGTCTGCCAGGTCACACCCAGATGATCAATATCGGTGCATAGGTCTTTCAACATTTGGTTCGAGCGGCGCAAGCGCTCCGCGGCGACAAAAGACAAAACGTGGGCGGGATCCTTCTGGGATTCCACCACATTTAGGAGTTCGCTTACTGTCCACGCCGTCAAACGGGCATTGTCCAGCACATGCCGAAAATCCTGAAGAAGCAGGAGATCTGGAGTTGCACCCGATTTCAAAGCCAGATCTATCTCTCGCAGTTCGCTTGAAATTGCTTTCAAGCGATCTGAAAATGCACCCGGAAGGGTAGCCGTCATTCTACACCTCGTTACCCGATACGTTAACCCAAGGCGAACTCATCCGCATGTTAAAAATTCCTCAGGGTGCCTAACTAGTGATTACTAATGTAATTTGAAGACGATTGGTGTAACGCCCAGATGAGGAGGATGGAAGTAGAAATTGGTTTTCTACTAGGGGGTAAAAAATATTGCTTCCGGATCAAAGCAGTAGCTGGACACTGGCTTTCCCCAGTTCACACTCAGCCGGAATAAGTGATCGCGGCCACGGACGCATTGTCGAAAGTTGGCCCGGCTCGCGACCCTAACGCATCAGGACGTAACCGCATCCCGGTTCCAGATCTTCCTGGGGCTCCAGCGGTTGCAATATTAACGTCTTGTTGCCATCCTTCAAAAGATAGTTCCAGTTCGATGGCGGCTTCTTGGGCCATGTCGGCGTTAGCTTGATCTTTGAAGCTTTCAAATCGAGTTCGTAGGTGCCGGCGAGCCGGACTCCCGCGGCAATGTTCTGTTCCTTGCCTACCCAGAATTGCTGGCTGACGTGCAATTTCCAGTCGTTGCCGCGGAGCGAGAGTGGAGGGGCCGCCGCGGCTCTTATCTCCTGAGATTCACCGCAGGCCACGCGCGTATCCACATGCCAAGCGCCGATCAATGGGTTCTCCTCCGGCCGAAATACATACAGCTTCGCCGACAACTTCCGTCGGCCCTTCTCTACATAACCAAAAACCGTCCCGGTGACGCCGTGCGGCACGTCTGAGTCCACACTGATCTTTCCAGTCTCATCAATGGAAATTCCCTTGACTGCCGGCTCAATGGACCAGACCACGGCGGCCTTCAACGGAAACAACGGGCCGTCCGGCACTGGATACATGGCCTGAACCTGAGAGGATGAACCCGCACGAATTTCAATGGGCGAATCCGGGCCAATCATGGCATTCTGAATCGGCCAGTCATCCGGCTTCGGCGCTGGTTTCTGAGCGAAGCACACGGCTAACAACGCACTGCAACAAACTACGACTCGTGCCCATTGACTTCTCATGGTTTCACTTTCTACGGCGGCGCGCCGCTACCATCTCCGCCATGACGCTTAACACAATTTCTTCCGGGGGTTGCTTTTACATTACCGCTCATCTTTTGTTGGAACCAACGCACAGCCTAGCGAGCTAAACCGATGAAGTCAATTCGTCGGCAATCAGCTATCCTCCCCCACTTTGTTGTACCGTATAAGTGACGGGAGATCTGACTGGATGCAAAAGAGCGATTTACCTGAACCGTGGCTGCGCGGCACTCTGGCTGAAGTGCCGGCCGTACAAAGGGCCGTGCTGCACGCGCTGGAACTCGCACGAGAGGACCTGGAGCGCTGGTGCGACGGCCTGACCGATGAAGAGCTGCACGCCCGTCCGGGTGGGATTGCGCCGGTGGCATTTCATCTTCGCCACATTGCGCGCAGCATCGATAGATTGCTCAGCTACGCGGAAGGCAAACTGCTATCCGCAGAACAAATTTCTGCTATGAAGGCCGAGATGGATCCTGGAGGAAGCAGAAACGAACTGATGGCCGAATTGGTGGTGGCAATCGCCAAGAGCGGCAAGAGAATTCGCGCCTTCTCGGAGGAACAGTTGCAGGAAGATCGCCACGTAGGCAAGAAACAGCTCCCTACCTCAGTAGGAGGATTGCTGGTCCACGTGGCCGACCACACGCAGAGGCACACAGGCCAGGCGATTACCACGGCAAAAATCCTGGTCGCCCAAAGATAGTCGCGCCGAGATAACAATTACGGTCCGGGAACATCATGGCCACAAATCATGGCAATAGATAAAGATCATCAGGAATGCCGCGACTCAGTCCGTAGTATTCTGGCCGCCGCTCGCTTTGCCGCGGAGAAGCATGCCCAGCAAAAACGCAAAGGCGAGAATGGTGAACCCTACTTCAACCATCTGCTTGAAGTCGCGGAGTTAATTGCGGCCAGCAGTCATGACCTGGATGTGGAATTGGTGATGGCTGCATTTTTGCATGACACAGTGGAAGATACCGGCGTCACATTAACGGAGTTGGAGGAACGGTTTGGCAAAGACGTTGCCGCTCTGGTGGCCGAGGTGACAGACGACAAATCGCTACCGAAAGAAATCAGGAAGCACTTGCAGGTGCAAAACGCGCATAAGAAATCCCCGCGCGCACAAACACTGAAGCTGGCCGATAAGATTTCGAATCTCCGCGCCATCGTCGGCAGTCCGCCCGTGGGCTGGACGCTGGAAAGAAAGCAGCAATATTTCGAATGGGCCCGACAAGTTGTTTCCGGTATCGCCGAGCCCAATCCATTCTTGAGAACAGAATTTGACAAAGCCTATGAGCTGATCTCGCAGCTAAAATAAGTCCAGCCATCCTCGCAGCGCTGTGTTGCATCGCTGAAGAAATCAAAAACATCAATAAAATCCAGCTCTGGATTGCGAAAAGGTCGCATCGAAGTATAGGTACCGCGACACCTGTACCTATGCGTCTGTGCCCCACCAAAGCGGCGTTCTTTGTTTTGCTCCTCTCACTTATCGTTTGTGGGTCGGGAAACATGGCCAGGGCGCAAGAGGAGATGAGGACTGCCCTAACGAAATTCACCACGACTCTGGATGACCCAGATCTTCCACAGCAACGGCCGGACCCCAGAAGTTTACTCTTGGAGCTTGGCGCTCAGATACGAGAAACGGAGCTCGATTGCTCGCATTTTGTACAGTATCTTTATGAGCAGGCTGGTCTGTATTACGGCTACGCGCCTTCGCGGTCGCTTTATGAAGGGATGCAGGGTTTCAAGCGCGTACTTCATCCCAAGGCCGGTGATTTGATTGTCTGGCGGGGACATGTGGGGATTGTCGTCGACCCGGCAGAAACTACGTTTTTAAGCGCGCTGCGCTCCGGTGTCAAGACCTCGTCTTACGAATCAAATTATTGGAAGAGGCGTGGCAAGCCGCGCTTCCTGCGCTACATTGGTCCGGTCGAGAATGTTACAACGGAATGGGTGACGCGAAGGACGATCGCTTCGCGTGGCAATTCCACGGGCGAATAATCACCCCAAAACGCTGTCGCACAGGGTTCAGCGCTGCCCGGCAAGAACACGCGAAGCTGTTGTTGCCGCGCGTTGTTCGTCATACCACGCAACTGTGCGTCTAAGTCCCTCTTCAAAACTTACGTCGGCTGAATAGCCCAGATGTTTTTGCGCCAGCGAAATATCGGCCAATGAATGCCTCACGTCGCCGGTGCGCGGAGCCGCGTATTTCGCAGGTCCGGAAAAGCCAATAATCTTGCTGAGCATTTCATAGATCTGGTTTAGGGAAAATCTAGTTCCCGTGGCGATATTGAAGACCCGGCCCGACACTTCTTTCGCCGGGGCAACACAAGCTTTCAAGTTGGCCTGAACGGCATTGGCAACGAAAGTGAAATCGCGGCTCTGCTCGCCGTCGCCGAAGATCGTCGGCGATTCGCCCAGTTGCATCTGGGTAATAAACTTGGCCAACACGCCGGAATACTGCGAATTCGCATCCTGCCGCGGGCCAAAAATGTTGAAGTAGCGCAGGCTTACCGTCTCCAGTCTATACACCGCGGAGAATGTCTGTAAGTAGTATTCGCCCGTGAGCTTTTGTACCGCATACGGGGAGATAGGCCGTGGAAGCATGTCTTCCCTTTTGGGTAGAACTTCGCTTTCGCCATATGCTGAAGAAGAAGCGGCATAAACCAAACGCTTTACCCCGGCATCGCGCGCGGCAAGCAAAAGATTGAGCGTGCCATTTACGTTCACCGCATGGGTCAGTTCAGGCTCGGCCACCGATTTTGGTACGGAAGGCAAAGCTGCCTGATGGACGACGTAGTCAATCCCCGCACAGGCTGAAGCCAATGCCGGCTTATCCAGCAGGCTGAGTTGACGGAAGTCGATATCGTTTTGAATGCCGGCTATGTTCGCCCACTTGCCTGTGGAAAAATCATCGAGTCCGCGGACGGTTTCTCCACGGCTTACCAATTCATGCGCAATCGAAGAGCCTATGAACCCGGCAATGCCGGTGACAAGATACTTCGCCATCTACATAAACCTCACGCAGTAAACTGCAGAAGCTGCATTTCACTGCAATATATCCATTCTAATTGGCTTTGGCGCGTAGCCCGAACTCGCGGCTGCCTGAGGGTGATAAGCCATGCTGCTTGATTTTGTACAGCAATGCCTTATAGCTGATATTCAACTCCGCCGCGGCCACTTTGCGGTTCCAGTTGGAATCGTCCAGAGCACGCTGGATCTCCCTGGCTTCAGCGTCGTCCTTCAAGCTGCGGACCAATGCCTTTAACCCGCCATGACCGGATGACGATGCGCCGTCTTCGGCGCTTGCATCCTTGCTTTTGCTCTGCAATTCGTCGACCAGTTGGTTTTCATCTTCCAGCACCAGATACCGTTTTACTAGGTTGCCTAACTCACGCAGATTACCCGGCCAGGCGTAGCGCATGCATTCCTGCACAAGTTTGTCAGAGATGGGTAAAGCATTCTTGCCGAACTGGCGCGCAAGGTTGTTCATGTAATAGCGCAGTAGAATGGGAATTTCTTCACGACGCTCGCGCAACGGAGGCACCGTGACGGTAAAAGCGTTCAAACGATAATAAAGATCTTCGCGCAGCTTGCGCTCCGCAATGGCCTTTTTCACGTCGATGTTGGTGGCGGCCAGAACGCGGGCATCCACCGATACGTTCACGCGGCCACCCAGACGCGAGAAGGTCCCATCCTGAAGGACATGCAGCAGTTTAGCTTGCAGCGCTGCGCTCATTTCTCCAATTTCGTCCAGAAGGATGGTGCCTTTGTGGGCCATCTCAAACTTGCCCGGCTTGGATTTGTTGGCCCCGGTAAAAGCGCCCGCCTCATATCCAAAAAGCTCACTTTCCAGCAGGTCCGCCGGCAGGGCCGCGCAATTCACCTTTACGATCGGGCGGTGGGCACGGATGGACATCTTATGGATCAGACGGGCCAATATTTCCTTCCCTACTCCGCTCTCGCCCAGAAGAAGTACGGGCACGTTCACCTTGGCAATAAGCGCAGCCTGAGCGCGAATCTGTTTCATCGCAGGGCTCGCGGCCAGGAAAAAGAAATCGTTGTCCAGATCGTCAACCAGTTCGGAGCCTTTCACCGGACCGTCAGTCACCTGCCTGGCATTTGAAGCGAGCGGGCTCAGGGCCCTGCGGATTGCTCCCTGGAATTGCGGTGACAAAAATGGTTTTGTCACGTAGTCAGAAGCGCCGAGCTTAATCGCCTGCACAACTTTATTGGTGTCATTCACGCACGAGATCATCACAATTTTTTGATCAGGACGAAGTTTTTTGCAGTTCTCCAGCGTCTGCAGGCCGTCCATTCCGGGCATTACCATATCCAGGACGATCAAATTGGGCGCAGGTCCCCGGTTCATGCGCTGCAATGCTTCTTCTCCGCTGCCTGCGGTTTCCACGTTGTAGTTCTCAATTTCGAGCAGCGTCTTGGTGTAGCGAAGAACGCTTGGCTCATCGTCGACGAGTAGTATGTTTGGCGCGCTTATCACTTGCTCTCCTGACCGGCCTGGGACAACAACACTGAAAACTTGCTTCCTTTGCCCGGTGCACTTTCCACCCAGATAACGCCGCCGTGCGCTTCCACCAGGCGCCGGGCGATGGCCAGTCCCAACCCGGTGCCGCGAGCAGAGCCGCTCGGCAACTGTATAAAGTCTTCAAAAATTTCGTCGTGATGCTCGGCGGCAATTCCCGGCCCGGTATCACTTACGTCAATCCGAACGGCGTTTTCCAGCTTGCGGCGTTCCTTCCGTTCCATGTTGAACAAGAGTTCGCTCTGTGCTTTCCGTCTCTCCCAGAAACAGGGTGTCACGCTGACCGTCACCAAACCCTGTGCAGGGGTATGCTTCAATGCATTTTCAATGAGATTGGAGACAATATGCTGCAGCTTAAGCGGCTCCACCCGTACTCTTTCATTGCCCTCCGAGGGATTGAACTGGTACCTGATGCGCTTCTGCGTGGCCGTGGGAGACCAGTAGTTGAAAATCTCACTGACGCCCTCATCAACGCTCGTCGATTCAAGATTCTCTGCAACGCCCCGTCCCGCTTTAAGCTCCTGCAACAATAGAAGGTCCTGGATCAATTTTTGCAATCGCTCGGCGCCTTCCTGGATTTCACCCAACACCTGCTTCTGCCTCTGATTGATCGCACCGAGGTGACCTTTGAGCAAAATGTCCGTGTACCCAAGCATGACCACCAGCGGGGTCTTGAATTCGTGCGCCGCGGAGACCAGAGGAAAGGCCGATGGCTCTACTTCCTCGTGCCCGCAACGTAACTGCCGCCGGCGACGCTCAGGAGGAATGACCTCCTCTATTTCACTTCCGGCACAGAGAGATGAGTGCAAGGTCGAATGAATTAAGCTGTGGCATACCGGGCATTCCACACCGCGATTGAAGTATTCTTTTTCCATCACTCCTCATACCCACCATGGCCGATAACATGAAATCAGCTCGTGGTCACCAGAGCGTCACTTCTGCCGCTCCGGTGCTGGCAATAAACATGTGAATATCAGAGCTAAATGGAGTTGAACGAGAAGCGTCAATGCTAAGACGCGGGGTTTGAAAATACCCCACTTGGAAGGCCTCTTTTGCCGACAAAGCATCACATCGAATCCCAATGCGAAGCGGCCAACTGAGGTAAAGTTGGTCTTGCAATATTCTCATAACCCTTCCAGGTGTCCGGTTCCGTCGAAATGCCATCAGTTTTCCGCACAAAGGAAGGCTTCTTTTGAACTTGCAAAAAGCCTTTCTAAGGGGCACCTGCCGAAAACTATTGGCAATCGTCCACTTGGCCAACAACTAAACTGTCCTTTGGTACAATGCACTATATGGACTATGCAAATCATTTGCAAGAGAAAGTTATCTGTTTTTACCTAAACTTTACCTTAGGGGACAGCAGTTTCTTTATCACAAATGTGAAAATCATTTCATATTATTTGCTCTAACCACCGGATTCCTTTTAACCGCTTCCATTCCAAGTCCCTTTGGCTCCAGCAGCTTACGATTGAACAGTCTTGTCCCAGGTGGCAGTACAGTTGCACTTTTACAAAACCGGGTAGACCCTGAATGCTTGCTACTGAAACCGAACTCGCCCAGCCAGCCTCTGTGCCGGACAGTGCCTCACTGTCTGTTCGCATTTGCCGCACTTGGGAAGAGTTGGAGGAATTCCGGACGCAATGGAACAACCTGCTGGAAGCAAATCCATCTTCCTCCATCTTTCAGACCCCGGAGTGGCTGGCTGCCTGGTGGCAAGCCTTTAGCCGGAACAAGAGTTTACTGTGCTTGCTGTTTGCAGACTCTCACGGCGCCACCGTCGGAATTGCTCCGTTATATGCGGATCGCACGCATTTTCTGGGTCTGCCCATCACGAGATTGAGGCTGGTCGGCGCGGGATCAGGAGATTCTGACGGGCTCGATTTCATTGTTTCTCCCGGATATGAAAGCCGGTGTGCAGAAGCATTTATCGGCTGGCTCGCCGGACAGAAAGATTGGCACGTCTGCGAATTGGAAACATTACCCCAGAAATCGCTGGTGGCCCAGTCTCTTTTTCGGCGAACACAAGAAGCCGGCTGGAGCATCGATTCCACGCTGACACCCAACTTCGTTGTCGATTTGCCCGCGACGTGGCCGCAATATCTCAGTTCGCTGGAGTCGTCTTTCCGCCCATTGCTAACGCGCTATCCCAAACGCTTGCAGTCCCGCTTCTCCGTTAAATTCACCCGCTGCGAAGAGGTGGAAGAT
>Ga0137404_10003570_pt1 | contig 10366 bp, 4 predicted proteins | sample CZOMad2_1_16fung_FD_108285 | JGI IMG/M metagenome (GOLD analysis project Ga0137404, IMG submission 108285) | Vadose zone soil fungal communities from Angelo Coast Range Reserve, California, USA - CZOMad2_1_16fungal (Illumina Assembly) | ecosystem: Environmental > Terrestrial > Soil > Vadose zone... | reverse complement strand
CGCTCGTTTGGCGAGGATGCAGTAGGCAACTTGTGGATCGGTTTTAGCAGTGGCCTGGCGCGCTATCGTGACGGCCGTTTCACTTTTTTCAATACGAATGATGGTTTGCCGGCCGGCGCGATTCAATATATTTATTCAGACCGTCGCGGTAGGTTATGGCTTGCCTCAACACGCAGCGGATTAATTCGCGTTGATGATCCAGGAGTCCAACGGCCTACCTATACAAGGGTAACAGGGTTGTCGAGCAACAGCGCAGAAGTAATTACTGAGGATGACGACGGTAAAATCTACGTTGCCACGGGTCGTGGGCTGGATCGCGTGAATCCAGAAACAGGCCGCGTCAGTCATTTTACGGCCGCCGATGGTCTTGCCGGTGGTGACTTGTTAGCCGCTTTCCGAGACCGCCACGGCGCGTTATGGTTTGGAACGCAGAAGGGTTTGTCACGGTTGTTGCCAAGCGCGGAGCGAAGGTCCGTTGAACCTCCGCCGATATTGATTACCAATCTCCGGATCGCCGGTGAACCACAGATCGTCTCTGCGCTGGGCGAGACGGAAGTCGTTCTTCCCGAGCTTGCAGCGGATCATAACGAACTACAGATTGAGTTTGTCGGGTTAAGCTTTGCTCCAGGAGAATTGCTGCGTTACCAGTTTCGGCTGGAAGGGGCAGATCAGGACTGGGGCGCGCCCACTACGGAACGGGCGATTACGTATGCGCGCCTCTCCTCCGGACATTACAAATTTCTCGTTCGCGCGCTGACTGCGGATGGAATGGTCAGCGGCATCCCGGCTGCCATCACATTCACCATACTGCCGCACATATGGCAACGCTGGTGGTTCATAACAATCGTTGCCCTGCTAATTGGGTTGATCGCGCATTCGGTCTATCGCTATCGCGTCGCGCATCTGGTTGAGCTCGAGCGAGTGAGAACGCGTATTGCGGCAGACCTGCATGACGACATCGGATCCAGCCTTGCACAGATTTCCATCCTCAGCGAGGTTCTTCGTAAGCAGTTGGACTCGCAGGAGGCTCCGGCTTTAAGAAATCTGTCCTTGATTAACCGAGTGGCACATGAGGCGCTCGATTCGATGAGCGATATTGTTTGGGCGATAAACCCTTTGCAGGATCACCTGAACAACCTTGTGCGTAGAATGCGTCGCGTAGCCAGCGAAGTGCTCCCAGCAAGCGACATCGAGTTTGCCTTCAGTGTGCCGACCACAGGCCTCGACTTGAGGCTTGGTGCCGACATCCGTCGTGAGGTTTTCCTGATGTTTAAGGAAACAATCAACAACATGGTGCGGCATTCAAGATGTACGCGCGCCAAGATCGACTTGAAGGTTGACGGTGCGTGGTTAGTCGTAATAGTTTCCGACAACGGAAGAGGTTTTGACCTGGGCCAAGCAACCGAAGGCAATGGACTTGTGAGTCTCAGTCGGCGGGCCCGTTCCCTGGGCGGTGAAACAGTAGTCTTGTCGCAGAGAGACGCTGGCACAACTGTGACGATCGGGATCCCACATAGCCATCAGAAACGGTTACGCGGTCGCGATGGAGGCAAAGCATGAGCTAGAAAGGAATTTAGAGTACATCGAAGGACCACTTGACCTGAATGGTGTGTTCTCGGCAGCCATCAGTCTCACCACTTTAGGTGAGAGACGTGCAGATTTTCGTCCGGTAATCTAAGCGGTCGCATTTGAAGATAACAAACATGCCATGGGGATCTGACATCATTAAAGTTGCCCTTATCGAAGATCAGCAGGTCCTTCGCGAGGGCCTGGCGTTCTTGATTGACGGGACTGATGGCTTTCGCTGCACAGGAAGTTTCGGCTCAATTGAGCTGGCGTTAAAAAAACTCATCGACGATCTGCCGCAGGTCGTCCTCGTAGACATCGGTTTGCCCGGGATCAGCGGCATCGAAGGTATTCGCCTCCTTAAGGATCGTTGGCCCGAACTGCTTTGTATTACGCTTACCGTTTACGAAGACGACGAGAAAATTTTCGATGCGCTTTGCGCAGGGGCATCCGGCTATTTGCTGAAGCGAACGCCACCTGCGCGACTGGTGGAATCGCTGAGAGAAGTGGTCAGTGGCGGCGCGCCGATGTCACCGGAAGTGGCCAGCCGTGTAGTCTCGCTCTTTAAGCACACGCGTCCGCCTGAGCCTGCCAATTACCAACTGACTCCGCACGAGCTGCGTTTGTTGAAAATGCTCGTCGAGGGCCACAGCTACAAAACGGCCGCCGCTGAGTTGGGAAGTAGCATCAATACTATTGGCACTCACATGCAGAGCATTTATCGAAAGCTACAGGTGCATTCCAAGTCAGAAGCCGTCGTTAAGGCCCTTCGTAGCGGATTAACCCGCTGATAAGGCCTGGTGGCAGTTTTACACCCTCCCGGTCTGCAACTTATCGGAACTCAGATAAACCTGCGAAGCAGGTGACAGCATAAAGCCTGGGGCGTGAGCCCCAGGAATCAGGCGATGCGCGATCTAAGCCCGTGAAACGGGCGACAGTGCCCCGAAGAAACTTCATCCGTCTCGATCACAAGAACTCTATCGCCCGCTCCAGAGTCTGTCGGGAAAAAGCGGTAGCGGCTCTGCCGCCTTCCCCTGCGGAAAGCCTCTGGCTTTCCGCAGGACTCCTTTTGGGATTTTTCGAGGCTTTGCCTCGCCAGCCATCGAGAGGCGGAGCCTCAGATCAAAACTACGCCAATCGGAAAGCCGTAGGCTTTCCGCAAGGGAAGGCGGCAGAGCCGCGCGGACTCTTTTTGACATAGCCCACGATCGCGGGCTGAGCTTTGACGTCACACAAAACCCAACCACTCAAACTCACTTAAATAGGTGATTGTTTTCCCGCCCCGCGAAATATCTACTGCCCATCTTGGAGATCGTTGCTTTGGAGAAGTCAGGAGGAATGAATCATGGCGCCAGTCCGCCCTGCGCATGCGCGTTATTTACTGCTGTTAGCATCTGCTGCATTATGGCTGCTTGCCGCGAACTCTGCCAATGCGCAGGGAACTGTCTTTACGTACCAGGGTAAGCTGACCGTTTCGGGCAATCCGGCCAACGGAAGTTACGATTTACAGTTCAAGCTCTTCGATAGTGCAGGGGGCCCGACACAGATTGGCACAACGCAAACTGTTAATGCAGTCGCCGTGAGTGCCGGCATCTTCACCGTTCAACTCGACTTTGGCGCAGGTTCCTTTCCTGGCACAAACCGCTACCTGGAAATTGGCGCACGTGCAGCAGGCGTTGGTACGTTTTCGATCCTCTCGCCGAGACAGCAGATCACTGCGACACCTCCTACCGCGGGCAGTGGCCACTACATCCAGAACACTCTCAACCAGCAAGCCGGGGCCAGCCTCAACATCAGCGGCAATGGGATCTTTGGGGGAAAGGTTACGAGCGCCAGCTTAGGTGTCGGGACAATTCTCCCACAGACGACGCTGGACGTGAGAGGCTGGTTGACGCTCGATCCAGGTGCAGATCCACTTCTTTTCACGGCGGCCAGCGGCGCGGAGCACAATCGGTATCTTGAGCTATTCAATTCTCCTGACGTCATGACCGCATCCGGACTCAAAGCCGGAGGAGTATTGGTTAGTAATGACTATGCCTATGCCAATCCGGCAAAGGACGAGCTGATTGTCAAGGGAAGCGTCGCTATCGGCCAGTCCAACACATCCTTTGAGCAGTTGGTAGTGAAGGGGGACATCTTTGGTGCAATAAGGGGCGAAAGCCAGTTTGATGATGGAGTCGTGGGCCAGACCGCCACTGGCGTCGGCGTAGAAGGCATAGGTACCTCCCCAGGCTCGGTTGCGATTCATGCCGTCGGTACGAGTTTTTTTTCCGGAGATACTACGCCGTTGTCCGGTTTTGCAAAGGGTATAGCCGTGGGCTTCAACACAAATGCGACCGTCGGTTACGTGTTTGCCTACGACTACGCTGCGAATCTAGCGCAGTCACTCGCCTTAAACAGTCCGGGCGGCAACGTCGGAATCGGCACGGCCGCTCCGGATCGGACTCTAACGGTGAACGGGCGCGCGAAGATTGGTGTTATTCCACTGGAGGAGTCTCTCGCACAGGTTTGTTTCAATAATGCTGGCGACCTTTTGCGGTGCGGCATTTCTAGTTTGCGCTTCAAGACCAACGTGCAACCGTTCGTCGGTGGTTTGGACATCGTGCGGCGCCTCAGGCCCATCACCTTCAACTGGAAAAAAGGCGGCCAATCCGACATTGGACTCGGCGCAGAAGATGTGGCTAAGGTCGCGCCGGCGCTCACCTTCAATAACAGCAAAGGCGAAGTCGCAGGAGTCAAGTACGAGCGCCTTGATCTGCTGCTCATCAATGCCATAAAAGAACAACAGAAAGAGATCGAGCAACTGAAGGAACAAGTCCGCCGATTGCGAGCCGCCTCGCATAGACAAAGACTGCGGAGGTAATTGAATCGCTACGATCCTCGAGAGTCTAGAGTCGGGAGTCGGGAGTCTGGAGTCCGGAACCCAGAGAAGCAAGAATTATGAAAGAGCGAAGAACGGCAGTTAACCGATTTCGCGCATAGTGAGACCACTTCCGACTCCGGCTCCAGACTCCGGACCCCCGACTCCAGACTCCCGACTCTTGAGCGGGGGCAAGCCCACCTTCCCAACCTGCGATTTTCTTTCCTTGAGTGGGTATTCCAAATCTATTCTTTTTCTTCCGCCTCCCTTACGCAGACTCGACTAGTTCGGCAACGTCTTCCCTAGCACTCGACTGGGCGCGGCGTTCGAGCTTCCACTTGCGCCGCATCTCGCTCGCATCAAAAGGACGACGAGCGCGGTCGCGAAGGTTTTCGACCTCGTTTTTCACCAGCGCGGCGATTAAACGATAAGCTTCGGCACGCGGCAGACCGCCTGTCATTTCTTCCAATTCCTCGATCGGCAGGAAACGCCCGATGCGCGCCCCGACGTCCCGGCTCTTGATGATCGTGGAGCCTTTGGGCATCGCCTCATGCGTGCCAATCAGGTAAACGGGCAGAATCCCCACGCGCGCGTGCAATGCGAGATAACCCACCACCGGTTTGAAGTCTGCCATTTCACCGGTTATCGAACGCGTCCCTTCCGGGAACAGCAAGGCGTTGTAGCCTCGGGCGAGGAACGAGAGCGCGTGCCGCAACGATTGTCGCAGCGACCCGGTGCGCTCCATCGGCACCAGGTTCGTAAAGTTCTCCATCACTGCCCGCTTGTACTTCGTGTCGAAGAAGTAGTCGGCCGCCGCCAGCGCGACGAGGTCGTTCCCAGCATCGCCAAGGGCCATCTTCGTCAGCCCCATATCGAGGTGCGAACAATGGTTGGCGGCAACAATGAAGTTCGTGTGTGGCGGAATATTTGAGCGTCCCTCGTAGGCAGTATTGAGAAACCCGTCATAGAACATTCGCTGGAGCGCGTCTGCCGCTTTATTCCCGACGGTCTTGAGCAGCGACGGTATGCGAATTTCATCGTCAGCGTTTCTACGTTCTACCGGGCGGGCTTCACGGCTGACGGTTGAACCCGGACGGCGATTAACTACGCTCGCCAGTTCGCGAACGTCCTGAATCTCATTAAATCGTTCGGGAGCTGAGATCGAGCCGCCGGCGTTTTCAATCGCCGTGGCTAGTTCTACAAACATCAAACTGTCGAACCCCAGATCACTGAATCGCGAGTTGATCGAGATCTCGTCGCGCTGCCGGTTAGAAACAGTGGCGATGATTCCGATCAACCATGACGCGTCGCCCTGCGCCGTCCCACTCTCCATGGCCCGGCCGGCTTTCGGGCTCTGGTCCAGACTCTGCATCATGCTCACGATCTCCCGCCGCTTAACCTTCCTTGTTGCAGTGCGGGGCAGCTCCACACTGGTAAACTGGAGGACCTTGACGCGCTTGTAGTAGGGCAGCGAAGCTGAAACCTCGCGAAAGTGCTCCTCGATCAAGCGGTGCAACTCGGCGCGAGGCAGAGTGATGTCGTATTCATCGTCGGGCACAACCAGACAAGCCACCTTCTCCCCAATGCCGTCCGGCAGACCCACGATGCTCAGTTCTTTGATGTATGGGGAATGGGAATAAACCTCTTCAAGTTCGTCGGGATAGACATTCTTACCGTTCGTGTCAACGATGATCTCTTTTGAGCGGCCAACCAGATAAAGATTGCCGCTGTCGTCTATTCGGCCCAGGTCACCGGTGTATAACCAGCGCTCGACCAGTGCATCGCGAGTGGCCTGGTCATCTTCGTAGTAACCGACCATTACATTTGGCCCACGCGCAATTACTTCACCCACACCACTCAGGTCAGGTTCGACGATTTTTATTTCAACCCCCGGCAGCGGCCGGCCCACGCTGCCGGTGAGCATGCGATTCTCAGGGCGCGTCACAGTCAAGACTGGAGCAGCCTCAGTCAAACCGTATCCTTCCAAAATCGTGAACCCCAAACCCTGAAAGTCTCGCTGCAACTTTTCGCTTAAGGCTGAGCCGCCGCTGATGAAGTAGCGGATTCGCCCGCCGAGCCCTTCATGAATCGGATAGAACAGAACCTGCCCAAAATTCAGAGGTGTCTTGTCCCGTAACCAGGCGTTGGCGCGAATCAGGCCGTCAGCAGTTTTGCCGATCCAGTCGCTTCGCTCATAGAGTCTGTTTTTGATGCGACGATGCAGCAGCTCCCATAACGCCGGCACTCCTACCATGCCGGTGACGTGACCATTCTTGATGGCTTTCGCCAGAGCTTCGCTGGTCAATTCCGGCAAATACGTGATCTGCGCTCCCCGGCTGAGCGGCGTCAGAAAGCCGGTCGAGAATTCAAAGGTGTGATGCATGGGCAGCACTGAGAGGACGCCGTCCCTTGTGCTCATATCAAACACCGAAGACAACATCGAGACCATGCTCGTAAAGTTGCGATGCGAGAGCATGACGCCCTTCGGTCGTCCGGTAGTGCCCGAAGTGAAGATCAGCGAGGCCACTGATTGCGCGTGCACTCTCTGCGGCAGCAGAGCAATTCGTTCGTCCTCCGTCGTTTCATCAGGAAGGGCAAAAAGGTCTTCAAAAGTCCAGACGCGGGGCGCAGTCGCAGCTTGGGCGAGACGATCGCGCAAATCCACATGCTTTTGATTGAGCTTCTCACTGAGAATGATGGCGGCAGCGGATCCGGCTTCCGCAAAGTTGATGATCTCGTCTGTCGAGCTTTCCGGATCGACGGGGATACAAGTAGCACCGGCTTTGAGCACGCCAAAGTAGGTCATGCCCCACTCAGGCGCGTTGTCGCTGACGAGCATAACGCGCTCGCCCGGTTTAATTCCCTCGCTCGCCAGGAAGCCCGCGGCTCGCGTTGCCAGCTCGCGCAGATCTGCATAGGTGTACTGCTCTTTTCGGCCATCGCGCTCGATGCGCATGGCCACGCGAGTCGAATGCCGGCGAGTGGAGGTCTCGAAGAGCTCGAGCAGATCGCGATACGTATAGATGCGCTTGGGTTTGGCGCGCATGTCTTCTTCGAGCGTTGGAAAGACCCACTTCTTGAGGCCCGGCAGATGAATGTTCAGCCAATAGTCGTACCAGTCAAAGTTCTCGGGATGCCAGCTTAGCAGGGAACGCTCTTCCTCTCTTATCTCGGCAAACAACGAGCGCACATTATCGGAGCGAAAGATGTAGGCGTTTTCCACCGTGAACGGACTAAACATTTCAAACGCTTCGGTCGTTTCGCGCGTAACTTCTTCGACCCGGTCAACACTGCTCTTGATTCGCTCGATTACCTCAACTGCCCGGCCACCGCCCCACCGCGGCTGAGCCCGGTCAAGCAAGGAGGAAGCCTTTTTTGCCACAGCATTCAGCATCGGTATCGAGGTCTTCTCGAACGTTGAGGTGGGCACTGGGCGAGGTTCCATACGCGAGGCAAGCTCGTTGACCAGCTTGAACCCGGTTTCTTTTTCCTGGAAATGCTGGCGTTTGAATAAGCCGACGAGGCCGATGATACGTTGCATGTTGTTGGGATTGGAATCACCGGTAGCGGCCTGATAAACCAACTCCGGTTGGCGCACGCAAGCTTGGGCGGCAACCGCAAGCATCACGGAAGCCACTTGATCCACCGGAGTGATATCCAGAATCAGTTTCTCGTCCGCGGGCAACTGGGTCTGACCTTTGAGCACCAGGAAAATAATCGGCGCCGTGGTGGTAAAGCCCTCGTTCCAGCCGGGAAACGGATAGGCCAGGGCCGACTCGACAATGCTCGGACGTACAATGGCCCGCACCATGTCCGTCTCAGCGGCGACAAGTTGTTCGCCCAGGGCCTTGGTGTAGGTGTAGATATTCGGCCAGCCCCACCACTTCGACCGTTCCACGCCCAGGTCGGTGAGGCGCGTGCGTGTCCATACCTTACGCTCACGGGCTACGGCCAGTCCGAGCGCGTCCGGATCGTTTGCATCGCGTCCTTCTTCGTTCAGCCGTTTGCGGGCGAGGTCGCGAAAGCGCGCCACCATCATTGCGTCTCGCGCCTCTTCTCTGACTCGTTCCGCGAGTCTTGCACAGTCTTTGATTTCCTGCTGTGCTGAGAACTCAATGCCCTGAAGCTCTTCGCGACGTGGAAAGTAGCCGGGAACGGTCTCGCTTTCCCAGACCGAGCCCGAGCGGCTGCCGGCAACAAAGCAGGTAGACACATGGACCAGTGCCGGTCGTTTCATGCGCTTGGCAAACGCAATGACGTTTTGTGTTCCCACGACATTAGTGCGAAGGGCACTTTCAAGGGTGGGATTGAAAGTGACATTGCCGGCGCTGTTAATAATCACGTCCACGTCATCGGCTACGCGTTGTGCTTCTTCTTCGCTGTAGCCGAGGTTCGGATCGCCTATATCACCACCGAGCACGACCACCTTGTCGCGGATAAAACCTTCCAGGGCATCTCCATAGCGTTCGCGCAAGGGATCAAATGGCGCCGAGGTGAGCACACTATTCCAGAAGCGGGATTCGGATTCTTCCTGCGAGCGGGCACGCACTGTCAGATAGACGCGTCCGATATTCGGAAATCGGTGGAGCAGCATGCTGAGCGTGACCTTGCCGAGAAAGCCCGTGCTGCCGATCAAAAAGATGTTTCGACCGTTATAGATTTCCGTCGGAGATAATTTCATAAAGTCAATTTAGAAATTGGAAATTAGAAATTAGAAATTATTAGAAAACTAGAATTTTGTGTCCTCGTAAGACGAGGATTTCCGTTCCAAGCCAATTCCAATACGGTAATACTTCCAAATTCCATACTTCCAAATTCTAAATTCCAAATTCTAAATTCTAATTCGCTCCTCATTCCATATCCGCGATGCCGATCATCGGTTGGTGCAACATAGTGATTTCCGCAGAGTTGCCCATGTAACTTCGGGCCATCGCGATTGCTTCGGTCAGGTTGTCGGCGCGTTCCCAGCCGAGCATTGCCGGCACATGCGCATTTTCCGCTCCGGCGGCGATCACTTTTCCGATATGCTGGCGCCCGTTCTCACCCCAATACCACATGAAAAACGGATGCGCGCCATGATACGCATTCCCGCGACGGTACATTTCAATATAGCTTGGATTATTAGCAAACTCTCGTTCGTATTTATCACGGAGCACAAAGGCGTCCCGGGTCTCGGGCAAAAGCCGATTAAAGAATTCGATGTAGCTGGGATGAAACTGGTGATCGAAATCATCGTAGCAAGGGTGGTGCAGAATCAGGACGCCACCTTTTTTCAACAAGGGCTTGTTTCGGTAAAAGTTGAAGTGATAGCCGAGTCCCATAACCTGAACCAGCAGCGGGTTCAAAATCGAGTACACGTTGTAAGGAGAAATGTCGGGAATGCCGGTAATCAGAATGTCGCATTGCCCACGGACCGGGATGATGTATTGCTCGAAGCCTTTTTCCAGGATCTTCTCATGCACCGGATCGGTCTTGCCGGCATGGCAGGCAATCATTTCGTACTGCGAAGGCCGCGAGTGCAAAAGTTTGCGGCGGGCGGCGCGGGGTAGCTTACCCATCGTATAGCGCATGGCCTCGAACTTCATCCGGTCGAATGCCGTGAAGTCGTCCTCGTTTTTTAGCAGGAAATCCATGTCGCCCTTGTACATGCGATTGTTTATCGCCGTCTCAATATGAAAGACATTCAAGTGCTCATCCACCAACCGGCCAAGGCGCGTGCACTTCGTGTTGAGTTCCGATGAAGCCGGAACCATGTAGCTGTCCGAATCGCGAATGGTTTGAGGTTCGTGATGAACTCGCAACGATTCGTAATCGCAAAGGCCAACGGCGACCGACTTGTGTCCCCCGTCCATTGGGACCAGATTGATGTTTACGTAGATCAAGAGATCACTTTCCACGGCGCGGCGGTTTAGCGACAACGGCTCTTTGTGTTTGGTCTCG
>Ga0137404_10003568_pt1 | contig 10368 bp, 10 predicted proteins | sample CZOMad2_1_16fung_FD_108285 | JGI IMG/M metagenome (GOLD analysis project Ga0137404, IMG submission 108285) | Vadose zone soil fungal communities from Angelo Coast Range Reserve, California, USA - CZOMad2_1_16fungal (Illumina Assembly) | ecosystem: Environmental > Terrestrial > Soil > Vadose... | reverse complement strand
GTTTTGCCGAGCTGGTGAAGGCAAAAACCGGCGTGGAGAAAACCAGCTCCGGCATCGGGCGCGACGCGGCAAAGTTTCTGGCTGACGCGGAGGGCGAGCGCCCATTTCTTTTTCCGCATCAGATGATGGAGACGAAGTTGAAGGACTTCGGGGCGGCTCTGATGGCGTTTGTCGATCGCGTCGAGTTCAGCAAGCGACTCGCGTGTCATGCCTAGCTCTGCGTAGCCGCAGGCGGCCTGCAACTGCCATTCGAACTGCACGGTTCCCTCTTTAGCAAATCGCTTGCCATGGGGTCCGCGGCGCTACTCTACTTGCCGGCTACAGGAGGAGCGTTTCCAACTCGTTCAGCCGCCGGTCGAAAAGACGCAGCGTGCTCTCGATCGGCGCGGGCGTTTTCATGTCGACCCCGGCGTCTTGCAGCGTCTCCAGCGGAAACTTTGAGCCGCCGGATTTCAGGAAATTCAGGTAGGCCTCAACGGCGCCGGATTGCTTCTCGAGAACACGCTCGGATAGCGCGACCGCGGCGGAAATTCCGGTGGCGTATTTGTAGACATAAAACGCGTTGTAGAAATGAGGGATACGCAGGCATTCAAGATCAAGCTGCGGATCGAGCACGACGCCGGATCCGAAGTACGCTTCGAGGAGCGCGTGATATTGCGATTTGAAAACGTCGAGCGTCAGCGCGTCGCCGCGCTCTTCGATGCCGTGAATGATTTTCTCGAACTCGGCGAACATGGTTTGCCGGAAAAGCGTGCCGCGAATGTCGTCGATCTGGCGATTGATGATGTAGGCGCGCATTTTTTTGTCGGCGGTCTTTTCGAGGAGGTGATGGGTAAGCAGTTCCTCATTAAACGTCGACGCGACTTCAGCGAGGAAGATTGGGTAGTTGTAATCCTGGTAGCGCTGCGATCGCTGCGACAACCAGGTGTGCATCGAATGACCGGCTTCGTGTGCCAATGTGTAGACATCGGAGAAGACGTCGCTCTTGTAATTCATCAGAATGTAGGGTGGCGCGCCGAAGCTGCCGGACGAAAACGCTCCGCTGCGCTTACCCTTCGTCTCGTATCGGTCGCACCAGCGGCCGCGCACACCTTCGGCTAACGCGGCGGTGTATTGGGGACCGAGTGGTGCGAAGGCGGAGAGGATTGTCTCGGTCGCTTCGTCAAAAGAAACGTGCGACTCGATTTCCGGGACCAAGGGAACATAGGTGTCGTAGTGGTGAAGTTCGGCGAGACCGAGGACGCGGCGTCGCAGTTCGTAGTAGCGAAAGAGCGGCGCAAAATTATTTCGCACGGCCCCAATAAGCCCATCGTAAACGGCGACCGGAATGTCGTCGCGGAAAAGTGAGGCTTCGAGCGCGGAAGGATAATTTCGGGCACGGGCGCGGAAGACATCGGCTTTGACCGAGTAGGCAAGCGAGGCCGCGAGCGTAAACTGGTGGTCCTGAAATTCGTCGTAGAACTGGTCAAACGCCCGCTTGCGCAGCTCGTGATCACGTTTCACCAGGAACGAGCTGAACGAACTTTGGGTGAGCGGTTTTTCTTCGCCCTTCGCGTCAATCAGGACGCCGAACTTCATGTCGACGTCGGTTAATTGGGAAAACGTCTCGTCGTAACCATCGAGCGCTGCGCTGCCGAGGGCGAGCAGGCGTTCTTCGCGCTCGGATAAAACGTGTGGCTTCATTCGGCGGATTTTTTTCAACGCGATTCTCCATTCGGCCAGCGCCGGGTCTTCGAGGAACTGCGTGAACTTGTCGTCGGGGATTGCCTGGATTTCCGGACCCATGAAGGAAGCGGCTTCACTGATCTTCGTGAGGAGGTTCTGAAGCTGGCCCATCCGCGCGAGGTAATCCGGATTCGCGCTATCCTCGGCGAGCTGGAGCGAGGCGAAATGATAGAGTCGTTCGATTTTCAGATCGAGGGACTTCTCAAACTCGAGGCAGGCGGCGAGCGTTACAGTGGATTCGCCGAGGCGGCGCCTCCACTCGACGATCCCTGGGTAGGTCTTCTGGAGCCAGGCGAAATCTTCCGACCATTTATCTGCGCTGACGAAGAGGTGGGTGAGATCCCATTTGTCGGACTCGGGAAGATCGGCGCGCGTGAGAACTTTGGCGGTCATTTGTTTTTCAATTTCCGCATTGCCGGATGGCGTGCAACGAGACGCATCGCTTTTCGAAGCAATCCGAGACCGGGCGGAATGCGATGCCACGGCGACGCGCCCGACGGGTGCGGCAGCGGAATTAAATCGAACGCCCGGCGCTTGTCGCGAATGCGGAACGATCGGCCCACGACTTCATCCAGTTTTTCGAAAGGAATGAATTGCGCGATCGCCAGTTTGCCGACGGGAATGATCAGGTCGGGCCGAAGCAGATCGATCTCGTCGTTCATCCAGCTCGAGCAATTTCGAATTTCGTCCGGCGCGGGAACGCGATCGCCGCCGGCCGCAGTTTTCCCCGGGAAACACCGGCAGACAGCCGCGAAATAAATTTTCGCGCGGACCCGATCTTCGCTCATCGCGCAAAATTCCCGAAACCAGCGGAAAAGAGTTCGGCCGGCCGTCCAGGCGAACGGTCTGGCGAGAACAGGTTCCTTCACACCGGGAGCCTGACCGATCAGCACGACGTTGCTCAAAACCGGACCGCCAGAGACGGGTGGCGGCAACATGCGCGGGCAACGCCGGCATTGGCGCAGGCGCGCGACATGTTCATCCAGAAGCTGTTGTCGGCGCGGCGCGCGTGGCATTGGTGCGCGTCAGCGGCGGAAGAGCGACATGAGCAGCGTAAGCACAATGCTTATGATGATGCAGGTGACGATGGGAAAATAAAACGCACTGTTGGCGCGCTCGATTCGGATGTCGCCGGGCAAACGGCCGAGCCAGCCCGCGCCAAGGCCCGCCCATAATGCGATCCCGACGATCATGATGACGCCGCCGAGAACGGCCAACATCCTGCCCAGATCACGCATGCTCGACGATACTGCGGTTGCACGGCGGCGCTACCCATCGAAACTTTGCCGGAAACAATGGCCGTTCAATTCCGAGATTATTACGACACCCTTGGCGTTTCGAAAACGGCGAGCGACGACGAGATCCGCAAGGCGTTCCGCAAACTCGCGCGCAAGTACCATCCCGACGTCAACAAGGACAAGGCGACCGCGGAAGAAAAATTCAAGCAGCTCAACGAAGCCTACGAAGTTCTTGGTGATCCGGATAAGCGGAAGAAATACGACGAGCTGGGGGCGAATTGGAACCAGCCGGGCGGCGGCTTTCAACCGCCTCCGGGTTGGGGCGCGCAGCCGGGCGGCGGGTTTCAGCGCTATTCCACCGGCGATGGCGGCGTCGAATTCGAATTCGGCGGGACTGGCTTCAGCGATTTCTTCGAGGCGTTTTTCGGCGGCGGGCGGCAGGCAGGTTTCGGCGGCGGAAGTCCTTTTGGCCAACGCCCGCCTGGAGCCGAACGCGGAAGCGATGTCGAAGCGGACATCATGGTTACGCTCGAGGAAGCGCTTCACGGATCGAAGCGTCCGATTTCATTGCGGCGCGGAAATTCCAACAAGGTGGAAAGTTATCAGGTCAAGATTCCGAAAGGCGTGCACGAAGGACAACGCATTCGCCTCGCCGGCCAGGGAGAAGCCGGCGCCGGGGGCGGGAAAAGCGGCGATCTTTTTTTACGCGTGCGCCTGGCGCGTCATCCGGATTTCACAGTCGAAGGGAATGATTTGATCCACGAGGTTAAGTTGCCGGCCTGGCAAGCCGCGCTGGGCGGTGAGCTGGGCGTGCCCACGCTCGAAGGTCAGGCGCGCTTAAAAATTCCGCCGGGCACGCAAGGTGGCCAACGTTTCCGGTTGCGCGGACATGGAATGCCGACAGCGAGCGGAACGCGGGGCGATTTATTTGTCGAAGTGGAGGTCCAAATTCCAAAAAAGCTGACGGAACGGGAGCGCGAAATCTGGAGTGAACTCGCAAAACTTCACGGCACCGCCTGACGGCTTTCGCTCGACACTCGCCTCGCCGCGGGATTAGAAACGCGCGACATGAAAATCTCGCTCGGCACGGACCACGCCGGTTTCCGTTACAAAGAAAAAGTGAAGGCGCTCCTGGTGGAGCTGGGACACGAGGTGAAGGATTTCGGCACGTTCAGTGAAGAACCGGTCGATTATCCGCTCTTTATCCGACCGGCGGCGGAAGCGGTGGTCAAAGGCGAATGCGATCGCGGGATTGTTTTCGGCGGTTCGGGCAACGGCGAAGCGATTGCCGCGAACAAAGTGCGCGGCGTTCGTTGTGCGCTTTGCTGGAACGAAGAGACGGCGCGGTTATCGCGTCAGCATAACGACGCGAACGTTCTCTCAATGGGCGAGCGAGTGATCGCCGAAGAAACAGCCCTGGCGATCGTGCGGGTCTGGCTCACAACGGATTTTGAAGGCGGCCGGCACGCGCAACGGATCGCGCAGCTCGAACCGAATTAGATCCAGCGATCGATCGCGACCGCGACGACAAAGAGGGCGCTGACGAACGCGTTGCTCTGGAAGAAGGCGCGGTTCATCCCGGCGAGGTCGAGGCTGCCCGCACTGTGATGTTCGTAGACCAGCGCCAGGGCGATGAGCGGCATGGCGGCGTAATAAGCGGCCCCGAGGTTCGCCGTTAACCCGAAACCGATCAGCGCCAAAAGCATGAACCCGTGGAGCCATTGCGCGAGTCGCAGGCTCCCGGCGACCCCGAGCTGCACGACTAACGAACGCAGACCTTCGCGCCGGTCGAAGTCCACGTCTTGCGTCGCATAAATCAAATCGAACCCGGCCACCCAGCAGATCACGCCGGTTCCGAGGATTAACGGTGGCAAATCAAGGCGGCCCTTTTCGGCGATCCACGCCCCAGCCGGCGCGATGGCGAGCGCGAGCCCGAGAAAAAAATGGGTCGCGCTGGTGAAGCGTTTTGTGAGCGAGTAAAAGAAAATGATTGCGAGAGCAACCGGTGCCAGCAAGCCCGTCAGCTGATTTATTGCGGCACTGGCGAAGACGAAACCCGCCGCAGTCACCAGCAGCATGATCCACGCGGCGGGTTTGTTAACGAGCAGGTGCCGCGCAGCCGTTCGAGGATTTCGTTGGTCGATGGACCAGTCGATCAACCGATTGAACAACATCGCAGCAGTGCGTGCCAGGACCATGCAGATCACCACCAGAATCAAAAGCCGTGCTGTCGGCCGGCCGTTCGCTGCCACAAGCAACGCGCCCAGGGCGAACGGAAGCGCGAAGATCGTGTGAGAAAAACGGATCAACCGCAGGAAACGCGAGACGAAGTTTTCTGCGGGTCTGTCCATTCGACTTCAGCGTTGAAGTAAGAGCTGCTCCAGGCGTTGCCGCGCGGCGGTCAAAATCGGTGTGCCGTGGGCGAAAAGCATTCGTTCAAACTGATAATCCAGGAGCTTCGGCAATGATTTGCGCATGAGTTTCGCGTTCGAACAGTATTTCGATGGAAGTAGCGTGAAGCCGTGCGGTTCGAAGTTAATCAGGGCATCTCCGATGATCAGCGTCCCGTGATCGGCATCACAATAGACCGCGATCTCGCCAGCGGGACCGCCCTCGATTGAAATCGCGCCCAGTCCCGATCCGATACTTCCGCGGTCGTAAACCTCGACTTGGAATCGCCGAGCGAAGTCATCCGCGGCGCGCCCGTGGTTCTCGTTCGTAACCACGATTCCGGCTATGGCCCCCTGTTCACTGAGCTCGGAAGTCGCATCGGGCGCCAGGGGAACTGGATCAACGAGATAGATGCCGTGGCTGGTTTTGATCGCCGTGGAAAAGAGGTCGGCCTTGATAGCTGGATCGTAGAAGCGCCAAATCCAGATCCCCAAGGTGATCGGCTCAAGTTCGGCAGCGACAGGCATAGTCGGGCGATGATCGACCCGGAGGAAGCCTCTCTCAAGACCGGCTTTAGGAAGGGGAGAGCGAAAGGGGTGGCACCGTAGCTGCTATACGGAATATAATTACCATAACATGATCACCTTCTCCTACCAAGCCCGAGATATGTCCGGGAAGATCGTTTCCGGGATTCAAGATGCGCTGAACGAAGACAACGCCGTCACCAGCCTGATGAGCCGTGGCCTGATGGTTTTGTCGCTTCAGCAGAAAGCCACTGCGACCAAATCGCGAAAGAAAACCTGGTCGGTCAAAGAGACCGATCTTGTTCTTTTTACCCGACAGCTTTCCACGATGATCGAGGCCGGCATTTCGCTGGTCCAGGCCCTGACTGCTCTTTATGACCAGTGCGATCCAAAACGCCAAAAGAGCCTGCGCCATATCATCAGTGACGTAACCACCCGCGTGCAGGGTGGTGAAACTTTTAACGAATCGATCGCGAAACATCCCCGGGTGTTCGATCGGCTTTTCGTAAGCATGGTGAAGGCCGGTGAGCACGGCGGTTTGCTCGCGGAGATTCTCGACCGTCTCGCCGGCTTCCTCGAAGCCAGCGCGCGGTTGCGCAAGAAGATCAAGTCGGCCATGACCTACCCGGTCATCGTCATTTGCATCGCGATGGCGATTACAACCTTCCTGATTGTGAAGGTGGTCCCGATCTTTGGCGAAATCTTCCAGGACTTCGGCTCGAAGCTTCCGGCGCCGACGCAGTTCCTCATCGATGTCAGCGATTTCATGCGTGGCGAATGGTATTTCCTGCTTGGCGGAATCGGGGCCATCTTCTTCGGCATCCGAACCTTCCTCCGCTCGACGCGCGGCAAACAGCTCTGGGATCGTTGGAAACTGAAACTGCCGGTGTTCGGCCCGTTGATTCACAAGATTTGCATGTCCCGGTTCGCGCGCACGTTTGCGCAGCTCATCCGGAGCGGTGTTCCAATCCTCGAAGTGCTCGACATTGTGGGCGGCGCGTCGGGTAACCACGTCGTCGAGATGAGCATTAAGGGCGTGAGTGCCGACGTGGAGAAAGGCGATAACCTTTCCGTGGCACTGTCGAAGAAAACGATCTTCCCGCCGATGATGCTGCGAATGGTCGCTGCGGGCGAAGCCACCGGCAAAATCGATACGATGCTCGAGAAGATGGCTGATTTCTGGGACGAAGAAATCGAAGCGATGCTGGACGCGTTGACCTCGTTGATCGAGCCCCTGCTGATCGTTTTTCTCGGTGTGATCGTCGGCGGCATCGTGATCGCGATGTTCCTGCCAATCTTCAAACTCAACGAAGTGGTTTCGCAGGCCAAAACGTAAATTTCGCAGAGCAAAGCTAAGGAGAAGCCTCGCTCATGTGTGGGAGGAGTGGGATCGAAAGGTCCCACTCCTTTCGCGTTTCAGCTCATTCGACTACGATCGCGAGGACGCCGTCACGCTTTCAACTTTTGCGTACATCTCGCGATAAATCCGCTCAATCGCCGCCGTCGGATCCTCCAGCATCATGTTCTCCTTGATCACGCTGGCATAGATCGCGAACGAAAACGGAGACACGGTCGGCAGCTCGAGCAGCTTCCAGTCGAAGTCCCGAACCTCGTCGAGAAATCGATAGGCGGCCTCTGCGTCCAGAAAGGTATGCGTCGCCTGGCGGTACGCTTCGATCAAGAGCGGATGATCCGATGGCGTTCCAAAACACGGAACAACACCTCGGCGCTCCAGCTTAGTTGTTTCTGTTTGCGTTTCTTCCCCGGCAAATTGCGCGGCACCATCAATCCGGTTTGGGCCACGCCGCGGAACTGCCACTTCACCAATTCCGATCCGCGCAGGGCGGCGGCGAGATCTCTCTCCGCATTCGTGCGCGCGAAACAGGACTCCAAATCGACAAGCGGCAGTTCCTGGAAACGACGCAAGGTGAGGAGGAACCCATAGTCGTCGATCGTGACGAGCGCGTTTCCACCAATCCGATCCTTCACGCGCAAGGCCACGATTCTGGACAAGGCATCGTTGGCACTCCGCCCGATAAGCGAATGGAAAAAGTAATGAGTGTGCTGGCCTTCGCGATAAAGCTCGATCAACATTTTTCGGCCGACCGGAACGTCGGAAATGCTCAGCTGCGCGCGAAACAATTCGATGATCGCCTGGGCATTCGCGGTCGAGATTTCGTAATGTTCGACAAGCCAATCGGCGATCGCGTCGTCATCGGAACTGTTTCGAACTTGCGCGTCCAATTCGGTGCGCAATTGGCGGACTGCCCGGGCGAGACCGGAAGTGAGCGGCATCTTCGCCGCATTCCAGCGGGGCACCGTCGGTAACTGGCCGTCGGCCCGTTCGACGTACGCTTCCTGCACGCCGGTATCGATCAATCGTACGATTCGTCCGCCGAGCACGAACAGATCGCCGATCCGCAGCTGCTTGATGAAATTTTCCTCGACCGATCCGAGCCGTCGCCGGCGCAGGAGCACGTGAACGAATCCTTCCGAATGGATCGTGCCGATGTTGACCAGGAATTCGCGCGCGATCCGCGGATGCGCCAAAGAAATCAGGCCGTCGTCGATTCGGATTTTGCCGAAGACGCCACTGTATTGCTGCTGGAGCGCGGCGCCTCCGCCCTCCAGATATTCCAGAATGCGATGGAATTCTTGGCGCGTCAGTTCGCGAAATGGATAGGCGCGCCGAAGCAATTCGAAAACATCCTCGGCTTTGATTGATGCCACCGCTGCCAAACCGACGACATGCTGAGCGACAACATCGTACGGCTTCTCCTGAATCCTGATCGGATCGAGGGCGCGTTCGCGGACCAGCTTTGCCGTCACGGTCGCTTCCACGAGATCGTTAATGTTGGTGGCAACCAGGACGCCGTGACTGTTGCGATCGAGCGAATGACCTGAGCGACCAATTCGCTGAATGGCGCGAGACACGCCTTTTGGCGTTGCCACCATCACCACGAGATCGACGGCGCCGATGTCGATCCCCATCTCCAGGCTCGTCGAGCAAACGACCGCGCGCAGCTCGCCGTTTTTCAAACGGTCTTCCACTTCCAGGCGCACGCTCCGATCGAGCGACGCGTGATGAATCTCGATCTGCGCCGCGAGCTCAGGCAGTAATTCCTTCAGTCGCAAACCCACTTGTTCCGCCGCCGATCGGACATTTGTGAAAACGAGAACTGATTGCCGGCGGCGAATCAATTCCGCCAGCTCCGCGTAGAGTCGCACCCCGGTATAGCCCGCGGGCGGATACGGTTTCCGGCGAATCGGCGAGAATACTTCGACCAGTGATTCCTTTTCCGTCTGCGCTTCCGCGATCCGGCATTGGCGATTTTCGCCGACGAGAAAACGCGCCAGCACGTCAAGCGGCGCGGCCGTTGCCGAAAGTCCGATGCGGCATAGCGCGCTGCGGTATCTTCTGTAGCCGCTTCCCTGCGGGAAGCGCGAGACCGGCGTCGCAACATTTTCTCCAGCGTCGCCCACAGGGCGACGGCTACAGAGTCGCTCGAGCCGCTCGAGCGACAATGTCAGATCGGCGCCGCGTTTGTTCCCCGCGAACGAATGCAGTTCATCGACCACGACGAACTCGCACTCCGCGAGATGGCGCGCGTAACTTTCCTGCGCCAGCATCACGGCCAAACTTTCCGGCGTCGTGATGAGAATGTGCGCGCCGCGTTCGCGGAGCTTCACGCGCTCGGCACTCGACGTATCGCCAGTTCGCAAAGCGATCCGTAATTTTTTCTCGAGCCCCATCCCGACGATCGGGGCCCGGACATTTTTTCCGATGTCGTAAGCGAGCGCGCGCAGCGGCGAAACGTAAATGCATCGGACGTTCGGGCTGAGTGGGCCGCGATCGAGTTGCTGGAGCAAAGCGTCAAAAATTCCGAGAAACGCCGCCAGCGTTTTGCCGCTCCCGGTTGGCGAAGTCAGAAGGATCGATTCGCGATCCAGAATGGCCGGCACGCAGAGCCGCTGCGCGTGCGTGAAATTCGCAAAGGCGCCGCGAAACCAACTCGCCAGTTGCGGATGCAAGCGCCCAAGCAGATCGTCGGCTGACGTGGAGGAGTTTTGGCCCACCCAATATCTTTGACTTGCTCGCGCGCGCCGTCATCTGCCGGCTTTTTCCCTGAATGAAACTTCGACGTCTCCTGACAATCATAATATTCGGCGCGGAGATCGCGTTCGCCGGACGGTTTGATCTTCCGAAAGAAAATCCCCAGTTCTCGATTCAAATGCCGGACAACTGGCAAACGGCTGTCGAAGGAGACAACGTGACGTCGCGCCCGGCGAAGGATGCGAAGGTAATCATTTCCGTATTCCCCATCCCGACGGCGAAGAACCTCCAGGACGCGTTTGCGATCGTTACCAAAAAAGTGAGCGCAGATTACAGCGACGTGAAGATCGGGAAAGTGGCCGAGCAAAAACAAGCCGGCTTAACTTTCTTTGGCGGCCAGGGCGAAGGGGAAAAGGACGGGTTCGAGCTGCGCCTC
>Ga0137404_10003566_pt1 | contig 10371 bp, 6 predicted proteins | sample CZOMad2_1_16fung_FD_108285 | JGI IMG/M metagenome (GOLD analysis project Ga0137404, IMG submission 108285) | Vadose zone soil fungal communities from Angelo Coast Range Reserve, California, USA - CZOMad2_1_16fungal (Illumina Assembly) | ecosystem: Environmental > Terrestrial > Soil > Vadose zone... | reverse complement strand
TTGCCGAGTAATCTGTATTTCATAATTCGTCCTTTCGAGATTCAGCAACTCAGGAATTGATTCCGCTCCTTGCCAGATACAATCGGCTGTCGAAGCGCCCATCTTCAAAAACCGTTGAAAGAGTGAGATGTCGCCATTTCTCGGCCTCGCTCGCCCGCGCAGCTTCCGCTTGTTGCACACGCTTTTCCGCATCTACACCGAGAATCAGCCGCACCGGCACCTCGTCGCTATTTGCCAGTTGCAGAATTACGTCCGCGATCTTTCGCGGATCGCCTTCCGCGCGCCCTTCGAGGCTTCGCAATATCTTGAGCATCGAACCGACCGAGGCCTCGTAGTCCGGCAGCACATCCGGCGCATTCTGACCGGCACGCCGTGCCCAGTTGGTTCGAATACCACCCGGCTCGAGCGTGCAAATCTTGACGCCGAACGGCGCGACTTCCATCGCCAGAGAGTCGCTGAAACCGCCCACCGCCCACTTGGCCGCGTGATACGGCGTATTTCCGGGAACTGCGAGCCGACCACCGACCGAGGACACCTGAAAGATGTGACCGCTTTTCTGCTTCCGCATCACTGGTATCGCGGCGCGCGTTGTATACACCACGCCGTAAAAGCAGGTGTCCACGACCGCTTGGAAGTCCTCCGCACTTATCTGCTCGAACGGCGCAAACTGCCCATAACCGGCATTGTTGACCAGAACGTCCAGCCGCCCGAAGGCGTCCACCGCCAACTGCACGGCGGCCTTTGCGGCGGCCTCGTCGCGCACTTCCAAAGTAACGGGCCTCACCCGGTCTCCATACTGTGCCACCAGATGTGCCAGCTCTTCCGTCCGACGCGCTCCGGCGACTACGTTGTCACCCGCGACCAGCGCCGCCTCGGCGATGTCCCTCCCCAACCCGTTTCCGCTTCCCGTAATCAACCAGACCTTGGACATGAAAATCCTCCGTTCCCCTTCTTAGATAGACGACGGGCGCTTAGACTCGGCCAACTGAGCCTCGCGAGCGAGTCTATTGTGATTACTCACTCATTTATATGAGATGCAACGACTCGTTACTTGGTTATACCGGCCAAAAACATCTGGAATCCGCTCTCCCGGTAGTCTTGCGCTTTGGACGGTTTCGCCACCGTAAGGTCTATCGTCGCCTCCACCAAAGCTGTTAACGCCTTCGAGATCAATTCCACCGGGACATCATTCCGAAAGACCCGCTGCTCAATCGCGTCACGAATCATGGCTTGGAACTCGACGAACGGCGCGCTGCCGGCGTCTCTGGACTCTTTGGTGAGTACCTCCGAAACCGTTAGTTGCGCCAGCACCTTGCGCTGCTTGGGATTCGCAATGCCCCAATTCGCATAACGATCCCAAACATGCCGCAGCCTGGTACCAACATTCTTCTTCCGGGGAAAATCCGACATCATGGCGTCTGCGAGTTCCAGCTTGATCTCCCGGTAAAGGGCATTGATCAGATCATCCTTGGTCTTGAAGTACGTAAACAGAGTTCCCTCGGCGACGCCAGCTTGTTTGGATATCTCTGAGGTTGGGGCAGCCGTAAGACCGCGCTCCGCAAATAGGTGGGTCGCGGCGTCGAGGATTGCATTTCGTTTGTCTTCGCTTTTAGGGCGCGCCACTGAGCTTCTCTATTACTGAGTGCATGCTCAATAATACATAGGAAGCATGCTGATGGCAAGCCGAGGTGGCAGTTGAAACAGAATTATGGATGCCCGAGTCCCGGATGGGCGGCTAACCGGAAGGTATCCGCTTCCACCGTCCCGATTAGTCCTGAGAAGTCTTAGCGTTGCATCGGAAGTGCAAGCAAGCTGCACACACGAGCACCGTGTGCTTACCGCTTTCGTTAGAACGAAGTGCAGTTGTGGCGGCAGGGCTGACCGCGTTGATGTGGGGTTAACTGGCATCTTAGTGCGATTGCTACGACTGCTTTCTTCGTCGAATTGCCATTGCCTCATCCAAAAGAATTCTAACCAGCCAGCTGCGAAAAGCGCCTTCGTGCTCGAATTCTGAGGGATTTTGAGAGGCCCTGACGCGGCAATTCTCGATTGCCTCTTTCGCGCCTTCACTATTCGAAAGAACTCGACACGCTATGAAGCGCAGCAAACCATGATAGCGAGAGAACCGAGTATCGAATTGTGTCGAGCGTTCCTGCAAGAATGTCCCCGTTGCAGTCGTTTCATCGAACCAACAAGGATCGAACACCATAGCTGTCGCCATCACATGCTGCGCACCAGTCATCCCTTGAGATTTTCTCGGCAATAAGACCGAGGGACGAATCATCACGGAGTGGAATGTGCGTTTGGCACATCCCACATCGAAATCATTATGACTTGCTGCGACTGCTGGTCGTTCCCTTCGGTAAGCTCCGAAGAAACTCCTGTGAGATAACCAAACAACCTGTGGAGCCGCGACTCAACTCCGCGGTCAAATACAGTTGTGCTGCGGATGAAGCATCGCTCAATTCTTGATCAACAGAGCAGGAGAGTCTAAACGGAGCCCACTGCTTTGCCTTTGACGAATTTGGAACACACGGCGCCTATCGCGTAGCGAGTGCTGCCGAGGTTGCATCGGAATCCAGTCGCAGGACAATTGGAGTATTTACCGGCAACTCGACGTTTGAACCTTTCGTGATGAATGCATCGCAAAGTCTCTTTGCGGCGCCAAAGTATCCGAACCCAATTGCCGTGCCTGCGGAAGCCTGTGCCGCGCCGGCACCGAGCAACCCGAAGCCTTTCCGGCCTTCGCCGGAGCGAGACCATGCCGTCTTCTGCGTAGTCATGTCCGCAACTCCTCTCGATGGACCCACTAGGGAAACGGGAGCGAGAATCCGCGCGAGAGTAGATGTCGTAGCTTTAATTTCGCCCTCCTTGCCGACGTTCAAACCTTCCGACCGCTCGGCTTGAATGCCTCCTACAGTTGAATGGATATCTCTCGTCGTGCCGTCCGGCATCTGGACTGAGCGGAATGAAAACACGATGCTTCCGTTTTTCTTCATCCACCCTGCGGAGGAGGCTTTTTGGACCGTTCCAGTGATTTTGGTTCCGGCGGGATAGATCAGTTGATGATCCGCTCGGAAGTACGGCTGCGACACAACGGCTTCGATTTGCGTGCCCGCCGTGGACGTACTTGAGTTGATTGGGGTCGATAGATGAAGGTGGAGATAGTCGATTGCTTGCAGAGACGCCGCATCAGGCTGAACCGGTGCGAGCACCGACACCGGTTCGAGCAGGGCGGCGTCAAAGACGGTGCCTTGATCGATGAATTCCGGGTGGTAGGGCAAGCTGGTTACGACGGCTTCGCCCAATCGCTGCAGCTTATTCGGTTCACGTAGCGGGGCCATCGCGCCCTTGAGTTTTTGGCGGGTTCCGGGGCGCTGCGACTTGGGAAGATATTGCGAATTCGCCACACGACCAAGGCCGGCAGCGGAATCGCTGTGAATCGGCACCGACGTTCCATCGGAAAGCACCAGTTGATCGAACGTTACCCGCGCTGTCTTTGGCGGGGTAAAGTCACCATTCAGGAGCCTTCTGGTACGCTTGCGCATTGGAGCTTTGCTAATTGAAGAAACATGTCCCTTTATCGTGGAGCCTGCTGGAATCGCGAGAGCCTCTCCGGCGTAGACCGGCTCAATCAATTTTGCGGTAATGGGTTGCCCTACAGCTTTGAGGCGGACTCCTTTCTCTAGCGCGGCACGGAGATTATTGCCGGGCTCTACAACTACAGTTTCCTTCTCGGAATCGGTTTCCTGGGCGCGCACGGGAATGCCCGCGAGGCCCAAGACTGAATAAGAAATTAAAATCAACACAACGCTGCGTTTCATAGTGTCCCTCGTCTCGTATCAAAATTCGGGCGCTTTCCCCCAGAGCGACCGTCCTGCATTCGAGGAACTTAGGCAGAGCTTAATTGGAACGAAGAAGGTGTGCGGCGAGGATATGTCGACGGTATGTAAGGAATTGAATGGAGCCTAATCGCGGAACTCAGAGGGCGGTGTGCGTCGGATTCTGGTGGAATTCGGCTCAGGCGGCTTGTTTGCTGGCAAATCTCACGCTCAAAATCGAGCTAATTGCAGCAATTCCTCCGAAGAAAATTACAATTGCTAGGTCGTCTCCACTCGTAATTTTCCCGAGACGAAACAACAGGTAACCGGCGACTAGATTGAACAGTGCCCAAACGACGTTTACGGTTGACGACGACAACCCTTTTCCAGGAGGGTGAGCGAATGGTGTTGGGAAGCGGTCACCTGAAATCCCATGCACGAAATGAGGTACGAAATTAGCGAGAAACATTCTCGCGAAGAAGCAGGCGATGTAGTTATACCAGTTCACCAGGTTTTCCTTTCGATTCGCCGCATTGGAAAGGTCATAGTGACGGCCGATCATGGTCGTTTCACCTGGACCTGCCGTTCCGTGGGGAGTTGGTTAACGTTCCACCCGCCACCTAAAGATTCGATCAGCTGCACGCTGCTCGTCATCTGTTGTACCCGGAGCGTGATCACCGTCTGTTGGTTTGCGAGCAAGATTGCTTGTGCCGTAAAAACGTTCAAATAAGGATCAAGCCCGGTTTTGTAACGCACAGACGCGACATCGACAAACCGTTGTGCGGACGCGACTGTCTCTTGCTCCTGCTCGACCTCCTTGGTGAGCAGGCGCAAGGCGGCGAGGTTGTCCTCGATCTGTTGGAATGCCGCCAATACCACCTCCTTATAATTCGCAACGTCAGCATTGTAGAGCGCCGTGAACTGCGCCATCGTCGATCTTCTTAGGCCACCATCGAATACGGTTTCCGAAGCTGTCGGTCCAAGAGACCAGTAACGGCTAGGAGAAGTCAGCCATTTTGAGAACGTTGACGCTGCAAATCCTGCCGTGCCAGTGATGCTTAGAGTGGGATAGTAGGCCGCCTTTTGAACGCCGATGAGTGCGTTTGCTTCCGCCATTGTTCGTTCTGCAGACGCGATGTCCGGACGCCTTTCGAGCAGATCGGACGGCAGACCAACCGGGATGTCCGGCACTTGTGTTGTCAATGCGCGAACTGGGACGGAAAAAGTAGAAGCGGGCTCTCCGACCATTAGCGCGATTGCGTGCTCAAACTGGGCGCGAGCGATACCGGCGTTTGTAGCCGCTGCCTGGGAACTCTTTAGAGTGATCTCGGCCTGGGCGACCGCTTCATCGTTATCGAGGCCCGTCTTGTACAAGACGCGAGTGAGTTCGAGCGACTGACGATCTATTTCTACTGTCTTCTGGAAAAGATCTTCCAGAGCATCCTGGCCGCGCAGTTCGAAAAAGAAAACTGCGAGATTTGCCTGTTCGGTCAGCCTCTGATTTTCAAGGTCTGCGGCGCTCACCTGCGCCGCATTGGTGGATTGACGGACAGTATTGCGCACACGGCCCCAGAGATCCGGCTCCCAAGCGACGTCGAATGGAAGATTGAACGTATTGCTGTTCGGATTGCCTTTCGAAGAGACTTGAGCGCTCGTTTGTGATTGAGAGGCTCGGTTGCGCGCGTATGACGGCCCAACACTAACGGTTGGATAGTAGGCGGATCGCACCTGCTGGACTTGAGCTCGCGCGGCCATGAAATCTTCAAATGCCCGGGCAATGTTCTGGTTCGAAATATTCAATCTATCTTCGAGCGAGTTCAATTCAGGTTCCTGATAGATTTCCCACCATTTCCCACGCAGCATCGCATCTTGCGGTTGAGCGGGCTTCCAGACGGTGCCATCCGGCGCTTGCTGAGGCCTGACTCTTTGAAAACCGACGGAGCTGGAACTGCCGGGCGCAAATATCTTGGACCAACGTTGCATCCCAGCACTCCAAGAAGAGAGAAAACAAGGAATGCAAATGTCGCTACGCGGCTCGGCCAGGTCACTTCTTCCCTGCCTCCAGGCGAGGAGCACCCTCGCAAAAACTGTTTCATTAGATTGTGCCTTTCTGCGCAGTTAATTTAGCGAAATCACCGCCGCTGCTGTGGTGCCACAGCCGGAGCCGATCCAGGATTAGATAAATCACGGGCGTTGTGTACAGAGTGAGTATCTGGCTAACGACTAGACCGCCTGCAACGGCGATCCCCAAAGGGCGCCGAAGTTCAGATCCGGTTCCATGACCCAGCGCGAGCGGAAGAGCGCCGAAAAGAGCGGCCATCGTGGTCATCAGGATCGGCCGAAACCGCAGCAAACATGCTTCGAATATGGCATCCGTTGAGTTCTTCCCTTCCATTCGCTCCGCCAGGAGCGCGAAATCGATCATCATGATTGCGTTCTTTTTGACAATTCCGATGAGCAACACGATGCCGATGATGGAGATCACGTCCAGTTCGCTCTTGAATACAATGAGGGCAAGGACGGCTCCGACACTCGCAGGCGGCAGAGTGGAAAGAATCGTAATGGGGTGTACCAGACTTTCATACAAGACGCCCAACACGATGTAGACCGCAAACAGTGCCATCACGACCAGTACGATCTGGTCGATGAGCGACTTCTTGAAATCTCCGGCGGTGCCAGCAAAGCTACCAAGGACAGTTCGAGGCATCGCCAGCCTCTGCTGCAGCTTTTCGATGGCGATAGTGGCCTGTTCAAGGGGGACTCCAGGTGCCAGATTGAAAGACACCGTAACTGCGGGAAAGAGTCCGTCGTGATTGACCAGAAGAGGAGAAGTCGAATTTGCTGTTTGCACGAAGGCGTCCAGGGGAACGGTGTTTCCGCCGGAGGGATGGACGTAGATCGATTTCATCCCCAAGGGGCTTTGCGCATATTGCGGTGCTGCCTCCATAACGACGTGATACTGGTTCAGCGACGCATGAATCGTGGAAACTTGCGCCTGTCCAAATGCTCCATAGAGGGATTGATCGATGAGCTGCGGCGTGATGCCCAAACGGGCAGCAGTGCGACGGTCATAGTTGAGCGAGGCCTGCAGCCCTCCGTTTTGCTGATCGATGTTGACATCCTTGATTTCAGGTAATTTTTCCATCTCCTGGTAAAGGATCGGGCCCCATGTATTCAGGTCGGCCACATTGTCGGACGACAGTTCAAATTGATAGCTGGTGTTGCTGCTCTTCCCAACGGAAGGAATGTCCTGGAACGGCTTAAGCAGAGTCGAAGCTACAGGAATTGCGTCCAGCTTTGGGCGCATGCGATCAAGCACTTCGGCAGCGCTCAATTTCCTTTGTGCTAACGGTTTCAGCGTAATAAAAAGAAATCCTGAGTTGCTTCCGTCTTCGCTCCCGGGGCCAGAGGTACTTCCAGTAAATCCGGTTACGACGTCCATGGCCGGATCGGCCTGGATCACCTTTTCAATGGAGATCAAGGCGGATTGCATCGCATGGAAGGAAGCATCCTGCGGTCCCTGAAACCCGCCGAGAAGTGAGCCGGTATCCTGTATCGGGAAGAAGCCCTTTGTGACATGTCCCATCAAAACAACGTTGAGCGCTAGCGTCCCGAGGAAGACGAGCACGACTGGCACGGGATGCTTCAGCACCCACGTCAAGCTTTGGCGATACCCAGACAATAGACGATCGAAAAGGCGCTCACTGAACTGATAGAGAGGTCCATGCATTACTCCCCTTTCCGGTCGAAGAACGTAGGCGCACATCATCGGCGTTAACGTGAGCGACACAATCATCGAGATTGCAATCGACACTGCGAGAGTGACTGCAAACTCATGAAAGAGCCGCCCGGGAATTCCTCCCATGAACAAAATCGGAATGAAGGCCGCGATGAGCGACAGGCTCATGGACAAGACCGTAGGTCCGGTTTCCTCAGAACCTCTCAGAGCGGCCGCCATCTGCGGAACGCCCACCTCCATGAGCCGAACCGTGTTCTCCATGACGACAATTGCGTCATCCACGACAAACCCCGTGGAGATGGCGAGCGCCATGAGCGACAAATTGTCGAGCGTGTAGCCACAGAGGTACATCACCGCAAATGTCCCTATCACCGATACTGTTACTGCGACGCCGGGGATCAGTGTGGCCCGCGCGTTGCGCAGGAAGAGAAAGACAACAAAGATTACTAAGCCGATTGACAGAACCAGCGCCACTTCTACGTCCCTAACCGACGCACGGATTGTGGTCGTTAGGTCTCCTGTGACCAGAAGCTGCTGGTTTGAAGGGATGGAAGCCCGAATGGACGGCAGTTGGCGCTTGATCTCATCCACTGTACTGATGACGTTGGCCCCAGGCGAACAATAGACGAGGAGACTGACCGATTCCTTGCCGTTAACGTAAGCCACCGAGCGAACGTTCTCCACCGAGTCGGTGATCGTCGCAATATCACTAAGCTTCGCAACGGAATTATTTCTTGATGCAATCACGAGGGGCGCATAATCGCGAGCCTTGGATATTTGATCGTTTGCCGTAACGTCGGCGATGGTGTCCTCATCGGAGATCTGACCTTTTGGACGGTTCGCATTTTGAGCGCTGATCACGCCGGCCACATCCTGAAAGCCGAGACCATAATGACTAAGCTGTTGCGGGTTCAGATCGACGCGCACAGCGGGTAAGGACCCGCCAAGAATCGTTACTTGGCCAACGCCGCTGACTCGAGAGATTTTTTGCTGGATGATGGACGATGCGCTGTCGTAGAGGACGCCTGAAGAGGCTGTCTTTGAAGCCAGATTGAGTACGAGCACAGGCGCACGCGCGGAATCAATCTTGCGGTAGGTTGGATTCGCGGGAAGGTTTGAGGGCAGATAGCTGCGAGCCGCGTTGATTGCCGCTTCTACATCGCGCGCGGCGCCATCCACGTCTCTGCTCATATCGAATGTGAGTCTGATCGACGTGACGCCAAGTGAGCTCTTGGAACTCATTGACGTGATGCCAGCGATATGGCTGAACTGCTTCTCGAGCGGAGTCGCCACGGAGGACGCCATATTCTCGGGACTCGCGCCAGGAAGCGCCGCTGAAACCTGAATCGCTGAAAGATCGACCAGAGGCAAAGAAGCCACAGGCAGAAACCGGAACGCGATCATGCCCGCCAACGCGATGCTCAACGCAAGCAGCGTGGTAGCAACCGGTCTTCTTATGAATGGGGCTGAGAAGTTCATGGCAGCTCCGCAGCTTCAAGAGTTGCCGCCCTCCTCCGGTGGGAAGCAAAACGTTCTCCCAGCCTGTCAAAGAAGATGTAGATGACAGGTGTCGTATAGAGCGTCAAGATTTGGCTAAGAAGCAGACCACCCACCATCGCTATGCCTAGCGGACGCCGGACTTCCGAGCCGATACCAGAACCGAAAGCGAGTGGCAGACCCGCGAAGAGCGCCGCCAGAGTTGTCATCATGATGGGACGAAAACGCAGGAGCGAAGCTTCGTAGATCGCCTCCGTGGAGGTGAGGCCGCGAGTCCTTTCAGCCTCCAATGCGAAATCGACGATCATGATGCCGTTTTTCTTGACGATACCGATCAGCAGAATAATGCCGATGATGGCTACGATCCCGAGATCTTGCCGGAAGAGCATGAGTGCCAGCAACGCGCCGACTCCGGCCGAAGGAAGTGTTGAGAGAATGGTGATCGGATGAAGGAAGCTCTCGTAGAGAATTCCAAGCACGATATACACCGCCACTAGAGCCGCTAGAATCAACAGTGCCTCATTGGAGCCAATTGCCTTGTAGGCTTCGGCAGCGCCCTGAAAGCTTGCCAGTACACTGGCAGGCATCCCTAGTCGGCGCTTTACGTTTTCGACCGCAGCCACTCCCTGGCTTAAAGACGTGTTTGTCGCCAAATCAAAAGAGATTGTGACGACTGGGAACTGGCCCTGGTGCGCAATGGTCAAGGGGCTGGATCTCTTTTCAAAGCGCGCGATTGCAGAGAGCGGTATCGGCGATGACGCTGAAGCTGATGTTGCGGAAGGACCGCCCGTTCCAAAAGGATTGGAAGAAGGCTGACTCGATGCACCTGACCTGCCGGACGCCGTGCTTGTCGAAAGAACCGAACTTGTAGACTTCGAGGAAGTGGCGAGCGTGTTGGACGACAGGACAGACGTGCCCGCGAAACCTGATAGACCCGACCGCTGTGCCCCTGATATCCCGCTGGTCGACGAGACCGCAAGGGTTCTTACTGGAGTAGACACGCTGTTGGAAAACGATCGGCCAGAGGCCGTGGCAGAACCGGAACTAGCGCTGCTTTGTGCAGAAGAATTCTGCAGATAGATGTCCTGCAGTTTTTGAGGATCCCTCTGGAATTCAGGAGATGCTTCAAGGATGACGTGGTACTGGTTGAATTGAGTGTACAGGGTACTGATCTGGCGCTGACCGAACGCATCGTACAGGGTAGAGTCAATCTGATCCGGAGTGATATTCATGCGCGACGCTGTGGCCCGATCGATGACGAGATTCTCTGCTAGCCCTCGAGGTTGTTGATCGGTAGCGACATCCCTCAGCTCC
>Ga0137404_10003562_pt1 | contig 10384 bp, 7 predicted proteins | sample CZOMad2_1_16fung_FD_108285 | JGI IMG/M metagenome (GOLD analysis project Ga0137404, IMG submission 108285) | Vadose zone soil fungal communities from Angelo Coast Range Reserve, California, USA - CZOMad2_1_16fungal (Illumina Assembly) | ecosystem: Environmental > Terrestrial > Soil > Vadose zone... | reverse complement strand
TAAGGCCGAGAGTGTCGAGCAGGGCGGCTTGCTCAAGTACATGCACAACGGCGAATACCACATGTACAACCCGGATGTCATTGCGACGCTGCAATCGGCGGTGATGGCCGGCGACTACCGGCAATACCTCGAGTTCGCCGCCCTGGTCAACGGGCGGCCGGTGTCCTGCATCCGCGATCTGTTGCAGCTGAATCCCCGCTCCGCCGCCATACCGATCGAGGAGGTCGAGCCGATCTCCGCCATTTTCGCGCGCTTCGACAGCGCGGGAATGTCCCTGGGCGCGCTGTCTCCCGAGGCGCACGAAGCGCTGGCGATCGCCATGAACCGACTCGGCGCGCGCTCCAACTCGGGAGAGGGCGGCGAGGATCCGGTGCGCTACCGCACGGAAAAGAATTCCAAGATCAAGCAGGTGGCCTCCGGCCGCTTCGGCGTGACGCCGGAATACTTGATCAACGCCGAGGTGCTGCAGATCAAGATCGCGCAGGGCGCGAAGCCGGGCGAAGGCGGGCAGCTGCCCGGGCACAAGGTGAACGACATGATCGCGCGCTTGAGGTTCGCCCGTCCCGGCGTCGGATTGATCTCCCCGCCCCCGCATCACGATATCTATTCCATCGAAGATCTGGCGCAGCTGATCTTCGACTTGAAGCAGGTCAACCCCAGCGCCTTGGTGTCGGTCAAGCTCGTGGCGGAGCCCGGCGTGGGCACGGTGGCGGCGGGAGTCGCGAAGGCGTATGCGGATTTGATCACCATCAGCGGCTACGACGGCGGTACCGGCGCAAGTCCCTTGTCGTCGATCAAGTACGCGGGCACGCCGTGGGAGCTCGGGCTGGCCGAGACGCATCAAACCCTGCGCGCCAATGAGCTGCGGCATCGGGTCCGCCTGCAGACCGACGGCGGCCTCAAGACCGGTCTCGATGTGATCAAGGCGGCCCTCATCGGGGCCGAGAGCTTCGGCTTCGGCACCGCGCCCATGGTGGCATTGGGCTGCAAGTATTTGCGGATATGCCATCTCAACAACTGCGCGACGGGCGTGGCCACCCAGCACAATGTGCTGCGGACCAAGTACTTCATCGGGCTGCCCGACATGGTGATCAACTATTTCAAGTTCGTGGCGCAGGAATGCCGCGAAATCATGGCGTCCATGGGCGTGCGCAGCTTGGCGGAGTTGATCGGACATACGGAACTGCTGAAGATTCTGCCGGGCGAGACCTCGAAGCAGCGCAAGCTCGACTTGACGCCGGTGCTGGCCAACTCCGCGCTGGTGTCGAGCAAGCCTCAATACTGTGTCGACCCCCACAACGAACCTTTCGACAAGGGCGTGCTGGCCGAGAAGATGCTGGGCGACATGCGCGATGCCATTGCCGCCAAATCCGGAGGCAAGTTCTCCTATGCCGTGAGCAATTTCCACCGCTCCATCGGTGCGCGCATTTCCGGGGAAATCGCCAAGCGTTGGGGAAATACCGGCATGAGCGCGGCGCCGCTCGTCGTCACCCTGAAGGGTTCGGCCGGACAGAGCTTCGGCGTGTGGAATGCCGGAGGACTGCACCTGCATCTCGAGGGCGAGGCCAATGACTACGTGGGCAAGGGCATGGCAGCGGGAAAGATCGTCTTGAAGCCGCATGCGGGCTCGAGCTTCGTGGCGCGCGACACGATCATCATGGGAAATACCTGTCTTTATGGCGCCACGGGCGGCGAACTCTATGCCGCGGGCACGGCCGGCGAGCGTTTCGCCGTGCGCAATTCGGGGGCCCTCGCCGTGGTGGAAGGAGCGGGGGACCATTGCTGCGAGTACATGACGGGCGGCGTGGTGTGCGTGCTCGGACGCACCGGCGTGAACTTCGGCGCCGGGTTCACCGGCGGCTTTGCCTACGTGCTCGACATGGAGCGCGATTTCGTCGATCGCTACAATCATGAATTGATCGATATTCACCGCGTGTCGCCCGAAGGCATGGGCATCCACGTGCAGCATCTGCGCGGTTTGATCGAACAACATGTGGATGCCACGGACAGCGTGTGGGGCGCGCAATTGCTGAACGACTTCCGCAGCTACATCGGCAAGTTCTGGGTGGTCAAACCCAAGGCCGCAGCCATCAATTCTCTACTGGAAAATCTGCGGCGCGCGGCTTGAGCCCTCGCCCCGCAGTCTAGGACTTCATGCCCGTCAATCCCCTGCAATTTCTGGATATTCCGCGCAAGGATCCCGACAAGCTTGCCGTCGAAGTGCGCACCAAGGAATTTCGCGAAATTTATTCTCAGTACAGCGCCGAGGCGGCGGCACAGCAGGCCGGCCGCTGCATTTCTTGCGGCAACCCCTTCTGCGAGTGGAAGTGCCCGGTCCACAATTACATCCCGAACTGGCTGGCCCTGGTGAATGACGGCAAGTTGTTCGAGGCGGCGGAGCTGTCGCATCAGACGAATTCCCTGCCGGAAATGTGCGGCCGAATCTGCCCGCAGGATCGGCTGTGCGAGGGCGCGTGCACTCTGAATGACGGCATCGGGGCGGTGAGCATCGGCGCCATCGAGAAATACATCACGGACGAGGCATTCAAGCAGGGCTGGAAGCCCGACATGTCCAATGTGGTGCGCACGGGCAAACGCGTTGCCGTCGTGGGCGCAGGTCCCGCGGGCCTCGCATGCGCCGATGTCCTGGTGCGCAACGGCGTCACGCCGGTGGTGTTCGACCGGTACTCGAAGATCGGCGGCCTGCTGACCTTCGGCATCCCGCCGTTCAAGCTGGAGAAAGAGGTCGTCGAGAAGCGCCGCGAGATCATGGAATACATGGGCGTCGAATTCCGCCTGAATGTCGATGTGGGCCGCGACGTTTCCTTCGAGACGTTGACGCGGGAATTCGATGCAGTGTTTCTCGGCATGGGGACCTACACGTATGTCAAAGGCGGATTCGCCGGCGAAGATCTACCCGGAGTGCACGAGGCGCTGCCGTACCTCATTTCCAACATCAATCGCGAACTGGGCATAGAGGATGGGCCGGCCGGCTTCGTTGATATGAGGGGTAAGCGGGTGGTGGTACTGGGCGGCGGCGACACCGGAATGGATTGCAATCGAACCGCGGTGCGCCAGGAGGCAAGCAGCGTCACCTGCACGTATCGGCGCGACGAGGACAACATGCCGGGGTCGCGGCGCGACTACAAGAACAGCAAGGAAGAGGGCGTCACCTTTCTATTCAACAAGCAGCCCATTGAAATCGTCGGCACCGATCGAGTACAGGGCGTGAAATTGATCGAGACGCGTTTGGGGCCGCCGGGACCGCGTGGGCGCCGCATCCCGGAAGTGGTTCCCGGGACCGAAGAAACGATAGAGGCCGACGCCGTCATCATCGCGTTTGGGTTCCTGCCGAGCCCTCCCGATTGGTTCGTCCAGCAACAGATCGCGCTTCACGCCAATGGCCGCGTGCGCGTATCGGCGGCCGCGCCGCAGCGCTTCCAGACCACGAACCCCAAGGTGTTCGCCGGCGGGGACATGGTGCGCGGCTCGGATCTGGTGGTGACCGCGGTGTTCGAGGGGCGCGAGGCCGCGCAGGGAATAATGCGGTACCTGGCTTCATATTGAAGTCCGAAAACGGCGAGTATTCACCGCCCGTTTTGGCTATTCTCCAGCCATGGAACTGGACTCCGATGCTTGTTTTCGTGCGGTGCGTGCCCGCGACCGGCGATTCGACGGGCGGTTTTTCGTGGCCATCACGTCTACCCGTATTTACTGCCGTCCCATTTGCCCGGCGCGTCCGGCAAAGCGCGGCAATATGCGCTTCTATACCAGCGCAGCGGCCGCGGAAGGCGAGGGATTCAGGCCTTGCCTGCGTTGCCGGCCGGAGCGCGCGCCGGGCCTCGCGCCGGTCGATGCGGTGAGCCGGCTGGTCGGCGCGGCCATCGCCGGCATCGAAGAACACGCGCTTTCCAGCGCCAAAGTCAGCGATCTGGCGGCGTCGCTCGGGGTCAGCGACCGCCACCTGCGGCGAGTCACCGAGTCCGAGCTCGGCGTATCGCCGATCGAGTTGGCACAGACCCAGCGGCTGCTGCTGGCAAAGCGCCTGCTCGGCGAAACCCGTTTGAGCCTGACGGAGATTGCCTTTGCCAGCGGCTTCGGCAGCGTGCGGCGTTTCAATGCCTTGTTCAAATCGCGCTATGGTTTGAGTCCGCGGGCGGTGCGCGGCACTGTGAGTGCCTCGGAGGGCTTGCACTGTCAGTTGGAGTTTCGCCCGCCATTGGCGTGGAGTCGATTGCTCGACTATCTGCGCCTGCGCGCCATCCCGGGCGTCGAGATGGCGGACGCGACGCATTATCGGCGCACGGTGTCGATCGGCGACACCCAAGGCTGGATCGCGGTTTCGCCGGGCAAGAAGGCCAATGCGCTGAACGTGGAGATATCGCCGTCGCTGGCGCCGGTCATCGGAGCGGTCATCGTCCGAGTGAAACGCTTATTCGACCTGGGAGCGGTGCCCGATGCAGTGAGCGCTCTGCTGTCGCAGGACCCGCTGCTGGCGAAGGTGGTGCAGCGGATTCCCGGCTTACGGGTCGCCGGCGCTTTCGATGGATTCGAACTGGCGGTGCGCGCAATTTTAGGGCAGCAGGTGTCGGTGAAAGGCGCGACGACGCTGGCGGGACGGTGGGCGCAGGCGTTCGGTATTCCGATCGCCACGCCTTACCTTTCGCTCAATCGACTTAGCCCAAGCGCGCAGCGCATGGCTTCGGTTACGGCTGACGAGATCGCCGCGCTCGGCATCGTGGGGGCCCGGGCGCGCTGCTTGTGCGTGCTTGCGTCCGCAGTGCTTGAGAAAAAAGTGGTACTCACGTTTGCACCGAATGTCGACGATCAGATCGAGGCCCTGATGCGCCTGCCGGGCATAGGTCCCTGGACCGCGCAATACATCGCCATGCGGGCGCTGCACTGGCCGGACGCATTCCCGAGCGGAGATCTGATGCTCATGCGAGCGGCGAACGCCACTCAGCGGCAATTACAGAAGCTCGCCGAGGGCTGGAGACCGTGGCGGGCGTACGCGACACATTATCTATGGCAGTCCCTAGGAGCCAATGCATGAACGCTTTCAGCTATTTTGAAAGTCCGATCGGCCGTTTGCTGCTCACCTCCGATGGAACCGCCCTGACCGGCCTCCATATGGAACCAAGCCGCAAGGCGCTGTGTACCGACGGCTGGATCGAAGATGTCACGGTGGCACCCTTGTCGGCGACGGTGCGACAGCTGACCGAATACTTCGAGGGCACTCGGCGCGAGTTCGATCTGCCGTTGCGTTTGCTGGGCACGGCCTTTCAGCAGCGCGTTTGGCGAGAGCTGACCGAAATCCCGTACGGGCAGACCTGGAGCTATGGCCAGCTGGCCAAGCGCATCGACAAGCCCAGCGCGTCTCGCGCCGTGGGGCTTGCCAACGGCCGCAATCCCATCTCCATTCTGGTGCCGTGTCACCGGGTGATCGGCGCGGATGGCTCCTTGACGGGATACGGCGGTGGGCTTGAGCGCAAGCAATGGCTGCTGGCGCACGAGGGTCTGCACTAAGTCGGCCGTAGGGCCGACTTGAACGCCCGAGCCGGCTGCAACGGTTTGAAGACTCGCTAAGCCTCGACGATTTCGCTAGATCAAGGGCAGGGTGATGGTGAATATCGCGCCGCCGCCGTCCGGTCGATTGGCGGCAACGGCCGTTCCGCCGTGAAACTCGGCGACCAGGCGTACGATGTACAAGCCTAGGCCGAAGTGCGGCTTGTCGTCGCGGCCTTGGCGCTGCTCGAACAGTGATTCGAACAAGCGCCCGTGGAGAGCCTGCGGAATCGGCGGACCGTCGTTTTGCACGTGCAGTGCGTAATTGCCCAGCGCTCGTTCCAAGCGCACGGTGATGACGCCGGCGGAAGGACAGAAATCGACGGCGTTTTCGATGAGCTTGTCCAGCAGCTGCACGAGCAGATCGGGTGCGCCGCGAATGAAACAGGGATCGGGGGGCGTCTCGAGCGCGATGTGCGCCTGCGGAAATCCGTCGCGATAGGCGGCAATCGCCGATGACAGCAGCTCGCGTAAATCGAAGTTCACGCGTTCCGCCTGCTTGATGCTTTCCTCGACCCGCGCCGCGGCGCCGAGCGCACTCAAGATGGATTGCAGGCGCTGGGTGCCCTCCCGTGCCCGCGTCACATAGCGCCGCTGGTCGTCGCGCAAGCCCTCGGACTCGAGATTGTCCAGAGAGGAACGCACGATGGTCAGCGGCGTGCGCAGCTCATGCGACAGCTTCCCACCCAAGGTGCGAAGGTACTGCGTATGTTCGTTGAGGCGCGCCAGAAGGCGCTCGAAGCCGCGCGCCAGCGCGCCGATCTCATCGGCGCCGGCGGATTCCGGCATGTCGAGCCGGATTCTTCCATCGCTCCCCACGGCGGAGTCGGCGGCGTCGCGCAAGCGCCCGATGCGCAGGCTGATCCAAGTCGAGAAGCCGAACATGATGATGACCGCGGCGGCGGTGGCGAGCAGGGTGAGATTGAACAGGCGCGTTACGGCGCGGTCGCGCAACGCCAGCAGTTGATCGCCGGCCTGCTCGAGGAACACGGCGCCGCGTGTCCGGCCGTCGCTCACGATGGGCGCGGCGGCGGTCAACAACAGGTCCTGACTTGCGGCGCTGCGCACCCATTCCGCGTGCGCCTTTCCTCCGAGCGCAGCGGTCACGCTATTGCCGCCGAGCCGGTCGGGTGCGGAAGACTGCAGGGGAAAGCTCGAGGTGTCGACGGCCATGAAGCGCCGATACCAGGACTCGGCATCCTCCTCGCTCGCGCCCGGAGTGTTCGCACTCAAGGTGCCCGCGACCCCTAGTTTCAACGCGTTGGCGTCGATGACGGTGGCGCGGGTGCCGTCGCGAACGAAGGTGCTCAACAAGTCGTCGAGGCCCGCGGTGGTGAAGAATAGTCGGCCGCCGTCCGGGACGCCGACAGCGTCAACGCCGGACTTCCCGTTCCCGCGGCCGTCCTCGGCCTCCACCCACAGGCGCGAGCCCACGAAGCTCAAAGGGATGCGTGCCTCAACGTGGTAGCCCGCCGCCGTCTGGAGCCAAAAGGCTTGGATACGCGGTTCTTCAACCGTACGGTCCTTCCCGTCGCCGCCGCTGACGATGCTTTGGGCCGCGATCAAACCTGGTGCGTTGGTGCCGAAAAAATAAAACTCCCGCGTGCCATCCGGCCGCTGCAGCGCCAGGTTGACTCGATCAAAGCGGTCCCGTTCGGGACGTACATTGCTGGGCTCGGGGTCGAAGTGGGTGTCGTCGACTTCGACATACAGGTAAAGGTACCGCTCGGTGGAACCCGCCTGCGCGCGTGCGCCATACCCCGTAGTGGTGGGCAGGGGTGTGGGATTCCCCGCGAAACCCCAATCGTCGCGATAGCCGTCCAACAGCGGTTGAGCGTGCAGCGGATAGACGTAAAAATCCCCTCGGTCTGCCGCGAACGCTCGAGTGTCGTCAGGATCGCGAAACACGCGTTGCGGCTGCGCCGACAAGGCGTTGGCGATGGTGCCGGCGCTCGCGAGCAGCGACTTTTCCTGCGAGTCGCGCAGCGCCGTCTCGAGTTCCCGCGCATATTGACAGCCCGCCCACGGCAGCACCAGCGTGGTGAGTGCGACGATCAGCAATTGCAGGCGAATGCTCACTCGACCCAGCGATAGCCCATTCCATACACGGTCTGGATCGCATCAAAAGCCGGGTCGATTTGCTGGAATTTCCGACGCACGCGTTTGATGTGAGAGGTGATGGTATTGTCGTCCAAAACGACGTTCGCGGCGTCCATCAATTGCTGCCGGTTCTTCACATGTCCCGGGTTGCGGGCCAACGCGTGCACGATCCAGAACTCGGTCAGGGACAGGGTGACCGGTGCGCCGTTCCAGCTGGTCTGCATCTTCTCGCCGTCGATCGACAGGGAGCCGCGCCGTATGATCTCGGCGGCATTGTCCGGGCGCCGCAGGGCATCGATGCGTCGAAACAGCGCGGCGACCCGGGCCGCCAAATGCGGCAGGCTGACATCCTTGGTCAGAAAATCGTCGGCGCCCAGCCGCAATCCGGATACCGCGTCCAACTCACTGTCCCGGGCCGTGAGAAAGATGATGGGCAGCTCGGCCGAGAGCGCGCGCAAGTCGCGGCACAGATCGAAGCCGCCTTCGGCCTCGTCCTCGAGCGAAATATCGATGATGGCAAGATCGGGCAAGTGGATCTGGAACGCCTGCATGGCGGTCTTGCGGTTGCCATAGGTCTTGATCGAGTAGCCGTGCCGCGCCAGCGCCGCCGAGTAATTCTCGCGCAAAGCCGGCTCGTCCTCGACTATCGCGATGTGCTTTTTCATTGCCGGATCATAGCCGATGACGGGGGTTCATTTGACGAGAACCCGGTCCAAAAACGCGTTGCCATGATTTGCCATAAATGGCCTCCGGATCGCCCGAATTGAGCCCCCGAGGGTTCGCGAATCACACCCGACACTGGCCTCGTCTACCCAAACGAGGAGCGGACCATGTCGACATCACCGGCTGAGATTGCAGGCGGTTCCTTCCGTGGATTGGGCAGCGCCAGTCGAACCGGCTCCAGATGGGAACTCAGTTCCACGGGGCATTTCTGGGCGCAGCGGCGCGAAGCGTCGCTCAACTGGCTGGCCCTCGGACTACTGCTCGCGGCATGGAATGCATCGGACAACGATACGCCGGCGCAGCTGCGGCGCCGGCCAGAGGCGCTGCGCGGCTATGCATCCGTCTCCGTGCGCGCGGCATACCGCACGTTGTCGACGAATGGCACGTCGTCGGCGAATTTGTCGTCGACGAATCTATAGGGCGATCCGATCGGCATCGACCAATGTCGCCGCCGCCGAGTGTCGTCGACAATATCTTTGCAAAGGTCACAAAAGCGTAAAGGAACTGCAAAGCTCCGTATCTCTAATAGCGCGGCGCATGCTTGCCACCGAAACCAGTAAACAGATACTGATCGTCGATCGGGATGTTGCCGCTGTCGAACCGCTCCGTCTGAGACTCGGCGAAGCCGGATTCGTCGTGCGCGCGATCACCGATGGAACCGCGGCCATCGTGGCCGTGGCAGAGCGTCCGCCGCATCTGGTCATCATCGATTGGAACATGCCGGGACTTGCCGCACTCGACGTGATTCAGGGCGTGCGCCGGGCGCGCGCGCCGCAGGAGGTCAGGCTGATCATTCTGTCGGCGTTGTCGGGCGAACATGATGTGGTGACGGGCTTGAACCTCGGCGCCGACGATTACATTCCAAAGCCGTTCTCGGTGCGCGAAGTCGTGGCGCGAGTGTGCTCCGTGTTGCGCTCCCACCAATACGAGAATCGGCGTTCGGCGCTCAGCTGCGACGACCTCGTGCTCGATGGGTCGGCCAATCGCGTTACGGCGCAAGGCAGACCATTGGACTTGCGCGGGGTCGAATATCGGCTGCTCGAGTTTCTGATGTCGCATCCCGGCAGAACCTTCAATAGGACCCACCTGCTGGCACAGGTGTGGGGTGACGACTGTGAAGTCGACGAACGTACGGTCGACGTCAACGTCCAGCGGTTGCGCAAAATCCTCGCCGCGCCCGGTTATGAGGCCTATATACAAACCGTGCGCGGTTTCGGTTACCGGTTCGCCACCCCCGCCTCGATCCGGTCGGAGTGAGACCTAAATCGCATTTCTACTGCTCCACGCGATGTTCCACGCCTAAGTCCATTTTTTGTAAACAAAAGTTCTTTCCCAAGTAACGCCTTCGTAACATGGAATCGCGATCTTAGGGGCGAGGCAACTCCTTGGAGGGAGACATGCTCGAACGTAACGCCCCGCCGCCGCTGCGATTGCGAACAGTCTTTATCTCAGACATCCATCTGGGCTTCAAAGGCTGCAGCGCCGAGCTGCTGCTGGATTTCCTGCATCACGTGGAAATGGATTGTCTGTTCCTGGTCGGCGACATCATCGATGTGTGGAGCATGCAAAAGAGCATGTATTGGCCGCAAGCGCACAACAATGTGTTGCGCACCATCCTCGGCAAGGCCAAGCGCGGCACCAAAGTGATTTTCGTCCCCGGCAATCACGACGAGGTATTCCGCGAATTCGACGGCGCCGTGTTCGGCAATCTCGAAATTCATCGTGAGTACATCCATCGGGGCGCCGACGGCCGGCGGATGCTGGTGCTGCACGGCGACGAATTCGACAGCGTCGTGAAATGCAGTCCATGGCTCGCGAAATTGGGCAGCGACATCTACGACGTGCTGTTGGCGGCGAACCCCTACTTCAACTGGGTGCGGCGCAAGTTCGATTTGCCGCACTGGTCGCTCTCGTCGTACCTCAAGAACAAGGCCAAGACCGCGGTTCAATACATCGGCAGCTTCGAGGACGCCGTCGCGCAAGCGGCGCGCAAGCG
>Ga0137404_10003561_pt1 | contig 10385 bp, 13 predicted proteins | sample CZOMad2_1_16fung_FD_108285 | JGI IMG/M metagenome (GOLD analysis project Ga0137404, IMG submission 108285) | Vadose zone soil fungal communities from Angelo Coast Range Reserve, California, USA - CZOMad2_1_16fungal (Illumina Assembly) | ecosystem: Environmental > Terrestrial > Soil > Vadose... | reverse complement strand
AAGCAGGCGCGTCTCACCGGCGCACTCGGCCACTATTGGTCTTCACCCGTCGCCGCTGACGGCAGGATCTTTGTGGTGAGCGAGGATGGGAAAGTCGTCGTGCTGCGGGCAGCCCCGGAATGGGAGATTCTTGCCGTCAATAATCTCGACGAAGATACCTTCGCCACGCCCGCGATTCTCGATGGCCGGATCTACGTGCGTACGCGCGCGGCGCTCTACTGTTTCGCAAAGCGGGTTACTTGAGCCTTCGGACCTTCGCGGGCCGACAACCAGGGATGCGGCAGAAAAATAGCGTCCGATAACGACGCTTAAAGCGGTCTTAGTTCGGAAGTCCGGAACCTGAAACTCCTGGCTCAAAGTATGGGGGCCTCATCCGCGAGCGGCTCTGCAAGCGGCTTCGTATGCTGCCCACTTCTCTTTGGCAAACCGAATTATCCCCGAATCGAGTCTTCGCCGAACAACGCGTGCACTGGCCGCCTCCCAGTGCTGCACTGCCTCCTCGTAGCGTCCCTCGCACATCGCGATTCCTGCATCAACAACGTCGAGCGATTCCGGTTTCCGCCGCTTGCAAGCCCGCTCGCGCCAGCTACGAGCTTGGTCGGCTTGCTTTCGAAGAATCGCGCTGGCCGACGCAGCTTCCAGGAATAGCCCATGCCGCAATGCCCTTCCAACGCGCGCCGATCTCGCCAAGGCGTTTTCCAGGTGCTCCAATGCCCCGGCTTCACGGTCCTCATCCAGTGTCGATAAAAACCCATCAGTTGGCAGTATACATACTCGTTGGCGGAAGCATCAATAGTCAAAATCTGCTCCAACAGCCGTGGATTCCACTCACGCGGGCGCAATCCGTTCGCTTCTTCCGTCTGGAGCGCCAGGAGTGCCATCCACGACCGTGTTCGCTCGGGATGGCGGATTATCTGCCAAAGTCGTGCTCCATCCGATTTGTTCAAACCCGCAGAGAACGGGATTCCCGAGATAATCACGATGAATAGCGAAGTCCAAAACAGGCAACCGATCCAATCCCAGGCGCCACTGCCATACTGAACGCAGATCAACCCGCATAGTACGGTGAGCCCAATAGACGCGAGCGGTCCGCCGGCCACAAACCACGCATATCGGCATGGGTGGAAATCGACGGTACCCGTGAGCGGCTTAAAGAACCCACAAGTCCACATACGCCAGTCAAATCGAAACACCCAGTTCTTGCCAGACTTGGTAAAATACAAATGCCCCTACCGAAATCCCGCCTGCTTCAAGGCCGACCATTTTGGCTGCGACTAAATGAGCCATTTCGTGCAACGCTATGGCAACATAGAGGGCGGGAATAAACAGCAAGCCGTTAAACGGCGGCCAATGCCATTGAGGCAGCTTGTTCTGATCACCGAGAATCAGTATCGTGCCAAGAACTAAACCAAGAATGAGTCCAATCAACTTAGGAAGCCATGTCATCGACGGCTGTGGCGGGGCCTGATCGAGGTCGAAAATGGGAGTTGCGGACAATTTGAACAGCATATTGGAGGCCTGCGAGAGGCGTCTAGTCCGGTGCCGGTCCAGAGGTAAGCTCTGGTAGAACGGGATTGCCGGGGACCAGATTTAGGTTATGATAGCTTGTCAAATTCCGGCGAAGCTGGTCGCTGGTGGTAGCGCCAAGCGCTCGCAAGAATAAGGGAGAGATCATGGCGCGAATTTTGCTGCTAGGCTTGGATCCGGAGACTGTAGATTTTTCTGACCCTGCATTGCCGCCGGGTATGACTGCTGAGAAAGTTCGCGCCGGCATCACGGTTGCGCTGAAGCAGTTCACCGAACGCGGATGGGAATCCGACGTTGGTTTTATCCGGCCGGACGAAACCGCCGGGCCGACGGTGGAGCGTCAGTTACGTTCGGCGAACTACGATTGTGTGGTAATCGGGGGCGGCGTGCGCCTGCCGCCCCGGCACCTTGCATTATTTGAAGTCGTCATCAACGCTATTCGTAACGCTGCCCCAGGCGCGGCGATTGCGTTCAATACACGGCCCGATGATAGCGCCGATGCCGCCGCCCGATGGGTAGCGGCTGGAAGCCGCGCTGTATAGTCCGGCAGTCCAACAAAACCAGGGCGCCCAGGCTCAAGCTAACCGCCGTCAAGAAGTGGATACGTCCTGAATGACAGGGCATCCGTCACTTACTTTTTCAAAATTCGGCGTCTGGCGGAGAGCGAGGAGCTGCAAAAACCCAACTTCCGTGTAGCCGACGATCCTGGCGTTACTCGTAAACACTACGGAGTTGATCGTGGGTGGATATTCACTGCCGCACCAGATGCCGCCTTAGCGATATGCGAAATCACGGAATCTCTGGCCGCTTCATCGGCGGTTGAACGAAGACCAGCATATTATGCCCGGAACTGCGCAGCGTGATCGGAGGCCCACTCGAGAAAGGTTCGGGCCGGCGCTCCAGTGAGCTCGGCGACCGTGGAGGTGACGAAAGCAGGGCGCCCGATTGCGGCAACCCACGCGTCCAGCAGATACTTTGCTACAAACGAGGGCAGAAAGCTCGGCAGCTCCCGGAGCCAGTCCTCAGGCGAGATTTCTTCGATACGGAGTGAGCGGCCGAGCACGGAACCGATGGTGGCGATCTGCTCGAATTGACTCAAGGACTGAGGCCCAGTCAGAACATGCTCCGCGCCGGAATGTCCGTCTTCACAGAGCGTGCGTACCGCGACCGCGGCGATATCTCGCTCGTCGATTGGCGCGGTCGGAACTTCGAGGTATGGCCAGCGCACTACGTCGCCGGCTCGTATCTGAGGCGCCCACCAGCCCAGGGCGTTCGTAGCGAACATCCCTGGCCGCAGGAACGTCCACTGGAGTCCTGAGGTCTCGATCAGCCGCTCGACCGTCTCGGCGCGCGTCCTGGAAGGATTGGGCTGCCGGAACAGTGGATGTGCGGTTTTGAGCGGCGCAGAGAGGAATACGATGCGCCGGGCGCGCTTCGCGATCCGCTCCAAAGCGGGAGCAACAGCCTCGGCTGGTGCAACCCACACCAGGAACACCGTATCGATACCATCCAGGCATTTATCGAGGGTCTCGGGAGCAGTGAGGTCTCCGGGCGCCACTTCAACCTGTGGAGGCAGACGAGCCGCGTGCGGATTGCGCACGAGCGCGCGGACTTCCACCCCCGCCGCGAGCAATTGAGAGACAACCTGGCCGCCGATGTTGCCGGTGGCGCCAGTGATCAGGATGGGGTTCACAATGGCTATTGTACTTAGGGGCAATGAGCACTGATTTTGAAAATCGGTCGAACTCAAGTAGGTTAGACGTTCCCACGCTCTCTATTTGGCGTGCTTACGGCACCGGATATGACTGCGCAATGCTTCGGTAGGAGTCCTCCAGGAGCGGGTGGCAAGAGATAAGCCCGCCTGGTCGCCCAGCGCCTACCGCCGTTTCATCGGTTGTTTCCGATTTGCTCCTAGATGACGCGCCATCCGGAAGTTGGGCTCGGCGGCCACTGGCGCGAGGTTTGGTCAAAATTCCGCAAAGGGTCGAGGGCTGCGCTGCCACGATGTTACCAACGCATAGGAAATTGCTAACGATAATGACGCTTATCAGGGTTCAGGCTGCGGCCACCTGGTTCTCCTGTTTCTGATCTTTCTTTACTATCCGAAATCATCGATCACGGGCGTTCTGGGCCTCAGGTAAAAAGGAACTTCGCTGTCTTAATCTTATAGCCGTGCCAGCAGGCGCATTGACAAGCGCCCCTGACCGCGAGTTTGCCGAGGGCAAGAAGCAGAACAAACTCCGGCCCGAGGACATCGAGAGAATCGTCCACGTCTTCCAAAACCGAATCGAGGAGGACAAATACTCCCGGCGTGTCCCCATCTCCGAGATTTCATGATGGGTTAATGATCATACACTTCCAGGCCAATAACGCCGCGCCCGCCAGAAACCCAAACGCTGCCTGATACTCCTGATTCTTCCAGTAAAGGTGCGGACTAAAACGATTCGAGCCAGGCCGCCCGGTCCACCACGGCAGCAGGCTCGGGACGCGCCGGGCGTAGTCCGCATATTCGGGAAACAGCTGGCGCAGGTGCTGCTCTTCGAGCAGGATCACCGGCAGGTAGACCAACAGGAATAAGGCGGCGAACAGCAGCGCCAGACTAGCGCTCCGGCCGGCGACGGCGAGACCGGCCGCTACGACCAGCGTTCCCAGGTAGAGCGGATTGCGCGTGTAAGCATAAGGCCCGCTCGTAGCGAGCTGCTGATTTTTTGCCAGGTGTCCCGCCGCCCACGCACGCAAAGCCAGGCCGGCGATGGAAATCGGGAGTCCGTACGCGAGCGACCGCACAGACGGCTGGGCGAACCAGGCGAAGGCCGCGGCGAGTAAAAATCCGCTGGGAACGCGCAGGCGGGCGACGAAATCGGCGTACGATTTGGGAAAAAGGCCGGCCGTCATTCCGCGGCACAACTGGCCGAGCGCCGCGTGAGTTGTGCTTTGAGCGCCTCGAAGACGCGGTCCGGATCGATCTCGCGCATGCTGGCGTCGATGGTGGAAAGACGTTTATAGCTGGTCGCGGCGCTCAAGCTGCGCAGAACTTCAATGGTCTCGCCGTAGGGCCCGTTGCGCGTGGGATCGGTCGGGCCGTAGATCGCCACGCCGGGCTTTCCGAGGGCCGCCGCCAGGTGCATGGGTCCGCTATCCACGCCGAGGACGGCCGCCGCGCGCCGCGTCGCGTAGATCAGACCCGCAACGCCCGAGTGATGCGGCACGGCAGACGGGATGCTCGCAAACTCGCCCGAATCGGGGGGTCCGTTGAGCACCAGCGGCAATTCCAACTCGCGCTCCAGCCGCCTGGCCAGGCGCGAGTAAAATGCCAGCGGCCATTGTTTGGCGCGCCAGCCCGCGAGCGGGCAAGCCAACACGAACGGGGTATCGGGCAACTCGCCTTCGGGAGCGCCATCCGGCAGCGGAAAAGTGCGCAGGATGCTGACGGCTCCGGCGTCGGCCGCCAGCTCCAGATTGCGGTCCACCACATGAGTGGCGCGCGCCACCGTGCGGTTGGAGTAAAACAGCGCCGCTGGCCGTTCGCGCACCTGTGACTGGTGAAAGCCGAAAATGCGCTCGGGCCGCGATAACGATGCCGCTAGGGCCGACTTCACGAGTCCTTGAAAATCCACCGCGAAATCGAACCGTTCAGCTCGCAGCTTGCGCCAGTTTCGCATCCAGGCGCCGGGATTACGGCGCTCGAGAATGGCGATGCGGTCCACGTACGGATTCTGTTCGAGGAGTGGAGCCCACTGCGCTTCCACCAGCCAGGTGAGATGCGAGCCGGGAAAGCTGTGTTTGAGCGAAGCCACGGCGGGCAGCGCGTGGATGACGTCGCCCATGGCTCCCAATCGCACCACCACGATGCGTGGGCCCGCGCTATTACTGATGACGGCGCTGGACATGTTCGCTTAAACGGCGGGCGCGCAGAAGATCGGCCGCTTCCTCCCGTACGATTTCGCCTGGATGGAAGTGGCCCAGCAGCTCTCTGGCTGCCTGTTCCTCGGCCGGCACCACGTAGTCTATCACGCCGAGCGCCGCTACCAGCTCCGCGCGAGCGCGTCCGGAGAGCAGCGGCTGTGGAGGATCGAGCACCAGGGCAAACAGCGCCCCCGACCCGTCTGCAATTTCGCGCAAGCGCCGGACGTGATCCGCCACCAGCACGTCGAAATGCCCGGTTACCACTCTCACCGCCGCGCCACGATCGCGCAACTCGCCCACAAGCGCGGCCGCGCGGTCCGGCGGAATGATTTTGTTTCGCGTGTCCATAATCAGTAATTGGTCAGTGCTCGCTTCAAAAAAGCGCTCAGCGCAACAGCTCGAGCGCCACCTCTGCCACACGGGCCGCTGGCACGCGCGTCATGCACCGGTGGTCGATGGGGCATTCGCGCAACAGGCAAGGGCTACATTCCACCGGTTCGCGCACCACGCGGGCCAGCGCGCCAGTGGGCCCCGTGGTTGAATCGTCGGTCGCGCCGAACACAGCGACGGTGGGGACCCCCAGGGCCGAGGCGATGTGCATGGCGCCTGAATCGTTGGTCAGGAAAACGCGGCACGCCGCCGCCAGCTCGATAAACTCTCCGAGCGTGGTGGCGCCCGCCAGGTTGTGCCCGGCAACGCCAGCGTGCCCCACCATTTGCGCCACAGTCTGGCACAGCTCGCGCTCGCCCGCCGAACCAAAGAACACCACCGAACATCCCTGGGTGCGCGCCATTTCGACGGCGGCTTCGGCGAAACGCTCCGGCAACCAGCGCTTGGCCGTACCGTATGCAGCGCCCGGGCTCACGCCGACCACAGGGGCCGCAATGTTGAGCTGCGCAAAACGCCGCGCGCCACTGGCTCGGGCGGCGTCCGCGCCTTCGAGGCGGATGGCATCGCTCGGCGGTATTTGTTCGATCAGCCCGGCCCGGCGCAGCATCTCGAGATAGTAGAACCGCTCGTGCCTTGGAACTTCGCCGGCCCTGGGAACCGGAACGGCATCGGTCAACAGCATTCCCCGCCCGTCGCGCGCATAGCCGATGCGCCTCGGGATACCGGCCAGCCGGGCGATGGCCGCGGCTTCGAACGCGTTCTGCAGCAGGATGGCGCAGTCGAACTTTTCGCGGCGAAGCACTCGCGCCACGCCCAGCTTGCTCGACAGGTCACGGAAACCAGACGCGGCATCATAAGGAATCACGCGGCTGATTCCAGTCTCGCGCGCGTAAAGATCGGCCACCCACTGGCGCGCCAGCACCACCAGCTCGGCTGCCGGGAAGCGGGCGTGCACAGCGCGGATCGCCGGCAGCGACATCACGGCATCACCCACCCAGTTGGTGGCGCGAATCAGAATTTTCGAGAACACGACGGGGCCGCCCGGATGAGCGCGGGGCATTTACGATTCCTGCGCTGGCGGCGCGGCAAACAGCGGATGCGAGGCCTCTTTCGGCACCGGCTTGGCCCCCGACGGAGGCGCGCCGGGCGAAACGGACGGGGCAGGCGCGGATTCTGCCTGGGTTGCTTCCACCGAAGCTGGTTTCGCCGAATCTCGTGCCGGCGGAGTTCGTGTAGCCGGGGTTCGCTCCGCCGGACGCTCGACATCCGCGGCGTTCGCCATGTACTTGGCTTTCTTCAGTACGGTGCGCTCGAGCGAAACGTTGTACGAGGTGAAATGCCCGTCGACTTGGTGGTCCTGATCGACGAGCGCGCGCATGCACTCCATCTTGGAATCCATATCGTCGAGATAGTGGAACAGCAGCGCCTCGGGAAACTGGGGCAGTTTGGGCGAGCCGAACTCGTACCTGCCGTGATGGCTGACGATCATGTGCTCGACCAGCGTACGCAGCCGCGGCGGAAAATCCGGAATCCCGCGCAGCTTTTCACCGACGATGCGCAGGCCGATCACCATATGGCCGAGGAGCTGGCCTTCCGTGGTGTACCCGAAGCTCCGATCGTAGCTCAGCTCGTAAACTTTGCCCACGTCGTGCAAAACTGCGCCTGCCAGCAGCAGATTCAGGTCCACGCCATAGTGCCCGGCCGTGACCTGGCACAACTGGCACAGCGAGAGCACGTGCTCGAGCAGGCCGCCCAGCCATGCGTGGTGAATCTGTTTGGCGGCGGGTGCCTTGCGATAGCGTGATGCGATTTCCGGATCTTCCAGCACCGCTTCTACAAGCGCGCGCAAGTGGGTATCGGTCATTCCGGCGATCATGACGCGCAGTTCGCGCCACATCTCCTCCGGGTCGCGTCCCGAGGCCGGAAAATAGTCGGCGAAATCCACGTCGCTATCTTCCAGGCGGCGCACCTTATGAATCGTCAGCTGCGGCCGGTTGTGATAGACCTGGATGAGCCCCTTCACCTTCACGAAGTCGTCGCGCTCGAAGGTGTCCATGACCTCGGCGACGTTGTCCCACATTTTGGCTTCCACTTCGCCGGTACGGTCGCTGAGCCAGAGCGAGAGATACGGCTCGCCGGTTTTCTTCTCGCGGATTTCTTTGGACCGAACGAGAAAGGTGGTGGTGAAGTTCCGGTTGGCTTCGAGTTCCTTGACGTAGGGAGACTTCATTGCTTGGGCGGCGCAGGGCTTCCGCTCACGGGTGGGGGATCGGCCGCCGGCCGGTTGGCGCTACCCGAGGGCGTTGCCGGACTGTCGGCGGGTGTTGCCGGGCCATCACCCGGCCGCCGCGCGGTTTCCACCTTCTTGGACGTGGACGTGCCCGGAATTGGAACCAGCCAGAGCAGCTTTTTTTTGTGCTTGCGCGCCGCCACTTCTTCCTTGGTGGTGGTCTGCGGCTTCAGCTGCGCCGGATCTTTCCACGCGGTGTCTTTTCCCGGCGCGGCGCCTGAATCGACATAACCGGCGCGAATCTCTAAGAATGCGTCCTCGCGCAGTTTGGTGAGAAGCTCACGCACCTTGGGCTGCATGCGCGGCATGTAGAGTTTCTCCCTGATCTCGTTGTCCACATCGGCCAGGGGAGCCTGGCCGGCTTCGTAGCGGTCTTCGATCTTCAGAATCTCGAAACCGTTGGGCATCTTGATGGGCTCCGTAATGTAGCCCTTCTTTTCCTTGAAAACGACGTCCTCGATCTCCTTGCGCAACTGGCCGCGCTTGTAAGGCGGCAGCTGGCCGAAGTTGTCTTTTGTTTCGGCGTCGGAATATTGCCGGGCCAGTTCGCTGAATTTTTCGCCCTTGCGCAGCCGCGCCACAAGATCCTTGGCCCGCTTTTCAGCCTGCGTGGCCTGCTCGGGCGTCTTGCTCTCGGTGGAAATCAGGATTTCGCTTAAGAAAACCTGCTCCTCACGAACGAACTCCTTCTTGTGCTCCTCGTAATACTTCTCCACTTCAGCGGTCGGAACGTTGATCTTCGAGCCGACCTCCTGGCCGATGACGCGCTGCGTCAGGATCTGGTCCCGGATCTTCTGCCGGAAGTCCTCAAACGGCATCTGGGTCTGTTCGCGGATGAAGTCGTGGAACTTGTCGGGATCGGCGATTTTGGTGTCTAGCTGAATGGCGGCGATGCGCTTGGTGACCTCGCCGTCGACGTTGATATTCAGGTCTTTGCCATGCTGTACCAGCAACAGCTGATCGATCTGATCACGCAAGGCGTCCTTTTCGCGCTCTTTGACGGCCTTATCGAGCTGCGCACCCTTTAAGCCCTGCGGCTTGAGCTCGGCTTCGATCTGTTGCCGGCTTCGCTCGATCTCACCTTTGGTAATGATGTCGCCATTGACCTTGGCGACGATCTCTTCGACCACGCGGACATCCGCGGCCAAACCCATACTTACAAGCGCGCATACGCCCGCGCACACCCGAAAACGCATAAAACCATTATCCCGCAAGGGGAAGCGGGAGGCTAGTTGTGAACTATTGGACCCATGTGCCCGCAGGCGCACGGTTGCGGGGCGCGTCAGGGGAGCACGAATTTCAGGCGGTCGAGGTGACGAAAGTCTTTGACGTTATTGGTCGCGAGCGAGGCGTTGAGGTGTATGGCGGCCGCCGCAATCCAGGCATCGTGTTGTGACATGCGCCTCCCCTTTGAGGTAGATTCGCTCATAACCGCTGCCCAAATCCGGCACAAGTCCGGATTGGATTGATGGACTTCAAACTTCGCCAGGTGCGCGCGCATCGCGTGTGTTCGGTGTGAACCCCATTGAGCAGCTCTCATGCCGAACTCGATTTCAGCGAGCGTTACGAACGAAATACAAAGATGATCGCCCTCCAGACGTTCTGCGAAGGCCTTGGCGAGGGGGTGCCCCTTAAACAAGTAGGACACCACATCGGTGTCTATGAGGATCACTTCTTGCGATGTTTAACCGCGGTCAGTGGACGATTGTGCCGCAGCTGGCGCAGTAAAGCCACGAACTCCTCGGCCCCTTTTGGATCGTATTCCGTGTTCTTCAGGAGCAGCTCGCGGGTCATGAGCTTTGGCTTCCCCGAGAGCGGCGGGCGTTTGCCATTCGAAGCGCCAAGCGTCTTCTTGCGTTGCAGTTTCGTCACTTCTTGATCTTACCGCCGTTGCGTCACACCCGCAGTTCGCCCAGCCGCTCTTTAACGAATGACAGCACCGCCCCCGGCGCCGCCACCCCGTCAAGCGGGACTTGCAGCACCCCGGCAGGCGTGAACTGTGCGCCTCGAGTGCGGCTCACCAGATTCATCAGTTTCGCCGGGTCCACGCGCGTCTGCTCGTGAAATTTGATCTGCAGCGCCCCGTGGCGGCGGTCGATGCGCTCGATGCCCAGCTTTTCGGCGGCCGACTTGAGTGCGGCATATTCCAGCAGGTTCCGGACAGCCTCGGGAACGGGGCCGTAGCGGTCTTCGAGTTCCTTGGCGATGCGCTCGCGCTCCTCGGGGTCGTGCGTGGCGGCGATGCGGCGATAAGCGCGCAGGCGCTGGTTTT
>Ga0137404_10003559_pt1 | contig 10387 bp, 17 predicted proteins | sample CZOMad2_1_16fung_FD_108285 | JGI IMG/M metagenome (GOLD analysis project Ga0137404, IMG submission 108285) | Vadose zone soil fungal communities from Angelo Coast Range Reserve, California, USA - CZOMad2_1_16fungal (Illumina Assembly) | ecosystem: Environmental > Terrestrial > Soil > Vadose... | reverse complement strand
GCAAGACGATCTGCTTCTCGAAATCGGTGCAGATGCACGATCTCGTCCTTGGCTTGTTCGTCAACCGATATGCTTTTGGACGGGCGGTGTAAAAGTGGCCATCTCCACGTTTAGAACACTACCTGCTGGAGTTAAGTACGCTTTACAATATGCTGGGGCAGTTCCAGGTGGCTACCGGCCCAGTACGTCCAGGAAACTGTGCACCTCACGTATATGCACATTGGCAGAGGAAGCAATCCTGCTCGCCAGCGAGCATGCGTTTGCGCTTAGGCTCGCAGAGGCAGTAGGCCAGCGGGGGTACAGGCGCTGGGGATTGTCAACAACGATAGTCGCCACATGCTTGAGGTGTTGCGCCAACCCTGCGCTGCCTGCTCACATGCGAGCCCAGGTACATAGATTACCCACCCATCCGAGGCTCGTGAATGCTAGGCTATAGTCTACCGCCTGTCAGTTTGTCAAGCGCCAGCCTATCTGTGATTCGCGGTGCGCGGTGGTATTTTGGCTTGATTTTTCGAAGTAGAGGCGATAGCCTAAGGACCATGAAACCAGAATCGCGCAGCTATTTAGGCATACAGACCCGGCGTCGGCACGCAAGTGTTCTTGTCGCCGCCGCCTTTAGTCTATTCCTGGTGTTGACATTGGCTACCGACGTCTGGGCGCGCAGCAGCGGTGGACGGTATGGTGGCCGTGCCGGCTTTTCACAGTCGCGCAGCGGTTCGAGCGGCGGTGGCTGGTCGAGCTCTCGTTCCGCGCCTACACAACCCTACAGCGCCCCTCCCCCGACAAGCTATGCTCCTTCTATGCCAAGTCCCGGATTCGGCTTCTTGCCTTTTCTCCTGCCGTTCCTCTGGTGGGGAGGAGGCGGTGGAGCCAGCGTCGGATCTGGGGGTGGTTTCGGCTTTGGCGGTATCCTGGGACTCCTCATCATCCTCGGAATTGTCGTCGTCGTCGGTCGAGTGTTGCTCAAAAATCTCGCCACGGCCCGTCGCGATCGGCTCAATGGTTCATCATCTGGTGTATTGGGAGGAGAGCGCTACGCCGTGGTGAAGTGCCAGCTCGCCTTGCTGTCCACCGCTCGGTCGTTGCAACGCGACCTGCAAACCTATGCGAACACCGCCAGCACCGACACCGTGACGGGACTTGCGTCAGCCATGCAGGATGTGGTCATGGCCTTGATGCGCCACGGCGATTACTGGCGTTACGGTGTGGTGCAGGTGCAACCCGCGTCCACACTCGACGACGCCGAACGAGCCTTCAACCTGGTGGTGAGTCAGGAGCGGGCGAAACTCTCAGAAGAGCTGACCGTGAATGTCGATGGTGTGCGGCGCCAAACGCCGCCGTCAGAGAGCGCTCTGTCCAACGAGGTGGGGCAATATTTGGTGGTGACGCTGATCGTCGCCACCGGTTATCCAAAGTTTACTGCCTACCAGACGCCATCGCCCAAAGATATCGAAGGCACCTTGCAACGCCTCAGTACCTTGCTCACCTCCGACCTCCTGGCCTTCGAGGTGATGTGGTCTCCGGAAAATCCGGATGACTCGCTCACGGAGGATGAGTTAATCGCCGAATATCCCGAGCTGTCGGCATTATGAGGGGCGGAGGACCGAGGAAGGGGTAACGATGAAGCCATGGCTGTTGGCAGGCATGGGTGTATGGATAATAGCCGGTATGGCATGGCACGCGATCGCTGGCGAGGTGCCCATGCCGCCCGTCGAACCCAGGATCATCCCCCCCATGCTCTCTTGGACCAGTCTCCTTACCTCGGTTGTCTACGGCTTGGTCGGATTGATCCTGCTGCTCATCGGTTACTACATCTACGAGCTCATCACCCCGTTTTCGGTGAAAGATGAGCTGATCTCGCACCGTAATCCCGCGGTGGGCATGGTTGTCGCGGCATTTATTCTGGGCATGGCCATCGTCATCGCCGCTGCCATCATTTGAGGGAGTTGACGCTGAAGTTCCCTGCATCCGCCTGCCGGTTGAGCTGTTCAATCGGCCAGGAGGTCTGAGGTACTGAGGCGAGGCAGGGCTCGTGAGGCTATCCGGCAGGAGGGAGTGGGTAAGAGTCGCTATGAAGGCTTTTTCTAACGGCAAATCGAGAGACCGACAGATCCCCCGTCGCAATGACCCACACGCGCCCGAGAAGGCAGACGAGGGGATCGAACTTCTGGGGTGGAATCCCGAGGAGTTGCACCAGACCCAGGCGCTCATCCAGGACCTCGATAAGCACTTTACCGGGCTACGTGAGACGCTGCAGCGCCGCCAGGTCCGTATCGACCAGGTCAAACGCACCCTTTCAGCACTCCAGACCCTCCTCTTCCCTCCTCGCCGCTCGTGGTGGCGCCGGTGGTTCCCCTGGTAGCTGACGGTAGCGACGTAGGTTCCGCAATACGGCGGCGAAGTCCTTCGGCAGGGGCGCTACCCAGGTGCACATGTCCCCCCGTGTGGGATGTATGAGCTGCAATGCCTGAGCGTGCAGGGTCAGGCGCACCATTAAGGGATGCTCCACCGTGCCGGCCTTCGGCCGATACGATGGCTTCAAGGCCGACAGCAACAGGGGTGCGCTAGAGCCATAGAGCGGGTCGATGGCCAACGGATGGCCGATCGCCTGCGCATGCACGCGAATTTGATGGCTGCGCCCAGTTTGCGGACGTACGTCCAGCAGCGTATAGCCTCGAAAGCGTTCGACCGCCGCATAGCGCGTGAGGGCGGATTTGCCATGGCGGCGCTGAATGGCCATCATGCCAGGTCGCTGTGGATGCGGCCCGATGGGCAAGCGAATGACACCTTCGGCACGTATACCCTGGCCACTGACCAAGGCGAGATAGGTTTTCAGGACTGTCCCATGTTCGAACTGCTGTGACAGCGCGGCATGGACGTGATCGGATTTAGCCAGGATGAGTACGCCGCTGGTGTCTCGATCCAGGCGATGTACCACCCAGATGCGTGGTGGTTCCGCGACGATCGTGCCTGCGGCGGCTGCCTGGGTGTTCCGGTAGGCCCGCGCGAGTTTGACGACTGTTGGCTTGGAGGCATCCCAGCGGTCAGGGATGACCAGTAGTCCAGCGGGCTTGTCAATGACCAGCAGGTCATTATCCTCATATAAAATGTTCAGTGCGAGCTTTTGATGGGGCATATATTTTTCCTACGTGGCGAGATGATGCACATGGAACCTAACCTCTTTGCCGATACAACCAACACCCGCCTCCCCACAACCGCAGCCTTGTCGGGGTCGCTACCTGGGCCTCCCCAAGGGGTGCCACTCTATCTCGGCACGTCGAGCTGGAGCTCCGACGATTGGCGGGGAACAGTCTATCCTGTCGATGCCAAATCCTCAGAATATCTAGCCTATTATGCCCAACGGTTCACGGCGGTCGAAATCGACATGACCTTTTATCGCATTCCCACCCCTGCCATGGTCAATGGGTGGAATCAGCGGACATCCGCCGGCTTTCGCTTTGCCGCGAAAATCCCGCAGGTCATCACGCATGAAAAGGTCCTGCACGATTGTCAAGACGAGCTGCAGCAATTCATCGAGGTCATGAGCCTCCTGGGCGACAAGCTGGGCCCTCTGCTCTTTCAGTTCCCCTACTTCTCGAAGCGTCACTTTTCGAATGCACAGGCATTTTTGGATCGTCTGGAGCCGATGCTCGATCAGCTGCCCAAGGGATTCCAATTTGCCGTGGAGGTCCGCAATCGGTGGTGGATCACTCGCCGCCTGCTCGACCTGCTGCGCGCCCATCACGTCGCCTTGGCGCTCACCGATCATCCATGGATGCCACCGATTCAGGAGCTTATGCGTCAGCATGAGGTGGTGACCGCGGATTTCGCCTATATCCGCTGGCTCGGCGACCGGCAGGCCATGGAAGCGATCACCCAGAAGTGGGACCGTCTCGTGGTCGATCGGACGCAGGACACGAGAACGTGGGTGACTGTGGTGCGGCAATTCCTGGCGCGTGACCTCACCGTGTACGGCTTTTACAACAATCATTATGCCGGCCACTCGCCGGGTTCCATCGCCCTATTCTCTGAGATCTGGCAGAACAGCGCCGCATCGTAACAGGTGGTGGCGCACAATCGCGCGGTGTTACTCTCAGCGTCGCTCCATCGGCCGCGTATCTCGCCCTGCAGCGGCGCTGAGCGCGATCCGTCCGACGAATTTCACATTGGCACAGAGATCAGCTCCGCCTGTGGCACAAGCCTGCGCATCGGTGATGAGAAATCGAAATGGCCCGCCCTGCTGTTCTGGGAGCGTTTCCCAGCCGACACGATACAGCACCACCCCGGATTCGACCACCGCTGCCAGCGGCACACTGGCGCTGAAGCCGCCGTCAGTGGACTCTACCGTGAGGTGTGTCGCCTCCGGATGGGGCTGCACAGCATCTAGTAGCGAGGCCAGGCGCACACCGCCGCCCGTGCGCCCGGGGACAAGGGGGGCAATATCCGCGATTTGCCCTGGGAGGCGGGTAAGCGCCTCGAAATCGAAACTCCCCGGTTGTCGCACTTGACCGCATACTTCCAAAGCCTGGCTCATCTCGCCCTCTCCTCTCATGCCGGCAGCCGTGCGGCGATGTCGTCGAGTTGGCGCATCAGGTTAGGATCGCCATTGCGCACTGCGGGGGCGCGCCCAGCCTCGACGGTTTGCCGCGCGAGCGCAGTCCGGCCGCTCTTTTCATAGGCTTCCGCTAGTTGAATATACACGAACGCATATTCTGGATCGATCTCGATCGCCCCTTTGAGCGCCTCGATGGCCTCCGCATACTGTTCGAGCTGAAAATGCTCATTGCCCAGGGCAAAGCGCAGCATAGCATCGTGTGGATCATCGGCAATCAGGGCTTTGATCTGCTCGAGGCGGGTCATGCTCCCCTCCTCATCGTGTTTTCTTCTAGTCGACCTGGAATGCCCAGTCCCATGCTTCTTCCGACAGGTAACTCCATGGAGTCGTGCCCCCCGTCCACACTATTGTATCAAGCCTCGCGCAGGACGTCACGTGCTTCCAGGCTCTGTCCACTTTCTCCTTGCCTTGCTTGGCAAAAATGAGTATCGTGGGCGCAGATCAAGATATGTGCTTCGTGGCGCTCGATGCGACACCTGTGCGAAGGAGGTCAGGCCATGGCAATGAAGGATAAGGCGATGTATTCTGTCGAGCTGGATAAGCATATGATGGCGTTTTTGGACGATATGGTGAAGCAATATGACCTACCAGATTCCTCAAAGGCGCTGCGCGTGCTGATCACCTATGCGCTGGATCCCGAGACAGACCGCGATCGGATCTTTTCCGACGTCCGCTGCTTCGACTGCGAATAGGGCGAGAGGGATGGTATGAAAGCGGTTGAGAGCCAGAGCTCGACCCTGGCATATCTGACGGTGTTCCCGGACAACTACGAGGCGGGGCAACCGTATCCGATGATCGTCTGCCTCCACGGGCGCGGAGCGGATATGCGTGATCTCGCAGGGTTGGCACCGACGATCGATCAAAGAGGCTACCTCTACGTCTGTCCTAACGCTCCCGTGACGATCTCCATTGGCCCTGGATACACCGGGCAGGCCTGGTATGAGCCCGGTGGAACTCCAAGCCCAGCAGCGATGGAGCAAGCGTTGACGGCCCTGGATGGCGTCGTGCGTGACGTCTTCGCCCAATACCAAGTACCGCCAGGTCAGGCGATCTTACTCGGGTTTTCGCAGGGTGGGGCGATGACCTATCGCTATGGGATGCTACGACCGGAGAGGTTCGCCGGCCTGGTGATTCTCAGTGGGGCTTTGCGTAATCCTGAGGCCCTCTTGCCACACCTGCCAGCCAGGCGCGATCAGCGGATCTTCATCGCCCATGGGACCCACGATCCCGTGGTGCCCGTCGATTTGAGCCGGGACGCTGCTAACTTCCTCGCAGCTCAAGGCTATCAGCCACTGTATCGTGAGTACCCCATGGGCCACGAGATCACTCAAGAGGTGCTGAACGACTTAACGCCGTGGATTCATGACGTTCTTCCGTCGAGAAGTGATGGCCTCTGAGGTGTTGGTGTCCAGAGAGGTGTCCATCTCGTGGTCGGTCAAGTAGCCCTGTAGGGTAGTCATGGCTTCCTGCAGGTTCCCTTCTTCGATGAGGTTGTAGCGCTGAAAGACGCGCAGTATCTTATGCTCGGTGATGGCCATGATGCGGAAGTTATCGATCTTGGCGCCTCGGGCATTGGTCACAAACGTATGCCTCAAGTCGTGAGAACAGGCATTGGACAAGCCTGCGCTCTGGCAAGTGCGCTGAAAAGCCATCGACACCCTCGTTGGGGTATAGGGACTGTCGGTCTCTGGATTCAGGAACACCGCGGTCTGGACGAATCCCCGCTGAAGGCCTCCAAAAATCTGCGGCCGCAGTGTGGTGCCAGTCTTCAGTGGTCGTCGAGTTGATGGTCCGGGCTGTGGAGCAAAGACGTCGCGGCCCAAGGTCAGGTGATGATGCCAGCTCACCACCGCGATCATCCTTATCATCCCCCCATGATCATGCGACTTGCGGAGCACCTCTTGACCCTCCACCGCGGCCGCCCCTCTCCGCCAGCGGGCGCATTTGGTGTTCTGGCAGCATAGATCCGCCCTCCCTTGATCCGGACCGTGCATGCCGGTCGTTCTCCTGCACACGATGACGATGACCCCGCACACAGCAAGTGTCTTGTGTACACAGCTCAATAGGCACGGTCTTCCTCACGCAGTCTTAACGGCATAGATCTGTCGTCCCCCGCACCTCTCGCGCTCCTTAGCTGGTTGGGTAAGGAGGTGCTATTGTTATCACCTCCTTACCCAACCACTTCCACTGGTCACGAATCGTGTGGCAGGCCTCGACCAAGGCCAAGCTCTTCAACGCCTTTGCACGTGGCATGGACGACGATTCATCTCTCAGCGAAACCACAGCCAGAGCATACGGGACGTGATCCGCCCCGCCTACCGTCGCGCCAGGCGCTTCACCATGGTCTCAGGGCTTTGGCTGGCGGCCGAAACATCGCCCCAAAGCTTGGCCAGGGCATAGAAAAAACTGCGCAACGCGCTAATACTACTGCGGCGGCGGGCCATCCGTCAGCTCTCATGAGAGGCCTTATGGGCCTCGGTATACGGACAGGGGTCAACGGGGCAGGGGGAAGATTCCCAGCCTATTTCTACATGGTTCTCGCAAGCCATCATCGAAAGCCTGAAATGTTGGTCACAGTTGATACAGTGCAGCGTGATTGCTGCGGAAGGTAGTGCCTCATCGTCTATTTCGGTATCCAGAAGCAGAATTCCGTCTTCCCTGCGGCATTCAACACAGCGAACCCGTCGATCTAGCATAGTGCTCCCTCCTCACCCTGGCGGGTTTATGGTTCCTCGCTAGGTTCCCCGCCACCGTTCGCCCGGAGAAAACCCTGCAAAGCTCCCTCGGAAATCCGCCAGACATGCCCCGCTCGGCCACCTCTTTGGAGGTCTGTTTGCTGTCAATCGCGATCGCCTAACCTCCTTCAGATGGTCATGGTTTAGGCCATGGGGGGTGCCCTGCGTCTCGTTCGCGATCGTCGGCCGCCTCCTTTAGATCCTGCAAAGCCTCATCGCCATCCCAAACGAACTCTCTGATGATGAGCTCCCCGATTGCGTCATCGGCCTCAGCAGGATAAAGCTCTGCGGCCAGGGCCTCCAGGCGAGCGATTTCCGCGCCGAGGTGTTTCCGTGCAAACAACCAGAATGGTAGATTCGCCTTGCTATCAGGCTCACTCGAAAACATTTCCTGACGCAAAACCTGTAATGCCTCACATAAATCGGACTCATCATCACTCACAAGGCCGCTCGCTCGCATCTCGGGCCCCATCTGTAGCGCCTTACGATTGACATCGGTGTAAAGAACATGCAGCGCCTTCTTCGCCTCATCATAGTTCATTTGATCCTCCCCATACGGGCTCCATGAACCATCGATTAATATGGATTCGCAATGATCATTCTGCCTCCCTTCCTACGCCGCAACCATCCAGAAAGCGGTCCAGACTTCGAGGGCGGTGAGTGATTTCAAATACGCCCTGGTGCTCGCCAGACTGCGATGGCCAAGGATGCGTTGCACCACCCGAATATCGTTTGACCAGGTATAGACGCGGCAAGGCCATGGTCTTACGCGTATTATGTATACCGACTTTGCCGGACACTTCATTCTCCCGCGCAATGGTTTTGACAATCCTCCAGGCGGTTTTTCGAGCAATCGCCCGGCGACTGCCATCCTTGTTCCTCACGCGCGACATGAACGACGGCCAGCTAGGATCGAGGTCCTTGGGGTCGTTCGCCTTTGGAATATATACTGCTATATTACGCTATGTAGTGGAAAGATAGGGGGTTCAAGGCAGGAAGGCCACAGCCGGGGGGACTCAACCATGGAAGGCTCTGCACCCGCGCAAGCGCAGGCGTCGTTGCGGGAGATTGAGTGAGAGCAAACGGCGGCGCTGGCTGCCATCCGTGACCATCCTTTCGTCCATGGCCTCGCCAGGGACACCGTCAGCCGCGAGTCATTGTGACAGTTCGCCCATGCGGAATACTGGTACATGCGCGGCGGTGTGGAGCATTTTGCGCTGTCGATTATGACAGCGCCCGACCTGGAGGCGCAGCGTTTTTGCCATCAACGACTCTGCGTCGAGAGTGGTCCAGCCGACAAAGCCATCGCCTGGTACATTGTGGGGCGCGTCTTCGCTGAGGCCTGCCGCGCCATGCATCCGGGGTAGGTGGCACATTACCGGATGCCAGCTGAGGCACTGCGCTTTTTCGACATTCCCCATGCGCACAATACTGAATTCGTGGAGGCCATCGTCACCATCATCGCGTGGATAGCTTGATCGGCCACGGCACTTACCCCGGTGGCAAGGTCACGACCGTGAACCAGAAGGTGACGATCTCATGGATGGCTTGGATGAAGTCTTTCAGGTTGACTGGTTTGGTAACGTAGTAGCTAGCATGCAAGCTGTAAGCGATCAGCATGTCCCGTTCGGCCCGCGAAGTGGTCAGGACTACAATCGGAATAGTCTTCAAGTCTGCATCGGCCTTGACCTCCGCGAGGACTTCCCGCCCATTTTTTCTCGGCAGGTTACAATCAAGGAGGATGAGGTCGGGCCGAGGTACGTGACCATAGGAGCCGGTCCTGCGCAGGAAAGCCACCGCCTCTACACCGTCCTCCACCACGTGCAGATTGCTGAGCAAATTCATCTGTTCGAGGGCTTCCTGGGTCATCAATACATCGGTAAGACTGTCTTCGACAAGGAGGACCTGAGCTGGTCTTTGGCCTACTCGCTGGTTCATGGTCCATTACCTCCTGTCGGGAATGGTAAAAAAGAACATCGACCCCTTCCCCCCGGCTCCGAATCTACCCAGATGTGTCCACCATGGTTGGCTGTGCACAATGGGAAAGAGGCTTGGGCTAACGCCTCTCGTACCAGCAGCGCGTCGGTGGGATCGTCTTCAATCAGCAGGATTATGTTTGGTCTGGGGATCGTCTCTGGAGCCATACACCGTTCTCCTCGTTCGCCGTTTGGTCTCGAAAAAGCTGCAGTCTCGCTGGTTCCGCCAGGCGATGCATGAAGCGCTGCCGAGAAACCGGCAGCGCTTCATGCATCGTGAGAAGGCTCGGGGAACACTCTTCTCCGGCATTCAGGGCAAAGACCATGCGTAAATTCGGCGTCCGAATGGGCTTCGATATAGGCTTCGAGCTGATTCCAATAGCCATTGTCGTCGCGAATTTTCTTGCAGGCGGCGCAGATAGAAAGCAGTCCCTTTAACGTTTTTACGGTGGCCAGCGCCTCCTGAATGAGTTTTTTGCGTTCCTCCAGGATCTGATGCCGCTCGATAGCATAGCGGATGGCTCCGGTGACAATGTAGCCGTCGATGTGCTCCATCGGGAGATAGTCCTGGGCCCCTGCTCTCACGGCTTGTAGACTGAGGTTTTCATCGTCGAGGCCGGTGAGGATGACAATGGGTGTAGCGGAGGCCGGAGCCTGGACCTTGGCAAATGTCTCCAGCCCCTGGCTGTCTGGGAGCCCGAGGTCCAGCAGGATCACGTCGAAACGCGCCTCACTGAGGCACTTTAGCCCCTCGCTGAGGCGCTCGACATGGGTAAAGGCGCAGGGCATCAGGGGGACTGCAGCGCACGCCTGCCGCAAGAGCAGCGCATCCGTGGGGTTTTCTTCGATCAACAATACGTGGATGGGGGCATCATCCATGGAATTCACTCCGGTGGCAAAGTCACCACGCTAAACCAGAAGCGTCCGACCGCTCGTACCTCACATTCCGCACCCCCTCGGATGGCGACCCATGTATTTTCCCGGGGGCATTTTGAGCGCGCACCGCACAACCCACCAGTGGTATGGTGTTGTCACATGAGAGGAGATACACCACACACCGT
>Ga0137404_10003558_pt1 | contig 10388 bp, 8 predicted proteins | sample CZOMad2_1_16fung_FD_108285 | JGI IMG/M metagenome (GOLD analysis project Ga0137404, IMG submission 108285) | Vadose zone soil fungal communities from Angelo Coast Range Reserve, California, USA - CZOMad2_1_16fungal (Illumina Assembly) | ecosystem: Environmental > Terrestrial > Soil > Vadose zone... | reverse complement strand
TTCACCACCAACACCACGACGGTCGGCGAGGAGCGGATCACGCAAGCCACCGACCTCACCACCGGGCGCACCGTCGGCTACACCTACGACGGCAGCAAGCGGCTCACCAGCGTGACCGACGCGGGCAGCGGGGTGACCGAGTACACCTACGACGGCACCAGTCAGCGCATCGCCACCATCAAGGACCCGCGCAATATCACGTGGCTCACGAACACGTACGACGGCAATGGCCGCGTGACGGTACAGACTTTCGCCGACAGCACCACGTGGCAGTTCGCCTACACCGTGAACGGCAGCAACGAAGTCACCCAGGCGGACGTGACGGATCCGCGCGGCAACGTCGAGCGGGTCACCTTCAACAGCGCCGGGCAAGCCGTGACCTCCACCCGGGCCTACGGGATCGGCATCGCCCAGACGGCCACCTACACGCGGGACACCACGACGAATCTACCGACGCGCATCACCGATGCCCTGGGACGCAACACCGACTTCACCTACGACAGCAAGGGCAACGTACTCACCGTGACTCGCCTGGCGGGGACGGGCAATGCCGTCACGACCACATACACCTACACGAGCGCCTTCAATCAGGTGGCCACCATCACCGATCCGCTGAGCCACACCACCACATTTGGCTACGACGGGGCCGGGAACCTCACCAGCGTCACCAACGCGCTCAGCCAGACCAGCACCTTCACGTATGATGCCCGCGGCAAGGTGCTCACCGCCACGGATCCCCTGAACCAGACTTCCACCTTCGCCTACCTGCAGGGGGACCTCTACACCGTCACGACTCCGCTGGGGCACACGACGACGCGCTTCACCGATGCCGCCGGGCGGGTGTTGGGGGTGACCGATCCGCTGGGGCGCTCCACGCGCTACACGTGGGACAACCTGAACCAATTGACGAAGATCATCGATCCATTGGGCGGCGAGACCCAGTTCAGCTACGATGGCAACGGGAACCTGCTGAGCCTCACTGATGCGCGGAGCAACGCGACGAGCTATACCTACAGCAGCATGGACCGGGTGGCGACGAGAACTGACCCGCTGACCCACGCGGAGAGTTTCAGCTACGACAACAACGGCAATCCCACCAGCCACACCGACCGGAAGAGCCAGGTGACGGGCCGCACCCACGACGCCCTGGACCGCCTGACGCAGGTGACCTTCCAGGGCGGGGCCACGATCGCCTACACCTGGGACGCCGGCAACCGCGTCACCCAGCTCGTCGACTCCGTCAACGGCACCATCACTCGGAGCTACGACAACCTCGACCGCCTCACCCAGGAAGTCACCCCGAACGGCACCATCAGCTATACCTACGACGCGGCTGACCGCCGAGCGAGCATCACCGTGCTCGGCCAGACCGCCATCACCTACACCTACGACAATGCCGACCGCCTCACCCAGATTGCCCAGGGAAGCACCACGGTCAGCTTCGGCTACGACGCCGCCGGCCGGCGCACCAGCCTCACGTCCCCCAACGGCGTGGTCACGGAATATAGCTACGACGCAGCCTCCCGCCTCGTGGGCCAGACCTTCAAGAACGGTGGCACGACCCTGGGCGCCCTGACCTATGGCTACGACGCCAGCGGCAGCCGCGTCAGCACCGGCGGGATTTGGGCGCGGACCGGCCTGCCCAGCACGGTGGCCTCTGCGACCTACGACGCCGCCAACCAGCAGACGGCCTTCGCGGGGGCTACACAGACCTTTGACCTCGACGGCAACCTCACCGGCGACGGCACGAATACGTACACTTGGGATGCGCGGAACCGCCTGGCGAGCCTCAGCGGCCCTAGCCTGAGTGCCAGCTTCGCCTACGACCCGCTCGGGCGCCGGACGAGCAAGACGATCAACGGCACCGAGACGCGCTTCCACTACGACGCGCTTACGCCAGTCCAAGAGATCACCAGCGCTGGCGGCGTGATCGCCAATCTCCTCACTGGGGCGGGTATCGATGAGTATTTCGCCCGGGCCGATGCCGGTGGCACCCGAAGCCATCTGACCGACCTCCTGGGCTCCACTGTTGCCGAGCTGGACGCCAGCGTGACCTCCCAGGCCGAATACACGTACGAGCCCTTCGGACAAACCGCGCTCACGGGCAGTAGCGGGAACGCGTTCCGCTACACCGGCCGCGAGGATGATGGCACCGCGCTCTACTATTACCGCGCCCGGTACTACCATCCGGCTCTTCAGCGCTTTATCTCTGAGGATCCGATGGGATTTGAGGGTGATGACACCAACCTTTTCGCTTACGTACGCAACGATCCACTGGCGCTGACAGATCCAGCGGGACTCAACGCAATCGCTGGAGCCGTTGTCCTAGCCCCTCTTGGTCCCCCTGGGATGGTAGCGGGAGCAGTCATAGGAACTGGCGTCGGCATCCTGGTTGGCTTGGCGATCACGGACACGATCAACAATGCAGTACGCAAGGCAAGGGAGTGCGACACTGATCCCAATTGCTCACGAGCGACCCGCCACCAGCTGGGAGCCGCCCGCATACGAGACCCGCATCAGTTCAAGCGGGATTGGGGTGCCCTTCCGTTGTCCGCCTATGACATCTGTGCATGCAAGGACGGGTCGATCGTGATCAAGGCGGTTCGCAGTTGCGGGAGATCCGGGCCATCAATCAAGACAGACGCGACATGGAAGAGATAGTGTAGTGTTCAGAATCTATATCTGGGTGGACGGAGAGGACTTCGATGCAGAGGCATTCCAGAACAGCCTCGATGACAGCCTGAGGGGTACAGTTGACACAAGAAAGCGTGTGATCAAGGGCCGGGTTGAGCGCTTCGCGCCGTACTGGATGTCAGAAGTGTGCACCCCCGCTTTGGACGACATAGAGGGAGAGTTGATTGGATTTCTGTCTCGGTATAGGACTGCGATTCTACGTGCGAGAGCGAGCAATGCAACGCGGATTGTTGTCGAGATTGTGGCTGAGTTCGCGAGCGTTGATGACATGAGAGGTTTCTACTTACCACCAGACGTTCTTCGTCTCCTATCCGAAATGGGAGCCGCTGTTGATGTGGATATCGTCCCAAAGATTTCCTCGGGGTGAGAGGCGCCCGCCCCGGCGGTTGCCGCGTATCCGGGGCCCCGAGGTCCACATTCCCGGCAACGTCATTCTCCAGACGGGCGACGCCCGCTCACCGTGGTGGCGCTGACGCGGCTCTCTGTGGAGCAGCCGCCCTTCCCCGTGCCGGAAGGCGCCACCTTCCTCTGGACCCCCCAGACGCATGGCGCGCTCGTCGTATGGCCTGGGGCTATCCTCCTCAGGCAAGCACTGCTGTGCGCGCCAGTTAATGATCAGGTGAGTGCAGGCGAAATCCGGTAGCACCTGTCCCCCGCATGCGCGCTGAGAGCGAGAGACCGAGCGGGAGGACACCATGAACGCGTCGGAGGCGACAGGGACTGGCGGGGCCTGACGGAGCGGGGCGGAGCGCGGGGGCGGTCTGGGCGCTGCGACAGCGCGTCGTGCGCGCCGTGGTGGATCAGGGCCTGCCGCTGAACCAGGTCGCCCGGACCGTCGGCGTCCCGAAAACCACGGCTCCCCCAATGGCCGCATCGTGCCGTGTAAGCAAGCCTAGGCGATCTTGATGATCCCCGGCTCCACCTCGTCGAAGCGCTTCGCCACTTCGGGGTCGTGGCCGGTGACGATCCGATGGGGGGATCCGGCTAATTCGTCGATGCGCTCGAAGCCCCGGAGCATCTGGGGCAGGTTGGTGATGATCTGCACCGGATCGCGGCGCTCGATGTTCCGGTAGAAGTGCGAGGCATCCGAGGTCAGCACCACCGTGCCCTTGGCCGTCTCCACCGAGACGACCTGGAGCCCGGCGGTGTGTCCGCCCACCAGGTGCGCGTTGATGCCCGGCAGCACCGGCGTTTCCCCCTCCACCAGGCGGACGCGCCCGGCGTAGTTCAGCTTGACCAGGTCGGCCAGCGGCTCCGCCTCGGCGAAGAGGCGATAGTGCGCGTGCTGCCCTCCGAAGCCGGTCCAGAATTCCATCTCCTCCCGCTGCACCCAGAAGCGGGCGCCGGGGAAGAACTGGTAGCCATCCCAGTGATCCCAGTGCAGGTGCGAGATCAGCGCCACGGGCACCTCCGCCGCCTTCACCCCCACCCGCGCCAGCATCTCCGCCGGGCTCACCCACCTCCGGGCTTCGCGCCGCTGGGCGTCGGCGGCGGAGAACCCGGTGTCGAGCACGACGGGATAGGGCCCGCCCAGGATCACCCAGAGGTAGAAGTGCAGCGTCAGCGTGTCCGGCGAGGGCTCGCGGAAGAAGAACATGCACTGCTTGGTGTCCCGCTCCGCGTACTTGAGCGCGTAGATCTGATAGGCCATGGCGGGGCTCCTCCGCGCGAGAGATGGGGGCTCAGTAGCCGAGCGCGGCGCCGTCGCTGCGCGGGTCGCAGGCGCCCAGGCGCTCGCCGGTCTCCGGGTCCAGCGTGATGCCATGCGCGTGGCCGGCGCGCTCGTTCCAGGCCTCCCAGCGGTTGATGACGTGGCCGCGCCGGGCCAGCTCCGCGAAAGTTCGCTCGGGGAAGCGGCCTTCCATGTTCAGCAGGTCACGCGGCTCGCCGAGGCCGAAGCGGCCGGACAGCCAGCGCGGCGCGCTCACTGCCCGCTGCGCGTCGAGGCCGAAGTCGATCATCGCGGTATAGGCCTGCAGGTGGATCTGCGGCTGACCGTCGGCACCCATGCAGCCGAACACCTGCCAGAGCCGGTCTCCGCGGAAGGCGAGCGAGGCGATCAGCGTGTGCAGGGGCCGCTTGCCCGGCTCGAGGCGATTCGGATGAGTGGGATCGAGCGAGAAGTAGGCGCCGCGGTTCTGCAGCACGATACCCGTCCGCCCCGCCACCACGCCGGCTCCGAACACGCCGTAGAGGCTCATGATCAGCGAGGCCGCGTTGCCCTCCGCGTCCACCGCCGCCACGTACACCGTGTCGCCCACCAGGCTCCCCGCGTCGGGCACCCGGTCCCAGGGCAACGCGCGCGCGGGATCGATCACCCGCCGGCGCTCCGCGATGTAGGCGTCGGACAGAAGGCGCGACACCGGCACGTCCACGAAGCGGGGGTCGCCGAGGACACGGTCGCGGTCGTGGAAGGCCAGCTGCTTGGCCTGGATCAGCAGGTGCACGTGATCGGGGCCGAGATACTCGAGCGCGCCCACGTCGAATCCCTCGAGGAGCCGGAGCATCTGGAGTACGGACAGGCCCTGGGTGGGCGGCGGCGTCTGGAAGATGGTGACGCCGCGGTACCGAGTGTGCAAGGGCGCGCCCCACTCCGCGCGCTGGGCGCGAAAATCGGCGGCGGTGGCGAGCCCGCCGCGCTCGCGCGACCAGCGGGCGATCTCCGCGGCCACCTCGCCCTCGTAGAACTCGCCGCGTCCGGCGGCGCCGATGGCCTCGAGCGTTCGCGCCAGGTCGGGATTGCGGATCGTCTGGCCCGCGCGCGGCGGCCGCCCCTCGGAAAGGAAGATCGCGGCGGCATCGGCATCCTCCACGAGCACGGGCACCGCCTCCGCGGTCCAGTGGGCCAGCCGCGCGGTGGCGGGGAAGCCATCGCGCGCATAGCCGACCGCGGGAGCCAGCAGGCCCGCGAGGGGCAACCGGCCGTACGCGGAATGAGCCTCGAGCCAGCCGTCCACCGCGCCGGGCACGGTCACGGTGGCGGGGAGGATGCCGCGGTACGGGATCTCGGCGAGGCCGCGCGAGCGGAAGGCTTCGAGGGTGGCGGCGGCGGTGGCGGCTCCGCCCGCGTCGAGGAATCGCACCCCGCCGCCCTGGGCCTGGTGGATGAGCCAGAAGGCGTCGCCGCCCAGGCTCGTCATGTGGGGGTACACGACCGCGAGCACCGCGCTGGCGGCGATGGCGGCGTCCACCGCGGAGCCGCCACCGCGCAGGGCATCCACGCCGGCTTCCGACGCGAGCGCATGGGGGCACGTCACCATCCCGTGCCGCGCCCGCGTCAGCGGTCTCTCGGTCTCCACGCTCTCCCTCGAGCCGCGACTTGCGCCGCGCGTCTCATGCGGGTTGGAAGCCCCTAGAGCGCGCGCTCCATCCAGATCTCGGCGCGGGGGTTGCGGTTGTAGTCGGCCACTTCCACGAACCCGTAGGCGTGGTAGAGGTGCACCGCCGCCTCGAGCTTGCGCTCGCTGTCGAGCCGCAGCCGCTGGAATCCCAGCGCGCGGGCTTCCGCGAGGCAGGCGTCCATCAGCGGCCGGCCCAGCCCTTTCCCCTGATGCGCGGGGCGTATCCACATGCGCTTGATCTCGCCGATCCCGGGCTCAAGGCGGCGGCACCGCCGCGGTTCCCACCACCTCGCCTCCCGGCTCCACCACCACCAGGAGCACGCCCTTGTCGCCGTCATAGGCCGACTGCCACTGGGCGATGTCGCGGTCGAGCCCCTCGCCGTCGAGGGTCTCGCCGAGGAAGGCCAGATAGGCGGCGAGCTCGCGCGCGACCGCGCCGTGATCGGCACCGGTCGCGTGCCGGATCAGGTAGCCGGCCGCCTCAGCGACTCTTTCGCGCATGCGCGGCGAGCCCCCGCTCCCAGAGGTACTCCGTCTCGCCCAGCCGCTGGCCCACCCAGCGCGAGAGCACGAAGAGAAGATCGCTCAACCGGTTCACGTAGCGCAGCGGCCACGGCGACACCGTCTCGCTCCGGGCCAGCGCCAGCACGCGCCGTTCCGCGCGGCGACACACCGTGCGCGCCTGGTGAAGGAAGCCGCCCACGGGGCCGCCGCCCGGGAGCACGAAGGACTTGAGGGGCTTGAGGTCCTTCTGGCACTGGTCCATCAGCTTCTCCAGGGCGGTCACCTCCGCCTCCCCCACTCGGTGCATGCCCTCGTAAACCGCGTCCTCGGGGGTGGCCAGCTCGCTGCCGAGGTCGAACAGCTCGTTCTGGATGCGGCGAAACACCTCGTCGAGCCAGCGGTGATCCTTCCCCTGCTTCAGGTTTCCCTTCTTCAAATTCTCGGCGTTGAACACGCGGGCGAGCCCGATGACCGCGTTCAGCTCGTCGATGGTCCCGTAGGCCTCGATGCGCGGCGCGTCCTTGGCCACGCGGCGTCCGCCGACGAGCGCCGTCTCGCCGCCGTCGCCGGTGCGGGTATATACGCGCGTGATCCGGATCGCCATGAGCTCGCCCTCCCGCGCTCAGGCTAGCACAGTGCTAGACTGGCGGCATGGGCGACTGGCGCGACAATCTGGTCACGGAGCGCGACGCCATCGCGCCGCTGGTGCGCGCGTGCCGGCGTATCGCGGTGCTCGGCATTAAGACCGAGGCGCAGCGCGGCCAGCCCGCCTTCTACGTGCCGGAGTACATGGCCCGCGCCGGCTACGACATCGTGCCGGTGCCGGTGTACTACCCGGAGGCGAAGGAGATTCTCGGTCGGCCCGTCTTCCGCACGCTCCGCGACGTGCCCGCGCCGGTGGACATGGTGAACGTCTTCCGCCGATCGAAAGACATCCCGCCGCATGTGCCCGACATCCTCGCCGTCAAGCCGCGGGTGGCCTGGTTCCAGCTCGGCATCGTGAACGACGAGGCCGCCGAGACGCTGGCGCGCGCGGGCGTTCAGGTGGTGCAGGACCGCTGTCTGCTCGTCGAGCACCAGCGCCTGCGCTAGCTCCTCGCGCGCGGTCTCGCCCGCCGGTCAGCCGATTACGAGCTCGCCCGATTCCGTCGCCAGCGCCACCCGCTGCAGCCCCGGCGCGCCCGGGACCACACGGAGCGGCACGTCGGCTCCTTCCGTCCAGCGCGCGAGCCGATCCGGGTCCGGCCCGGCCACCTCGATCCAGGCGACACCAGTGGCGCCGTTGGCGTGTCGGACCGGCTGAACCCCCGGATACTGCGCGGGATCATCCCACTGCATGAAGAAGGGCAGCCAGCCGAGCTCGGCCGCCGGCGCGATCCCGGCGGCCTTCCACGTGAGCCGGACGCCGTCGGGGCGCACCCGCTGGCGCCCCTCCGGGGTGAGGCCGAGCCGGGCCGCCACCTCGTCGATCCGGTCGGTGCGGAGCGACCAGCGGACCAAGCAGTCGCCCCCGGCGATCGCCGCCAGCAGCGCGCGGCCGTACCAACCCGCCCGGGCCTCGGCCTCGTCCACCACGCCGAGCAGCTCGAGGTACTGGCGACCGAGGGGCACCACGCGATTGGCGGTGCCGACGCCGGGATGCGCGCCACCGTCGAGCACGGTGAGTCCCAGCGCCTCCATGCGGCAGGTGGCGGCGTCGAGGTCGCGCACCCCGAGGATGACCTGACTCAGCTCCAGCACGCGCGCCGGCCTCAGCGCCGCTGCAGGCGGGGATTCAGCGCGTCGTTGAGCCCTTCCCCCACCAGGTTCAGCGCGAGCACGGTGAGGAGGATGGCCACGCCGGGCACCGCCGACATCCACCAGGCCTGGCGCAGCACGCTTCGCGACGAGCCGATCATGAAGCCCCAGCTCATGAGATTGGGGTCGCCGAGGCCCAGGAAGGAAAGCCCGGACTCCAGCAGCACCGCCGTCGCCACCATGAGCGAGCCCGTCACGATCACGGGGCCCGCGGCATTGGGCAGGATTTGCCGGAAGATGATGGCGCGCTCGGCCATTCCCAGCGCCTCGCAGGCCAGGACGAATTCCCGGTGGCGCAGCGCGATGAACTCGCCCCGCACCAGCCGCGCCACCGCGGGCCACGAGACCATGGCGATGGCGACCACGATGCTGCGCAGGCTGGGCTGGAAGATGGCCACCAGCACCACCGCGAAGATGAAGGACGGGATGGTCTGGAAGAACTCGGTCACTCGCATCAGCGCGTCGTCCACCCAGCCGCCGCGATAGCCCGCCACCGCGCCGATCAACGTGCCCAGCGACAGCGCCATCGCGGTGGCCACGAGTCCCACCAGGAGCGACACCCGCGCGCCGTGAATGACGCCGGCGGCGAGGTCGCGGCCCAAGGTGTCGGTACCGAGCGGGAACTGCCCGAAGGGCGGCGAGAACGGTCGGCCGGCGAGGTCCCAGGGGTCTTGCCGATAGAGGGTTGGCCCGACGACGGCCACGAGGAGCACCAGGACGAGCACGGAGAGACCGAAGAGCGCCGGGGGTCGCCGGCGGAACCGCGCCCAGAAGGCTCGCACCGCGCGCCTACCGCACCGCGATCCGCGGATCGAGGACGGAGTAGAGGAGGTCGGTGGCGAGATTGGCCAGCACCACCAGCACCGACGAGAAGAGGAGCAGCCCCAGGAGGAGATTCACGTCGCGCGCGAAGACGGACTCGAAGGCCAGGCGTCCGAGCCCGGGCCAGCCGAAGACCGTCTCCACCAGCACCGAGCCCCCCAGCACGTGCCCCACCTGGATGCCGGCCATGGTGACCACCGGCAGCAGCGCGTTCCGCAGCACGTGCTTGAGGGCGACCCGTCCCTCGCCCAGGCCCTTGGCCCGCGCGCTCTGCACGTAGTCGAGCGTGTAGACCTCCAGCATGGCCGCGCGCATCAGCCGCGTGTAGAGCGCCACGTAGAACAGCGCCAGCGTGGCCGCGGGCAGGATGAGATGCCGGCCGACGTCGAGCGCGTACGCGAGCCCGGCCACGCCGGTGCCGGCCAGCGCCATCCCGTGAGTGGGCAGCCACCCCAGATGGATCCCGAACAGCACGATGAGCATGAGCCCGATCCAGAAGATGGGCGTGGCGTACGACAGCAGCGCGAAGACGCTCACCACTCCGTCCACCCAGGTGTTCACGTAGCGCGCGGCGAGCACGCCGAGCAGGCTGCCCAGCGTGACCGCGACGGCGATGGCGGTACCCATGAGCACGAGGGTGGCGGGCAGCCGCGAGAGGATGAGGTCCCGCACCGGAAGCTGGTGGCGGAACGAGAACCCGAGGTCGAGCGAGAGCACCTGCCGGAGGTAGAAGCCGAGCTGGACGAGGAGCGGCCGGTCCAGACCGAACTCGGCCCGAAGCTGGGCCATGAACTCAGGCGTGGCGGACCCGGACTCGCCCGCCAGCACGTCGGCGGCGTCGCCCGGGGCCAGGTGCAGCAGCGCGAAGTTGAATACCACCATGGCGAGCACCACCGGCACTACCTGCGCGAGCCGGCGCCCGGCATAGCGCAGGCGCGATCCCGTCACCGGCGCGTCACCGACGGCGGCGCACGAGGGGCGCCGCCCGCGATGCCAACGGCCGTCCCGCTACCGGCGAGGAGACGATCCTGTCGCTCATGGGTGCGGATGAGTTTAGAGAACGCGGCGGATTCGTCAAGGCGCCTTCGATTCCCGCTTCCGCGCGGGGACCGTGTCGCGTAGTCTCGACTCACTGGAGGGACGTCCATGCCCCTGACCCGATCCGAGCGCGAGACCCTGATCGAGCGTTACGCGGCGGGCCCCGCCTGGCTGCGCGGCGCCCTCGCCGCC
>Ga0137404_10003552_pt1 | contig 10395 bp, 14 predicted proteins | sample CZOMad2_1_16fung_FD_108285 | JGI IMG/M metagenome (GOLD analysis project Ga0137404, IMG submission 108285) | Vadose zone soil fungal communities from Angelo Coast Range Reserve, California, USA - CZOMad2_1_16fungal (Illumina Assembly) | ecosystem: Environmental > Terrestrial > Soil > Vadose... | reverse complement strand
GAAGAGCTACCGCCTCACTATCGGGCCGCCATCGACCTGCGCGACTTCGAAGGGTTGTCGATCGCCGAGGTCGCTGACGCTCTAGGGATCCCGGTTGGGACAGTGAAAACCCGCGCGCACCGCGCCCGGCTCTTCCTCCGCAAACGTCTCTCGATGTTCGCGACGAGCGGCGGCGTTCCCGTCGAGGGAGTCGGCTCGAGAGGAGTACCCGCGATGAGCGAGCTCTGAAACATGGCCGTAGCTGTCCGCATCCGTAAGGTGACGGCTGCTCGTCGCCGTTGATAGGAAGCATCTTCTAACTTGGAGGAAGGCATGGCTGCACCGGCACAGTTCGAAGCGCTTATCCTCGGCAGTGGCGCGGGCGGCAAGCTGCTCGCCTGGCACCTGGCGCATTCAGGACGGCGCACTGCCGTCGTGGAGCGACACTGGATCGGCGGCTCCTGTCCGAACGTCAACTGCATGCCCAGCAAGAACGAGATCTGGAGCGCGAGCGTCGCGCACGTGGCGCGGCACGCCGCGGAGTTCGGCACGAAGACCGGTCGCGTGACGATCGACATGGTGAAGGTTCGCCAGCGCAAGCGCGACATGGTCGACCGCCAGATTGCCGCGCACCTGCGGAACTACAAGGACAGCGGCGCCGAGCTGATCATGGGGGCGGGGCATTTCGTGGCGCCGAAAACGCTCGAGGTGCGCCTCAACGACGGCGGGACGCGCGTGCTGACGGCCGACCAGGTCTTCCTCAATGTCGGCACACACGCGACGGTCCCCGATGTTCCTGGACTTCAGTCCGCGAGCCCGCTTACCAACATCGAAGCGCTGGAGCTCGACCACGTCCCGCCCCACCTGATCGTGCTCGGAGGCGGCTATGTCGGTCTCGAATTCGGCCAAGCGTACCGTCGCTTCGGAAGCCGCGTGACGATCATCGAGCACGGGTCGCAGCTTCTCAGCCGAGAGGATCACGACGTTTCGGAGGAGATGCAGCGAATTCTCAGCGCCGAAGGGGTCGAATGTCTCGTGGCGGCCCAGACCCTCCATGTGCATGGGCGATCCGGCAAGGACGTGACGGTCACTGTGCGCACGGCCGCGGGGGAGCAACGGATCGAGGGCAGCGACATCCTCGTCGCGGCAGGGCGGACGCCAAACACCGCCGGGATCGGCCTGGAGGAAGCCGGGGTTGAGTTAGACGCTCGTGGCTACGTTCGCGTCAATGAGCGGCTGGAGACGAGTGCCCCCGACGTGTGGGCCATCGGAGAATGCGCCGGGAGCCCACACTTCACGCACGCATCCGTCGACGACTTCCGGATCATCATGGACAATCTCGCCGGCGGAAAGCGAAGCACGCGCGATCGGCTGATCCCGTATTGCGTCTTCACCGACCCACCGCTGGCCCATGTCGGACTGCACGAGGGCGACCTCCGTCGCCAGGGCGCGACCGCACGCGTGGCGAAGCTTCCGATGAATGCGGTGCTGCGCGTGCAGGCCAGCGGCGAAGGACCCGGCTTCATGAAGGTGCTGGTCGGCGCGAGCGACGACCGCATCCGCGGTTTCACCATGATCGGTCCCGAGGCCGGTGAGGTCGTGAGCGCGGTGCAAGTGGCGATGCTGGCCGGTCTGCCGTATCCGAAACTCCGTGACGCGGTTCTGGCACACCTGACGATGGCGGAGGGACTCGGCTTTCTTCTGTCGAATGTCGAAAACGCAGAGAAATGACCCATGAGTCGGAGCCGAACCTGAAAGGGAGACGTGCCATGGCTGACGAATTCGAGTACATTTCGCATGCCCGCCTCGAGTACCGCGACGGCTACCGCCACGCCTATCTCGGCGAAGTTACGGAACCCGTCGTGTACGGTGTCCAGGGAGCGCTCCGTCAGTATTACGGCGCCAAGGAAGGACCGCCAGTGGCCTCGACGCTCGACCACATCGTGGCCGCGGTCGCGGGCTGAATGTACGGCACGCTGCGTGGCGCCCTGGCAGGGCGCAAGATCGCGTTTGATCGCGATTCCTTCAAGGCCACTGTCGACGGTCGCATCTCGGGCATCGGCAACACGATCCGCATCAAGTCGATTCACGTCCACTACGATCTTGCCGTGCCTCCGGAGGCGCGCGAGGCAACCGAGCGTGCCCTCCAGCTTCATCCCCAAGGCTGCCCCGCGCATCAGAGCGTGAAGGACGCGATCGACATCACCTGGGATGCCGCCCTTCGGGTCGGTGACGAGACCATCACTCTTCGAGGAGCTGGTTAGTCGTGAACCGCGGCGGTGTCCGACCCTTCAGAAACGCCTTGGACGCCATGCTGGAGATACGGTCACGCCTTGGCGAGGAACTCACGCGTCGGCTGACGCGGTGGCGAAACACTGCCGTGGCGATCGTGCAGGCGGCGATCGCGGCGGGGCTCTCCTGGCTGGTCGCCGTGCATATCGTCGACCACCGTGCTCCGTTCTTCGCGCCGGTGGCTGCCGTCGTGTGCCTCGGCATCACGCTCGGTCAGCGGCTGCGTCGAGTCATCGAGCTGATCGTGGGCGTTGGTCTCGGGGTCGGCGTCGGTGATCTGCTGATCTCCGCGATCGGTACGGGGCCATGGCAAATCGCCCTCGTCGTGGCGCTGGCGATGTCGGTCGCCGTCTTGCTGGATGGCGGAGCCGTGATTACCGTTCAGTCGGCCGTCTCCGCCATTCTCATGGTGACGCTGTACCTGCCAGGTGATACGAGCGGGCTCAACCGACTGGTCGATGGACTGATTGGCGGCGTAACTGGGCTTGTCGTCGTCGGCGTGTTTCCGCGAAGCGCGTGTCCGGGCTCCATCGTTGTGGCGGGAACCGGAACTCGAGGCGCGTCGTCGTAAGGCCACAAGGAGGGCACCAAGATCATGAACTGGCTCATCAACGCCTTGACCAAGCTCGGCCTCCTCAACGAGGACCTCGACTACCACCTGATTCGCGCGTCGATGGTTCTTCTCTTCTTGTTCTTCGGCTACCAGAAGTGGTTCGAGTACGAGGCGCAGGTGCTGATTCCCTATATCAGCAACGGCCCGCTGATTTCCTGGATGTACCCCATGTTCGGCATCCGGGGCGCGAGCTGGTTTCTCGGCGTGTCGGAGTGGTCATCCGCCGTGCTCTTGTTCCTGGGATTCTGGTACAAGCCACTGGGAATTCTCGGCGCGCTCGGCTCCTGCGGCGCATTCCTCGGAACCGTCACGATCATCCCGTTCATGCCGGACGGCTGGGCGGCGTCTGCCGGCGGGTTTCCGGCCATGGCGGGCAACGTGCCGTTCCTCATGAAGGACATCGTGCTCTTCGCGGTATCGGTCTATCTGCTGAAGCAAGACGTCGCGAGAGTGTCAGCCTCGGCGTCGCAGACCGAACTGGTCCTGGACGCTGCGGCCCTGAAGGTGACGCGATGAACCCGGCGGAGACGGTCGCACGCGAGGCGCGCGAGAACTCGGTCATGCACGACGACGCTCGCGTACCCGTGAGCATGACGGTCAACGGTCGGGTTCGGACCATGACGGTGGAACCGCGCACGACATTGCTCGATGGGTTGCGTGATGAGCTCGGCTTGACCGGTACGAAGAAGGCGTGCGATCGCGGGGAATGCGGCGCATGCACCGTCCATGTCGACGGCCGCCGCGTTCTCTCCTGCATGACGCTGGCCGCGATGCAGGACGGCAAGCACATCACCACGATTGAAGGGCTGGAGCGGGACGGCACTCTTCACCCGATTCAGGCCGCGTTCATCGAACACGACGGCTTCCAGTGCGGTTTCTGTACCTCGGGCCAGATCATGTCGGCCGTCGCCATGATCGAAGAGGCGAAGGCGGGCTGGCCGAGCGCCGCCACGACCGATGTCGGGCGCCCATTTACCATCGCGGAGCTGTCGGCCGCAGAAATTCGTGAGCGGATGGCGGGCAACCTGTGTCGCTGCGCTTGCTATCCCAATATCGTCGATGCGGTCGCCCACGCGGCGGCGAGGAGTTGAGCGATGCATCCCTTCGCGCTTGCGATCGCCAATAATCCAGCGACGGCCATCGCGGCCCACGCCGACGACCCCGATCTCGCATACATCGCCGGCGGAACTGACCTCATCGGCCTGATGAAGGACCGCGCGGCGCTTCCCAAGCGTCTGCTGGACATCAACAAGCTGCCGGATATGGCGAGGATCGAGGCGTTGCCGGACGGAGGACTGCGTATCGGCGCGCTGGCGAGGATGAGCGACGTCGCAGCACATCCGGACGTGCGCCGGCGCTTTCCCGTCATCTCGGAGGCATTGCTGTTCGCGGCATCCGGGCAGCTTCGGAACATGGCGTCGATGGGTGGCAACATCATGCAGCGTACCCGCTGCGCCTACTTCCGCGACGAGGATAATCTTCCCTGCAACAAGCGGCGGCCGGGCTCCGGCTGCTCGGCCCTCGACGGTCTCAACCGCAATCACGCCATCTTCGGATGGTCTGAGGCCTGCGTCGCCACGAACCCGTCGGATGTGGCGGTGGCGCTTGCTGCTCTGGACGTAACGGTCGCCGTGCGCGGGCCCGCGGGCGAACGAGCGATCCCGCTCACCGCTTTCCATCGCCTGCCAGGCGACACCCCCGAGCGTGACAACGTGCTCGATCGAGGCGATCTCATCGTCTCGATCGAGGTCCCCGCTTGCGCGGAGGGACGCGGCTCGCACTACCTGAAGCTCCGAGATCGCCAGTCCTACGAGTTCGCACTGGTCTCTGCGGCGGCTGCGGTCGCAGTCGATGGCCGGCGCATCCGCTCGGCGCGGCTCGCGCTCGGCGGCGTGGCGCACAAGCCCTGGCGTCTCACTGCCGCCGAAGCGGCGCTACAGAGCGCATCGCTCGGCGACATCGACGCGCTCAAGTCGGCGCTCGCCACGTCCTTCACCGATGCTCGCCCACTCGCCCACAACGCCTTCAAGGTCGAGCTTGCCCAGCGCGTCGCCCTGCGCGCGCTGCAAACTGCGGGAGCACGGGCATGAACGCCATTGGACAACCGATCTCACGCTTCGATGGACGGCTCAAGGTCACCGGTGCGGCGCGCTACACGGCGGATATTCCACTCGCAGGCGCGACGCACGCCGCGATCGTCCACAGCACTATCGCGAACGGCCGGATGGTCTCGATCGATACGACGGCCGCCGAAAAAGAGCCCGGCGTGTTCGCGGTGTTCACCTATCGCACCATGCCACGTATGAACCCGACGCCAAAGCCCTGGAGCCACCTTCATCCGCATGGGCAGTCCTATCTGCCGCTTCAGGATGACCAGATCCACTACGCCGGCCAGCCGGTCGCTCTGGTGGTCGCCGGAACACTGGACCAGGCGACGTATGCCGGCGCGCTGATCCGGGTCGAGTACGACGCCCGACGACCTGCGGTATTCGACGCGCAGACTACTAAGGAAGCCGTCGATCCTCCGCAATTTCTCTGGCCTGTCGCGTCGTCTGTCGGCGACGCCGGCAAGGCAGTCGCCGCGGCTGCCGTCAAGATCGAGCAGACCTACACGACGTCCGATCGCCACCACAACCAGATGGAGCCGCATGCGACGACGGCGGCCTGGGACGCCGACGGCACGCTGACGCTCTATGAAACGACCCAGCATATCTTCGGCACCAGGGAACTCTTGTCGTTCGTGCTCGGCATACCCCAAGAGAAGATCAATGTCGTATCGCACTTCCTGGGTGGTGGCTTCGGCGGCAAGGCGTATGTCTGGCCGCATACGCTCCTGGCAGCGCTCGCGGCAAAAGTTCTGAATCGCCCGGTGCGCCTGCAGCTCACGCGCGCGCAGATGTATTCGATGGTCGGTCACCAGCCGGCGACCGTCCAGACCATTGCGCTCGGCGCCGACAAGGATGGGAAGCTGACCGGCATTCGGCACGACAGCATTTCGCCGACGCCGATCTTCGATGACTACATCGAGTACGCGGGGCTCGTCTCGCGCTCGCTGTGGGCGGCCAGCGGCGGCATCGCGACGAACCACAAAGTCATCCATGTGCACCGCAACACGCCGACCGCGATGCGCTCACCGCACGAGGCTCTCGGGCATTTTGCGCTCGAGAGCGCGATGGACGAGCTCGCCTACGCGATCGGCGTCGATCCGGTCGCGCTGCGCTTGCGCAACGACACCCAGATCGACCCGCACAGCGGGCGGCCCTTCTCCACCCGCGCGATGCGCGAGTGTCTGATGGCCGGGGGAGCGCGCTTCGGCTGGGACAAGCGAACGCCCGAGCCACGCTCGATGCGCGATGGTCACTACCTGATAGGGCAGGGAGTGGCAGGCGCGATCTACACGCACTGGCGCTGGCCGGCCAAGGCGCGGGTCACGTTGAAGCGGGACGGGTCGGCGCTGGTGGAGACCGGAACGCACGAACTTGGCGCCGGCACGTACACCGTCATGCAGCAGGTGGCCGCCGACACGCTCGGCCTGGCGCCGGAGAAGGTGACCGTACGGTTGGGGGACACGCGACTGCCTGCCTCCCACGCTTCCATCGGCTCGTCGACGATGGCCAACGCGGGCGCCTCTGTCATGCTGGCGGCGAAGGCCGCGCGCGACCGGGCGATCGACCTGACTCTCACCGGCCGAAACGCGCCCTTCGCCAGTGCCGTTTGTGACGACGTGCTCATCAGCGAGGGTAGGCTGATGCTGGCGAGAAAGAATCTGCAGATCACGTATGCCGAGCTGCTGGCGCGCAACGGACTCGCCACGCTGGTGGGCGACGGCGACTACGATCCCGTCGAGGAGGCGAACGGACCGAAGGCGGTCTTCAGCTTCGCCGCTGTGTTCGCCGAAGTACGCGTCGAACCCGATCTTGGCCTGGTGCGCCTGAACCGCTTCGTCGGCGCGTATGACGCCGGCCGTATCATCAATCCCAAGACCGCTCGCAGTCAGGCCATCGGCGGGATCATCTGGGGCGTCGGGCAGGCGCTGCTCGAGCAGTCGGAAACCGATCCGGTCCTGGGCCGCTTCCTCAACCGCAATTACTCTGGCTACCTCGTGCCGACGAATGCGGATATCCCGCAGCTCGAGACGCTCTTCGTTGGCAAGTTCGACGAGGAAGCGAGCCCACTCGGAGTCAAGGGCCTCGGGGAGCTCACCGCCGTGTCGGTGGCGCCCGCGATCGCCAATGCCGTGTATCACGCGACCGGCAAGCGAGTGCGCGAGTTGCCGATCACGGTGGAAAAGCTTCTCTGAGAGGAGGCCCCAATGGCCAAATTCGACACCTATCGCGAGACATTCCCGAACGCCCGCCTCAGCCGCCAGCCCAATGGCGTGCTCGAAGTCGCCCTGCACACTGACGGCGGCAAGCTGGTCTTCAACGGCCACACCCACGAGCAGTTCGTCCATCTGTTCCACGCGATCGGCGAGGACCCCTCCAATCGCATAGTGATCCTGACCGGTAGCGGAGACGCGTTCATGGACGCAATCAGCCCCGAGGGCTTCGATTTCTTTAGCCCGCAAGGCTACGACAAGATCCTGCGCGAGGGTCGCAAGGTTCTCTCGAACATCCTCGACATCGAAGTACCGATGATCGCGGCCTTGAATGGGCCGGTGCTGCTGCACTCGGAATATGCACTGCTGACCGACATAATCCTGGCGACGCCCGAGACGGTGTTCCAGGACAAGCCGCATTTCGATTTCGGCATCGTGCCGGGTGACGGGGTCAACCTACTCTGGCCGGAAGTCATCGGCTCGATCCGGGGCCGCTATTTCATCCTGACCCGCCAGGTGCTCGACGCGCAGACCGCCAAGGCCTGGGGCGTCGTCAACGAAATCGTGCCCGCCGACCGGCTGCTCGCCCGCGCCCGCGAGATCGCCGACACGATCGCCGCGCTGCCGCCGCTCACCAGCCGCTACACCCGGATCGCCCTCACCCAGAAGCTGCGCCGCATCATCGATGAGGGCTCGGGCTACAGCCTCGCGCTCGAAGGCATCAGTGCCGCCGACGTGCGCGGGCCGCAGCCCAGAACAAGCGAGCGCGCTCGGCATGAAGGGTCTCGGTGAGGTGGCAGCAATATCGGTGGCGCCGAATGCCGTGTATCACGCGACAGGCGAGCGCGTGCGCGACCTGCCAAATCGACTCAGTGACGCGGGGTGTGACGGGCGCGTTGGGTTGCGTCCGCGCTTTGGGTCAACGACCCCCATCCTCGTCCCGCAGGTGCTCCATGGTGCAGGGTGGTGCATCATGGTGTAAACTCGGTCTATGGCTGGCACAGAGCGAACCGTCCGTCAGAGCGTCTCGATCCCGGCCGGTATCGCCAAGCGTGTCCGCACGTTGGCCAAGACGCAAAAAACGAGCGCCAATCGGGTGCTCGTCGACTTGATCGAGGCGGGCCTGCAATCCAAAGAGGCCGAGAAGCAGCGTTTTTTCTCGCTCGTGAGTCAGCTCACGGAATCGTCTGACCCGTCCGAGCGTGAGCGCTTGAAGAAAGAGTTGGCGCGCCTGACGTTCGGCGGCTAATGCCCAAGATTCGGTGGACCGATCTTCCACCGAGTCTCCGCCAGCATCTCTTCGATCGCGTCGCCGATCGTCAGATCACCGCCGAGGACCTCTACAAGCTGAAGCTGTGGCGCGAGTCCGAGCCGGACGCTCCGGACGGCCTGTGGTACAAGGACTTCGGATCGTTCAAGATTTGTGGTGAAGGTGAGTGTCCGAAGACCTTCCTCTTGAGAGGACAGCCGGCGAAGGGGAAGGCTCTCTAAGTAACGACCCTCGACCGCGCGAGGACGGACGATTGATGCAGTGCCCGGCATGCCGGCACGAGAACCCCACGCAGGCGAACTTTTGCCTCGAGTGCGGCGGCCGTCTCGTGGTCTCCTGCTCGAACTGCGGGACCGAGCTGCCTGCATCCGCGAAGTTCTGTCTGGAATGCGGGCAGCGAGTCGCGCCAGAAGGCGCGATGGTATCGTCCGCGTCGCCCGAGGCGTACACGCCGAAACATCTCGCCGAGCGGAGTCTCACGACGAAGGCCGCGCTCGAAGGCGAACGGAAGCAGGTCACTGTCCTCTTCGCCGACCTCAAGGGCTCGATGGAGCTGCTCGCCGACCGCGATCCCGAGGAAGCGCGCAAGATCCTCGACCCTGTCCTCTCACACATGATGGACGCCGTGCACCGCTACGAGGGCACGGTGAACCAGGTAATGGGCGACGGGATCATGGCGCTGTTCGGCGCACCGATCGCGCACGAGGACCACGCCGTCCGCGCGTCCTATGCGGCCCTCCGGATGCAGGAGTCGGTCAATCGGTACGCCGACGAGGCGCGACGCGTGCATGGCGTGACGGTGCAGATCCGCGTCGGGCTCAACTCCGGCGAGGTGGTGACCGGCACGACACGAACACGTACCGGGCGGTCTACACCGCGCAGTTCTCCGGCACGATCTACGTCCTTCACGCATTCCAGAAGAAATCGAAGAAGGGCATCGTGACGCCGCCGAAGGACATCGATTTGATCCGCCAGCGGCTGGCCGCCGCCGAGCACCACTACAAGGAAAGGCAGAACTGAGCATGGGGAGAAACAAGAGAATCCGGGCGGAGCAGGGGGGCGGCAATGTCTTTGCCGATCTCGACCTGCTGCATGCCGAGCAGGAGCTGCTGAAGGCGCGCCTCACGCTGCAGATATACAGGATCATCAAAGACCGCGGCCTCACCCAGGCCAGGGCTAGGGCAATCCTTGGCATCAAGCAGCCGCACGTCTCGGCGCTGATGCGCAACCGGGCGGGGATGTTTTCTGTCGAGCGCCTGATGGAGTTCCTGACCCATCTCGGGCAGGACGTCGAGATCACCGTGCGCCCGACGCGCAAGGAGCATGGGAAAGTCTCCGTTGTCGGGGCGGCTTGATGTGGCACCGTTCCCGCCTCACGACCCTCGCGGGACTCGAGTTTCCGCGGACGAGGAGGCCGTCTCCGTCGTCGGGAGCGTCAGGCGCCTCCACGCGTGACGACCAGTGGCGCACTCATCGCCGACAGTGGGCGCGCGTCACGAGGGAGGGTCGAGAAGTCGGGGTAAGCATGGCGGACAACGAACTGCTGGCGCTGGCTCGTGTCTGACGCAACGCGCACGACCTGCTCCCATTTTGCTCCCATAACATCCCGAAACAGGGCTAAACAGGAGCAAGCACGACGTACCAACAGAAAACGTGGAACTGCGTGCTGTCGAACGCTTTTCCCGCAAGATCAGAGGGTTACCGGGCATGGCCATGTTGTACTCATAACCCAAAGGTCGCTGGTTCAAATCCAGCCCCCGCAACCAAGCACGACGAGGGGTTAGCGGGACGCGAGGCAGCCCGCTAGCCCCTTTCGTTTACCCAGACTTCACCCAGGAAGTTTCAGGCGGTAACCCCTCGCCCCAGGAACATGGGCGACTCGGCATCGCCGCCAGCTCACCCCCTTTCGAACGCCGGATACAG
>Ga0137404_10003551_pt1 | contig 10401 bp, 9 predicted proteins | sample CZOMad2_1_16fung_FD_108285 | JGI IMG/M metagenome (GOLD analysis project Ga0137404, IMG submission 108285) | Vadose zone soil fungal communities from Angelo Coast Range Reserve, California, USA - CZOMad2_1_16fungal (Illumina Assembly) | ecosystem: Environmental > Terrestrial > Soil > Vadose zone... | reverse complement strand
CCGATCTTCGACGCCGGCAAGATGGGCGTGCTGCTGAACATCGGCCCGCTGGTGCAGCCGACCACCAAGGCACAGTACAGCGCGCAATCGGTGCCGCTGCCGCCCAAGCTGTTTTCGCACAACGACCAGCAGTCGGTGTGGCAGTCGTCGTCGCCCGAAGGCGCAGCTTCGGGCTGGGGCGGTCGCATGGGCGACCTGTTCGAAGCCGGCAACGGCAATGCCACCTTCACCTGCGTCAACGTGTCGGGCAATGCGGTCTACCTGTCGGGCAAGACCGCGGTGCAGTACCAGGTGACGCCGAGTGGATCGGTGCCGCTGAATGCGCTGAAGTCGCCGCTGTTCGGCTCGGCGGCGTGCTCCAGCGCGCTGCAAAGCCTGGTGACTGCGCCGCGAACGCATCTGTTTGAGGCCGAGCACACGCGCGTGATGTCGCGTTCCATCGATGCCAACACCGCATTGACCGCCGCACTGGCCGGCGGCCCCGTGATTACCACGCCGTTTCCCGCCGGCAACGGCCTGGCCGACCAGCTCAAGCTGGTGGCCCGCATGATCGGCAGTGCCGATGCGCTGGGCGCCAAACGCCAGGTGTTCTTCGTGTCCATGGGCGGCTTCGACACCCACGACGGCCTGGCCGACATCCACCCGGGCCTGCTGACCTCGGTGGCCGACGCGTTGTCGGCGTTCTACAGCGCGACGCTCGAACTCGGCGTGGCCAACCAGGTCACCGCCTTCACCGCATCGGACTTCGGCCGCACCCTCACCGTCAACAACGACGGCTCGGACCACGGCTGGGGCAGCATGCATTTCGTGCTCGGCGGCGCGGTGAACGGCAAGCGCTTTTATGGCACGCCGCCGGCCGTGGCCAACAACGGGCCGGACGACGTGGGCCAGGGGCGCCTGCTGCCCAGCACTTCGGTCGACCAGCTGGCGGCCACACTCGGCAGCTGGTTCGGCATCTCGGACAGCAACCTGCTGACGGTGCTGCCCAACCTGGTGAACTTCGATGCCAGCCAGCGCAAGCTCGGTTTCGTCTAGACGCCGAAGCCGCCTTCCAGCTGCGCGCGCAGGTGCGCCACCAGCGCCTGCACCGCCTTCGGCGTGGTCGGGCTCCATGGGTGCATGGCGTAAATCGCATCGCCGAACACGCCGATCGGACGCCAGGCCGGCAACAGGACACGCAGCCGCTTTGAGCGCAGCGCCGACACCGCGCTGAAGTCGGGCACCAGCGCCACACCCAGGCCCGACATCGCCGCGTCGCGCAGCACCTCGCTGTTGCTGGCGCGCAGCGGGCCTTGCACGGCGACGCTGCTGCGTTCGGGTTCACCGCGGCCGCCACGCTCGAACTTCCACACCGAAGGCCCGGCGCGCAAATAAGACAGGCAGGCGTGGTTCACCAGTTCAGCGGGATGGGCCGGCGTGCCATGGCGCTTCAGGTAGGCACTGCTGGCCACCAGCAGCGAGCGCGAGCCGCACAGTTTCCAGGCCACGTGGTTGTCGGGCGGCGCGCTGGTGTGGCGCACCGCCAGATCGAAGCCCTCGTGCGCCAAGGTCACCAGGTGATCCGACAGCTCCAGCTCGACGCGCACATCCGGATGCGCACGCACGAAGGCCTCGATCTGCGGTGCCACGTGCTGTCGGCCCAGCGCGACCGGCGCGGTCACGCGCACCAGCCCGCGCGGTTGCGCCGCCAGGTCGCGCGCCTCGCCGACGCTGCGCGCGATGAGGGTGAAGCTTTCGCTGGTCTGTTCGACCAGGTGCTGGCCGGCCTCGGTCAGGCGCACCGACCGGGTGGTGCGCTGCACCAGGGTCTGCCCGACGCTGCGCTCCAGCTCGGTGATGCGCTGGCTCACCGCGGCCTTCGACATGCCCAGGCGCAAGGCCACCTTGGTGAAGCTGCCCAGTTGCGCCAGCAAGGTCAGCGCATGCACTTGCGGCCACAGCTGGTCGATGCGTGGGTCGGGGGTGGAAGAAGGTCGCATTGGGCAGCCTCGGCAGGTGTCGATTGTTCAGTTTATCGAACAATGAAGTCAGCCAGAACGCATTGGCAATCGAGGGCCGGCCGCCTAGACTGAAAAAACACGCAACCCCCAGGAGACACCGCCATGGGCGCACCCGACGTCTTTTCCGCCACCGAGCCGGTAGGCCACTTCATCGACGGCATGGCCGTGGCCGGCACCAGCGGCCGCAGCCAGCCGGTGTTCAACCCCGCCACCGGCGCCACGTCGCGGCAGGTGGCCTTGGCCAATGCGGCCGAGGTGAATGCCGCGGTGGCCTCGGCCCAGGCGGCGTTTCCGGCCTGGTCGAACACGCCGCCGATCCGCCGTGCACGCGTGATGTTCGCATTCCTGGAACTGATGAACCGGCACCGCGACGAGTTGGCCGCGATGATCACCGCCGAGCACGGCAAGGTGTTCACCGATGCGCAGGGCGAGGTCTCGCGCGGCATCGACATCATCGAATTTTCCTGCGGCATTGCGCAGCTGCTGAAGGGCGACTACACCGAGCAGGTCTCGACCGGCATCGACAACTGGACGATGCGCCAGCCGCTCGGCGTGGTGGCCGGCATCACGCCGTTCAACTTTCCGTGCATGGTGCCGTGCTGGATGTTCCCGGTGGCGATCGCCACCGGCAACTGCTTCGTGCTCAAGCCGAGCGAGCGCGACCCGTCGGCGGCCATCCTGATGGCGCGCCTGTTGACGCAGGCCGGCCTGCCCAAGGGCGTGTTCAACGTCGTGCAAGGCGACAAGCTGGCGGTCGAAACGCTGCTGACGCACCCCGACGTGAAGGCCGTCAGCTTCGTCGGCTCGACGCCGATTGCGCAGACCATCTACGAGACCGGGGCGCAGCATGGCAAACGCGTGCAAGCCCTCGGCGGCGCCAAGAACCACATGGTGGTGATGCCCGACGCCGACCTGGAGCAGACGGTGGATGCGCTGATGGGGGCCGGCTACGGCTCGGCCGGCGAGCGCTGCATGGCGATCAGCGTGGTGGTGGCGGTGGGCAATGTGGCCGACCGGCTGCTGCCGGCGCTGGTGGCACGCATCAAGACGCTGAAGATCAAGAACGGCATGGAGCTCGACGCCGAGATGGGCCCGATCGTCACGCGGCAGGCGCTGGAGCGCATCACCGGCTGCATCGAACACGGCGTGAAAGAAGGCGCCACGCTGGTGGTGGACGGCCGCGGCTTCACGGTGCCGCAGCACGAGCAGGGCTTCTGGCTCGGCGCCACGCTGTTCGACCACGTCACGCCTGAGATGAAGATCTACAAAGAAGAAATCTTCGGCCCGGTGTTGGCGATGGTGCGCGTGCCCGACTTCACGACCGCGGTGGACCTGGTCAACGGCCACGAATTCGGCAATGGCGTGGCCTGCTTCACCAACGACGGCAACGTGGCGCGCGAGTTCGCACGCCGCATCCAGGTCGGCATGGTCGGCATCAACGTGCCGATCCCGGTGCCGATGGCCTGGCATGGTTTCGGCGGCTGGAAGAAGAGCCTGTTCGGCGACATGCACGCTTACGGCGAAGAAGGCGTGCGTTTTTACACCAAGCAAAAAAGCGTGATGCAGCGCTGGTCGGCCAGCATCGCCAAAGGCGCCGAGTTCGCGATGCCGACGGCCAAGTAGCCCGTCGATTTGGTCGCTCAGTCGAGCTGGACCAGCGTGTCCTGCGCGCCCGGCACGCAGCCGTCGGCGATCGGCTCCCAGCCGCGGTGGATCACGACGCGGTGTGCGGCGTGGCACAACTCGATGCGCTGCGCATCGGGCACGGTCTGGTGCACGAAGGCCTCGATCGAGGCCGGCATGCTGACACGGTAGAGCGCCTGCGCCAGGTCTTCGCGCGGGTGGTCGTCGCGGTGCAGCCAGGGCACGAAGGCGCCGAACCACATCAGCACGCGGCTGCCGACATCGAACACCGTCGCGGCATAGCCCTGCGCTTGCAGCCACTGCTGCGCGCGCGTGCGCAAGCTGTCGGCGCCGTCCAGCGGCAGCAGCGCCCACGCCGTGGCCAGCATCTCCATCACCCACTGGTTGCAGTTCTGGTAGCGCGTGCTGAACGGGTAGGCGTTGGCGCTGTAGCTGGAGGCCAGCAGTTCGAGCGCCTGCCGGTTGTCGAGCGCGCTGCGCTCCAGGCGTTCGGACTCAGGCGCCGGCAGCAACACCACCGACACGTAGCCGATGACCGGGTCGTGCGTGCCCAGCACAAAGCCCGCCAAGCCCTCGTCGTACAGACGCGGCCGGCGTTCGTCGCAGGCGAAGTAGAGCTGGCGCACCGCCCACGGCGTGTCGCGCTGCGCCAGCAGGCTGACGCCGCTGTGCGAATAGCGCTGCCCGAAGCGGCCCAGGTCCAGCCCCGAGCGCGACAGCAGCGCCACGCGCTGGCCGCTGGCTTCGAGCTCGGCCCTCACGAAGCCGCCGAAGCGCAACAGTTCGTCCTGCTGATCGGCGCTCAGTTCGGTCGGCCGGTCGCAATAGCGCAGCGACTCGGCCTGGCACAGGCTCCAAGGCCAGAGGCTCAGGAGCAGCAGCAGCGCGGCACGGCGCCAGCGCCACCCGCCGCGGTTCACAGCCTCACTTGCCTGGACTGCAGCTCGCGGTACCACGCGTCTTCGAGCACCAGGAAGAAAGCCCGGCCGGTATCGGCCTTGGCGAATTCCATCCCGTAGGGGCGCGTGCGCGCCGACACCGTCTGGCCGACGGCGATCTGGTGTGCGTCGAACGCCTGCTGCGGCAGGTACAGGAAGACAGCCCGGTCTTCGGTCGCATCGGCCAGCGGCTGCAGCTTCAGGCGCACGCTGCCGGGCCGCTGCTCGACCAGGGCCACTTCGATCACCTGGTAGTCGCCGGCAGCGGCCTTCTTGTCTTTCTTCGACGAACTGTCGCTGGAAGCGCCGAAGGAATCGGACACGCTGCCGACCGAGGCCGAGATGCCTTCCGAGGCCGAAGACGCGAACGAGTCGGCGCAGGCCGGTGCGCCAGCAAGGCCGAGTGCGGCAGAGAAACACAGCCAGCGGGCGGTGGAGGAGATCGTCATGGCGGCAAGTCCAGGAAGTGCAACGGCGTGCGACGCGGCAAGCATATGCCAAGCAGACCCCAACCGTAGAATCGGCCACGATGCAAATCCCTTTCAGGCGCCGGCTGGCCCTCACGCTGACCACACTGTGGGTGGCGGCCTGCTGCGCCGGGTCGGTGCAGGCGGCGCCGCCCGGCAAGCCGGCGCACCCGCCGGCTGCGTCGGCACTGTCGGCGCTGCCGGCCGAGCCTGCGGCCTCGGCGGTGGTGTCGCTGTCGGCGCGCAAGGTCTACGAACAGGCGCGTTCGCAGCTGGTGCAGATCCGCACCGTGCTCAAGGGCCAGGCCAGCCAGACCTCGGTCGGCTCGGGTTTCTTCGTGTCGGCCCAAGGCCACATCATCACCAACTTCCACGTGGTGAGCGAGGCCGCACTCAAGCCCGAGCGCCACGACCTGGTGTATGTCACGGCCGACGGCCGCGAGGCGCCGGTGCAGATGCTGATGCTGGATGTGCTGCACGACCTGGCCTTGCTCAAGGTCACCGCGCCACCACCGGCCGGAACCCCGGCTTTCGATGCGCTGGGCTTTCGCACCGAAAACCAGCCGCTGGCCCAAGGCGAACGCATGTATTCGCTGGGCAATCCGCTCGACGTCGGATTTGCCGTGATCGAGGGCAACTACAACGGCCTGGTGGAGCGCAGCTTTTACCCGCAGATTTTCTTTTCCGGCTCGCTGAGCGCCGGCATGAGCGGCGGGCCGGCGCTGGACCAGGAAGGCCGCGTCATCGGCGTCAACGTGGCGCGCCGCGTGGACGGCGAACAGGTGAGTTTTCTGGTGCCGGGCACGTTTGCCAGCGCCCTGCTGGCGCGCGGCCGCAACGCCGCCCCGCTGACCGGTTCGGCCTGGCCCATCGTCAGTTCTCAAATCATGCAGCACCAGGCCGTGCTGACCGACCGCTTCATTGCGCAAGGCTGGAAGAGCGCCACGCACCCGCGCTACAAGGTGCCGGTGCCGCCCGACCGCTTCATGCGCTGCTGGGGCAGCAGCGAACCGTCGCGCACCGGCGGGCTGGATTTCGAGCGCTCCGATTGCGTGATGGACACCCGCATCTTCGTCGGCGATTTCAACACCGGCACGCTGGGCGTGCGCCACGAGAGCTACGACGGCCGCAAGCTCGGCACGCTGCGCTTTGCCCAGCGCTATGCGCAGAGTTTTCGCAACGAAAACTTTCAGCGCCTGAGTGCGGAACAACAAACCAAACCGCAGTGCCAGGAGGACTTTGTCGACCGCGACGGCCTGGCGCTGCGCGCCGTGGTGTGTTTGCGCGCCTACAAGAAGATGCCTCAGCTGTACGACCTGTCCGTCCTCGTCGCCACGCTCGATCAGACGCAAGCCGGCGTGCAAGGCCGCTTCGACGCACAAGGCGTGAGCTACGCCAGCGCGATGAAGCTGACGCAGCACTACATAGACGCTTACGGATGGGTGGTGAAGCCATGAGCGGCCGTCAAGGGAGCCCTCGATGAGTTGTGTTGCGCTGCTGGAAGTGCTGGACCGCGACGGCAGCGTGCGCCGCAGCGCGCGTGTCGACACCTGGCCGCTGCGCGCCGGCCGTGCGCTGGACAACCACCTGGTGCTGGACGACCTGCACACGGCGGCACATCACTTCAGCGTCGACATCGACGAAATTGGCAATGTGATCTTGACCGCCGGCCCGAGCGTCAATGGCTTGGAATGCGGTGCACAGCACCTGGCCGCCGGTGCAAGCCTGGTGGTTGGCGAGCAGACGCTGGCCCTCACGGCGGGCCGCACGCACCTGCGTTTGCGCCTCGCCTCGCATGCGCTGGCCGGCGAACAAAAGCTGCTGGCCACGCGTTCGCTCATTTCAAACCTCGGGACACTGGCCAGCCTGACCGCTGCCGCCTTGGCGCTGCTGGTGTTCAGCACTTATCTCGACACCGACTCGGAAGGCTTCGTGCGCGCCCTCGGCACCCTGGGCATCAGCGCGCTGGGCGCGGTACTGGCTTGGTGCGGCCTGTGGACGCTGCTGTCCAAGATCTTCACGCACCAGGCGCATTTCGGTTGGCACCTGCGCGTGGTGCTGACGGCCTTGCTCGCGCTGCAGCTGGTGGATGCCGGAACGTCTTTGCTGGCGTTTTCATTGTCGTGGCCCTGGATCACAGACTTCAGCTTCGTTCTGAACTACGCCATCGGCGCGGCCATGCTGTACTTTCACCTGCAGGCGGTGGACACGCACAAGCCGCGGCGCCTGCGCATCGTGGCCGTGTCCACCGTGGTCGTCGGGGTGGCCCTCAACATGTGGTTCAACGTGCAAAACACCGACCGCGTCGGCAGCGAGCTGTACATGAACCATTTGTTCCCGCCCGCGCTGCGCCTGGCCAAGCCCGTCGACACGGCGACCTTCATGCAGCGCCTGCTGCCCCTGAAGGCCACGCTGGACGACCAAGCCAAGAAGGCCGACGACGACGAGTGAGCCGGCAGCCTCGGCCGACGCGGGTGCGCTGCGGCTTCATGCGCTGTGCCCGATCGGGTTCGGGCCGGTGTCGCCGCTCGGCTCGTCGCGCGGCGCCAGCGCCAGATGGCCGGTGTCGTTCCAGCCCACGAGCGTGAAACCTTGCGGCGTGTAGAGCAGCCGGTTGATGGCCGCGTTGCTCAGCTGCCAGGAGCGCGGCGCGCGCAGGTCGACGCGCGTGGCCGCTCGGTACAGGCAGTCCATCACGCCGCCGTGGGCCACCAGCGCCACCGTTTGCCCGGGGTGGGCCGCGACGAGCCGGGTCGCCGCGCCGACGCAGCGCGCATAAAAAACCGTCAGCGATTCGCCGCCGCCGTGGGGGGCGAAATCGGGTTCGCGCTGGCTCCAGCGCTGCGCATCGTCGGGCCAGCGCGCCTTGATGTCGGCAAACATCAAGCCCTCGAACACGCCGAAGCCGCGCTCGCGCAAGCCGGCATCGGTCACGAGCGGGGCCTGTGCGGCACGTGCGACGGCCTCGGCGGTCTGGCTGGCGCGCAGCAGGTCGCTCGCGTACACCGCGTCGATGGCTTCTTCGGCCAGCACCGCGGCCAGGCGTTCGGCCTGCCAGCGGCCGGTGTCGTTGAGCGGAATGTCGAGATGGCCCTGGATGCGGGCTCCCACGTTCCAGGCGGTTTCGCCATGCCGGATGGCGAACACGCGGGTCGCGGAATGCATTTCGAATCAGCGCAAGCGGCGATTGAGGGTGTAGGTGCCCGAGTGCGTGGCCTCGGCCAGCACATGAGGGAACACGGCATGGCGCAGCTGCGCGCCGGTGAACACACCTTCGAGCGGCGTGCGCGGCACGCCCGGCTTCAAACACCCCACACGATATCCTGATTTGCCGCCTGGGCGCGCTTCATCAGCTCCAGCAAAGGCCAGGCGCGCTGGCGCAGGCTGACGCTGTCGCGCGCCGCTGCGCGGGCCTGGTCGTCCGCTGCCGCGTCCGCGGGTTTCTTGCGCAGCGCTTCGTCGGCCGCGACGGCGTGTTCGATGGCTTGCATGGCCGCAGGCATGTCGGCCGGCTGCAGGATGCCCTTGGGCGCAGGCTGTTTGCCGATGATGCGCAACACCTGGTCGCCGCCCGGCCCCATCATGATGACGTCGCCGGCGGCCTTGGACTTGAACCTGTAAAGGCTCATGGCAGCCCCTCGCCCGCAGCGTACATCGGCCGGCCTTGCAGGCCGCGCTGGGGCTTGGAAACGGCCCGGCGCCCGGCCCGGCAGAGTTGGATCGGGGGCCGGATCACTTGTACATGTACTCGCGGTTGAAGGGGAAGGTCGATTGCGCGCCGCGCATCGGCCCGCCAGCGACCTGTCCGCTGGGCTTGGAGGCGAGCATCTGGAACAACGAGATCCAGCCCTGTTCGAAACACATCGCACAGCCGGCCAGGTACAGGCGGTAGGCGCGCACCACGGCTTCGCCGGTCAGCTGGCGTGCGTGGGCGAGCTGCAATTCGAGGCGGTCGCTCCAGGCCCACAGGGTGCGCGCGTAGTGCGGGCGCAGGTTCTCGGTGTCCAGCGGCTCCATGCCGGATTCACTCATCACCTTGAGCACCTGCGACAGGTGCAGCAGCTCGCCGCCCGGGAAGATGTAGCGCTCGATGAACTCGCCCATGCCCGCGCCGAGCTGGTCGTTGTGGGTTCCGGCGGCCGTGATGCCATGGTTCATCAACAGGCCGCCCGGGCGCAACAAGCTGCGCAGCTTGGCAAAGTAAACCGGCAGCAGCGCCCGGCCGACGTGCTCGAACATGCCGACCGAGGCCATCTTGTCGAAGGTGAACTCATCCGTGCTCGGCAGGTCGCGGTAGTCGCGCAGTTCCATGCTGACGCGGCCGCGCAGGCCGCGCTCGTCGATCAGCCGGTTGACGTACGCATGCTGGTTTTTCGACAGCGTGATGCCGTGCGCCCGCACGCCGTAGTTTTCGGCCGCCCACAGCAGCAGGCCGCCCCAGCCGGCACCCACGTCGAGAAAACGTTCGCCCTCGTGCAGCATCAGCTTGCGGCAAATGTGGTCGAGCTTGGAGGTCTGGGCGTCTTCCAGCGACAGGCCGGCCTGGCGCCAATAGGCGCAGGAATACACGCGGCGTTCGTCCAGCCACAACTCGTAGAAATCATCGGACACGTCGTAGTGAAACTGGACTTGGCGCGCATCCGACTCGATGTGATGCTGGGCGCGGGAACGCGCCGTGCGGACGATGCCGCGCCACCACGCGAGCGGCGCCAGAGGCGCTGCGCCGGGCAGCGGCGGCTCGTCGCCCAACAGCTGCGTCGCCACGCCCATGAGGTCGCGCACCGAGCCGTCGAAGTCGAGCTTGCCCTCGACGTAGTCCTGTGCGACGCGACCGATCTGCCCGGTGGCGATATGCGCCAGCGGCGACAAATCATGCAGACGCAAGGTCACGGCCGCCTGGGCGCTGCCCAGGCGGCGGCCACCCGGCAGCAGCACGGCCAAGGGCACCGTCAGGGGCGTGATTCGGCGTTCCAACGCAAGTTCGAGGGCGTTCATGCGGCCGAACTCTACAAAAAAAAACCGACCCCGAGAACTTCGGGGGATCTTGGCCTACAGCGAAAGCTGCCGGCGCTAGGAGCCTGTCGGGCTTTGGGTCGGGCCGGCGCCCCCGGACAACGCGAGTTCCGACGACAGCTTGCCGCGGCCAGGCGGCAAGCGAGCCACAAAGTGCTTGGTGTCCATGGCCGGGGCATACAGGAAGCCCTGAAACTCGTCGCAACCGGCTTGCAGCAGGCACCAACGCTGGGCCTCGGTCTCGACGCCTTCTGCGATCACCCGCAGCTCCAGGGCATGTCCGAACTGGATGATGGCATTGACGATGGCCCGGTCGCTGCGGTCGTCCGGCAGGTTCTT
>Ga0137404_10003548_pt1 | contig 10404 bp, 15 predicted proteins | sample CZOMad2_1_16fung_FD_108285 | JGI IMG/M metagenome (GOLD analysis project Ga0137404, IMG submission 108285) | Vadose zone soil fungal communities from Angelo Coast Range Reserve, California, USA - CZOMad2_1_16fungal (Illumina Assembly) | ecosystem: Environmental > Terrestrial > Soil > Vadose... | reverse complement strand
GAAATTTTCTACGACAGGGGCTGGAAGGCGTATATCGATTATTCGGACCGCGAGTCTCCCATCATCCGGGCCAATTATGTGCTGCGGGGGCTGTCCATACCTGCCGGCCGTCATAATATCCGCTTCCTCTTTCATCCGCAGGCTTACTACCTGGGCAGGCAGCTGGAATGGATGGCGAATATTATTTTACTTCTGCTGATCGTGGCTGCTTTTATCACCACGCTGCAGGATCGCAATATCCGCCTGCCTTATTTCCGCTGGCGACGCTTATCTTCACCATAAAAAAATGCGGGCAGTCATACAACGCGTCAGCCGGGCCAGCGTCACCATCGAAGGTAGCGTGAAGTCATCCATCGGGGAAGGACTCATGGTCTTGCTGGGGATCGAAGATGCGGATACTCCGGAGGATATCGGCTGGCTGAGCGGCAAGATCGTACAGCTTCGGGTTTTCAATGATGAGCAGGGGGTGATGAATGTTTCGGTGAAGGACAGGGGAGGAGATGTGCTGCTTGTCAGCCAGTTCACCTTATTTGCCTCCACCCGGAAAGGCAATCGTCCTTCTTATATCCGCGCCAGCAAGCCGGAGATCGCCGTTCCGCTGTATGAAGAAATGATCGCAAGGCTGGGCACCGATCTCGGCCGCCCCATCCATACCGGCGCCTTCGGCGCCGATATGAAAGTTGAATTGCTGAACGATGGGCCTGTCACCATACTTATCGATTCGAAAGTTCGCGAATGAAATGAAGCGAACGAACGAGATGGCGGAGCAAAGCGAACGCAACGAACAAGGAGGAGCAAGGGACGCCGCTCCGACGAAGTTCTTAGGAACGACGCTTTTCGAAGTTCTAGAATGAATTTAACGTTCTTGCCCACGCTGCTCAGCTGTTTTTTCGGATTGGCGTAGATACCAGAAATAACCGAAGAAACTGGCCGAGATGCTGAACGCCATGATGGCCAGCGAATGAATGCCGATCGGAAGCGAATAGTTGATGACGGTGAGCCCTCCGCCGATGCATCCTAAGACGAGTGCCCATTTTATGGCCGTACCCTTCGTATCCCGCTGGGTCGGCTGCAGGAATTGTTCCACCACCTTATCGGAGACCCCTTTCTCGATCATTTTGTTCTTCAGGCGAAATTCCTGGATCAGCCTGATCAGGCTGAGGATAAAGCCGACCATCAGGAAAAAGGCCAGGATAGCGAAGAAATTGGAGAGCAACCGCTCAATATCGACCTCCCTGAAGGGGTCACGCAGATGTTCCTGCGCGTGTAAGGCAAATGGCAGTGTGATCACGGTGACGATGGAGATTATCTTTTTCATTTTTATATTTTAATATGTTATCGGTGGCGTTTATTTTACCGGTGACGTGCTCTCATTATCAGACCGGCATCCTTCTTCAATGTTGCAAACCCTTCAATAAAGATTCAGGGCATCGATCTTCCGCTGGTATTTTTTATAGGTCTCCATGCCCTGGAATACGACCACGGATACTGCGGTGATCATGGCCAGGTAGATCAGCATCGAAGAGATCCCACTGAACAGGCCCAGGATATTTTTCCGGAAGATATAGCCGGGGATGCCGGCTGCGCCGATGACGATCAGCGGGATGAGCCAGGTCATGGCGCTATTTCCTGGCCTCGCGGACCCGGGCTTTGCAGGCAAGGTCGCAGGCAGTTGTGACAGCACTGCTGCGGCCAGATCGAAGTCAAACAAAGGCGCAGGCTGTTGCCCGATCGCCGCAAACAGGGATTGGTATTCCGTTGCCCTGGCCTGGCAGGATCCGCACGTCAGCATATGTGCGATGATATCGGCGTCCCGTTCCAGGTACTCCTGTGTCTGCGTTCCTTCTTCCGGGCCAGCCTGCAGTTCCTTTTCCGCCCCTGCCTGGACGCCCGGCTCCGCATTCCCATGCATCGCATACCATTGAATGGCTTCTTCCGATAGATGTTTCGTTATCATAGCTCCTCCATTTTATAATTGACCGAAAGACCATCTTTCAGGGCCTTCCTAGCCCGGAATAAATAACTTTTCACCGTGCCTTCCGGCAATTGCGTGACCTCCACTATTTCCGCATAGCTCAGCTCCTCCTGGTGGTATAGGGTAAGCAGGATCTTGTAAATGGCCGGGAGCCGGTCAATTTCCCCCTGCAAGATCACCGAAAGCTCTTTCCGGGACATAAGAGTCTCCTGCTCACCGTGCCCTCCGGCCACCGTCCGGTCACTGATCCTCTCCATGGTCTCACCTGTCCCCTGCCCGTCGTATCCGTCACCGGGGAAGACCAGTTTTTTCTTTTCCAGCCAGCTCAGGCAGGTGTTATAGGCTATCCGGGCGATCCAGGTAGATAGCTTGGACTGAAACCGGAATCCGCCCAACTTACTGAATGCCTTTAAGTACACGTCCTGTGCGATATCCTTGCGGTCTTCCGGATTACCGATCATTTTGTATACGATCTGGGCCACCAATCCTTCGGTGTTTTTTATGATCAGGCCGAAGGCATGGGTATCTCCACGCAATACCTTGTCAACCAAGTGACTGTCAGTAAGATGGTTTCCAGTTTTATTTTTCACTTGTTCGATCAGACCGGCAGGTGTGTTAAATGTTGCAATATATCTGTTTAAATTTACCTCCATGAAATATAAGAACAGCCCTTACGATCGCAGGCAGTTCCTGAAGGCCGCTGCCGCCCTGCTACCTCTTTCCGCGCTGGCCGGCATTCCCGCGGGCCGCAATATCCTGCTGGGCGCCCCTGATGCGCCACTTGGGCCGATGGCCGCCCTGCCTCCCCTGTCCTTTTCTACCCTCGGCTGCCCGGACTGGACATTTGACCGGATCCTGGACTTTGCCAAGGACAATGGTTACTCCGGGATCGAGATCAGGGGAATACAGCGGCAGCTCGATCTTTCCCAATCTCCCCATTTCAATAACGCAGCCAATATCCTTACCTCGCGCAAACTGATGGAAGACAAAGGCCTGCGATTCGTCGATCTGGGGTCGTCTGCAGAGTTGCATCATGTGGAAGGCCCGGTCCGGCAGAAGAACCTGGACGAAGTCCGGCGGTTTATCGATCTGGCGCACCAGCTTCATTGCCCTTATATACGGGTCTTCCCGAATAACCTGCCGAAGGATCAGGGCCGCGATGCCACGCTCGACCTCATCATACAGGGGCTGCTCGTATCGGGGAAGTATGCGGAAGGCAGCGATGTCACCGTGCTGATGGAGACGCATGGCGAGCTGACCCAGACCAAGGACCTGGAAAAGATCATGGTGAGCGCCAAACATCCTCATGTGGGCCTGGTATGGGACATCGTGAATATGTGGTCGGTGACGAAGGAGCCTCCCGCCGAGGTCTACCCGAAGTTGAAAGATTATATCCGCCATACCCATATAAAGGACCTTCGGTTCGTCGATGGCAAGGAACAATATGTCTTGCTGGGGAAAGGTGAGGCGCCGATCTTCGAAGGTATCGATGCGCTGGCGAACGGCGGATACAAGGGTTATTATAGCTTCGAATGGGAAAAATTATGGCACCCGGAGATCGGGGAGCCCGAGATCGCACTGGCTGACTATCCCCTTGCGATGAAGCAGCATTTTAAAAAATAAGGGGCGCAGGCCGCGCAATCTGCCGCATCCTTCCGGTATAAAGTATTTATCTTAGCAGTCAACCTAAATTATTATGCCTGACCAAGCTATCTCCATCCGCGGGGCACAGCAGCTCGTCGATAACTGGATCCGGACCACCGGGGTGCGCTACTTCAGCGAACTGACCAATATGGCCATCCTCACGGAGGAAGTGGGGGAGGTAGCACGGCTGATGAGCCGGCTATATGGCGACCAGTCCTTCAAGGAATCCGATACAAAAAAGGAGCTCGCGGACGAGCTCGCCGATGTGCTCTGGGTCCTGCTCTGCATTTCCAACCAGACCGGCGTGGACCTGGAGACTGCGCTGGAAAATAACTTCGAAAAGAAAACCCTGCGCGACAGCCAGCGCCATAAGGAAAATAAGAAACTATAAGGCCCGGTCTGTAATTTGTACATCAGATCCCTTCGTGAGGTCAGATCCCGGGCGTGGGGGATATTTTATATTTGCGTATGGAAGCAATCGTAAAAATCCTGAATATTGAAGCCATTACGCACGATGTGCGAAGATACCAGGTGCAGAAGCCGGTGGGATATCATTTTAATCCCGGCCAGGCCACCGATGTCTCCATCAATCTGCCGCGATGGAAAGAGGAGCGGCGCCCCTTCACCTTTACGGCGCTGAATGACGCTCCCTACCTCGAATTCACGATCAAGAGCTACCGGGATCATGATGGCGTGACCAATCAGCTTGGAAAACTGGTTCCCGGCGATGAGCTGATCGTGAGGGATGTTTGGGGCGCGATTGAATACAAGGGGCCGGGATATTTCATTGCAGGCGGAGCGGGCATCACTCCTTTCATTGCCATCCTGCGGCAATTACGGAATGAAAATAAATTAGCCGATAATACGCTGTTCTTTTCCAATAAGACAGCCGCCGACATCATTATCCATGAGGAATTAGCCGCTACAATGGGCGAAAACGCGGTCTTTATCATCACCAAGGAAAAGACCGACCGTTATTTCAACGGCTATGTCGATGAGAAATTCCTCAGGTCCCATGTTGTGGACTTTTCAAAGCATTTTTATCTTTGCGGCCCCGACAAAATGATCGCGGACCTGCAGACGATCCTGGCTGGTCTCGGGGCAAGCAGCGACAGCGTGGTCTTTGAGAAATGATCTTATGGGTGAACACGCCGAAGCCGGGTCACAGAAAGGATGGCGAGGCTTATCGCGACGATGCCGCAAATGAATGCCGCCCATCGCATTCCTGATGTGAATGACCCACTGGCCGCATCGAGCAAGGATTGACGGAGTTCCGGCGGCAGTTGCCTGGCTTCCGCCACGGCTCCGCTCAGGGTCTCCATCGCGGCTTTCTTTGTATAGGACGGGATTCCTTTGGGCATAGTGCGAACCATCTGGCTGCGGTAGATCGCGATCCCGACACTGCCAATGATGGCTATGCCAAGCGCCCCGCCAAACTCCGAGCCCGTTTCAGAGATGGCCGATGCGGAGCCAGACCGCTCAGGAGGTGCAGCGCCGACTATAATATCCGTTGTGAGGGTGAATACCGGTGCAAGGCCCAGGCAGTAGATGAAGGACCCGATAATAAGGAATGCAGGCCCCGATCCTTCACTCATCTGTGTAAGCATGCCAAAACCTATGGCCGCGAGAAATAATCCCACACCCATGACGTAGGCAGGCTGAACCCGACTTACGATTGCCGGCGTGATCATCGAGCCGATAATAAATGCGCAGAAAAAGGGGATCGACCAAAGCCCTGCCTTTATCGGTGTAAGTCCGATGACCAGCTGCATATACTGGAAAGTGAAAATGAAGAACCCAAAGGCAATGAAGGTGGCAAAGGTATAAATTAACAAAGAGACACTGAATTGGGCTCTGCGGAAGAGCTTCAGGTCGATCAGCGGATCCGAAAGCCCCTTTTGCCTGCGCAAAAATATCATGCCTGTGATAATACCGGCCACGATGCACCATACAGGCAACCATCCGGGACCATTCTCGGCGAATTTTTTAATTCCGAAGATCACGGAAAGCACAGCCACCAGTGACAGCGATGCACTGAAAAGGTCCATACGACCGGGGACAGGATTGCGGTATTCCGGCAATAGCGCCGGCCCGACCAAAAGCAGCAACACCATTACCGGCACGGAAATAAGGAACACCGAACCCCACCAGAAGTGTTCCAGTAAGACACCGCCAATGAGCGGACCGATTGCTCCACCGACCGAATAACTGGTGATCCATACCCCGATGGCAATTGTACGTTGTTTCGGATCATGAAACATATTCCGGATAAGGGATAAGGTAGAAGGAGCAAGCGTTGCACCTGCAATCCCGAGTATCGCGCGGGCGGCAATAAGCATTCCTGCGCTTGTAGCGAAAGCCGCGCCGACCGAAGCGATCCCGAAAGCGACGGCGCCTGTCATCAGCAAGCGACGGCGGCCGATCCTGTCTCCCAACGTTCCCATCGTGATCAGCAGACCGGCCAGCATGAACCCATAAATATCTACGATCCATAACAATTCAGAACTGGTGGGATGAAGATCTTTACTGATATGCGGCAATGCCAGGTTCAGCACGGTGAGGTCCATGGAGTAAAGGATGCAGGGCAGGGCGATGACGGCCAGCCCGGTCCATTCGCGTCGTCCCGCCTTTGCTGGAGAGCCGGTATCGCTTGCCGGAGAGCCGGTATCCCCTGTTGGCGCGCCGGTATTTGTAAGAGGTTCTTTGTCGTTAGTCATTGCCATAGTTTGTCAATACAAATCTACCTCAGGCAAACAGAGGTGAAAGTATAGTATGCGACAAATCACGGGGAGGGTATGCGACAAATCAGGGGGTCATTTGCGACATCTATTTGCCTTTTTTAAATCCGATCCTTTCTCTTTCGTCCCATTTTCTCTGGGCTGCCTTCTCATCCAATAAATTCTCCATCGCATCGTAAATATGATTTAACTGCGCATCGTGTTCGCCCAATCTTTCCTTTATTTCTTTCAATTGTTCTTTCAGATCATTTTGCCGGAATAAAACCCGCCTTACTTCTACGAAGGCTCTCATAATGGCAATATTCATCTTAATGGCCTTATCGGAATTCAGCACTCCGCTTAACATGGCAACTCCCTGTTCGGTAAAGGCATAGGGTAAATACCTTGTTCCCCCTCTCCCTTTTGAGGTTTCAATTTGAAACCTCAAAGGATTGGCGTTTTCTTCCAAGGTTTCAATTTGAAACCTTAAAGCGTCAAATTCTTCCTTGGTGAGCTGGAACATGAAATCCGGAGGAAACCGCTTTATATTCCGCTTTACTGCCAGATTAAGGGCCTTAGTTTCAGTCTCATACAAGCCTGCCAGATCCCTGTCCAGCATGACCCGTTCACCCCTTATTTCGTATATCCGGTTCTGGATGCTTCGTATTATCTGCATAAGTATTTTTTTGGGTACTTTATTACCAAACGTTGACAGATTCTCGGAGAGGAAGGGGGGATCAAATATACTAAATCGCAAGCTCATGCAGGCCAAAAGGCTCGCGCGCTCATCATGCATGGCGAAGGCGCCGCGGCCAGCGTCGAGGAGCTGATCAGGGAGTCGATCGCGTAAGCACGTTATGTAAAAAGATTATTATACCTGTTGGCAAAATCGTCGGGATGGATCACGGGGATCTTTGAATCGAAATAATCACTTATATCTTTTGTCAGGATAACCTTAGCTTTTGCATGCAACGCGCATTGGTGCTGAAGGCCATCTTCCAGATCAGTAAAATGTGTGTTGAATACTTCAGTCAAAAAAGAAGGCTGCACAGGAGTGATTTCAAACGCTGAAAAAACAGTCTGCATCTGCCTTTTGTGCCACTGCTTGTTCTTTGCAAATTTGCCAAATATAAAATTGGTGATAATAAAAGTGATAGGAGATACTACAGGTTTTCCAAAATGCCTGCGGATTATGCGCAAGCAGTTAACTGCGGAAGAATGATCTTTCGAAGAAGCGTCAAGGAAGTCAATTACAATATTGGCATCCAGAAAGATTTTTTTCATCTGGCAATACCTTTGAACAATTCGGCCAACACGTCCTTTTTCCCAGTAGTATACGAACCGGCTGTCTTTTCGAGCCATTCATCTTTTTCGGAGGTTTTGGAAGTTCCCCTTTGTATAGAAGACAAAAGATCATCTATAAATCTCGAAATACTTTTATTTTGTTGACGGGCATGGCGTTTAATGAATTTTTTATGCTCCGCTGAAATAAGTATGGTTAATTTTTCCTGCATTCCCTTGTTTCGTACAAATTTAATATTTTATACGAAACGGAATACATTTTTAACAGCCCCGTACAGCCTTTAATAAGATCGGCTCGTAATGCATTGATTATGAATTAATTATTTCTACTTCCTCTTTTGAGCTGTTTGCATTTTTTGCGACCGTCAAGGATCCCTTGACGATTGGAGACGAATCCAGTTCTCGCCCAGTTCCGTATATCTTCCATATTCTGCTATTTACCGGGACAGGCCAAATCTTCCTGTCACCCGGGTAAGATAAACCATCGCCCCATTGAACAGGAACAGGTAGCCGGGGAATAAAACATAGATGAGATCGTGGTGGATACAGATGATCAGCGCCAGGGTCGACGATATTACGCCCAATATCCAGGCCACCGATCTTTCTGTGGCCGGATCCTTATATGCCTTAACGATCGTGGGGATGCCCAGCACGGCGTCCGCGATGACCGCGAAGACCGTCGTCACCCAGGGATTGGCAGACCAGATATAAATGCCGATACAGATCAGCCCGACCACCAGGAAACTCAGGTCGTTCTTCCTGAATGAAAAATTATTACTGAAAAAAGCAACGGCTGCAATGGTGAAGCAGCCGATGGTCGAACAGAGAACGCCCGTCATGCTCCACTGCCATCCCTTGCCGATGATCTGGGATACGATGCTTGTCCCCATCAGGCAAGCCCATCCGATCCACGAGAGCACACTGGGGGTGACCTTCCTTTTAAGGGTATTCGATAAATAAATGAGCTGAGCGCAACTGATCACTGTTCCTGCCAGCAGGCCGATATATTTTTCTATGTGGTACATCCGGAAGTTTATATACTGAAAAGCGAATATCGGATAATAACGAATATCTCAATCTTATTTTCCCATCTTTTCATGTTGCAACATCAATATTATCCAGCCCGCTTTGTTTAACGATAATGCCCCCGGAGTGAGGTAAGAATTACACAATTTGGGATTTTAGTGATTGCAACTTATTTGTAAAATGAAAAATCCCAAGAGAAGATGCTCTCGTATATGATGTACTTGATAATTACTATTAACGCCTTAAAATTAAAAAATGCAAAAGAAAAAAATTATCGTCATCGCTACGATAGCAGCCGTTCTTACAGGCGGCATCATATGGGCTTCTGACCATATCGATGCGCCAGCAGTCACGGGTCAGTCGACAGATATCACTGACCTGTATGCTTTTCAGGGCTCCAATACGAGCAACCTGGTATTCGCCGTCAACACCCAGGGCCTGCTGGCTCCTTCAGCGACAGCGGCGGCAAAATTCGACCCCAATACGCTTATCGTGATCAATATCGATAAGAACGGGGATAATGTAGAAGACCTGGTGATCCAGGCCATTTATGATGGCACCAGTATGAAATTCTATGGTCCCGTAGCTCCATCTTCTACAGGACTGAAGAGCGTACTGGAAGGACCTGTGACAGCCCAGGTAGCCGTTACCGCATATGGCGCGGCATCACCTACCGTAGCGACAGGATCCAATGGAATGCAGGTCTTCGCAGGTCCCCGTGACGATCCTTTCTTCTTCGACCTGGATCAGTATCACAAGATCATTGCAGGAACAGCCACAGGCTTCAACAACCCCGGCGTAGATGCTTTCAAAGGCACGAATGTAATGGGACTCGTCGTGGAAGTGCCAAAGTCCTTACTGGGCTCGCCTACCGGTGGTAAGTTCAATGTGTGGGCGCAGACTAAAAAGAAGATCTGATCGTCTGCAGATCTGAAAACATCACCGATTCATAAATTGATTCTATAAAAAATAATTACCATGAAAAAAGTATTCAACAGTCTGTATATAGTGGCGGCAATCATACTGGTTGCAGGAGCCTCTTGTAAAAAGGATAACAATCCATCGACGCCTCCCGCTTCTTATATGGGCGGTGACGAAGTGGGACGCCCCGCGGTGGCGACAGTATTCGTAGCCACGGCCGACAAGGATAATTTCAACGCGACGATCCCATCGGCCATGAGCGCGGCCTACCTGGCAAAAATAAAAGCCAAATTGCTGGCCCTGAATACGGGATATACGACCAATGCATTGACCCTTACGGCTGACCAGTTCTCAGGCGTGCTCGCCACCGACGTGCTGAATGTCTCCGCCAGCGGAACCACCACCTTCTTCGATGGCACGAATGTATTGACGGGCCGTAACCTGGCCGATGATGTCATTCATACGGAATTGCTGCTGATCTTCGGCGGCCCCGATGGAAAGTCGAATCCTACACTCACGGACGACCACGTGCCTGCGAACGATAAGGCCTTCCTGACTGCTTTCCCTTACGAGGCGGCTCCCTGGTAGATCCGCGGCCCTCGTGATGCGGACAAGTTCTTGAGCGCATTAATACAGATGCAAATAAGACCGGGCTCGTCCCGGTTTTATTCTTTTCGCTATTCTCTTTTATTTAATTTGCGCGGGTATTGTAACAGCAGAATAATGAATAAGGTCCCTTTTTATCGCAGGATGGCGGGTCTTCTCTTGTTGATCCTGTCCTCGGGCCAGCCGCTCTGGGCGCATGTCATCGTGGGCGAG
>Ga0137404_10003546_pt1 | contig 10409 bp, 9 predicted proteins | sample CZOMad2_1_16fung_FD_108285 | JGI IMG/M metagenome (GOLD analysis project Ga0137404, IMG submission 108285) | Vadose zone soil fungal communities from Angelo Coast Range Reserve, California, USA - CZOMad2_1_16fungal (Illumina Assembly) | ecosystem: Environmental > Terrestrial > Soil > Vadose zone... | reverse complement strand
CTCCGGCCGGCTGCCGATTGTTTCATCCTACACGCCTCATTTTGGCGAAGAGCCGGCGCTGGCCGGTACGCGCGGTGCGGGCAACATTTTCTTCGGCAACTGCAACCTGCGCTGCGCCTATTGCCAGAACTACCAAATCTCGCAAACTCACAAAGAACAAATCAAGAACGAAATCACGCACGAGCGCCTGGCAGAGATCATGCTTGAGCTTCAAGCAAGAGGCTGCCACAACATCAACTTCGTTTCGCCTACTCATTTCGCGCCACAGATGGCGCGCAGCATTCTCATCGCCGCCGAACAAGGCCTGCGGCTTCCTATCGTTTACAACACCAATGCTTACGATTCGGTTGAAGTGTTAGGGCTGCTCGAAAGCATTGTTGACGTTTACCTTCCCGATTTGAAGTACGCCGAAAATGAGGCAGGCTATCTTTATTCAAAAGTAAGCGGGTACAAAGATCACGCGCGCCACGCCATCGCGGAGATGTATCGGCAAACCGGAGACGACCTTGTGTTTGATGATCAGGGCATGTTGCAGCGGGGCCTTATTATTCGTCTGCTGGTTCTACCAAACGAAATTGGCGGCATTCGCGAGTCACTTGAATGGATCAGGGATAAGTTGAGTCCGCGCGTGGCAATATCCCTCATGTCCCAGTACTACCCGACACATCAGGCTGCCAGCAACAATCGTTATGTGCTGCTGTCGCGGCGGGTTTCGGAAACTGAATGGCTGCGCGCCGTTAATCTTCTCGATGAGTTTGGATTGGAAGAAGGCTGGATGCAGGAGTTTGACGGTTCAGCTTTTTACTATCGGCCTAACTTCACCGATACGCAGACGCCGTTCAAAGACATTCGCGACTTCACCGCTTGAACATATCACCCGGTTCACAATTCTTGCTTCAGTTGATGCGTGGTGTGCTCGGTGACTGACGGGCGTGCGCTCGTGAGATCGTTCGTCGTTTGTCCATGAGCACCAAGTTGACGCTCTTCTGAGCCGCAGGTGGGACAATACATGGCGCTGGGTTATACGGGTTGAATGGCTTTGAAGTTCCTCAATAACGGTGGACAAGTGACGGGTGACAAGTGACAGCTAAAAAGGTTTCTGAACTTATCACTTGTTACTTGTCACTTCTTACTCTTCAACCGTCACGCCATGCCAGAAAGCGACGCGATTCTTGATCTCGGCGGCAGCGGGTTTGGGGTCTGGGTAGTACCACGCCGCATCACCGTTTATCTCACCGTTAACCACCACATCGTAGTAACTCACCTCGCCTTTCCAGGGACAGGTCGTATGACTGCTGCTGGGTTGCAGATATTTCTTGTTGACCGAGTCGGGAGGGAAATAGTGATTACCTTCAACCACAACTGTGTCGTCGCTTATCGCAATCACCGCATTGTTCCAGGTAGCCTTCATGTTCGGGAACTGTAAACCGTGAACTGGAAACCGGGATTTAGTAAATCGTGAATCGTTAATCGTAAATAGAAAATGGCAAGAGCCCGGAATTGACGGTAAGTTGTGACACGCAATCGCTCTTTCTATTTACGATTTACCATTTACGATTTACTAGTTCGCTGCCGCCACTGACCGCCGGCAGGATGGTTATTTCGCACGTGTCGGGCAATTGCGTTTCAAGCATCTCTTTGTGCCTGACATTTTCGTCGTTAAGGAAAATGTTGACGTGCGGTCTGAGTTGGCCTCGTTCGTTTACGACCCGGTCACGCAAGCCAATATGCTGTTGCCACAAACTATCGAGTGCCTGAGCAACCGTTGCAGGCGTCGAGTCTAAAACAATGCGGTTCTGCCCGTTCGTAAAGTCCGTTAAGAAACCGGCAACATTGACGGTGATCATGGTTTAGGTTGCTACGCCAACTGACAGTTTACGCTAAACGCAGGTTTCTTCGGCGCCCGCAGAACCGGCTACGGCAAGATGCCTTCGGGAACCAGCCACGGATGCATGTCGATTTTCAGCCGGCCGGCCTGCACTGCTGGATCTGTGGCTGCGAGTTCACGAGCCTCATCGATGGACGCGACGCGGAAAACACAGATGCCGCGCAGCGCTGTGTTATCTCCAAATGGTCCAGCAAGGACAAGCTTCTTCATTTCTGCGAGACGCATCATGTTTGCCAGATGAGCGCGTTGCAGTTCCTCGGTGGCGGCGGTCTTCTCCGGCGTCCACTTGTCGCCACGATAAAGGAAGCCGAAATAGGCGCGCGTGATTTTCTCGGGAGTGCTGGTTTTCTTCATCACGTCTTCCGACCACCATGGATGCATTTCAGCGATCAAGTGCCCCGACTTCACCACGGGACTATCTTCGGTCCAGGTCCTGGCTTCCTCCGCTGATTTGGTTCGAAGCACATATACACCGCGAATGTCGCCATCATCATCGAAACGCCCGGCGATTACTGCCTTACCTGATTCGATCAATGAGTTCGCATAAGCGCGTTGTTCAGTTTCGAGTTTTTTCGTCCGCGCATTGCTTTCGCCCGTCCATTTTGGACCGCACTTAAGTAGCGCCATTTGAAACTGTACCAGTTTGAACTGTGGCTCTTCCTGCGCCTTTGCCAGCGGCAACGTGAAAGCCAAGATCGCGATGGCTGTGAATGTTAGAAGTTTTTTCATGAACTATAGATTTAACGAACTATCGGACCACCGCCGTTTTAACGCAAACCACCGGCGGCAAACTTTCCATGATTGGCTTCCACGAGTCGCCCCCATTTCTTGACCCAAACAATTTGCCATTGCGGGTGCCAAAATAAATCCCAGTCGGTTTTAGGTGGTCCGCTGATAGACCGTCGCGCAAAACGGTTTCCAAAGCGTTCTCCTGAGGCAAGCCGTTTGTGAGTGCTTCCCACGATTGCCCATCGTCCCGGGTCCGATAGACGCGCATCTTTCCTTCCGGCGTGCAACGAAATTCGTCGGATTCCATCGGGATGATATAGACGTTGTTGGCGTCATTGGGATCCACCTCCATCGCAAACCCGAAATCCGAAGGCACGCCATTCGCGACGTCGTTCCACGAATCAGCGCCGTCGTCGCTGCGATAGAGTCCCCAATGATTCTGCAAAAACATTCGCTGCGGATTCGAAGGATGACTCACGATCTTGTGCACGCACTGACCCCATTCCGGGAACCGCTGCTCGGGCGGCAGAAACTGCGCCCGCACTCCTTTGTTTCGCGGCTGCCAGTTTTCTCCCCCGTCATCGGTGCGATAGACGCCACCGGTCGAGATCGCTACGAACAAACGCTTGGGATTCGATGGGTCCGGCAGGATGGTGTGCAAACAAAGTCCACCACCGCCCGGCATCCATTGCGCCCGGTGCGGATGATCGTACAAACCTTTGACCAGCGCCCACGATGCGCCGGCGTCGTTTGACTTGAACAACGCTGCGGGCTCAACGCCGCAGTAAAGTGTGTCTTGTTCTTCGGGATGGCCCTGCGCGATCTGCCAAATTTGCTTCACTGAAGAATCAGTGTCCTCGGGAAACTTCACGCCATAGGTTTCCGGCTCAGTCCAGGTCTTGCCGTAATCATCAGACGAACTCAGATATGAACCCCAATAGGAACTATTAACTGCCGCCCACAGACGCGTGCGCTTCTGGCGATCGTCATAAGCCATGGCGTAAATCGCACGACCCGGGAAATAAGGGCCGCCAACATCCCAATTTTCCCGCGCGTTGTTCGAACGCAGAATGAACGCCCCCTTCATGGTGCCGACGAGTAACAACACATCCCCGGAAGAAGCATTAACATGTTTTGTTTCAGGCATAGAGGAACTCCAGCTCTGGCAAAGAATGTATAGGGCGGACGCATTATAGAAAACCACAGCGCGTTGGCAAAGCAAAGGATGAGTTGGTACAAGGGCAGTTTGGTGGCAACTCTATGTGCCTTCGCGCAATTTTGCGTATCCCTTTGCGCGCTCTGCGGTTTCGGCTGATCTTTTCAACTTAAATAACGCAAAGAACTCGCAAGGACCGCAAGGTAGACCGCGGAAGTAAGTTAGAACAAACTCAAGAATTCTCATCCGATTAACTGTATATAAAAGCATTCGGAAAACTGTGAGGCACTGAAGGGCGGCTCGGCGTAACGCCGGATTGCCTTGGACTTTTCTGCTCCTTCATGTCTATTGAAGTAACATCCATTGCCACCGACGGGAAGCGTTTCTCCCCGCGCACAATTGCGGCCACTGTTCGCAATTGCCTGCCCAATTCTCCGCTTACGAACAAACAACTTGTGGTACGGTTTATCTTAGGCTTAATCGCAGTCGCGACCATAGCCAGCTGCGATGCGTTGTTGCGTTCTTATAAGTACTACTCACGAATCATTGATGCGCGGCTGGCAAGTGGTTATCTCACCAGTCGTCCCGGCTTATATGCAGCACCGCGTACGATTGCGCGCGGAGAGAAACTAGCCAAACAGGATCTCGTTACAGCGTTGCGCCGCGCGGGTTACGTGGATTCGCAAGACAGCAACGTCTGGAATGGTAGCTTTCGCGAAACCAGTTCAACCGTTGAGATTAGTCCCACCACAACAAATGGAATCAAGCCGGCAGTTGTTACCGTTCTCTTTAAGAATAATCGTGAGATCGAAGCCTTACTTGCGGATAATCTTCCGCTGGATACATTCGCGCTGGCGCCCGAAGTACTGACCAACGATCTTTCGTCGAAGACTGGTGAACACGACAACCTGACTTACGATGAAATTCCCCCAACACTTAACCACGCCATACTTTCGATTGAAGATCAACGTTTCTTCGAACATCCGGGCGTGGATGTATGGGGAATTGCGAGAGCGCTCGTGCGCAACGCCAGTGACGATCGAGTTGGTCAGGGCGGCTCAACCATCACGCAACAGCTCGTAAAAAATACTTATCTTTCTTCGGAAAGAACTTTAGCGCGCAAATACGCCGAGGCCATGCTCGCGTTTGCGCTGGAGCAGCGATTGTCCAAGCAGGACATCTTTGCCCTGTATTGCAATGAGGTCTATCTGGGCCAACGTGGCGCAGTCGGCGTGCGCGGCGTAAGACAAGCTGCGCGCATCTACTTTGGAAAAGATTTGAAGGACGTTTCGCTTGCAGAAGCAGCCACGATCGCGGGCATGATCCAGGGGCCGGCGCGCTACTCCCCCGTGCATCACCCCGAAGCAGCGCAGGCCCGCAAGATACTTGTCCTGGAGGCGATGCTTCGCGACCGCTGGATTACAAATGCACAGGCACGTCGCGCCCGAACGGAGCTCATCGCTTTGTCTCAACTAAAAGATCTTGCCTCCGTTGCTCCATATTTCGTCGACTACGTTGACCGGATGTCAGATCAATGCGATGTCCAACCGGCACAGCAAAAGGTCTACACCACCATCGATCTTGATCTGCAACGGCTTGCAGAAAACGCTTTGCGGCAGCAGTTGGATCGGCTTGCTGTCGCTTTCAAAGGTCGCACAGCAAATCCGCAAGGCGCCCTCGTCGCGCTCGATCCCAAAACAGGCAACGTGCTGGCCATGGTTGGTGGCCGTGATTATGCCGAGTCGCAGTTGAACCGCGTTACCGACGCGCGACGACAACCGGGATCGACGTTCAAGCCCTTCGTCTATGCGGCGGCACTGGAGGATGGTATGTCTCCCGTGCAAACGTTCAGCGATGCGCCTCGCGAGTTTGTCTATGACCGCGATAAGACTTACCGCCCGTCGAATTTCGGTGGCGGCTATTCGCTGAGCGATGTAACCATGCGCACGGCCCTGATTAAGTCTCTCAACGTCGTTACGGTCGACATTGCTTTGCAAACAGGTTTAGCGCGTATTGCGAATCTCGCTTCTGATTTTGGCCTGCCGCGACCGGAACGTTATCCGTCAATGGCGCTGGGCACGGAAGAAGTGACGCCGCTTGAGTTGGCTGCTGCTTATGCTGTCTTTGCAAATGGCGGCCATCGGGTTGAGCCAAAGGTTATCGCCAGCGTCGGTGAGCCTCCGGCGACCCACCTTAGCAACAGTAACAACAGGGCACAGGTAATCAGTCCCACAACCGCCTATATGATTACCAACATGTTGGAGGCAGTAGTCGATCATGGCACCGCGCATGCAGCGCGCGGGGCGTTAAAGGGAACGTCCTTCGCTGCAAAAACCGGCACGTCTCGCGATGGTTGGTTTGTTGGCTACACGCCGAATTTAGTTTGCGCTGTATGGATCGGCTTTGATGACAACCAACAACTTGGGCTGACGGGCGCCGCGGCGGCACTCCCCGCCTGGGTAAATTTCATGCAGGGCGCGATTGCCACAAGACCAGAACTCGGCGGTAAGAATTTTGCATGCCCTGAAGGAATAGAGTTCGTTGAGATTGATGCAGACAACGGTTTGCGTTCAACCCTAACCTGTCCGCATCGGGAATTGATCGCGGTCACAGAAAGACTGGCGCCGAATTTGGAGTGCTACCGGCACGGAAATCTGCCAGCTTCCACCGGGGATGCCATTGATGAACGCGCAGAGCGCCAAGGAACCGAATCCATTCTTGCCCAGCACTCCAGATCAGCCAATCGAAACTTGCAAGAAAACAACCTCGCTTCTGGAACTTCGACTGATGTGAACATCGACTTGCACGGTCACCGAACCCTGGCGAATGCGATGCGGTAATCCACGCATATCTCACCGATAAATAAATTCTTGCATTAAACGGCACCTTGGTATTCCCGTGGGTCCCTTTCCTAACTGAATTGGATCGGATACGAAGGGGGCCTTCGGGCTCGGCCCCCCGATGTGCGGAAGGTCTTTGACTGTCTTTGACCTTCCGTAAAGTATCCACTTGTTCTTTGGGGGCTATGCCCCCAAATTAAGATGGCTCCGGCGAAATTTCAAATCTCACCAGATTCACCAGCACTTTACATCACGATCGTCAGTAAAGATCGATTACCGGTTTTTCAAACCGACGTGCTCAAGAATGTTGCTTGCCGAGCGATCGATGAATCACGAAATTCTGGCGGGTTCTTACTCTTTGCCTACGTGATCATGTTGGATCACATGCACCTGCTCACCAATTTCCCAAACACCTCAGCCGATGTCCTTCGTTACCTTAAGGGAATTACAGGCGAGTTATTGATTATCTGAAAGAGAAGAAGTATGAAACCTCTCTCACAAAACTGAGGCGTAAGGAATGGAAGCGAAGGCATAGTTATTCACTTTGGCAGCAAGAGGAACGTCTTTTCGATTTACAGCGAGGCGATGTTTATGCAGAAAGTCAATTACATTCACCTTAATCCAGTTAGAGCAGGATTGGTTGAGCGGGCTATTGATTACCGTTGGTCGAGCGCGAGGATTTGGCAAAGACGAGAAGCGGAAAATGAGCCGCTGAGGATGGGTGTTGATCGAATTCGGTGGAGAACACAGGGGCGTAGCCCCAGGAATTTCTGATGCCTTCCGGAAGGTCAAAGACTGTCAAAGACCTTCCGCACATCAGACGGCACAGCCGAAATGCAGGATCGCTTATGTCTGTTAGGCAGACCTTCCCCACATCTGAGTGCAAAGCCAAGTAACTTCCGCGCACACCGCAAAGCCACGTTGCCCAATCTTCAAACCCTTTCCAAGACCACCTGCGCAATTGCATGTTGCGTGGTATGCGATATTGAAAGATGAGCCACGGTTGCGCCCGAGGCCTCAAATAGTTCTTTTGTCGCGCCGTGAAAAGTCAAAAACGGCGCACCGCTTTCGAGTGAATCAATCTCCACGTCCTGCCAACTAATCCCGCCGCGCCATCCAGTCTTGAGTGCTTTCAACGCTGCTTCTTTTGCCGCAAAGCGCGCGGCATAATGCTGCGCAGCGACTACACCACGATTGTCGCAATAGGCGCGCTCCGCCGTAGTGAAGACGCGCTCAGTGAAACGCGGAGTGCGCGCGAGCACTTCGCGAATGCGCGCAACTTCGATAATGTCTATGCCAATGGAGACGATCATAAGCGACTCGGAATTAGAACATGCCGGCTTCTACTGGCGCGAGCACGATGGCGTCCGCGCCCTCGTTTGCTCCCCCCTCGAAGACGCTGGTTTCACCAATGGCTTCTCGACCAGAGGCGGCGGCGTCAGCGCGATGCTTGAGAATTCTCTGAACCTCGCTGGCTTTAACGAGGACGCGGCGGAAAACATTCTGGAGAATCGCCGCCGCTTTCTCAAGCTCTTCCCCGGCCACTGGGCCCTGGCGGGGTGCTGGCAAGTGCATGGCTCTGATGTGCGCATAGTGAAAAACCGGGTCGATGCCAATCCTGCTGAGGGCGCGCATGGTGACGCTGTTTACTGCGACGCGATTGTCAGTGACGCGCATGGAGTTTTGGCTGGCGTGAAAACTGCCGATTGCGTTCCCATCCTGATTGGCGATCCCCAAACCGGCGCCTTTGCCGCGGTCCACGCAGGCTGGCGGGGAACCGTCTCGGAAGTAGCAACCAAAGCACTGTCGCAGATGATAAGCAGTTACAACACCAAACCGGAGGAAACTGTAATTGCGATCGGTCCCGCGGCGGGTGCTTGTTGTTATGAGGTTGGCAGCGAAGTCATTGATGCGTTTGGAGAACGTTTTGCAAATTCGGGCGAGTTATTCAGCCCGACGCGCGCAGCTCACGCTTGCGTTGATTTAATCAGGGCGAACCGCGCGCAACTGACCGCGGATGGTGTGAATAAAGACAGGATTTACAGCGCACCGCTCTGCACGATGTGTCGCACCGATCTGTTCTTCTCCTACCGGCGCGAGAAGAACCTGTGTGGGAAAGTGGGACGCTTGATGTCGGTTATCGGAAGGCGGGCTCGTAACGCAATCTGTTAGATTGCGAGCGCAAACTAACAGTTTGCGCTACCTTATTCCACCTTGAGCCAGAGGCTAAGGTCGCGCGTCTGCGGCGGGAAGCAGACCTCATCGTTGCAGCTCTGGTATCGCAGGTGCACCTTCAATTCGGTTGTGCCTGAAGAAAAATTCGCCGGCACCGTAACGTTGAACCTCATTGTCGCGCGTCCTTCGTAAACCGATACGCGGTTTTTGGAAAATTTGAAGTTGCGCAGAACGGGGCGCGGATAACTGACGGGGCCCACACGAATAGCTTTTGCCGGATCGATTCTCAGTTGCGTCGCAATCAGAAATTTTTCCAGCGGTCTGTTTGAGTTGACGTGAAAACCTGACGGAATATCCATCACCACCGTTGCTTGCACTGTTCGTCCGCGTTGCACTTTTTCCACCGAGGGCGCAGCCGTGATGGCAATGTTTGGCGCTGATTGTGGACGAGGACTGGTGAAGAAAGTCGCCGGCGACGTAAACAGCGTCAGCAAGAATAGCAGTTGAATCATTAATCTCATTTATTATCTGGGCTCCAGGTTGATTTCGGATCAGTCACAGTTGCTTTCTAGTCATCAGCCCAAAGCCTCACGAGTTCTCGACAGGCGTTTTTAGCTCAAGGCGACGCTCATGAGATTATTCTCCCGTCGCGCCGCCAACTGACCGCATGCCGCATAAATGTCTCTGCCGCGAGGGCGTCGCACGTAGGTGTGAATTCCCTTCGACTCAAGAATGCTTTTGAATCTCTCGACCCGGTCTGCTGATGAAGGCGCGTACGGCAACGGATCTGCTGAGTTGTGCGGTATCAAGTTAACCTTTGCGCGTAGCCCGTGCCGATTCAACAGATTTGCCAACTGGCTTGCCTGCTCGTCGGAATCATTGATGCTATCCAGCATCACGTATTCAAAAGTCACTCGTTCGCCAGGCTTCAGGCTCTTCTCAAATTCCTTACAGGCGCCCAGCAATTCTTCGAGAGGCCATTTCTTGTTAATAGGCATTAACTCATCGCGCAACTCATCTGTAGCCGCAGCCAAAGAAATTGCGAGATGCGGCCGCGCAGTGATCGCCGCCAGTTCGCGAATGCGCGGCTCCACGCCGGCAGTTGAAATCGTCACGCGATTGGGCACGATAAATAGCCCGTGTGGATCGGCCATGATGCCGAGCGCCTTCATCAGCTCATCAAAATTCAGAAACGGTTCACCCGCACCCATGCCCACCAGATTTACGCCGCGCGGGGGTTTTTGCCCGACGCCATAGGCATCGTTAAGCGCAACGATTATTTGTTCGACAATTTCGCCAGCGCTCAACGAACGAAGCAGACCAAGTTGGGCAGTGAGACAAAAAGTACACTGCAAAGGACAACCGGACTGGGATGAGAAACAGATCGTGTCGCGACGCTCTTCAGGAATGAAAACTGTTTCAACGGGCCGGTTGTCATGGGTTTTCATCAGGAAGCGCCGCGTTCCGTCTTCGGATACGTAGCGCGATTCGATGCTTAGAGTTGAAGCTGTTGCGATTAAATCCAACTGCGCTCGCAAGGCTTTTGGCAAGTCGGTCATTGCTGCAAAGCTTTGCAGTCGCCGCTGATGCAGTCCGCCAAAAACCTGGCGTGCGCGATAGG
>Ga0137404_10003544_pt1 | contig 10412 bp, 11 predicted proteins | sample CZOMad2_1_16fung_FD_108285 | JGI IMG/M metagenome (GOLD analysis project Ga0137404, IMG submission 108285) | Vadose zone soil fungal communities from Angelo Coast Range Reserve, California, USA - CZOMad2_1_16fungal (Illumina Assembly) | ecosystem: Environmental > Terrestrial > Soil > Vadose... | reverse complement strand
TACGGCGCGCCCATCCCGCCCGAGGACAAGCAAACCCTGATGGCCTACCTGCTCCAGCACTACCGCGACCCGAACGGCCGCTGACGCCTCCTTGACCTTCCAGCCACTGGAAGGTTTATCGTGCCCGCGCATCCGCAGACGGGAGGTGCGTGTGACGCAAGCCCTGACCATCGGTCAGCTCGCCCAGGCCACCGGCGTGGCCGCGCGAACCATCCGCTACTACGAGCAGGTCGGCGTGCTGCCGAGCCCGCGCCGCACGGCGGCGGGGTATCGACAGTACGATCGGCTCGGCCTGCACCGGCTGCGATTCATCGCACGGGCTCGATCGCTCGGGTTGCCGCTTCGTGACCTCAAGACACTGAGCCTGATCCTGGACGGGAGCCCGCGTCCGGCGGTGCGTCCTCGTCTCCTCGCCGCCGTCCGCGCGCAGCTCGCCGCCGTGCGACGCCAGACCGTCGAGCTGCAAGCACGGCAGCGGCAGCTCGAGCAGGTATTGCATCGGTTGCGCACGTCGCCGCGCGAGCGCGGCGCGGGGGGCTGCCGGTGTCTGGAGGTGGAAGGCGCCGGGCGTGACCTCGCCTGTCGTTGAGCCCGAGCGGCGAGTACCGGTCGCGGTGCTCGCCGCCGCATTCCTGTTCAACGTGGGGCAGGGCGTCCTGCGCCCCTCGCTGCCGCTCTATCTGGAAGCGGCGTTCGCGGCGAACTACCGGATGGTCACGCTGATCCCCGTCGTCTTCGGCGCGGGGAAATGGGCGGCCAGCCTGCCGACGGGTTACCTGCTCGCCCGCTTCGGGCGACCACTGATGATCCTGGGCGTGCTGCTGATCGCGTGCGTCGACGTCGCCAGTGTCGTGACCTCTAGCTATGTCGTTTTCCTCGGCCTGCGCGCGCTCGGCGGCGTGGGCTGGGCGATGTTCGCGACGGTCGCGGCCACGACCATGGTGGGTGTCCCGACCGCGCAGCGGCGTGGACGCGCGGTCAGCGTGTTGTTGATGAGCGAGACGTCGGGGTTGCTGCTGGGCAGCGTGGCGGGCGGCTGGCTGTATCAGGGCGTCGGGGTGGCCAGCCCGTTCATCTTCGAGGCGGCGTGCATGGTCACGGCCGCCCTCGCGCTGGCGCGGTGGGCGTCGGTGGCGGCTCCGGGCACGACGGCGTCGCGAGGCGCGCAGCACCGCCTGCTCGGAGCGGTGCTGCGCACTCCTGGCGTGCTCCTCATGAGCCTGACCAACGCGGTGCTGATCGCCATCCAGACCGGTGCCCTCGTCTTCCTCCTCCCTCTCTATCTGATCGAGCGCGGAGGCGTCGGCCCGGGGAGTGTCGGGGTCCTCGTTGGTCTCGGCGTCTTCGGCCGGCTCCTCGCGCTCTGGTTCGGAGGCAGCGTGTCCGACCGGTCGGGTCGCCTGCGTGTGCTGATTCCGGGCTTGCTCGCCTACGCCGCGCTGCTCGCGAGCCTGGCGTGGCTGACGCATCCGCTCGCGCTCGGGGTCTGGAGCCTGGCCATCGGCGCCGCCGCAGGATTCGTCGCCCCCATCCCGACGGCGCTCGTCGGCGATCAGGTTCCGCCGGCGCTGCAGGGCGTGGCGATCGGCTGGCTCCGCACGATCACCGATGGCGGCCAGATCCTCGGACCTCTCGTGATGGGCGCGTGCGCGGACGCCGTCGATCTCTCGGCGCCGTTCCTCGTGGGGGCGGCGCTGCTCGTCGCGACGGCCTGGCAGTGTCGACGCCGAGCCGGCGCCTCCGTCAGCGTCGGCTGAGCGCCTCCCAGACGCGGCCGGGGAGCAGCGGCACCCGCGTGATCTCCACGCCGCGATCGGCCAGCGCGTCCTCGACCGCGTTGGCGATGGCCGCGCTCGGCGAGATGATGCCGCTCTCGCCGACGCCCTTGACGCCGAGCTCATTGATCATCGATGGATAATCGAGCGCCTCGACGAGGAGCGGCGGCACGTCGGCCGCCAGCGGCAGGCCGTAGTCCATGAGCGTTCCCGTGAGGAGCTGGCCGTCGGCGTCGTGCACGACCTCCTCGCGCAGCGCGGTGCCGAGCCCCTGCACGATGCCGCCGTGCAGCTGGCCCTCGACGACGGTCGGGTTGATCGGCCGCCCGCAGTCGTGCACGGCGGCGTAGCGCAGGAGGCGCACCACGCCGGTCTCCACGTCGACCTCCACCGCGCACGCGTGGGCGCCGAAGGCCCACGTCACCGTCTCGGGATGGAAGAACAGGCACGCGTGCAGGCCGGGCGCGCCCTCGGCAGCCAGGCCGCGGCTGCGCGGCGCCCTCCCGGCGAGCGTGCCGAGGGCGACGCCGCGGTCGGGCGAGCCGGCGACGTGCGCGCGCCCGTCCGCGAGCACCACGTCGCCCGGCGCGCACTCGAGCATCTCGCCGGCCACGATGCGCGCGCGCCGCGCCACCTCGCGCGCCGAGCGCGCGACGGCGGGGCCCGCGTTGGCGGCGACGCGGCTGGCGATGGCGCCGTGGCCGAAGCCGATGAGCGCGGTGTCGCCGCCCAGCACGACCACGCGCTCGAGCGGCACGCCCAGCTCGCCCGCGCAGACCTGGGCCAGCGTCGTCTCGTGGGCCTGGCCCTGCGACGAGACGCCGACGGCGACGAAGACGGTCCCGCCGGGATCGATGCGCACGTCGGCGCCCTCGAACGGTCCGATGCCCGTGCCCTCGAGATAGGCCGACAGCCCGACGCCGACGGGCCGCGCCGTCCCGCGGCGCCGGTCGCGCTCGGCGCGCCAGCGCTCGTAGTCCGCCAGCGCGAGCGCGCGGTCGAAGGCGGCGACGTAATCGGCGGGGTCGTACGTGATGGCGACGCCGTCGCGATACGCGTGGCCGGGCTTGTAGGGCATCGCCTCCTTGCGGATGAGGTTGCGGCGCCGGAGGTCCGCGGGGTCGAGGCCGAGCCGCCGCGCGGCGCGGTCGAGGAGGCGGTCGAGCACGAAGGCGGCCTCGGGCCGGCCGGCGCCGCGGTACGCGCCCATGAACGTCTTGTGCGTGACGACGTTGACGCACTCGCCGGCGAAGTGCGGCACACGGTATGGCCCGGCCAGGTGATTGATCGTGTTCAGACCGATCACGTCGCCCAGCGTCGGATAGGCGCCGTGATCGCGCGTGAAGCGCGTCTCGATCGCGGTGAGCGTGCCGTCGCGACGGACACCGAGGCGCGCGCGGTGCCGCTGATCGCGATCGGGCGCCGCCGTGAGGAAGTGCTCGCGCCGGGTCTCGATCCACTTCACCGGCCGGCCGAGCCGGCGCGCGACCACCGCGATCAGCACCTCCTCGGCATACGGGTGGCCCTTGATGCCGAAGCCGCCGCCGACGTCGGGCGCCAGCACGCGCACGCGCGACTCGCCGAGCGCGAGCGCGGCGGCGATGGCGCCGCGCACGGAGTAGGGAACCTGCGTCGAGGACCACACGGTGAAGAGGCCGTCCGGCGTCGCCGGATGCGCGACGACACCGCGCGGCTCGATCGGCACGCCAGCCACGCGCGGGAAGTCGAGGGCCGCCTCCACGACGACGTCGGCCTCGGCGAACCCGCGCGCGACGTCGCCGACGGCGCTCTTGGCGACGCCCGCCACGTTGTCTGGCCAGTCCGGAAAGACGCGCGGCGCTCCAAGCGCGAGCGCGTGCTCGACGCTCGCGGCGGCCGGCCGTGGCTCCCACGTGACGCGCACGGCGTCGGCGCCGTCGGCCGCGCGGTAGGGGTCCTCGGCGATGACCACGGCCACCGCCTCGCCCGCGTGGCGCGCGACCGCATCGGCGATGGCCGGGTGATGGTACGCGCGCATCGCCGCGGACGGCACCAGCGGCGGCACACCGGCCGCGCACTCGGGCAGGTCGCGCGCGGTCAGCACGGCGACGACGCCGGGCAACCGCCGCGCCGCGCGTGCGTCGATCGCGCGGATGCGCGCGTGGGCGTGTGGACTGCGCACGATGGCCGCGTGCAGCAGGCCCTCGACGCGCACGTCGTCGACATAGCGACCGCGGCCGGTGAGGAGGCGACGGTCTTCGGTGCGAGGGACGCGGGCGCCGATGGTGGTGGTCACGGGCGTGTGGCAGTATAAGGCCTCGTTTTCGACCGCGCGCCGCGCGAGAGGAGGCCACGGATGGGTTACAAGCCGGTGGTGGGCTGGGGCACGCTTCCCGACGGATGGAACTTCGTGGAGGCGACGGCCGTAGCCGTGGACGCCGAGGACGACGTCTGGGTCTTCAACCGCGGCGCGCATCCCGTGATCGTGTTCGACGGTGGGGGCACCTTCAAGCGCTCCTGGGGCGAGGGTGTCATCCGTCGCGCGCACGGCATCACCATCGGTCCTGACGGCACGATCTGGCTCAGCGACGATCTGCACCACACGGTGAGACAGTTCACGCCGGCGGGCAAGCTGCTGCTGACGCTCGGCGATCCGGACAAGCCAACGTCGGCGCACGGTGGCAAGCCGTTCAACCGGCCCACCCACGTGGCGATCTCGCCGCGCACCGGCGACGTCTATGTCTCCGACGGCTACGGCAACTCGCGCGTGCACAAGTACGACCCCAAGGGACGGCTGCTGAAGTCATGGGGCGCGCCGGGCACCGACCCGGGCTGCTTCAACATCCCGCACAACATCGCCACCGACGCCGGCGGCCGCGTGTACGTCGCCGATCGCGAGAATTCCCGCGTGCAGGTCTTCGACGAGGACGGCGCGTACCTGGATCAGTGGAAGAACCTCCACCGCCCATGCGGGCTGGCCGCCGCGGCGCGGCTCGGCGACCTGTTCTTCGTCGGTGAGCTGCCGTCGCACCTGCCGGTGAACCAGGCGGTGCCGAACATCGGCGCGCGCGTGAGCGTGCTGTCGATCAAGGGCGACCTCGTCGAGCGCATCGGCGGGCCGTTTGCCGGCGAGAAGCCTGGCGAGTTCGTGGCGCCGCACGCCTGCGCGGTGGATTCGCGCGGGGATCTCTATGTGGCGGAGGTGTCCTGGACGGCGGTGGGCAAGAACGAAAATCCGCCGCGCGAGATCCGCTCGCTGCAGAAGTTCACGCGGACCTGACGCAGGACACGAGGACGTGACGCTGGACGAGGCCGCCCTCGGCGCCGCGCTCGCGCGCTTGCCGGGCTGGCGCCGGGCCGGGCGCACGATCGAGAAGGCGTACCGCTTCGCCGATTTCCGCGCGGCACTCGCCTTCGTCAACCGCGTGGGCGAGCTGGCCGACCGCCAGCAGCACCACCCCGACATCGCGATCCACTACTCGGACGTGACGCTGACCCTCTGGAGCCACGACGCCGGCGGCGTCACCGCGCGCGACGTGAAGCTGGCGGAGGCGATCGACGCCTACTGCCAGCCGACGACCTCGTAGCCGCGCTCGCGCAGACAGCGATTCACGAAGCCCCTGTAGACGGGGGTCGGCCCCACGTCCTTCGCGGCGCCGTGCACGGCGCCCGCGGTGGCGCCCGTCGCCGCGCCCACCGCCGCGCCGCGCCCGGCGCCGTGGCCGGTCACCGCACCGGCGACGGCGCCGACGGCGGCGCCGCCCACACCGCCGATCGCGCCGCCCTTGGCGGCGTCCTTCGCCATCGGGTTGCTCACGTACTCGTCGGCCATCTGCCGGCACGCCTCGACGTCGCGATCGGCCTGCTGCTTGCCGACCTGCTGCAGCTTCGCGTTGGGATAGAGGACCGGGCTCTGGCTGTGCGCGCAGCCGACCAGGGCGCCGAGCGCGACGAGCGCAACCGTCACGAGCAGGCGGGCGTGCATGGGAGCCTCCTGCGAACGGACTGTCAGCGAGTAGGACGGCGCCAGTCGCCGCAGTATCTACCTTATCCGATGCTACACTCCCGCGCGATGAGCGCCGAGCTGCCCGAAGCGTTCCGCGAGTTCTTCGCCGGTCTGGTCGAGCAGCGCTCCTCCCCCGGGCCGGCCGACGCGTTCCACCGCTGCTTCGGTTGCGGCCCCGCGCACCCGTCGGGCCTGCACGTGCGCGTCTTTTCGACCGACCAGGGCGTGGTCGCGCCCGTCGTGGTGCCGCGCGTGTTCGAGGGCCCGCCGGGCGCCGCGCACGGCGGGATCGTGGCGGCGTACCTCGACGAGATCCTCGGCGGCGCCGTCGTGCGGGCCACCGGCAAGATCGCGGTGACGGGGGAGCTCACGGTGCGCTACGTGCGGCCGGCGCCGACGGAGACGCCGCTGCTCGGACGCGGCCGTCTCGTGGCCGACCACGGCCGCTACGTCGACGTCGAAGGAAGTCTGGAGGAATTCGGCGCCGCGCGCGTCGTGGCGACCGCGCGCGGGCGCTTCTTCCCGTTTGCGACGGCGGGAGTTACGCCCGGATCAGCAGCGTCGTGAGCGCGGGCGATGGCTTCGGAGTCTCGCGGAACCGGCAGCGCAGCTCGGATCTCTCCAGAATCTCCACGTAGGTGCCCATCACCATCCGGTAGTAGTGCGGGTGGCGGCCGGCGGGCCCACCGTTGTACTCGGTGAGCGCGTCGCGCACGTTCGACCTGCGCGTCATGATGTCGCGCAGATACGCCATCGCGAACTTCGTGCTGACGACGGGGTCGGCGAGATCGCCCAGATCGCGTGCGCTCTTCGCCTCGCGCACGGCCTTGATGCCCGAGGGCCGCTTGAAGGGCCCGACGACGGGTTCCATGATGGCCGCCGTGCTCGGCAGGATCTGGAACAGCCCGATCTCCCCGGCCGCGCCCACCGCGTCGTGATGGAATTCCGACTCCACCTCGGCCTGCGCCAGCACGAGACAGTGGTCCAGGTTCGACTTCTGTGCCTCCGCCACCAGCGCCTCGGGGAAGCGCTGGAACGCCCGGATCGGCGCCTGGGGGTTCTTCTGAGCGATGTAATCGAGAATCGAGCGACTCAGGCGCTCGGCGTCAGCTTCCCCGGCGACCGCGATCACATGGCGGGTGAGAACCAGGCCGCCGGCGGCGACTGCGACGCTCAACATTAGAATCGCGAGAGCCTTGCTGTGACGGCTCAACATGCATTCCTCCTTCGGTGCTACTGCCAGCCTTTTTGGCCCTACTGAGGAATACGCGAATGACAGAATGGATAAGATCGAAGTGACGAGAAGATAGCATCTCGCGATGCGCTACGCAACCCCTCGTCGCTCTCCAGGCAAACTTCTACCACCGGCTGTGTCAGATGGCTGACGCGCAAATTGGCCAATCCCGCAAAAACCGACGCTTACACGTGTAGCGGAACGGCACGGAACCCGGCCGCTGGCATCGGCCGTGCAATCTTTTTTTTCGGACCGTGCGGTTTTTTTCACGATTCGCGGTCCGGAACGGGAGGGGCGCATGAATCGCGACGAGATCCGTGGCAAGGCCGAGAAGGCGAAGGGCTACATCAAAGAAGAGGCCGGCGAGCTCCTGAACGATCCGGAGCTCGAGGCCGAGGGGCGTGCCGAGCGCGCCGCCGGCAACCTCCGCGAGGGGTTCGGCAAGGCGAAGCGGAGGGTCGGCGAAGCGGTGGACAAGGTCGTCGACAAGCTCGAGGACCAGAGCGACGAGTAGTCGCCTGGTGAAGGGCCGGCGGCGTGCGCCGCCGGCCCTTCAACCCAGCAGCGTCCGCAGCTCCTTCCTGAGAATCTTCCCGACCGGATTCTTCGGCAGCGACGGCAGGAAGCGCACCTCGCGGGGACACTTGTACTTCGCGAGCCGCGACTGGCAGAAGCCGATGATCGCCCCGGCGTCGGCGGCGGCGCCGCTCTTCAGCGCCACGAACGCGCACACCTCTTCGCCCATCAGCAGATCGCGCCTCCCCACCACGGCCGCCTCCGCGACGGCGGGGTGGGCGTAGAGCACCTCCTCCACCTCGCGCGGATAGACGTTGAAGCCGCCGCGGATGATGAGGTCCTTCTTGCGCTCGACCACGTAGAGGAATCCGTCGCCGTCCAACTGGCCGATGTCGCCGGTGTGCAGCCAGCCGTTGCGCAGCGCGCGCGCCGTCTCGTCCGGCAGCCCGTAGTAGCCGACCATCACGTTCGGGCCGCGCACGCCGATCTCGCCCGTCTCGCCCACGGGCAGCGCGCGATCCTCGTCGTCGAGGATCGCCACCTCGACGCCGGGAATCGGTTGGCCAACCGAGCCGAGCTTGCGCACGCCCGACAGGCGGGTCGTGCTCACCACCGGCGAGGCCTCGGTGAGGCCGTAGCCCTCGAGCAGCCGGCCGCCGAACTTCTTCTCGAACGGCTCGACGATCTCGAGGGGCAGGGCGGCGGCGCCCGAGCCCCATGAGCGCATCGACGAGGTGTCGAAGCGATCGGCGTCGGGATAGTTGAGCAGGTACACATACATCGTGGGCACGCCGGACATGGCCTGGACGCGGAAGCCCGCGATCGCGTCCAGCACCGCTTCGGGATTGAACCAGCGCAGCAGCACCGACTTCGTGCCGAGGATGTTGCCGGCGTTCAGCGTCACGAGTCCGTAGGAGTGCGAGAGCGGCAGGACGCCGAGGTTCCACCGCTCGCGGTCCAGCTCGTAGAGGCTCGCGGCCGCGCGCGCGTTGCTGGCGAGGTTCGCGTGGGAGAGCGCCACCCCCTTCGGCCGTCCCGTAGTGCCGGAGGTGTAGAGGATCACCGCGAGATCGCCGTCGGCGCGCTCGACGGTGACGAACGCGTCCGGCTCGTCGGCGAGCCACGCCTCCCACGCGCGTGCGCCGCCCATCTCGCCGCCGACGAGGATCACGTGTCCGGACCAGCCCTCGACCTTGTCCGCCAGCTCGGGCGCCGTGATCACGACCTTCGCCGCGGAATCCGCGAGGATGTGGCGCACCTCGTCGGCCGAGAGGAGAAAGACGATCGGGACGATCACGGCGCCGGCCTTGAGGATGCCCGTGTAGGCCGCGAGCACCTCGGGGCAGTTCGGCAGCAGTACGACGACGCGGTCGCCGGGGCCGACGCGAAGGCGCGCGAGCGCCCCCGCGACGCGCGCGCCGGTCCGCTGCTGGTCCACGTTGGTGAGCTCGCGCCCCTCGAAATGCAGGGCGGTGTACTCACCGAAGCGCTCGACGCTTTCTTCTCCGAGCCGAGCCAGGTTCACGCGCCAGATGCTACCATCGCCGCGATGCGCAGGACGGCGCTCGGGCTCGCGTGGCTTGCGATGGCGACGGTGGCGCACGCCGTCGACGACCCGCCGCTGCGCGTGCCCGACGCGGGCGTCATCAGCGCCCAGTCGCGCTTCAACGAGGGGCGCGCGCTCGCCGAGCGCCGCGACTGGGCGGCGGCGGAGCGCAAGTACCGCGAGGCGATCCAGCTCGATCCCGCGCTGCCCGAGCCCTGGAACGGGCTGGGCTACGCGCTGCGCCAGCAGCGCCGCTGGGACGAGTCGGTGAACGCGTACCTCGAGGCGCTGCGGCTGCGGCCGAACTATCCGCAGGCGCTCGAGTATCTCGGTCACGCCTACGTCGAGATGGGCCGGCTCGACGCCGCGCGCGCCGTGCACGCGCGGCTGCAGCCGCTCGATCCGCGCGAGGCCGACGAGCTGGCGCAGGCCATCGCGCGGGCCGCGCGCCGCTGAGGCGACCTCCGTGTTCCGCTCGCCGCTCGCGCTGAAGATCGGGCTCCTCATCGTGGTCGTCCTCATCGTGGGCTTCGGCGTGTCCACGATCCTCACCATCCAGCGCGAGGCCGCGCTGCTGATCGAGCAGAACAAGATCGCGGCGCGGCGGCTCACCGCGACCCTCGTGGCCTCGATCGAGGGCGCCATGCTCCAGGAGCGCCCCGACGTCACGCGCACGGTGATCCAGGAGCTGCGGCAGAACTCGCCGGTGGACGCCTTCGACGTCTACCGCCGCACGGGCGTCGAAGCCTTCACCGACCTCAGCACGGCCATGGAGGTCAACAAGAACGCCGGGCTGGCCGCGGACGTCATGAGCAACATCAAGAAGATGGCACGGCCGCCCGGCAAGAGGATCGACGATCCCCTCTTCGCCAAGGCCATCGAGACGGTCGCCACGCAGGAGTCGCTGGAGGGGCGTGGCGGCACGCGGTACTTCACGCTGCTCACGCCGATCCGCAACCAGGAGAAGTGCCAGGGCTGCCACGGCAGCGACCACCAGGTGCGCGCGGTTGTGCGCGTCGTCAACTCGATGGAGCCCGTGTTCGCGGAGGTCGCGCGGCACCGGAACCGCCAGCTCGCCATCGGCACCCTCACCATCGTGGCCGCCGGCGCCGTCCTCACCGTCGCCATGCGACGCATCGTCCTGCGCCCCGTCGAGCAGCTCGCGGATGTCGCCCGGCGCGTGGGGGCGGGCGACTTCAGCGCCCGGGCGCCGACGGCGGCGCGCGACGAGCTGGGCCAGCTCGGGACCGCCTTCAACGACATGACGGGGCGCCTGGCCCAGGCCTACACGGAGCTCGAGTCCAAGAACACGGAGCTGGTGACCGCGCTGCAGAATCTCCAGGAGTCGCGCCAGCG
>Ga0137404_10003542_pt1 | contig 10412 bp, 7 predicted proteins | sample CZOMad2_1_16fung_FD_108285 | JGI IMG/M metagenome (GOLD analysis project Ga0137404, IMG submission 108285) | Vadose zone soil fungal communities from Angelo Coast Range Reserve, California, USA - CZOMad2_1_16fungal (Illumina Assembly) | ecosystem: Environmental > Terrestrial > Soil > Vadose zone... | reverse complement strand
GGTTCAGGACATGAAATAATCGGCGCTCCCGCGCTGCATCAAGGAAAGCATGCGCTGGACGATCAAAGAGTGTTCCTTCGTTGAGTGCCTCGATGAACGTGAACGGGATTCGGTACTCGGCCTCGCTTGTCAGCCGCACATCGATCCTGTCCTGATCTCTAATGACTGACGGTCTAAGAGCCATTTCGAGGGCACCACTGGCAAGCCGAGCGGTTCATTGAATTGGTTGATGGGAGAATTGTCGTTTTCACGTACGCGAGATTCTGTCTTTTTGGGTCCCCACTCGGCAACGACAAAATGAAATGAACGGCGCGCGTGTCACGTCATCTTTGCAGAATCCCACATTAGCAGAACACGAAATTTTTCGTACGCACGTTTCTGCCAGGCTTTACACGATCAAATTCACCGTGAACTCATGAGCGCGCACGATGAACCGCTTTCCGTCACGATGCGCGTGTTTCTCGCGTTGTTGGCTTTCGTCGAGAACGGATATGACCGATAACAAGCGCGACGCCGGCGATAATAACACTCCCGGCAGCGATGATTTTTGCCAGAACAGCCGGATCTTCGGCTGCCGATGCCAAGCGACCGTAGAAAGGCTCGCGGGGCGCCTCCGGTTTCACCCAATGAAACCGTTCCTGAACCTCTTGAGGGAGTTCGGTGAAATACACCTTAGAAATTCCCGTTTTAGTTTTAAGCTCAATCCCATCCGCTTCTATGCGGCTCACCGTCGCATCTTTGTATACCTTCCCGCTGACAGTTTTGAAGTCCTCAGCAAGCGCTACCGACGCCGACAACGTGGCCGAGATTGCCAGCATTGCGTGCCAGGACTTCAGTTTGCCTGACAAGAAACGCGATCTCTCCCGCCAATGAATTACCCACTGCGAAATTGCCAATACTGCGAACGCGTCGGCTGCGCTTATGAGTGCAGAAATCATTTTACCTGCTTGTCATCATTTCAACGCCGAACCAGCGCTTCAAGCTCCAAAAACGTCGTCAGCTTTTCAGCCGTGCGCGACCGTCATGAGATTAACGTCACCACAAACTGATGAATCACCCGTTCCACTTCCAAAAAACCCAATCAGCTTTTCATGTGCGTTCACAAACGGAACTCGTCACTGGTTTGTCGTGTCGTAGCTCATTACGGAGGCGGATCACTCGCTTGCCAAGCCGTAGCCTCGGCGAAGGCTGGTCACTTCTGTGAACTTCTTAATTCTTTGAAACTCGTTCGCCTCCCGTCTCGCCCCTTTCACTGCTCACCCGTCACCCGTCACTTGCTTGTCACGCCGCCCGCTCGCGAAAGCTTTCCGAGTAACTTCGGCGAAGGCGGAACGATTCACGGATCACGTCCGCTACAGCACAAATGTTAAATGTTTAGATCTGACCCTTACTGGCTCTCCCCCAATTGAAACTCTAAGCTTCCCTCGTCACGCTCGCCACGCCGGAGCTTTGGCGAGGGCGAGTCCCGTCGCCTGCTCGTCTTCTGACGGAATTCGAGTAAGGCGCTATGCCCCACAAAAATCACGTTCCGTTCCGATACCTGAATTTCGGACGGATCACTCTTTTGGCCAAGCCTACCGACCTCATGAACAATATGAACCAGTAGTTGATATCCACTTCAAACCAACGGTGTCCATGCGCAGCAGAAGAAGGATCGGCGTGGTGATTGTTGTGCCATCCATCGCCAAAGACAAAAGGGGCGAGCCACCAGACGTTGCGGCTGTCGTCGCGAGTATTGTAATTGCGGTAACCCCACAGATGTCCCGCGGAGTTGATCAGAAAGATCAAATGCCACGTAACCACAATCCGAACAAAGCACCCCCAAACAGTGAGAGATATAGCGCCAAACACGCCATTCCACGCGTAACCTGCCAGTCCTATACAAATCACAGCCGCCGCATTGACCGAGACAAAATTGCGGTCCAGAAATCGCATAAACGGATCTGCGGCCACATCTGCGGCTATGCGAACCTTGGAATCCCACGAATCAATCTCTGGTCGCTTATAAAACGTCCATTCGCACTGCGCCCAGAGAAAACCGACGCGTGGAGTGTGAGGGTCAGACTCATGGTCCGCCGACCGGTGGTGTAAACGATGGATTGCTGCCCAAGTAACCGGTCCAGATTGAGCGGAGAGGCAGCCCAGCAATGCAAAGAACCGCTCCAGCCACCGCGGCGTGCAATAGCTTCGATGGGAGATCAGTCGGTGGTACCCGAGCGACATGCCGAACTGGACAGTAATCCACGCGAGAATCCCTCCTAATATCGCACCCGTGTCCGTATACACGAACGGCGCAGTGCCTAGCACTAGGTGAGTGCCAAGAAAGATCAACACAATGTCCCACTTCACGCCCCTGCTACGCCGTTCGGAATGCTGCCTATGAAGCTGCGCACCACGTATATTGTCTGCGGCTCGAGTAAGTTCGAACATGACTCATCTTCCGTCGGCTTTCACCAAGTCGACGCACTTATACCATATCTCGCTGACTTCGGGTACTGCCGTATATCGCTGATATACGTCGTTAATCTTTGGGTCCGACACAGTTTCGACCAGTCCATGAAATGCTTCCCGATCGATTTCAGCACCGAGTGAGCGTGCCGCTGCGACCGGGTATAAATAGTGAACCGCGGAGATTTCACGCTCAGCTATTTCTAGCACGTACCTCTGAATCTTCAAAAAGGCGACCTGAAGCGACCGTTGACGTGCGTCGGAGGTAAAGTGTCCGTTCGTCTTGCTAGAGACAAGCGAGGCGGCCTCCTCCAACTGAGCCGGCTCGGACCACAACCCGGGCCATGGCTTGACCGGCGGCGGGCAAAAGCCTCGTTGGGCGAAAGCTGTCAAGAAGCACCAGGCGAGGCTCTTCGTCAGAGGATGTATACCGTCGTTCGCTGCGCAACGACTTAACGCCTCAAGGACGATAGGTCGAAGCTGATCGGCCCACTCGTCGCGAGGATCCCTTAGAAGCACGCGCGCGCTCAAACCGCTAAGAATAGCAAAACCAATTACCGGCGTGAATGCGTCAAGTTGCGAGAAAAGATGCTGGCTCGCAGTTGGGCCGGAAAGAGGAGCGATCGAAGCGGCGAGCATCGACACCAGATTGCCCGCAATGAAAAAATTCTTCAGTCGCCTCGCCGTCTCAAGAACCTCTGCTATCCCGTCTTCGCTCGTATCCAAATCTGTCACCTGTTCGCCGGTAGCCACGAACATATGGTGATGGAACGCGCGATGACCAAGTTCCTCCGCGAATCGCCACCGTATGATCTGTACGAAATAGACCGACACGAGGTAATCTTCCCACTCCCGATGTCGGAAGCGATACATGTCCTGTCCAGAAGGGAAGAATACAGTCCGCGTCAACAACTCGCGAAGGATTGCTGCGTCCTCAAGAAGTCGATATGTCTGAGGCACAAGCGATGACTCCAAACGCCCAGTGCTCTGGAGATGCTGTTCCCATCGGGCCTTATCAAAGGCTAGTTCCGATCTTAGGTCACTGACCGCGATTTCGGCCCGACCGTTGACAAAAACGCGCCAAGCGACTAGCGACAACGCGAGCACGCACATCGCCATCTCGAGCGGCTTCCCGCCATGCTTGCGAAGCATGCGTTCGACAATCGCCTCGAGTGCAGCCTGCATTATTCCGGAGCGACTATTTAGCGCTTGATCGGTGACTCCTTCCAGCCGTGGACCGAGTTTGCTCAGCACAAGTGGCGCGAGCAGCAGCCGCCGCACGCGATCGCTCTGCAGTCGGGCAAATACCTGCGCCGCTGCAGGAAAAAGGCTAAGCGCTTCTTCTTCTGTGAGTCTGCGCACTTCGTACACGTTCCCGCGGCTTGTCGCGAGCGACTCTGCGCGTGGTTGGCTACTTCGGACCCCGAAGACAATAACGAGCCTTGTGTTTGCCTGGTACCGCTGTTGCAGCGACACCGCCAGGGCGTGCATGTCGGACATCGTCACGCCGTCGTGATTGGTCACAAACTCGTCTACTCCGTCAAAAATGAGGGTCACCGCGGAGGTGCGCAGAAGTCGATCTAGCCATGCAAACGTAGGAGCGGGATCTCTTGCCCCTGCGCCGGGTAAGCCTGCACTTGTCGCGTCCAGCGAGAGAAGTTCGCCAAGGCGTTCGCACCACTTGACACCCAACAGTTCCCACGGAGTTGCCGAAGTTGAATTCTCCCCACAGAACTGCGCGATCTCCGAAAGGTTCAACTCCATCTGCTGAAGAGGGATGATTATCGGCATAGTCGCTGTCCCATCAGAAGCGAGTGCCTCGACGGCAAGCCGCCGCGCCAGTCGCCTCAGGACGACGGACTTCCCTACCCCTGCATCACCGGTTAGAATAATACGGCGCACATCGGCTGAATTCCGTCGCGCCGCTGTCGCAAGGCGCTGGAGTGCTTCATGCTGGCTCGACCCCATTGCAAACGGCAGGGACAGGTCCGGCGTCGCACGTCCCCCGGTGCGACTGGTTGCTTTGGCGCCCACGAGCATCTCAACGTCACGGTCTAGATTGAATGCCCGACCAACGGTGGCTCGGGCAATCGCAACATTTTCGACATGTCGGAATGGTGAAAGATGCTCCGCTACGAGTGCCGCGATCACCGAGCGCTCATCCTGTCGTGGTGCTTTTACACTACCGTGAGTGCCCCTAAGCTCTACTCGATCCCGGTCACTCCGAACACCGAGAGGAACTCCCTTCGCCAATTTCCGGTCAACTGCGCGGAATGGCTCGATCGCCAAGTCACCACTGGCAATTACATCGATAGAGATTGGCCGAGGCAGGTCGTTCGCATCCATCAGTCTCATCTGGCGTGCGTAGATATGCTCAAGCCGCACCAGCTGCGGGTTGTGCCAGCGCAGCTCGTCGACAATGGCGTTGTAGCCCCAATCCAACTTCCCCCCAGAGACAGTGCGTGCGGCCTTAGCGATGGGCCAAAAAAAAGGATACACGGCACGGTAGAAACTGCGCCCCAAGCAGATCGTCGCCTTTCTTCCGCCGACATGCGGCACAGTAACATTAATGATTCGGCGAGTGCGCAGCACAAGTGATCGCGTTCCTTGCAGGCTCTGCTCAGGGTTCTTGAGCTTTGTCCACGTGTCGGCGCAATCGTCCCGGAGCATTTGCTTTACCACGAGTCCCCCTGTGCTGTGAGCAATGAAGAGATAGTTCCGGAAGTCTCCGAAGCTCGTCTTAAGTAAGGTGCGGAGATCGCGAGCCGCACTGATGAAACTAGCTCTTTGCCAAGCCTTAGAGGGGTACTCGTACGAGAGCACGTCGACGTCGACGCGGCTCTGGCTGAGAATATCTTGAGCTAATGTCCCCCAGGTGCCGAAGCGACTGCCGAGAATTCCGTGAACTAACACTAGCAGTACATCTGGGTTATAGTTCGACGCCTTCGAGTCGGCACGGTGAACGGCGCCATAGCCTTCATTAGGGGCTGTCCAAAACGGTGTCGAACCACTCATGCTCCTCATGGTGACGGAGAAACAAGTGTCGTGGGGCACGGCTGATACCAATCGGCTCGCGTCAGAGGGATCCGCGAACGACCGTCAAGCGATTTAACGAGAAGGAGTTGGTGAAGGTTGTTCAGACCGACTGAGAAGTAATGGTGCATTGCGGCGAGGTACAGGCGAGTAATGCGATATTGGGTGTTCCCAACAAGTCGCTCTACCTCGCGTCGTTTTGCTTCGATTCGTTGCAACCAGTGCTGAGTTGTGAGTTCGTAGTGTTCCCGCAAGCTTTCGACGTCCCTAACTTCGAAGCCCGAATCTTCGGCGGTGGCAACGATCTGGCCTATGGGCACCACTGAGGAATCGGGAAAAACGTACCGATCGACGAATGATGGCTGGCGGAGAGATATCTTCGCGTTCGCCGTTATACCGTGAACTAGGAAGGCTCCGCCGGGCGCGAGAAGGCGGTACGTGACGCCAAAAAACTCGCCTAGGCCACCAGTGGCAACGTGTTCTATCGACCCTACGCTGGCAATCTTTTCATATTCACCAACTCCGTCGAGATCGCGGTAATCTGCAAGCTCTACACGGCAGGAGTCTGAAAGACCGTCCTTAAATATTCGATTTGCCACGTATCTGTATTGACTCTCACTAGCCGTGACCGCGTGAACCCGCGCACCGTAGGTGCGGGCTGCATGGTATGCCAAAGCACCCCAACCGCAGCCTAGATCGAGCAGGCGGTCTCCTGGACTCAGCCGCAGCTTACGGCATACATAGTCCACCTTGCGCTGCTGGGCGACCTCGAGATCCTCGGACGAAGACTCAAAATACGCGCAGCTGTATAGGAGTCCCGAGTCGAGCCACTGCCTCCAATAATCCAACGGTTGGTCGTAGTGGAATCGAATTGCTTCACGCAACCTTTCGCGCGATCCTAGGGTGCCGCGTTTCTTCGTTGGCCGGCTAGGATTCCGTCCTGATACCAACCAAAGCCACAGCACCTTTAAGATAAGATTTGCGCGCTGGGCCTTTTCCAGCTGTAGGTTGAAGAGCTTGTCGGCGACGGCGAACGCACTAGACAGATCACCTTCAACGTCAATTCGGTTTTCGACGAACGCTTCTCCCCAAGTCAATGTGCTAGGCCGCAGAAGGAGACCGGGCACGACGTCCGCTGACCGGAAAACGAGCGTCGCTCGAAGCGCTCGGTGATCAGAGAATCCTAAGGATGTGCCATCCCACAACCGCACCGAAAACTCAGGACTAACAATTGGGCCTAACGTGGCGCAGAGAACATCGCGCGCAAAGCGGCTGGTCACCGTCGTCCTAACCGGCTGAATCGCTGTGGTGCTCGGTGATGAACCTCGTGATGAAATTGCGGAACGTTCCTTTCGCAAAGAGCTTCTAGTTTGCGAAAATTTTGAGAATCTGGCAACAGATTTAGGAGGTGGAAAAGAAATGCCGGGGGAGAGAATGCCTTCTAAAAGATTTGATATTCATTTTTTGATTTCATCGACGGCGGCGCCACTCACGGATGTGTTCACGAATCCCGTTGAACAGGAATTCGCTTTTCCGTGCCAAGTTCGGCCGCGGTTTTACAGAGCGATGCGAGCGGAGCCGCGCTTTCCGGCGCTTTCCCGTCTTGCGCGCCATGAGCGCGAGTTGCGCCACTTTGTGCGCGCGAACCTCGCGCACTTCAAGGCGCCGCAGCGTGTGACCCTCGTCAAAGAGATACCCAAAACCGCGACGGCAAGATTCAGGATTAGCTTTTGAGAGCGCAGCGGCCGGCAATCGCTCCGCAGTGAGTCAATGTAATCAGCTCCCCCGCTTTCTTGTCTCCGGTGTCCGCGTTCTCATCTTAACCACTCAACATTCAATTGTTTCAGAACGTTAAATGTCTAGATCTGACCCTGTTCTTCTCCTGTTCTTCTTCCCCCTGGCTCTTCTTCCTTGGATCATTGCAACATTCTTCGCAAGCCGAGCGCCTCTAAGGCAGGGTAAAGAATGTTGAACGCGCTAGGGATTGTAATCGCCTCACTTCTTCTAATGGTTCGAATCGATGTCGAGGGACCGGATTCGCAAAAAACGTCGACTTCACACAATTAGGATTGAACTTCCTGGCTAGTCGATATAGCAGGTTCGAACAACTTGATGAACGATAAGACCAACACAAATCTTGAGGCTTCCCTGAATCAGGAAATCGCTTTTCAGCGAAAGTGGAAGCGATTGACCATGAGTGCGTATGTCATCACAACCGTTGGCACCATCATTTGTACAGCGTCGGCAACTATCTTGGCGGCATTAAGCCACTCGACCGATGCCGCGATATTGGCCGCCACCGCCACGGTCTTTATTAGCGTGGAAAAGAGCATGATGTTTCGGGAAAAATGGAGATTGCATTTAACGAATTATACACGTCTCAGAAGTCTTCAGCGCTCACTGACGTTGAAGGCCATGGATGAGAAAGCTGCTCTGGCGAAGATGGACTCAATACTAGAAGAGTACGCGACGGAGCTACCGATTGCTCAAAGGGAAAGCTGAGAAAAAATCTGCTCCGGAGAGGGCAATTGGGGTCAAATCTCAACATTTGACATTCCACTCTTTGAATCCGCGGACCCAGCCGTGGATTTGCTCACAGAAACCGCAAGTCGAATCAGAGCCGAAACATTAAGGCTCATTTCGGTCAAGGCTTCGCCGTACGGCTACGCTCTAATGTCAAATATTTAGACGCGATCCCATTTCCGGCGATGCGCAGCGCCGCGATCATCGCTCCTTTATCCTTCGGCGGGTGCTGAAACTTCGAGCCCGCCCTTTCCCGGTTTGCGTTTCTTCATGTTGCCGGCTCCTAGAACAATCGCGCGCGAACAGTGCCAGCGGCGTAATGGTTATCAGTAGGAGGTTTCTTCCTCTTCATCGGGACGGCCGGTTAACGTTTCAACAGAAGTAGAATTATAGAACCGCACATTCTTTTCGCGAAGGAATGCAAAAAAAGAGTCAGACGAGATGTGATCCGCACCGGAATGAGGCTTGACCCAGTCCCGTACCGCAAGTTCGTAAGACATGAGCCAGTGTGGCCCTCGCAGCGACTCGGCGTCCATCAGATCCGCAAATGGAGTTGCCTCAGGTTCGGTTTCGCAAAGATCGCGCTTTGCCATGTGAAACAGCATGATGGCACAGCAATCGTCCATCATTTTAGCAACTGCGTTTACAGAATTCTCCGGCAACACGATTTCAAATATCAACGCAGCCCATAAACTCCATGCGACTTCGCTGCTATGCCTGACGGGAGCGCATTTAGAGACAATGCCGTAAATCGTTTGGCGGATTGGATTGAGAGGAAGCGATACGTGAAGCTTGTGTAGCTCGCTTAGTAAACGCACCGCGAATGGCCAAACACCTGGTTCAGCCATTACGGCTTGCAAAACGAGTGATTGCAGGAGAGCGGCATTAGCGGCGTGAACTGCGCGATCAACCAACGCTGCGACAGCGTACCTCAGAATCGACTTGTCAGGAAATTCGCGCTGCCTGGCGAAAGCACGAGTGAAGAAGTGCAAAAGATCAGAACGCTCTGAGGATCGATTGTGGTCGCGAATTCGGAAACCGCGCAGTTCCTGGATCCCTGGATTTTCCAGCTCTTGTGGCAACGCAACAATTCTTGTTTTCTGTGGGTTGAGTTCGAGTTCAAATTCGGCAAGAACGTCTTCCAGCGCCGTGAGCGCACGTTCTGCTCCGGATCTATCGTCAAAAAGCAACTCATAATCGTCCACAGCTCGAAAGCCTGTTCTTATTCCCTGCCCTACAAGACTGAGGTCTACTTGGGCCAGAATTATCTCGCCCAGTAACATCGAGGACGCGGGGCCAATCGGAATTCCGCGGGTCTGACCGTTTTGGCATGCCTGAACCAGCGCATCGATTTCCGCACCGATTGTTCTTGGTGGCCGTTTTCCTGATATGCGAGCCTTGGCAGCGGCTTTTGAACTTAAAGCCCATTCAATAGCGTGAGTATAGATTGAAGGATAAAAGCGACTCACATCAGCTGAAAGCAGGGTCGTTTTACCGACACGCACTTCCGCACGCTTCGGTGGCACTGCATCAAGATGAGGCCAGCGGCGAAGGATACCCGTATGAGTAGCAATAGGCTTGATTAGTGAGAGATCTGAGCAACACGCCTTGCTCATCAACTCATCCTGATGTTTAACGATGGCTGACACTAGCCGATAATAGGCGAGTGGATTTAATATCGCTAGACGGCGGCGTAAAGAGCCCGAACGAGCGAGACTGTAGGCAACATACTCGCACCGTACTCTGGCGGAAGTTCTGAGGTCCGGGAGATTTGCCGCACTCGGCCGACAGATTGCAAGCGAAAAAGGCTCGGTTGTGAATGGCGGCGGCAACTCGATTGGCAGATAGCCTCGACGAAGCAGGCCCGAGAGCGTGAGTTTTGGGATGCGCGGCCGCCGCTTTTTTTTGGTCGCAGTAATCATTTCATTCGAATCAGGATGATTGCGGAGTCCGAGACAGGATCAAATCTAAACATTTGATAATCACTGCTTGCAATTCCTCGGTGAGCTCGACCATGCACGGAATATCTGTGGCCGTGTTAACTCGTTCGCTCCTGCTCATTCAGCCGTTCAGCCTGTCCACTGCGCCGGTTCGGAACTGGTCGTCCTTGTTTTTGAAGAGGATCGTCGAACGTACTGAGCGAAGCGGAGGTCGTTGCGTGAATCGTAATTCGTGGATTGTGAATCGTTGCAGCCGATGTTTGAGGACGCGGAGAACGCAGAAGCAACGTGACGTTGCATCCGTGTTTCGGCTTGGACGCCGTGTCTCGAGCCCGCCACGGCGGGTAAACTTCTTTCGGCTGAAGCATTTCATGGCATGAGCAACGGAATCACCTGGCGGCCGTGTCTCCGATAACGGGTGAAATGAGAATCGAGAGTGAGGACGCGGCAATCGGAATGAAGTTCACT
>Ga0137404_10003541_pt1 | contig 10414 bp, 8 predicted proteins | sample CZOMad2_1_16fung_FD_108285 | JGI IMG/M metagenome (GOLD analysis project Ga0137404, IMG submission 108285) | Vadose zone soil fungal communities from Angelo Coast Range Reserve, California, USA - CZOMad2_1_16fungal (Illumina Assembly) | ecosystem: Environmental > Terrestrial > Soil > Vadose zone... | reverse complement strand
GGCAGCCAGATCGTGATCGAGGATCAGGATCGGATCACGGTCTCGCCGACGGCTCAGGTGGCGATGGTCGATGTGCGCCCGGGCGAGATGGTTGAGGCGCGATACACCCAGGCCGGTGAAGAGAAGACCGTCCTCTCGCTGCGCGTGATCGCCCACGAGGTGCAGGCGCCTTAGCGTCGGCCTCGCGAGAGTCTTGCTACCATAGCGGGGCCGCGCGGTCGAGCGGCGAGCGAGGAGGACGCGATGCGGCGCCCCGCGCCGGGCTCTGAGAGGACGAACCGGACATGATCACGCGTGCGTCGCGTCCAGGCTTCACCGCGTTCGTCGGCGTCGTCCTGCTGCTGGCGGCCGTTGGCTCGCCCTTCGCCCAGCGCGGCCCCGTCAAGATCGGGCTGCTCGTTCCCCTGACCGGGCCGCTCTCGGCGAACGGTAAGGAGATGGCCAACGGCCTCACCCTGTACCTCGAGGAGCAGCGCCAGCAGCTGGCGGGGCGCGACGCCAGGCTGATCGTGGAGGACAGCGAAGGCAAGCCTCCGATCGCGCTGAACAAGGCGCGCGCGCTCGTCGAGAGTCACGGCGTCCACGTTCTGGTCGGGCCGCTCGCCACGGCCGAGGCGTATGCGCTGGTCTCGTACATCGAGCGCCAGAAGATCCCGACGCTGTCGCCCACGGTCGCCGGAGAAGACCTCACGCAGCGCCGGCGCAGCCCGTACGTTGTCCGTACCGGATGGTCGGCGGGCCAGCCCGGGCACCCGTTCGGGCGATGGGTCTACGAGACGCTGAAGTACCGGAAGATAGCGATGATCGGCCAGGACTGGGCCTTCGGCCACGAGAGCTGCGCCGCCTTTCAGCGCACGTTCGAGGAGGCGGGCGGCCAGGTCGTCCAGAAGCTCTGGCCGCCGTTCGGTACCACGGACTTCGCGCCCTACATCACCGGGCTCAAGCGCGACGTGGACGCCGTCTACGGCGCCTTCGCCGGCAACGACGCGCTACGCTTCATGCGCCAGTACACGGACGCGGGCCTCAAGGGCCGCCTGCCGCTGATCGGCAGCGGTAACTTCACGGACGAGCACGTCCTGCGCAGCATGGGGGACGAGGCGCTCGGCGTCGTGACCGCGCTGCACTACTCGGCCGCGCTCGCCACACCCGCCAACCGGCGGTTCGTGCAGGCGTACGAGGCCAAGCACCAGCAGGTGCCCTCGTACTACGCGGAGGGCACCTACGTCGCGGGCAGCGTGCTCAAGACGGCGCTCGACGCCGTCGGCGGCGACGTCGAGGACTCGGCCAAGTTCCTGGCGGCGCTGCGCCGCGTGAGCATCACCGACGCGCCGCGGGGGCCGGTGAGCTTCGACGACTACGGTCATCCGATCGAGAACATCTACGTGCGGCGCGTCGAGCGGGTCGAGGGCAAGCTCCAGAACACGGTCGTCTTCACGTTCACCGGGGTGTCCCAGTTCTGGACGTACCGGCCGGAGGAGTTCCTGAAGAACCCGGTCTACTCGCGGGACTGGCCGCCCTGCAAGGCGTGCTGAGGCCCATTACGTCCGCCCCACGGGTTCCTGCCGCGTCGCGCGCTCCCCGCTGATGTCGGCGTCGTACCCGGGCCGGACGCGCGCGTCGATCACGCACACCTCGCCGTCCAGCACGGCCCGCACGCCCTGGGCGATGGCGCTGCTGAGCTGCTCGGGACCGGTGACCGGGCCGATGCCCTTGGCCCCTTGCGCCACCGCGAGCGCGGCGAGGTCGATGTCCGGCTCGTTGATCCGCTGGCCGATCCACTTGTTCTCGACCGGCCGGCCGCGCATGCGGGCGACGCGCTCCTGGTGTGCTTCGTCGTTGTAGAACGAGCGATTGTTGCAGACCACCATGAGACAGGGAATCTGGTAATGCGTCGCCGTCCACAGCGCCGTGACGCCCATCAGGTAGTCGCCGTCTCCCACCAAACCGATGGGAACGCGGCCCGAGCCCTTGAGCGCCAGCGCGGCCCCCACGGTGATGCCGGGTCCCGCTCCGACGCCGCCTCCCCCGTTGCCGCCGAGGTAGTCGAGGGGATGGGAGAAGTGGCGGGTTTCGCCCGGCCAGCCGAGCGGGAGTCCCGTCAGGCAGACGTCCACGCCGTCGGTCGCCTCGTTGAGGGCGTCGGCGACCGCGCGGAGGCTCAACACGTCGGAGGTGCGGCGTCTCGACGCTGACGCGCCGCTGGCGGTGGGCGCATGAGCGCGCGGGCGGCACGCCTCGAGCAGCAGCGGCACCGCGACGTCCGGCTCGACCAGGAGCTGGACGTCGACCGGAGGTAAGCCGAAATAGTCCATGCTGAAGCCGCGGTGGAGGTGCACGTCCACCGACGCCGACACGATCTTGGCGCCGACCGGACGGTCGCCGTACACCTGTTTGAACGTGCCCGCCAGATCGACCCAGTCGAGGGCCAGGATCACGTCGGCCTCACGCACCGCCCCGGCGGCGGGCTCGGAAAGGAAGGTGCCGGGCGGGCCGACGTGCAAGGGATGCCGAGTCGGGAAGCTCGCTCCCGTCTTGAGGTCGGTCATCACGCGGGCTCCGAGCTTTTCGGCGAGCGCCACGCGCGCGCGCCAGCTCTCCAGCGTGCGCTTGCCGCGGCCGACGAGGATGACGGGCGCGGCGGCGCCGGACAGGAGGGCCGCCGCCCGCGCGATCAGCTCGGGCGCGGGACGCGGCGACTCCGGAGCGCCGAATCGCGACGGGTCGGGAAGCGGCGGCAGATCGCCGAGCTTCGATTCCTGGAGCGCCGCGTCGAGGTTGACGTACGTGGGGCCGCACGGCGCCGTCGTCGCCATCTGCGCCGCGCGCAGCAGCGCGTCGTACGCCGCGGGCACGGACGCCGGCTGGTTGTCCCACTTGGTGTACCCGCGGACGAGCGCGCCCTGATCGGAGGCGGTGTGGATCCAGTCGATCCACGGGCGGCGCTTGGCGGCGTCCCACGGTCCTGTCGCGCCCAGGATCAGCATCGGGACCCGGTCGCACCAGGCGTTGAAGATTCCCATGCTGCCGTTCAGCAGGCCGACGTTCGAGTGCAGGATCGCGCCCATCATGCGCCCGCTCGCCTTGGCGTAGCCGTGCGCCATCGAGACCGCGTTGCCCTCGTGCAGGCACAGCAGCATCTGCGGATGCTGATTGCCGATGTGGTTCACGAGGCTGTCGTGAAGCCCGCGAAAGCTCGCCCCGGGCACCAGCGCGACCCAGGGCACGTCGAGGGCCTGGAGCATGCGCGCGATCGCGTCGCTCGACCAGAGCTCCTCGCGCGAAGTCGATGGCTGCGGGGTCTCGGGCAGGATCGTCGGCTTCATCGTGTGGTCCGCCTGTCTCGCCGGCGCCCGTCTTCAGAGCGGGCCCGGCGCGCGTTGACGTTCCCGGCGCCGCCGAGCGGCCGGCGCCGCGAGCCCCGCCAGCGTACTCCGGTGGAACACCGCGCCGCAAGGCCATCGCCTCGGCCTCGATTATAATTCCGGCGGCATGTCCCCCGGCGACCTCGTCCCCGGTCCCCGCGTTCTCCTGGGCCCAGGCCCGGCCATGGCGGATCCTCGTGTGCTGCGCGCGATGTCGACGCCGCTGCTCGGCCAGTTCGATCCGGAGTTCACCGCGATCATGAACGAGGTCATGGAGCTCCAGCGGTTCGCGTTCCAGACCACGAACGCGCGGACGTTCCCGGTGCCGGGCACCGGCCGTGCCGGTCTCGAGGCTGCGCTCGTGTCGCTCGTCGAGCCCGGGGACCGGGTCGTCGTGGCCGAGTGCGGCCGCTTCGGGCTGCTCCTGATCGAGATCGCCGAGCGGTGCGGCGCCGAGGTCGCCGCCGTGCGCGGCGAATGGGGGCGGCTCATCGAGCCGGATGCCATCGCGACCGCGCTGAAGGCCGGCCGGACCAAGCTGGTCGCGATCGTCCACGGCGAGACCTCGACGGGCACGCTCCAGCCGCTCGCGGAGATCGCGCGCCTGGTCCACGACCACGGAGCGCTCCTGGTCGCCGACTGCGTGGTGACCCTCGGTGGGTGCGAGGTCGCCGTCGACCGCTGGGGCCTCGACGTCGCGATCGCGGGAACCCAGAAGTGCCTGAGCTGCCCGTCGGGACTGGCGCCGGTGACCTACAATGCGCGCGCCGAGGCCGCCATCAAGGCCCGCCGCACCAGGGTGCAGAGCAACTACCTCGACCTCGGCCAGCTCGCCGACTACTGGAGCCCCGCGCGGTTCAACCATCACACGGCGCCGACCGCGATGGTCTACGGCCTGCGCGAGGCGCTCCGCGCCGTCCATGACGAAAGCCTCGAGGGGCGCTTCGCGCGACACCGCCTGCACGGCGGCGCGCTGCGCGCCGGCCTCGACGCCTCGGGCCTGTCGCTCTATGGCAAGGAGCCCTTGGAGCACCGGCTCCCATTCCTCACGCCCGTCGTGGTGCCGGAGGGCGTCGATGAGCTTCGTGTCCGGCGCCGGCTCGTCGAGGACTTCGGCGTCGAGATCGGCGCCGCGTTCGGCCCGCTCCAGGGCAAGATCTGGCGGATCGGCACCATGGGCTACTCGGCGCAGCGACAGTTCGTGCTCCTCTGCCTGGCGGCGCTCGAAAACGTGCTCAGACGCGAAGGCTTCCGCGTGGCCGCCGGCGCCGGGGTCGACGCGGCCCTGGCCTACTACGCGGCCACGGAGATCGGCGAGCAGCACCCTGACCGACCACGGAGGACCGCATGACGCTCCTCGCTCTGGGAACGCTCGTGGCGCTCCTGCTCGCGGGACCGGCGCTCGCCGCCGAGGTCGTCCGGATGGGCGACCTGCCCGCGATCTCGAACGCGGGACTCTACGTCGCCATGGAGAAGGGGTACTTCGGCGACAAGAGCATCACGGTGGAGACCGAGCGCTTCGCGTCGGGCGCCAAGATGACGCCGGCGCTCGCCACCGGTCAGCTCGACGTCGCCATCGGTACGCCGGCGGCGAGCCTCTTCAACGCGATCGCGTCGGGAATGGATTTCCGGATCGTGGCCGACAAGGGGCAGGTCCGTCCGGGCTTCAGCTTCTCGCCGGTCATCGTGCGCAGGGACCTGGTCGACGGCGGCCGGGTCAAGCGGGTGCGCGATCTCAAGGGTCTCAAGCTCGCGAGCGGTGCCAAGGGGATCCACCTCGACTACTTCCTGGCCAAGATGCTCGAGCACGACGGGCTCTCCTACGACGCCGTCGAGATCGTCACCCTCGCCTACCCCGACGCTATCAAGGCCCTGGCCTCGAAGGCCGTGGACGCGGTGATCGCGCCCGAGCCGTGGGGCGTGCGCGCGGAGGAGCAGAAGGTGGGCGTGCGGCTCTTCCTCACCGAGCAGACGCCCGAGATCGCGACGTTCCAGGCGGCGGTCATCATGTACTCGGGGAAGTTCATCAAGGACCGTCCCAAGGTCGCGCGCGAATTCCTGCAGGCCTACGCGAAGGGCGTGCGCTACTACCTCGAGCGCGGGCCCAAGAACGACGAGATCGCGACGATCCTCTCCAAGCACACGAGCGTGCCCCCGGAGACCATCAAGGCGTCCATCCCGTTCTACATCGAGCCGGACGTCAAGCCGCGCGTGCAGGACCTCGCGACGCTCCAGGACTGGTTCCACCAGATGGGCTGGGTGAAGCAGAAGGTGCCGATCGACCGCGTGGTCGATCTCTCCTTCCTCCAATAGGTGCGGGGTGAGCGTACTGCTCGAGCTGCGAGACCTCGGCAAGGTGTGGTCCATCGCGCGGACCGGCGAATCGGTCGTCGCGCTGGAGGCGATCACGCTCGACGTGATGCCCGGCGAGTTCCTGGTCCTCCTCGGCCCCTCCGGCTGCGGCAAGTCCACGCTGCTCCAGATCGTCGCGGGGCTGGAGAAGCCCACGCGCGGCGAGATCCGCTTTCCCGACCGGAACGGCTCGCAGAAGCTGACCAGCATGGTGTTCCAGGAGTACGCGCTGTTCCCGTGGCGTACCGTGACCGAGAACGTGGTTTTCGGGCCCGAGGTCCGCAAGGTGCCGGCCGCCGAGCGCGAGACGACCGCCCGGCGGCTGATCGACCTCGTGAAGCTCCGCGGCTTCGAGACCCGCTATCCGCACGAGCTGTCGGGCGGGATGCGGCAGCGGGTCGCGCTCGCCCGCGCGCTGGCCAACGATCCAGCCATCCTGCTCTTCGACGAGCCGCTGGCCGCGCTGGACGCCCAGACACGCCGCGTGCTGCAGGACGAGCTGGCGCGGATCTGGGCCGAGACGGGCAAGACGTTCGTCTACGTGACGCACAGCCTGCAGGAGGCGGTGCTGCTCGGCACGCGCATCGTGCTCATGACGGCGCGCCCGGGACGGATCAAGCGGGTCATCGAGGTGCGGCTTCCGCGGCCGCGTAGCCTCACGCGGCGGGCGGAGGCCGAGATGCTGGAGACGCTCGACGACCTCCTGCGCGACGAGGTCAAGCACGCGATGGAGGCCGAGACGTGAGCCCCTCGCTCGCGCGGAAGATCGGGTCCTCGCTCTTCATCCTGGTCGTCTGGCAGGCACTGGTCCAGACGGGCAACCTCAACGAGCTCTTTCTTCCGGCGCCCCTGTCCGTGCTGAAGGCGATGTGGGCGCTGACGCTCTCGGGGCGGCTGCCGTGGGCGGTGCTGGTGAGCCTGAACCGGGTCGTGCAGGGCTTCGTCTACGGCGCCCTGGCCGGGATCGTGCTCGGCCTGCTCGCGGGCGCCATCGGGTGGGTCGAGGACGTTCTGGATCCCTGGATCGCCTCGCTCTACCCGATCCCGAAGTCGGCGCTCTTCCCGCTGTTCCTCCTGTGGTTCGGGCTCGGCGATCCGTCGAAGATCATCACGATCGCGGTCGGGGTGCTGTTCCTCGTGCTGGTCAACACCATGACCGGGGTGAAGTCGATCAACCCCCTCCTGGTCAAGGCCGCGCTCGACCTGGGCGCCAGCCGGCTGCAGGTGTTCGTCAAGGTGATCCTGCCGGGTGCCTTGCCGAACATCTTCACGGGCCTGCGCCTGGGCGCCGGCATGGCGCTCATCCTGGTGTTCATCACCGAGATCGAGGCGACGAAGGCCGGGCTCGGGTTTCTCCTGTGGGAGTCGTTTCAGCTCCTGGAGACCAAGGACGTCTTCGCGGGCGTCGTGACGTTCGGGCTCCTGGGTGTGGCGACGACGTGGGTGCTGCAATGGATCGAGCGCCGCACGTGCCCCTGGGCGCGGCGGTGAGGCGTTTGGCGCCATCGACAGAAGAGGAGGCGACCGGCCATGGCCTATAAAGATCTCCGTGAGTATCTCGCCGCGCTGGAAGTGCGAGGCAAGCTCCACCACGTGAAGAAAGAGGTTGATCCGAACTGGGAGGTCGCGGCCGTCATCCGCCGGGTATTCCAGCGAATTCCGCCGGCGCGCCGGCCGGCGGTGATGTTCGAGCACGTCAAGGGGCACCGCATGCCGCTGGTGGTGGGGATTCTCGGCGCCTCTCCCGAAGTCTATGCGCTGGCCCTGGAGACCACGGTGGACCAGATCGCCGACAAGTGGGCCCGGGCGCAGAGCCATCCGATCCCCCCGGTGCGGGTGAAGACGGGCCCCGTGAAGGACGTGATCCAGACCGGTGACCAAATCGACGCGACGGCGCTGCCGCTGTGCCTGTGGACCCGGGACCAGGACCCGGCACCCTACGTCACGGGTCCGTGCGTGATCTCCACGGACCCGGAGACCGGCGAGCGCAACATGGGGACCTACCGCCTCATGCTGAAGGGGCCTCGCCGGTTCGGCCTGTTCCTGAGCACCACCTGGCGCGACATGTACGCGCACATCATGAAGAACGAGCGGAAAGGGAACCCGACGCCCTGCGCGGTGGTGATCGGCTGCGATCCGCCCGTTCCGCTGACGTCGGTCGCGCGGATTCGCGGTGACGAGCTCGGGGTCGCGGGCGCCCTCCGGGGCGAGCCGCTGGAAGTGGTGAAGTGCGAGACGAACGACCTCGAAGTGCCGGCGCACGCCGAGATCGTGATCGAGGGGTTCGTGCCGGCCGGTGTTCGAGAGCACGAGGGGCCCTTCGGGGAGTACACGGGCTACATGGGGTCTTCCGGCCCGAGCTTCGTGATCGAGGTCACCGCCATCACGCATCGCGCCGACCCCATCTACCAGGCCTTCTTCAGCCAGATGCCGCCCAGCGAGTCGAGCTGCATCCGCGGCACCGGGCGTGACGTCGCGCTGCTCCAGCATCTGCGTCGGGATCTCAAGCTTCCCGTGCGTGACGTGCATCTGCTCGAGGCCGGCGGCGGCGCCGCGTTCCTGGCGATCTCCCTGCGCCGCGAGCATCCCGCCCTGCCCCAGCGGGCGATGTGGGCGGTCTGGGCCTACGATCCCTCGTTCTCCAAGTGGGTGGTGGTCGTCGACGAGGACATCGACATCCGCGACTACTTCCAGGTTCTCTGGGCCATGTCCTGGCACGTTCAGCCCGAGCACGACCTCTACGTCAACCGGGCCACCGCGGGCGTCGCGCTGGACCCGTCCACCGCCGAGGAGGACGTGAACCAGCTCGAGCGGAAGACCGTGCTCTCCTCCAAGGTGGGCGTTGACGCGACGCGAAAGCACCGGTTCCCCGCCCGCTCCGTGCCTCCGAAGGAGGACCTCGACCGTGTAGATGCCCATTGGGCGGACTACGGCTTGGAGTAAGCCGGGCCGCTTCACCGCCTGTCACCTGTACTGAGCCAGAGATCGCGGAAGCGCGTGGCGACCGTGTCCTCGTAGCTGACCGGTGCCGTGAGGAGGCCGAGCGAGCGGGCGAAGCCGTTCATGACCGACACGGCTGACTCGCCGATCGCCGGAACGTAGAACGGAAGATCGCGCTCGACGACCGCGGCGATGAGCTCCGCCGCCGCCGGTGGAAACCGCCGCCGCCCGACCTCGGTCGCGCGCGCCGGATCCTCGCGGAGGACGCCCTGCGCGCGCACGATCGCGCGCACGGCCGCCGCCACGCGCTCCGGCTCGCGGGCGATCAGCGTGTCGGTCGTCGAGAGCGCCGCGAACGTGTACTGCCCCGCGCCGGGCGGCCCGTCGCCCCGCCGGACGTCGACGACGATCTTCCCGACGCCGCGCCGCACGGCGGTCTCGCTGCCGAGCGCGTTCGCCCAGAAGCCGTCGACGGCGCCGCGCTCGAGGGCCTCGGCGGCGAGGACACCGAAGGACGCGCCCGCGTCGACGCCGCCCGGCACCGGAGCGATCTTGACGCCGTCGCGGACCGGATCGACGCCGACCTCGTGGAGGAGCCGAAGTAACACACGGTCGGGGCCCGGGGCGGCGCCGATGCGGAGACCCTTGACGGCTCCGACGTCGCCCCGGCGCGCGGGCAGATCCGCGCGCAGGACCAGGAGCCACGGCGTCCCCTGGGACAGGGCGACGGCGAGCTTCGCGCCCTTCCAGCCCGGGAACGCGAGGAGCATCGTGTGCGCGCCGCCGGCCACGAAGTCCACGGCGCCGTCCCGCAGCGCGTGCACGGCGTCGAGCGAGGGCAGCAGCTCGACGTGGGCGTCGAGGCCTTCCTCACGGTAGAGACCGAGCTCATCGGCGGCGAGCGCGGGAAAGTACGAGTTCGTCACCAGGTCCGGCGTCGCGATCTTCATTGACGGCCTGCGGCGCGCACGACCTCTACTTCTCGGCCACGACGCGGTTTCTGAGGACGCCGATGCCGCTGATCTCGACCTCGATGACGTCGCCCGGCACCATGTCGCCGGCGGCGCCCTCGGTGCCCATCCAGAGCACGTCGCCGGGATGGAGCGTCGCGGTCTTGCTCATCTCGTGGATCCAGGTCGCCGTGTCCCAGATCTGGTCGCCCGAGGAGAAGTCCTCCCACACCGTGCCGTTGTGACGGACGACGATGCGGAACTTGGCGGGGTCCATCGCGGTGGCGATCCAGGGACCGAACGGCTTGAACGTGTCGCAGTTCTTGGCCCGGAACAGGGTCCGATCGGACCGCTGCCACTCCCGCTGACTGACGTCGTTCCCGATGCTGTAGCCGAAGACGTGATCCAGCGCGTCTTCCCGGGAAACGTTGCGCGCCTTCTTGCCGATGACGACCGCCAGCTGTCCCTCGGGCTGGACCGCCCCCGACGATTCTTTCGGCACGACGATGTCGTCGTCGGTCCCGATGATCGCGTTCACCGAGCGAAGCTTCGGCTCGGGCCGCGCGGGATAGCGCGGCGGCTCCCCTCGCCGCTTGGCCATGCCTTCGAGGTGGCCGCGGTAGTTGGGCCCTGCGGCGTAGAGCACGCGGGGAACGATGGGCGGCAGGAGCTTGACCCGGCCGAGGGTGTGCCGGGTCGCGGTGATTCGGTGCTCGGCGAAGGGACTTCCGTCGACCTCGGTGACCTGGTCGTCCTCGACGAGGCCGTAGCTCACGCGCGGTCCGACCTGGAAGCGACACCAGTTCATCG
>Ga0137404_10003538_pt1 | contig 10420 bp, 9 predicted proteins | sample CZOMad2_1_16fung_FD_108285 | JGI IMG/M metagenome (GOLD analysis project Ga0137404, IMG submission 108285) | Vadose zone soil fungal communities from Angelo Coast Range Reserve, California, USA - CZOMad2_1_16fungal (Illumina Assembly) | ecosystem: Environmental > Terrestrial > Soil > Vadose zone... | reverse complement strand
TATGGCTGAAGAATTTTAAAAACCAACATTAACCAGGCATGTCCATCATCAGGGTACACGATAAAGATTTTGAGCCTTATCTGAGCGAAGAGCTGATCGCGGAAAAGATCCGGCTGGTGGCCGCTGCGATCAATAAAGATTATGCCGGTAAGAAGCCGCTGTTCATCGCGATCCTCAACGGCTCGTTTATGTTTGCCGCCGACCTGTTCAAGGAGATCTCCATCGAGGCGGAGATCTGCTTTATCAAGCTGGCTTCCTATAAGGGAACGAAATCTTCCGGGCATGTCATCACGGCCATCGGGCTGGACATCGATCTTATCGGAAGGCATGTGGTGATCCTGGAGGATATCATCGATACCGGGAAAACGATGGATGCATTCCTGCCGCAGCTGGAACACCAGCAGCCCGCATCTCTCAAGATCGCAGCCCTGCTGCATAAGCCGGAAGCGACCGTTTACCCGATAACGGTGGATTACCTGGGCTTTTCCGTACCCGATAAGTTCCTGCTGGGCTATGGCCTGGACTATGACGGGCTGGGAAGGAATATCCCCTCGATCTATAAATTAGTCGATCCAGCCGGCGCCCTTTCCTAGAGGCTATTTACGGGCGCATCTGTTAAAAGTGGTTCGGGGGGCTTGACAAAGAGGAAAGAACGTATTAATTTGAATCAAAATATCCAGTTGAAAAATGTAGTATCCATCATTGTTTGCTCTTTTTTGTTTTATTCATCCTCCGCACAGTTCTATTTGCGGGGAGAGATAAAAGATGAGAATAATACTCCATTGCCAAACGTAAGGATCCTGCTTCATTCCAGCGGGTATCTCTATAGTTCCGGCAGCCTGGGAGGATTTGGGATACCTGTTTCCCAATCCGGGGACTCGCTGACCCTGTCCGCCCAGGGATACCAGACGATCTCGATGCGGGTAGACGCCACGCAATTCCAGAATATCATACTTAAGATGTTGTTCCATCCTCCCGTCGCTCCCAAGAAGCGCCTCCTGTCCCTGACAAAGGACCTGAAGCCCTCGGACTGGAAAGGTTGGACCGTGGGCAGCGAGACCTATAGTTCCTTGCTGGAAAATGAGTTTATCCCGGCTCAGAAATTCCCTGAGACGGGCTTTGCCGTCACGATCGATAAAGCCTCCTACAGCAATGTCAGACGCTTTCTGAATATGGGGAGCAGCATTCCACCCGATGCCGTGCGCATCGAGGAACTGCTGAACTATTTCAATTTTGGTTATACCCAGCCTCCGGCCGACAGCTGCTTTTTACTTCATTCCACCTTGTCTGAATGTCCGTGGAATGAGGGAAACCAGCTATTGTTCCTGCAGGTATGTGCGAGAAAAATAGATCCCGACAAGATCCCCCCGGCCAACCTGGTCTTCCTGATCGATATATCCGGCTCCATGGACATGCCGAATAAGCTACCCTTGCTGAAGTCGGCTTTCAGGCTGCTGATCAATAATCTGAGAGAGAAGGATACAGTGTCCGTCGTGGTCTATGGCAGCACGGTGGGTGTATGGCTTCCGCCAACCGCAGGCAACGATAAGAACAAGATCCTGAAAGCCATCGAGGACCTTTACCCGGGTGGCCCCACACCGGGCGAAGCAGGGATACAGGCAGCCTATCGGGTGGCGATGAGTCAGTTCATAAAGGGGGGGAACAACCGGATCATCCTGGCTACGGACGGGGATTTTAATGTAGGAGAAACTTCGGAGGAAGAGCTTGAAAAAATGATCTCCCTGCGTAAGCAGGGGGGCGTCTATCTCACCTGCCTTGGAGTAGGCATGGGTAATTATAAGGATTCCAAGCTCGAAGTCCTGGCAAAGAAGGGGAATGGTAATTTTGCCTATCTCGATAATGAACGGGAGGCAGAGAAAGTGCTGGTGCATGAATTCACGCAGACTGTCTATGCCGTCGCCGACGACGCCTATCTGAATATCGCTTTCAATCCCGGGCTGGTAAAGAATTACCGGCTGATCGGTTTCGACAACAAGCTGAAGTCGCTCACGGATTCGCTGAATGAGGTGCAGGGAGGAGAAGTGGGGTCGGGATATTCCTTGTTGGCGCTCTTCGAAATTACTCCGGAAGATCAGGACAGTACAGGGAGGCCGGTAGATAAAGGCCAGCTGGCTAAAGTGACGCTGAACTATAAACTTCCCAATGATACGCTGGAGAGAATGACCGCTTATTCCTGCCCTACGGCTCTGACGCCTTTCGGACAGCTGAAGCCCTGTTACCGTTTTGCTTCTTCGATCGCCATGTTCGGGGGACTCCTGAAAAAATCAAAATTCATGCACCAGGCTGGCTGGAGGGATGCGATCGAACTGGCCGAGAAATCAAGGGATCCTGAAGACGGTATGCAAAAAGAACTGGTGACCCTGATCGAGAAGGCCCGGAAGATCTATGGAAAGGAAAGACGTCGGAAAAAAGACGAATAAAGCCTGCGGCAAAGTCCCATGCGCGAACGGAACGGGATCGCCGCCTAGCTGAACATCTCCCTCACTTTGTCGAAGAAGCTGCGCTCGTTCTTATCCGGCTTGGGCTGGAAGTTGGGAGAGTCGCTTAATTTCTCGAGCATTGATTTTTCTTCAGGGGTAACATGCTGGGGCGTCCACACATTGACATGGATCAGTTGATCGCCCTTTTCATAAGAATTCACGCCTGGAAAGCCCTTGCCTTTGAGCCTGAATATTTTTCCGCTCTGGGTGCCCGGAGGTATCTTGATCTTGGCTTTTCCATCGATGGTAGGAACTTCCGCCTGCATTCCGAAGACCGCGTCGGCGAAAGAAATATGTAGTTCAAAAGCGACGTTCAATCCATCCCGGTGCAATTCCGGATGCTGTTCTTCTTCGATGAGGATGATCAGGTCGCCTGCGGCGCCGCCTCTTTCACCGGCATTACCTCTTCCGCCTACGCTCAGCTGCATCCCTTCCTGTACGCCTGCAGGAATATCGATAGTCACTGTTTCTTCTCCATATACCCGGCCTTCCCCTTTACAGACCGGACATTTGGCAGTGACGACAGATCCCTCGCCATTACAGGTCGGACAGGTCGTAACGGTCTGCATCTGTCCCAGAAAAGTATTGCTGACCTTGCGGACCTGGCCGCTTCCGCCACAGGTAGAGCAGGTCTGTACGCTGCCTTTATCTCTCGCTCCGCTGCCGCTGCAGGTAGAACAGGCGACATATTTCTTTACTTTGATATTTTTAGTCACGCCCTTGGCGATCTCTTCGTAGGTAAGCCTGATCTTCACGCGGAGATTGCTTCCTCTTACCCCTCTCGATCTTGTAGAGCCACCCCGTCTGCCGCCACCAAAAAAGCTGCCGAAAATATCGTCCCCGAAAATATCCCCGAACTGGCTGAAAATATCATCCATGTTCATGCTGCCCCCGCCGCTGAATCCTCCGCGGCCGTTATTGCTCATGCCGGCATGACCATATCGATCGTATTGCGCTTTCTTGTCCGCATCGCTCAATACTTCATAAGACTCCGCAGCCTCCTTGAATTTTTCTTCGGCTCCTTTGTCACCCGGATTACGGTCAGGATGGAATTGCATCGCCACCTTGCGATAGGCCTTTTTAATATCCTCAGCGGATGCTGATTTACTCACACCCAGGATTTCGTAATAATCTCTCTTACTCATAATTGAACGAACTCTTTTTTGGCTTATTTCCCTACGACCACCTTGGCAAACCGGATTATCTTATCATTCAGGTAGTAACCCTTCTGTACCTCGTCGATCACCTTGCCTTTGAGGGATTCATCCTGGACGGGAATTTCTGTGATCGCTTCATGCTTTTCCACATCGAAGTCGGTGTGAATACTTTCCATGGCCTTCAGTCCCCTGCCCTGCAGGATGGACCTGAGCTTGGAGAACACCAGTTGGATGCCTTCCTTTACCTGGCCGATATTTTCCGAATTCTGCAACTGCTTTTCGGCCCGGTCACAATCGTCCAGGACGTCCAGCAGCGACACAATGACCTCTTTGCCGGCCGTCTGCCTCAATTCAAGGCTTTCCTTGGCGCTCCTTTTTCTAAAATTATCAAATTCTGCAAATAAGCGCAGGTATTTCTCCTTCTGGCCTTGTAATTCCTCTTTGATCTTTTCCAGCTCGCTCTCTTCTTCCATCGTATCGTTCAGATGCGAGGTGCCTGCGATATTTTCATCGGTATTCATGTCATCCTGGACATTTGCCGCGCTTTCCCGGGATTTCCGGCCGAATTCATCCTTCGAAGATCTTGTATCGTTGTCTTGCATATCATGTAAAATTAGCCAAGTCTAAGGTTGTCAATAATTTTGCCAAGGCGAGTTTTAAAGACAAATTGTCTTATAAATCGTCCCCTTGACAGGCTTTAAGGCAGGCAGTCGGGCCAGACCTATGTTCAGGCCCTGCCCGGGGCCGAATTTCTGCCGGCGGGCAGGGGTTTTTCGTCATTAGTTTCAGGTATTTAGGCTAATTTGGAGGATTGATCCTGCCTCTGGGTGGTCAATGATCCGACGCCGGGGCTCTAAATTTAGTATATGAGGACAATTCTGTTGCTTGCTGCCATCTGCGGTATGATTGCCTGTGGTAAAAAATCCAGTGATCCCCCTAAGCCGGACCCACCGGCCCCGCCGGTCAATCCGCCGCCGCCTGTTACCCCCGGGATTTCGGATGTGGTTTTCTGGCTGACCAAGGCCGACCAGTCCGCACTGTTGCAGAAACAAAGCGTAAGCCTGGTATTTGCCAGCCCTACCGGCACCCTTCCAACCATTACTGTCGATACCACCCAGCTCTACCAGTCCATCGATGGATTTGGCTACACTCTTACCGGCGGCAGCGCCACCCTCATCAACAGACTGCCGACATCGGATCGCGCCGCTATATTGAAGGAACTTTTCGCTACGGATAGCACGGGTATCGGCGTCAGCTATCTGCGGCTTAGTATCGGGGCATCCGATCTCAGCTCTTCGGTGTTCTCCTATGATGATAATGGCACCCCGGCGCAGCCGGATACCAACCTGCTGTCGTTCAGTCTGGCGGCGGATGCCACGGACCTGGTCCCCTTGCTGAAGCAGATCGTTGCTATCAGCCCCTCCATAAAATTGCTCGGCTCTCCCTGGTCGGCGCCGCTCTGGATGAAAGATAATAACGGCAGCGTCGGCGGCTCTTTGCAGCCGAAATATTACGAGGTCTATGCTCAATACCTGGTAAAATATATCAAGGCGATGAAGGCGGAAGGGATCACGATCGATGCGATAACTCCTCAGAACGAACCGGCGAATCCCGCCAATAATCCCAGCATGTCGGTGACATCGGCACAGGAGGCGGATTTTGTCAAGAACCATCTGGGGCCTGCTTTTCAGACTGCCGCTCTGACCACTAAAATAATTATCTGGGATCATAACTGCGATAATGCCGGATATCCCCTGGCCATCCTCAGCGATCCGGATGCATTGAAATATGTGGACGGGTCCGCCTTTCATTTGTATGGTGGTAATATCAGCGCGATGGGCCAGGTGCATGATGCATTCGCGACCAAGAATGTTTATTTTACGGAACAGTATGTAGCGGGGCCGTCGAATTTCGGCGGCGACCTGAACTGGCATATTAAAAATCTCATCGTCGGGGCTTCGCGTAACTGGAGCAAGAATGTGCTGGAATGGAACCTCGCATCCGATCCCAATTACCAGCCCCATACGCCGGGAGGCTGCGGAAATTGCCTGGGCGCGCTTACGGTCGGCTCTTCCATTACCCGCAATGTTTCTTACTATATCGTCGCTCACGCCTCCAAATTTGTCAAGCCAGGCTCTGTACGGGTGGATACTAATGTCCCGGCCAGCTTACCGAATGTGGCTTTTCGGACCGCAGACGGCAAGAAAGTATTGATCGTGCTGAATGACAGCAATGTTTCCCAGACCTTCAACATTCAATTCAAAGGCAAGGTAGTCACTGCAACCATGGATGGCGGGGCGGTAGGTACTTTTGTCTGGTAGGGCCGCGGGTCCTGGCTCCGGTATGGGATGGGTGCCGCGGGCATGCGGAATCCCGGTATGCAGCAGAGCTGTATCTTTGCCGCCATGACTAAAGTTTTCCTGAATAAGAAGATCAGCAGACGCATTGAAGGCGGCCATCCCTGGGTATTCAATAACGAGGTAGGCGCCGTGGAAGGGGATGCTGCGGATGGGGGCACGGCCGATGTTTTTACGCACGACAAGAAATTCGTCGGGAGAGGGTATATCAACTCAAGATCCCAGATCCTTGTCCGGTTGCTGACCAGGGACAAGGGGGAGACTATCGATGAAGGGTTTTTTTACAAGCGCCTGAAAGAGGCCTGGGAATACAGGCAGCGGCTGGGATATACCGTGAATTGCCGCCTGGTCTTCGGGGAGGCGGATTTCCTGCCGGCCCTCATCATCGATAAATTCAATGATTATTTTGTGATCCAGACGCTGGCATTGGGGATCGACCGGTGGAAGATGGCGATCGTCGTTGCCCTGGAGCAATTATTCCAGCCCAAGGGCATCTATGAGCGTAATGACGTGCCGGTGAGGGAGCTGGAGGGATTGCCGCAGCAGAAGGGATTCCTGTCGGCGCCATTCGATACTATGCTCCTGATACAGGAGAATGGCGTGCAGATGCATGTAGACATCGAGAACGGGCAGAAAACTGGTTATTTCCTGGATCAGCACGATAACCGAAGGGCCATCCGGCATATTGTCAAGGATGCCGATGTGCTGGGCGCCTTTTGCTATACCGGCAGTTTCGAGGTCCATGCCGCCCATTACGGTGCAAGATCGGTGCTTGGACTGGACATTTCGGAAAATGCCGTAGCGCAGGCCCGCAGGAATGCCGGGCTCAATGGCGCAGGGCAGATCTGTACATTCGAAGCGATCAATGCGTTCGATGCGTTGAAGCATTGGAGCAAGGAAGGGCGCCAGTATGATGTGGTGATGCTGGATCCTCCTGCCTTTACCAAGAGCCGGGAGACTATCCAGAAGGCCGTGGCCGGCTATAAGGAGATCAATCTCCGGGGGATGAAGCTGGTGAAAAAAGGGGGCTTCCTGGTCACTTCTTCCTGCACCAACCTGGTGCAACCCGGACTATTCCTCGAGACGATCCATCTTGCCGCAAAGGATGCCAGAAGGAAGTTGCGCCAGGTCACTTTCCAGGCACAGGCCAGCGATCATCCGATCGTCGAGGGATGGGAGAATACCAATTACCTGAAATTCCTGATCGCGCAGGTATTGTAGGTCGCCGCGAGCGGCTAAGTCGAAAACTTTATTTATTTACCTGGAATTTGCCCGAATCGGAGATCCTTCCGTTCTGGTCTTTCAGCTGGAAGATATAGATACCCCGGACAAAGGTGGTCAGATCTATTTTCGTTTCGGAGTTGATGGCAACTTCGAATACTTTCCTGCCCAGGAAATTGAAGATCTGGAGTGAATAGGACTTGGCAGCGCTTTTTTCCAGGGCCTCGAAAGTGATATAGGAGATGGCTGGATTGGGGTAAAATTTTACGATCTTGACATCCGGTTCAGGCACAGACTCCCTGCCTTGGCTTTTGGCCTGGGTGGTCGTCAGCAGAATAATGGATGCCAGAATGTAAAAAATCCTCATTCGTAATTGTGGTTTACCTGTATAACAAGATACTCAATTCCTGGCAAAGTTACAAATAATAATGTTAAAATCCAGGGTCGGGCATCCCGATGCCTGACCCTGGATAACGTATTCATTGTCAATTAATTAAACCCTTGCAGGACCTTTTTGATGGCCTCGAAATCGGGCAGGTCGGAGGCCGTCTCCAGAATCTCCGCATACCGGACGATCCCTTCCTTATCCAGGACGAAAGCAGACCGTTTGGATACCCCCCTCATCTCGAAAATCCAAGTATCATAGAGTACGCCATACGTTGCCGAGACCTCTTTGTTGAAATCACTGAGCAGGGGGAAATTAAGCTGCTGTTCTTCCTTGTATTTAGCCAGGGTAAAGACGGAATCAACGCTGATCCCGAGCACCTGCGCGTTTGCCTCGTTGTAAAGGGCGATATTATCCCTCATGCTGCAAAGCTCTTTGGTGCAGGTGCCGGTAAACGCCTGGGGAAAGAAGAGGATCAGCACATTTTTCCCCTTATAATCATTCAGGGATACTTTTTTCTTGTCCGAATCGTACAGGCTGAATTCCGGAGCTGATTGGCCGATCTCGATCTTACTGGAGTTCATGGTTATATTTTTTTTTGTAGGGCAAGATACGGATCAATCGGGGAGAACGATGACGATGCCGGTCAGAATTTCGGGCGGAAAGTTTTGTAGCCCGGGTCCTCATGTTCCAGCAGCCCGATATAGGAGATGGAAAGCTCGAACCCTCCGCGTGACTGGCTGGCAGTCTTCAGCTCGGAAACATTCACATCATAGCTGATGGAGACAGAGAGGGAATGCATGTCGAGCTTCAGTACGGGGATCAGGGCATCCTTCCATCTGAGGAAGCCGCCGACATTGAGGGTGTAAGGCGAGTTTTCGGGATCATAGCCCAGCTTGTAGGAATAGAGCGCCCCCATGATCGTTTCCCTCGCGCTCCCCTGGATGGAATGGTCGGCCTGCAGTGTAAAAGAGGCGGCTTCATTGATATTTAATTTTACGCCCGCAGAAAAAACATATTTGGGATCCAGCTCGATCGTCGGGTTCTTGTAAAAGGAATTTCTGGGCCGGTTGAGATGATGATAGGCCATCCCCGCGAACAGGGTATTCAGTTGGTCTCTTCCAAAGCTTGTGTTGAAGCTCAGGCCCAGGCTACCGTCCAGGTAGTGCACATTCGGGTTGAGAAGGGGCTCGCCATTGGGCAGGGCCGGATCATAGGCCGTGCCATTGAACTGACTGTTGGTCGTGATCTTGGACAGATCGATAGATTTTTCCACCAATCCTCCCATGAATCCCAGCGAGAGATACATTGCTTTTTGATCGCTTAAGGATTTATGGTAGTTGAGGGCGGGTAATAATTCTGTCGTGGACAGGGCTGCGGAGCCTGCTTTATCATACAGCACCTGGAGCCCCACCGTGAGGAAATCGTTTGCTTTTCCGATGGGCATTTTATATTCTCCGTTGAGTGAACCGGTTCTGTAGGCATTGGTGAAGCTGTTCCATTGATCGTGATAAACGCCCTGAATGCGGTAATCGCCGGTGAATATGCCTGCAAAGGATGGGTTACGCAATAACGGCGCCTCGAAGAACTGGGAAAAATGGATGTCCTGCGCCCAGGTGGACCGGAACGCGAACATGCACACGATAAGAAGGAGGGCCTTGGTATATGACGGGCGGGATTTCAAAAGCTTATATTGATTTGATTGGTGGTCATTAATTATTATTGTTAACGGACTAATGTTACATCTCCCTTCAGGGCAATTACCTGGGCATTGTCGCAGATCACTTCTATGATGTACACGTATGCATCCACGGGCGCCTTCTGTCCGTTGAATGTTCCATCCCATCCCTGCGACTGTGAATTGGCCGGGAAATCCCTTCTCTCAAAGACCTTTTGTCCCCATCGGTTGAACACGCGCATCGACTGGACATTATACAGGCTTTTTCCCCTGGGATAAAAAACGTCGTTTACCCCATCTCCATTCGGGGAGAAGGTGTTGGGTATGAAATAATTTTTTTCATTACAGATGGTTTTAACAAAAATGCTGTCATAGGCGATACATTGATTGCTGTCCGTCACCATGACCCGGTAGGTGATGCTGAAGATCGGGGTGGCAACGGGATTGGAACAATCAGTACAGTCCAGGTTGGTGACAGGCGTCCAGGAATAGCTGACGATATTGGGGCTATAGGTGAAGGGAAGGGTGACCGGGAATCCTACCGGCGTGCTGATCGCCGCCGGCCCTTTAATGGTCGGCCGGGGATAGGCCGGGATGGGCTGGCTGATCGTGTCCGCGCATCCGAAAGGCACGGATACCCGCAGGCTTACGGTATAATTACCGGGTTTAGGATAGGTGACTATGGGGTTTTGTACATTGGCGGTCTGCCCATCGCCGAAATTCCATGCCCAGATGAGGGTATCGGTAGTATTTGATATCCGAAGGTTGCCCAGGAACTGGATCGGGTCGTTGACGCAGGAGGGATTCGAGATCGCAAAAACTGGATGAGGTGTCTGATGGATCTTGAGCGTATCCGTATAATTTTCGGCGCAATTACTCTGTGTGGTTACTTTTAAGGTCACCAGGATATTGCCTGTGCTCGAATAATAATGTGGGGGAGGATTGACCTCCACAGCAGGAGTGGGCGATACGAAATCGGCCGTACCATCCCCGAAAACCCATGTCCTGCCGACGATGGCATCATTGGTGATCGTAAAATCCGTAAAATTGACGGTTGCGCTGTCACAGAATTCATGCTTGTCGATACTGAAAAAAGGAGTGGCTCCCAGCACGGTGATATT
>Ga0137404_10003537_pt1 | contig 10421 bp, 8 predicted proteins | sample CZOMad2_1_16fung_FD_108285 | JGI IMG/M metagenome (GOLD analysis project Ga0137404, IMG submission 108285) | Vadose zone soil fungal communities from Angelo Coast Range Reserve, California, USA - CZOMad2_1_16fungal (Illumina Assembly) | ecosystem: Environmental > Terrestrial > Soil > Vadose zone... | reverse complement strand
CCCAAGGAAGAAAAGCCGCGTGAGACTACGGTCGAGTTTCTGGCCTCCCTGGCGGGAGTGCTGGTCACGGGCCTGTTTATCATTACGTTTATCCTGCAGGCATTTGAAATTCCCTCCAGCTCGATGGAGGACACGCTGCTGATCGGCGATCACGTCTTCGTGAACCGCGAACAATTCGCGCCCCCCACGCGCTGGGTAGGGCCGCTCATGCCCTATCGCGACATCCGGCGCAGCGACATCGTGGTGTTCCTGTCTCCGGAGGAACAGGGATTGTTCGTCGTGAAGCGGATCATGGGGATTCCTGGCGATCGTCTCCACCTGCGCGACGGCGTTGTGTACCGCAACGGTCAGAAGCTCGATGAGCCCTACGTCCGGCATAAGGACAGTGCACCGAACCCCTACCGTGACAATTTTCCCGCGCTCCCGCCGTCGGAGATGTTTGGCGTGAGAAACGAGAAGTGGCAACAGGAGTTCGCTTCACACGTCGACGGCGAGGACATCGTCGTGCCTCCCAACAGCTACTTCGCCATGGGTGACAACCGCGACGTGAGCTATGACAGCCGCTACTGGGGCTTCATTCCGCGGGAGAACGTCATCGGCCGCCCCATGTTTATCTACTGGTCGTTTACCACTCCACCCAACCAGTACCAGATGCGCAGCATGGGAGACCGCATGTCGTTCCTGGCGCACATCATCATTCACTTCTTTGACGAGACGCGCTGGTCGCGCACGTTCAAGGCTGTACAGTGAAATTCCTGCGCTCCAGGCGCGGGGTGGTCGGGCTGGCGGCGCTTCTGCTTGTGCTGTTTCTGTTTCGTCCCGGCGTGCGCCAATTGCGCTATCGGATTGCCGGATCCATCGGTTCAGCTCTGGGCCGAAAGGTCGCGCTCGACAATGTTCGCATCCGGCTCCTGCCGAGGCCGGGATTCGACCTCGAGGGCCTGGTCATCTACGACGATCCGTCATTTAGCGCGGAGCCGATGATGCGCGCGCAGGATGTTTCCGCCGCGATCCGGTTCCGTTCCCTTCTCCGAGGACGACTGGAAATCGCGACTCTGAGTGCGACCGAGCCCAGCATCAACCTGGTGCGCAACGATCACGGCCGCTGGAACCTGGCGAGTCTGCTCGAGAGGAGCGCACACATTCCCGCGGCGCCGACCGGCAAGCCCGCTTCGGAGCGCCGTCCTGCCTTCCCCTACCTGGAGGCGACTCATGCCCGCATCAACTTCAAAATTGGCCAGGCCAAGAAATCCTGGGCGTTGACGGATGCCGACGTGGCCTTGTGGCAGGAGTCCGAGAACTCCTGGGGCGCGCGTATGACCGCCCAGCCGGTGCGCACCGACTTCAATCTCACCGACACGGGGGTCGTCCAGCTCAACGCCACCTGGCAACGCGCCTCCACTCTCAGCGACACGCCGGTGCAAGTTGCGGTGCAATGGCAGAAAGGGCAGCTGGGACAGATCACAAAGTTGTTCAGCGGCCGGGATCGAGGATGGCGCGGCGGCGTGAGCTTTGAAGCGAATCTTTCCGGCACACCGAAGGCGCTGCTGGTGCGGAGCCAGTTCGGTATCGAGGATTTTCGGCGCTACGACATCATGGGCAATGGAAGTGTCCGGCTGTCGACCGCCTGCGCCGGGCACTACAGCACCCAGGACAGTACTCTCACAGATCTGTCGTGCGAGTCGCCGGTTAACGGAGGATTCGTCCGCCTGAATGGGAATCTTGGCCTGATCACCAGTCCGCCCAGCTACGATCTGACACTCACCGCGGACAAGGTGCCTCTACCGTCCCTGCTGCAAGTGTTGCGTCACGCCAAGAAAGGATTGCCTGCCGATCTCGTCGCGAACGGACGCGTGGACGGTCAGGTCCGCGCCGTGAGTGGCGAATCCGGCACCGCGCAACTGACGGGTGAGGGCACGGTGACTGGCGTGCGCCTGTTGTCCAACTCCGGAAAAGATGAAATCACCTTCGGCGATGTGCCGCTGGCGGTAGGGAACGCAGAGCAGAAACAGGTGAGGTTGGGTAAGGCACGCTCGAAGCAGACAGACGCGGAGCCAGTGGAAGCCCACTTGCAGATTGGGCCATTCCCGCTGGCGATGGGCGCTTCCGCAGCGGCGAGTGCGGCAGGATGGTTGTCCGCATCGGGGTATCGCTTCTCTTTGCGCGGCGACACGGAAGTGAAGAACTTGTATCGCCTGGCGAATACGCTGGGACTTTCGGGATTTCGTCCAGTCGCGGACGGGTCGGCACGCGTCGATGTCAGCGTCTACGGGGTTTGGCAGGGGTTCGCCGCGCCCGAGGTGGTGGGCAGCGCTCAACTGCGGAATGTGCGGACGGGGATGCGCGGATTGAATCCGCCGATCGAGATCGCGTCCGCAGTTTTGAAGTTGGATCCCGAAACTGTTTCGTTAGAAAAAATCGCGGCCCAGACCAGTGACACACACTGGAGCGGCGCAGTGAGAGCTCCTCGCCGCTGCTCTCCGGAAGGCTGTGTATTTCAGTTTGACCTGGGCGCCGACGAGTTATCCTCCAGCGGCCTCGCCGAGTGGTTCACTCCTCGTCCTGCCAAACGACCGTGGTACCGGATTTTGACTTCGAGCGGGCAGCAGGGGAAATCTCCACTGCTGGGGATTCAGGCCCGGGGCCGGTTGCGCATCGAGCGCCTGACTCTGAAAGAAGTGGATGCCTCGCAGATCGTCGCGCAAGTGGATATGGATCGAGGCAAGATCGCGCTGACCGAACTGCGCGGGCAAGTGTTCCAGGGCGCGCATCAGGGAGATTGGTTCATCGATGTTTCCGCCATGCCGCCACACTATCAAGCCAAGGGACGATTGCAAAACGTTTCGATGGCCCAGATGAGCACAGCGATGGACGATGCATGGGCTACCGGAACAGCCGACGGAGAGTTTGATCTGAAAACTTCCGGCGTCAATTTTTCGGACATGCTGGCCCATGCCGAAGGCGCGTTGCAGTTCACCGTGCGCAACGGCACGCTCCCCCGCCTGGAATTTCCCGATGCCGCCAAACCTTTTCCCGTGCACCTGTTTGCCGCGAACGTGAAAATCAAGAACGGAATATGGAAGCTGAGCACGGGCAAACTGGAATCCCACGACGGCATCTATCAAGTAAGTGGAGTGGCTTCCACGGTCAGCGGATTAAATCTCATTCTGACGCGTGGCGACGAGCACTCGTGGAACATAACAGGGACTCTGCTGAAACCCAATGTGGCGCACGCTACTCGCACGGAAGCTAGGACAGTAGTCAAACCATAATGTCTCAGGTGTCAGGTCTCAGGTGTCAGGTTCTGGTTGTGGCGGCGGTATTGGTGGCTTGCCTTTCTTTCGGTGCGGACTCTCGCGGTCTGGTTGACAGTGCCGAGACGAAATTCGACCACATCCATCAGAATGGACAGAAGCCTCGTCCTGATCCCCATCCAACCGAACTTACCGAACAGGAAGTGAATGCCTACCTGGCTGCGGGAAAGGTTCGCCTGCCGACGGGCGTTGACTCGGTGCGTCTGGTTGGGACTCCAGGAATCATAACCGGCCGCTGCCGGGTGGATTTCGATCGCGTCCGGGCAGGGCGATCCAATTCCAATCCCCTGCTGCAACTGTTTTCCGGAGTGCACGACATAGTCGTGGAGGCGCAAGCTGCTGGCTCTAACCACCGAGGCCGAGTGCAGGTGAATTCGGTTACGATCGATGGGATCGAGGTCCCGAACTTCGTCTTGGAACTGTTCGTCGACAAGTACGTGACGCCGCGTTATCCGAGCGTGGGACTGGACTCAACATTCGCGCTTCCCGACAAGATTGAAACGGCAACGGTGGGACAGCACAAGCTGACGATTGTGCAGAGGTAGTTTGATTTTTGCTCTACGGTACTTCCATGCCCCTCCCAAGAATTGTCATCCTGAGCGCTATCAAGGACCTGCTTTGCGGGTCGTGAAAAGAAAGCAGGTCCTTCGCTTCGCTCAGGATGACAATTCTTTTTCTTATTTTTACCGAAGATTGAGATGGTGAGCACTAGGGTTCGAACCCCGCTCCCCGCAGCACTTTCCCGGGCAACGCCCCTGTCATCTTTCCGTTTTCGATGACGGGCACGCCGTTGACGAGGACGAACTCCATCCCCTGCGACAACTGGTTGGGATCGTCGAAGGTCGCAAGGTCGCGCACGGTCTCGGGATCGAAGATCACTACATCGGCCCACATGCCTTGCTTCAACACTCCGCGATCGGCAAAGCGCATGCGTTGCGCGGGTAACGCCGAGAACTTTCGGATCGCATCTTCAAGTGTCAGCTTCTTCTCTTCTCTCACATACTTCCGCAGGATTCGCGGGAACGTGCCGTAGGCGCGTGGATGTGGATGTTCCTCTCCGAGAATTCCGTCGGGCGAAGTTCCAGGGGAATCGTTGTCCACCGAAACCCACGGTTGCTGCAACGCGAGCGCGACATCGGGCTCCGACATTCCAAACACCGCGCAGGAAGTGAAGGCCTTGTCTCCAATCAACAAGTCGAACAGCGCGTCCATCGGATCTTTATTCCAGGCCTGGGCTACATCCGACAGCCGTTTTCCCTGAAACTTCTTCAGCGCCGGGCTCTGTACTACGCCGATCATGACGTCCTGCGGTCCGGAAATTTCGTCCCACTCGTTGTCCCAATCCTTCGAAGGAGTTTCCATGTCCTTGCGGATTCGGGCGCGTGTGGCTGGATCCGTTAACCGCTCGATCAGCTTGAGGTCTCCGCCGTCGTGGGCCCACGGGGGAATAAACGCTGACATGCTGTTGAACCAGGCGGGATAGGCATAGGTGTTGGCGGAAATGTCCGCGCCTTGAGCGCGGGCCTGATTGATCTTCGCGACCACCTCCGGCATGCGTCCCCAGTTGTGCTTGCCTCCAACCTTGATGTGCCAGATTTCGACGGGAATGTGGGCTTCGCGTCCGATTCGAAGAGACTCATCTATCGATGCAAGAACGTTGTCGCTCTCGCTACGCATATGAGTCGCGTAGATACCACCAAATTTCGCCGCCTCGCTGGCGAGCGCGATTATTTCTTCCGTCTTCGCGTAGGGAGCGGGCGCGTATTCGAGTGAGGTCGAGACTCCGACCGCTCCTTCATGCATGGCATCGCGCACCAGAGCCTTCATCTTCTCTAGTTGCTCGGCGGTGGGTTGAACGTCGGCATCGCCGAGGACCATGCGCCGCACCTGAGTCGCACCCGCGTAACTGGCGAGGTTGATGCCCATTCCCTGTTTTTCCAAACGAGCAAAGTATTGCCGGAACGTTCGCCAGTCCGGGTTGATTTTGTAGTGCTCGTAACCAGGACGATCGGCTTCAATGATGGCGTCGTTCAGGGGCGCGATGGATCCGCCTTCTCCGGTCACTTCGGTTGTGATTCCCTGAAAGATCTTCGACGGCAAACGCGGGTCGACCAGGATGGTCATCTCGGATTGTCCCAGCATGTCGATGAAACCAGGAGCAACGACTTTGCCGCCTGCATCAATCGTCCGCTTGCGCCCAGATTCAGAAAGGTTACCGATGGCCGCGATTCGGCCGTCACGGATGCCGATGTCGCCCGAATACCACGGAGAACCAGTGCCGTCGACGATGTGGCCTTTGATGATGACGACGTCAAAAGGACGATCGGCGGCGAAGACAGAAGCAGAAAGCGTTAAAAGGATCAGGAGCGCAAGAGGACGAACGATAGTCATGAGTCTTTCCCCGAGTCCGCCACGGCGTTTTCGCCGGTGGCTAGTTGCCGGCCGCGTGGGCGGCCGATTAGAAATCCCAAGAGAATCCAGAGCCCGAAGGGGAGCCATTCCCGGCGTGTGAAGTGTCCCGGAACGAAGGGCAGGACCTTCATCAGAATCATCGCCAGTCCGATCAGCGCGCCGAGTACGGCAACCGCCCGTTCCCGCGCCGGTGGCCGCATTTGCAGATAGGCGGCGCAGGCGGCAAACCATCCGATAGCGGAGGCCAATGAGCCGACGTCTGTAATCGGTATCAGGATCGCACTGCCCAGGAACATGCACGCCGCGGTAGCAATACCAACCCAGACGACCGCCGTAGCGGGCGTTTGATTCTGCGGATGTACTGTCGCCAGACGCCCATCCACCAGGCCGCGCCTTCCCATCGCAAAGAGCAAGCGGCTGGCCGCGACGAAGTTTCCGTTGAACACCTTGAACAACGACAGAAGCGCCGAAGCAAGAATGATGCTGACAATCCAACGCGAGCCGATGGCGTGCTCGAATGCGACTGCCGTCATGAAGGGCGTGCCGAGCAGCTGATGCCAGGGTGCGACGAAGCCCACTGCCGCGATCACGATGATGTAGAAGACAAAGCCGACGATTATGGCGGCCCAGATTGCGCGAAGAAAACTGCGCGAGCGAAATTCCGGATTTGCCTCTTCCGCCGCCTTCGTCACCGATTCATATCCGGTCATGAAGTAAGGGACGATCTGCAATACCAGCAGAATCGAGATGAACGGTGTGTGCGTGAAGAGCGGCGGAAAATTCGCGGTGGAGCCGCGTGTCACGCCAATCCCAACGAAGACCACAAACAGCGCGAGCGTTCCGAATGTCGTCCAGTTCTGAAAAGTCGCGCTCAGACGAATGCCGCGATAATTCAGGATTGTCAGCAGCGCCGTTAGGCCCAGCCCGATCGCCAGATGCGGCAGATACACGGGCTTCTCCGCCACTCTATAAAACTCAACAGAATCGAGCGCAGGGAAAATGTATCCAGCAATCCGCCCGACCGCGACCGCTTCCCATGGACAAACGATGAAGTATGCAAGCATCATCATCCATCCCGTGAAGAAGCTGACGGGTTGCGGGAAAACGCTGGCCGTGTAGGCGACCTCGCCGGAGGCGTCCGGCATGGCCATGACCAGCTTGCCGTACACGTATCCAATCGGGAGCAGTAGAACTCCGCCGATGGCGAATCCAAGAATTCCCCCCAGCGGACCGCCGCGCGTTAGCCAGTCGTCCATCACCACCAGCCAGCCGACGCCCACCATGGTTCCCCAACCGAGGGAGAAATAGTCGGCGATACGGAGTTTGCGGGCGAGTTGGGTCATTGGGGCCAGCTAGAACAGGCAGAGCATTTCGTACAACAGGTTAGCGGCCAGCAGCGATGTGATCTCGCCATTGTCATACGGCGGCGATACTTCGACCAGGTCGGCCCCCACCAAGTTCTGGCCCTTGAGAGAGCGCACCAGTTCGAGAATCTGGAAACTTGAAAGTCCGCCCACTTGCGGCGTGCCGGTGCCGGGAGCAAACGCCGGATCGACGACGTCAATATCGAGAGTGAGATAAACGGGCTTGCTGCGAAATCGCTTAAGAACTTTCTCTACCGGCGCCAACCCGCCACGATGGAATTCCTCGGCAGTAATAACGCTGAACTTGTGCTTGCGGCCAAACTCGAAATCGTCCTTCGAATACACTTGCCCACGGAGTCCGACCTGTAACACACTGCCCTCGATGAGCAGTCCTTCCTCGACTGCGCGCCGCACCGGAGTGCCGTGCGAATGCGGACTGCCGAAATAGCCTCCCCAGGTATCGTTGTGCGCATCGAACTGCACCAGTGCCACCGGACCAAACTTCTTATGAACGGAACGCAGAATGGGCAGCAGGATGGAGTGGTCTCCGCCGACGCAGAGCGCGCGTGCACCCGCGCCGAGAACATCATTCATCTGGCTGGTGATTCGTTTGAAGGTGTCGTCCAGGGAAAGAGGATTGACCGAGAGATCGCCATAGTCTCCGACGCGCCATTTTGAAAATGGGTCGACGTTCAATACGGGATTCCAGGGGCGGATCATGCAACTCTGCGCCCGCACATTGCGTGGACCAAAACGCGTTCCCGAACGGTAGGTCGCGCCGCCGTCGTATGGAATGCCAATCAGGGCAATGTCGAGTTCCTGCGCGCGCGGAATGTGCGGCAGGCGCATGAAAGTCGCGATTCCCGAAAATCGGGGATAGACGAGAGCGTCGACAGGAGCGGGGCGTGGGCCTGCCAGTCTCTTGGGCTTCATGGGCGCGAATTATAAAACATTCGCGCCCACCAGCCTCAGGCGACCGCGTAGTGCGGCCGGTCTCCCGGCGATTGCAAGATGCAAAGCGCCTCTTCCAGGGAGGAAATCTCAAACACAGCAGTCAGTCGGGTTGCCTGAAGCAACCTCAGAACAAAGGGGGAAGGATTCACCAGCTTCATCTGAACACAATTCAGGCGCGCCCAACGACGCACCTGCAGCAACGCTCCCAGACCTCCCGCGTCGAGTTGCTCGATTTCGGAAAGATCAACCACCAACACGCGAAGATGCTCGAGTCGCTGAATCCCGTTGCGAAACTCGTCCAGAGCATTCCCGCGCACCAGGCGCCCGGAGCAGCGCACGACTGCAACGCCATGCTGGCATTCGACTTGGTATCGTAGCTCCATAATGTTATTCATACGAAATAAGCCGGGGAAAAGTTCCCGATGAGTGCTCAAGAACTTAGACGATTCCACGGGGAAAAAGTTATCAGTAGCAAGGGCATGGGAACCAGGTCACAGGTCTCAGGTCACAGGAAAAATGGGACTTACAAATTGTTAAGGCAGTATGAAAACAATTCATGATTCGGCTAGTTCCCTTGTTGCTTTGGAGTCAATCTCGGGTTCCTGAAGACAATGGAGTGGTGAAGCCTAAACAGACTAGCAGGACGCAAACCCCGGCCGCAGCGAGCGGCCGGACCTGACACCTGAGACCTGTCACCCGGTTCATTTCATTGCGGACCGCCCGGCTTGGTGCCGGGCGGCAGCACAGTCATGTTCTCCGCCTTCCATCGCATGGCGGCGGTAATGCGGGTGCGTCCGCTGGGATGATCGAAGAAAATCATCTCCTCCATCGGGCTCGGGTCGAGCTTGCGATAGTCGCCGAGTTTCAAATCCACCAGCGCTTCGCCATCCGGCTGACGCGCGGCATTCAGGCCGAAAATGTCAGCTTCGTACTCCTGCATGCGAATCCAGCTATTCGTGACAGGAGTCAGCACGAAAAAGAAAATTGCAAACACCAGAACTGCCAGTGGCAGAGCGGCGATGTCGGTGATTTCGTGAGTGCCCCAGCGCTCTCCCCAACGTTCCAGGCTCCAGTGCATGGCCCAGTTGAGAAACGCAAATCCAATCACCGTCAGCACTCCGAAGAAGAGCAAATCTTTGTAGACATGATGGAGAACGTAGTGCCCCATCTCATGCCCCATCACCGATTGGATCTCTTCCGGCGAGCAGCGCTTCAGCAGATTGTCGTTCAGCACAATGCGCTCCGTGCCCAGAAATCCGCTGACGTAAGCGCTCACCCGCGTGGATTGCCGCGACGCGTCGACTTCGTAAACTTCCCTAGCTGGAATTCCATTGGCGCGCGCCATGCTCAGGATTGGATCTTTGATCTTAGGATCCTGCAACTTGTTGAAGGTGTTGAATAGTGGGGCGATGTATACGGGGGCAATCAGAGAAACAATTCCCTGGAATACAATGCTGACGACCGCGCCCCATACCCACCAGTTTTTTCCAACCGGCGAACGATCGCGTACAGTGCCATCACGGCGATGCCGCCAAGGATGGCGCCGACAGCGAGACTGACGAGTTGATCGCGCATCCAAGGCCCGAACGTCTGGGTCGCCAGGCCGTATTTGTGCTCGCGGATGTAGCCCTCGTATACGACGAGTGGAAACTGGATCACGGTAGTGATCATCAGAAATACGATGAAGTACAGCAGATCTTGAACGCCTCGCCAGGACGAAATCCGCACCGCCCAGTCGCGGATGCGTGCAGAGATTCGCGATTGCAGCAGAAGGATTGCTACTGCCGCCGCAAACAGAAAATCCCAAAGCTGAAGCCAGTAGCCGCCTTCGAAGTAGGCGTCGGAACGGGCTTTCTTGTCGGGAGGGACGGTGGCGAGGTAGGCGTCGGTGGCGGCTTTCACGTCGAAGGCGGGGGCGGTGGGAGCGGCAGAAGTGTTGGGCCGGGCGGGCATGACGGTCGCGCCAGGAGATTGAGGATCGGCTCGCAGCGCGGGAACCAACAAGAGCGCGAGAACTAACAAACTCAGCTTGCGGAAGAGCATGATCAACCTCAGCACCGAAGCGAATAGGCGAAGGCGCATTGTATGCAAGAGTGGCCGGAAGTCAAAGACCGGCTTCGATGCGGGAGCGCGGATCGAGCACGTCGCGCAGTGCGTCGCCGATGAAATTAAACGCGAGCACCGCCAACATAACAGTCAGAGCGGGAAACAACGCCAGATGGGGCGCGTCGAACAGATGCGAACGCGCGTCGTTGAGCATGGAACCCCAACTCGCAGTCGGCGGCGGCACTCCCAGACCAAGGAAACTCATGGTGGCCTCGGCAAGAATCGCGCCCGCCATACCGATTGCCGCCTGCACGATCACCGGCTGAATAAT
>Ga0137404_10003535_pt1 | contig 10422 bp, 14 predicted proteins | sample CZOMad2_1_16fung_FD_108285 | JGI IMG/M metagenome (GOLD analysis project Ga0137404, IMG submission 108285) | Vadose zone soil fungal communities from Angelo Coast Range Reserve, California, USA - CZOMad2_1_16fungal (Illumina Assembly) | ecosystem: Environmental > Terrestrial > Soil > Vadose... | reverse complement strand
TCTACGCCAGGAACGGGATATGTTACAGCAGGAGCGCAACCGCCTGGCGCAGCAGGTGGACGTGCTGCTCGCGCTGCACCAGACGACACAGGCGCAGCTGACGCAGGCGCAGCAGATGCTGCATGACATGCAGCACCGGTATGACCGCCTCCTGGAAGCGCCCCGCACGCCTCCTCCTGTTCTGCCAGGACCTGGCACCCCAGCTCTGGCGAGTGCGCCACGGGGGGACATGCGCCGGCGTATTGTGGCGCTGCTCCAGGAGCATCCCGAAGGCCTCAGCCCGGTGCAGACGCGCCAGCTGCTCAGTGTTGCCAAGGACCTGGGGCAGACCATGAAGGCGATGGCGCGGGATGGGCTGTTGCGGCGGGTGGAGACGGGTTGGTATGTGGTGGCGTGAGGCGGGAGCGATGAGTCGCTGGTACACCTGGTGATCTACGGAATCACTCTCATCTGCACCATCGACGGACGTATGGAGAATGCCAATGAATTACAGTGAGATGGAGCAGGAAATCACAAATCTGAAGGAGGAGAGGGTTACTCTTAAGGCAGAAATAGGTGAGATGCGGCGCTTACAAGATCGCCTTTTCACTATAGTGATTTCATCATGGGGCATAATTGTTGCCATCGTGGTGACCTTGATAGGGGTCAACGCCCTGAACAACATTAGGGTCTACAACCGGGACATCCAAGCTGTTCACGATGAACTCAAAAAGAATGTGGACGAAGCCCGAAGCTCGCTTGATAAACACAACACCACAGACATGGGAAGGCTCGCCAAAGAATTGAAGGACGAGGTGTTGGTAGATCACAAACAAAGGCTTGAAGAAATCCGACGAGAAGTTAGTAAGAACCAAGTTGAGGGGTTTGCTTATACGCTTGGTCAAGTTGCTGATATACGGCTCTTCCTTCACGACGTGGAGGGTGCGGTACGTGCTGGACTCGAGCAGTTCGATAACGCAACGCGCAGCAACACGAACTATCAGGCTCATGCGCTTGATAAACTGACCAGCGCTTTTCATATCGGCATTCAGGATCAGAAACGTATACCAGAAGAATTACTGTCTCAGGTACAAAGTCTCCTTGAACGTTCAGACGTCATAAGCGATCCTCGGTTAATCAAGCTGCAACAGACCATACAATCATACAGGGCTATGCTGCGCAACTGACTATCTTCGTAGCGATGCGGGAGAGCCCCCCCGCATGACTACGGCATTCAACCTGCGCCACGCCCTGGAGCCGCGTGGCCTTGCCCTCGGCAAACCCCGCCAACACCTGTGTTACGTCTATGCATCATTAAGCCGACTGGACTTCCGAGGCCTTCTAGAGAAGAGTATCGTTGTTTTTGAAGGCCTTACAGGTTTTCTTGCCGTAAAAAAGCCAACCGCCTTAATGATGCACTGGCGTAAAGGAGGTCGTGGCGGGGTTTGCCCTCGGAGCCTCGGCGTTTGGGTGTTATCTGTACGTCTCTGTGATATACAGGCCGTGAAAAGTCACGGTAGAAGCACGCAGGAGAGGAGCATGCACATGAGGACCGAATTGTGGAGCATCGTGGGGTGGGGGATGGTTGGGGCACTGCTATGGGCGGGGCATGCCGGGGCACAAGGCCTGCCGGGGTGCCTGAGAGAGCTGGGGGCGTGCACCGCCAGCCTGGGGACCTGTCAAAAAGACCTGGCGACCTGTCAGGCAGAGCCGACCGTCATCTTCCCCGGCGATGGGGTGAACGGGCCGCAGTTGAGCTATACGGATAACGGGGATGGCACGTTCACGGATAAGAACACGTTGTTAATGTGGCAGAAGGAGTTTCCGGTCCCTGGGAATTACAGCTGGACGAATGCCCCGGGTGGCACGGCGCTGAATGGCTCGATCGTCACCAGCTTGTTCGAGCTCATCAATAACCGGTGCGAGGAGGCCACGAGCGTCGGCTGCACGAGTGATGCGCAATGCGCGGGCGTGGGCGGCACCGGCAAATGTGGGTTAGCGGGACACCGCGACTGGCGCCTGCCGAATATCCGGGAACTTCAGAGTTTGGCGGATTATAGCCGCGCCAGCCCCGCTTCCAATGTCCCCGGCGCCAACACCCCGACCCACCTGTGGTCTGGGACGACCGTCGCGAGCGATGCCACGCTTGCCTGGGTCGTGGCCTTCCAGAGTGGCGGGGTGACCGTCTTCAGTAAGGACACAGCCCTCAACGTCCGCACCGTCCGCGGGCCTGACTGATCCCGCCCCGTAGTGACCCTTGGGGCGCGCGTGGTGAGCGCCCCTTCGCCTTCGTAGAGCCAAAGTACTCCAAAACAAGCACTTGATCATATTTACTTCTGATAACCGCACTTATGTCGCGACCAGGTCTAGAGGCGTACGAGACAGGAGCACCGCCAAGGCGCTCCCCAGTTGCGCAGACGTTTCAACGCCAAGAAGGACGGGCCGAGAACGGTGAGGGCGTAGAGTTGCATATAATGTGGTCCCAACACCGTTGATTGCAGTCCCAGTCAGTTGATTGCAGTCTCAGAGGCAGATAATCCGGTCCTGGGGAGATAGATAGAGGCAGATAATCCGGTCCCAAAAATGCGTTGATTGCAGTCCTGAGCCATTTCGATTGCAGTCCCTTACAGCTAACGGGCTAGATGTAGTGGGCGGGGTGTAGTAGAAAAGCACCATCACAGAAAACCCAACACTCCGAAGCGATGTAGCCGGACACATTTTTTCGCAGGAGGGGGAAATAGTGCGCATTTTCATTGTCAGAGTTATGGCTTGTTTCGTGTGTTTGATGGTTGCTTTTGTATGGCTGGTACAGACAGTCCGCGCTGATGCGGTAACCAACGCCTTCCGTGTATGTGAGGGATTTAAAAATTCAGGTATCGCGAGTGAATGTCAAGTGAATGGATGGAAATCAACGATTGATGTGAGAATTGATACGAATGGTATTGAAGCACAAAAGATGTGTGTGGGCTTCAAAGCCGTGTTAGCCCAACAAAACACCTATTTCGGTGGCGCATGGACGCTGCGAATTTTCTCACCCTTTAGCGGTGAGCATCCTCTTGCAACCTGCGTACTCCCATGACTGCCGTGTGATCAGTACAGGCGGCATGCGCCTAGGCACATTTGGTAAGAAAGTGCGATAAGTTAGGAATGTAGAAAGTCATGTTGATAAGAGGTAGTTATCGACAGGTAGAGGTAACGAAAATTGTCTTCATTTCCAATGACTTTCTGTGGGAGTGCTCTTGAGGGAGGAGCCCGCCGTGAGCGTTGGGGCGCTGCATCTCCAAGGGCTGTTAAAGCTCTAGCGTAGGGACCGAAGGGGAGCCCGCAGCGCAGTTTTTGGGCGCGGCGCTGTCCCGCACGAGCGAGAAGCCCCTGGTAGGCTCACCAGCCAAGCCTGCGCAGCGAAGCGAAGCGGGCGGTGAGCCGGGGGGTCCAGGGGCCTCGCAGGGAGTGCCGCCGCGTGGGACCCAAAAACGAAGCAAGGGCGTTGGCCGGAAGCCTAGTGTCGCGTCAATATTCAGCTGACGGTGTCGTGACTCGGTAACCGTCGCTATTACTAATGGTTGGCAACAGTTAGACCCGTCAATCGAAGATTGATGGACCACTAGGCATTTCCGCCCTGGCTGATGTCCAGTTGGAGGTCTACGTCCTCGGCGGCCTGGGGCGGATCGTCACCCACACTCGCCAGGAGCTCGCCCATCTTCTGCTGGGCGGTCGCGAGCGCGAAGAACGTCCAGCCATCCCGTCCCCAGCTCCCGGACCCCGGATACGCCTCTTTCTCCGGCGTGGTCACCCCATTGGGCCAGGTATGCTCAGCCTGGATCTTAATCTTGATGACTTCGTAGCGCACATGGCCGGACGCCTTGTGTGTTTGCGTGTAGAGCGCTACGTTCTCCCGGCGCTCGACCTGCGCGTACCGAAACCGACCGTCTTCGAGTTCGAGTTCGAGGATGTGCATGTACACCTCAGAGTATGAAAAATACGCCGTCGACTCCCTGACCCCCATCCCCACACCCTCCCCGAGGGACGATCTCCTAAAATAGGCGCTCCTGGAGGGGCAAATTGTGCCTCGCTGGGCCTCCCCCTCTCAGCACCCCAGGACCTACGCATGCAGCCCCACCACGGTCTGCCCAGCACGCGCCTCTTGCTGTCCCTGGCGGCGAGACGCCCACGCGGCACGGCGTGGCGGGCGTGAACGGCCACGCGCATGGTGGCGACGGCGGGCAGGGGAGGAGGAGCGCTGCACCGGCGCACGCACGCGCTGAAAGACCGGCCCAGGGGCGGAGTCGGCACCCGCGGCGGAAGCACACGGCGCACGGTGCCAGGCCAGATGGCGTTCGGCGGTGTGGGCACGGCACGGCGGCGGCTGAAGGGGCGGTGTCGTCTGCGGCAACGTCAGAAGGCCCGCGGGGGGTGGGACTCCGATCAGGGGAATCGGATGGTGACCCCCACCCCCTCATGCGCTGCAGCGCTGGGTGGCCAGCCAAAGCATGCTTCGCCTAGGCACAGGAGCCGCACACCGCCTGGCCGGAAACACGCCGCGGCGCAAGCCAAGGCAGGCCCCAGCCGCGCAGGCGTCGGGAGCGCTCCCGCTGGTCGCGATGCGCCGCCTACGACGCGACTGGAGCGGCGTGCCGCGGGCGCTTCCCGGTAATCTCTGCCGGGCTCTCCTCTTCGTCTCGCCCCAACGCCTCATGCATCCCGCTGAGGTAGTCGAGCGTCACGCCCAACGCGAGCGCGAGCTTTTTGCCGGTCTCCAGACTCAACCGGGCGCCAGCACGCGTGCCCTGTTCCACGGCATTGATGGAGCTGGTGGGGACGCCTGCCTTGGCCGCAAGTGCGCGCAAGGTCAGTCCGTGCTTTTCTCGTAATCGCCGTATCCGTTTTCCAACTGCGTCTGGCATAACGTCTTTCCTCCTTGAACTAGAAGCATAGCGCGTCATGCAGATGTATGCAAGTGCGTACAGAATATTTTCTTTGAACTGCACTTTTGTGTTGCAGTCTGTACGCAACTGCGGTACAATATAGATACAACATGACGATGGCGCTGGGCAAGAGGAAACGGTCAAGACAGCGCTGAGACAAGAGACCGACAGGGCGATAACCCCGCAAGGGCGAGCGCAAAGACAGCAAGAGTCATGTTGGCTACAAACACAACGGGCGCGTGACTGACGCCTGGCAGCAGAGAGTCACGCGCCCACCGTCAACCCCTCGCAATGAGGCATTGAACGATGGCGATTGTAACATCCTACGACTTCGAAAGCGACACCTGGACCCACCACAACAGCGACACCCCCACCAGAGCCGCTTGGCGTGCGGCTGTGGCGGAAATCGCCACCAAGGCGCACGAGAAGCTTCCTGAGTGCAACGGCCGCATTGACTCCGCCGTGAAGATCGTGCTGGCGGGCGATGTGAAGTTGTTGGCCGATGGCACGGCGCAAGTCGCCAGCCAGAGCAACGGCACGACGGCCTACCACGTGGTCAATGGCCACTGTGACTGCCGCGATTATGAGAAGGCGCCCCACAACTTCTGCAAGCATCGCCTGAGCGCAGCGATTGCCAGACGGGCGCAGGAGCTGACCAGGGCGAAGCTGGACGCTGGCGCGTCCAGCCAGCCTACCCCAACGCAGGCCTCGCCAGCGGTACCCAGCACGCCGCTGCCGGAAGCGCCAGCCAGCGTCAACGTCCACGTCGAACTCGCCGGCCGCCAAGTGCAACTGACCCTGCGCGACAGCGACGAGGGCCGGTTGCTGCAACGCCTCGAAGCGGTGCTGCAGCGGTTCCCCGTGGCGGCCAAGTCCGCAGAGGACACTACGCCGCGGTGTCCCACGCATGGCCCGATGAAACCGAGCACCAAGGGCAAGGGCTGGTACTGCCCCGCCAAACTGGCAGACGGCCGCTGGTGCAACAGCAAGTAGCCACCCACCGGGCAGAGCCTGCGGGCTCTGCCCCACTTCCCGAGAGGAGCAATGGTATGGTCGTCAGGAAGTATGGGCGCTACTGGGCCGTGTACGATGGCGCCACGCTCGTCTGTGTCTGTCTGTACAAGAAGGGCGCCGCTGAAGTCGTGCGGCGCTTGTCGAGCAGCTAAAGCATGCCCCTCGTTCCTACCACGGGAGCGAGGGGCTTTCTTGTTTTCTGAGGACCCAAGCAACTTGTGGCTCCTGTGCTGAAATGTCCCCCGTGGCAAGGGTACGAACGGGCACAACGTGAAAAGATACGCCACTCTGCGTGAGTCCATCGCAGCGTATCTGTGCCTGGTCGGGGAGAATGCCCCCCAAAGTTCTGTTTACAATAATAGAAAAGTGACGTAGATGTAGGGGCGCTAGGACGCGCCACCCGCCTATGCAAAGGAGCGCTGACCCTATGGACGAATTGACACCCGTAGCACTGGCGGCTGTCCCCGATGAACCGCACGTGGACCTGCTCGCCGAGGTCCTCCGCGTGCTTGGCCCCGTGCGCCCCGTTGAAGCGCTCACAGTCGAAGCGAACGGTGGCATGCGCACCCAAGACGGCAGCCGCCGGCGCACGAAAGGTGGCGTATTCTTCTATCTCGTGCGAGGACGAGTGAGTCCGCGCGAACGCCAGCACTCTTCCCACGCCCCTCGCTGCCGTAGAACGCCCAGGCTCCGCAGTAGTCACGGGGGGAGACACCCTGAACTGGCTCCTTCGCTGTCCCTTCTAGCGCCCGGCTTTTTCTCCCAATACCTCACACTTCTCCCTTGCTCTCCTATGCCAAATATTGTAACCTTAGTCTATTACCACCTGGTATAGAGGGGGTGTGATGCTGGGGATCAAGCTCTGTGAACTCGCGGAAGTGGTGGGACTGACGCAAACCGCCATCGCCGAGCGCCTAGGCGTTGCTCCGCCACAGGTCAATCGCTGGTTTAAAGGTGTACGCCCGATCCCTGACCACGTGCGGACGGTCCTCACCGCGTATGTGCTGAGCGCTGTCCGGCGCTGCATCGATGAAATCGACGAGTATCGCAACGGGTTAGGACCACTTGCCAGGGCTGCCAAGGGCAACAACGTCGCTGACCTGCGGAGGAAGCTTATCGTGCTGGCTGGTGAGTGTCTCCTCGAAGATATGGAAGCGGCAGCAGAAGGGCCAACAGCAGCCATCCTCGGCGGGCTCGAGGCGCTCGACCTCTTTAAGACGATGACGCCGGTGGAACTGCTCAAACCCGCGAATGCAGAGAAATTGTTGCAGCTGGCAGAGGCGCTCAAGACCCAGGCGGCCGTGCTCTGCCGCATCAGCCCGATGTTCGATGTGCTGCGAAAAGAGGAGGAGAGACATGTCGACGACCGTAGCCAATCTCGTCAGTCTGGCGCAGCTGGTGGCGCAGAGTCCAGCGCTGAATAAGCGCCTAGTGAAATACTGGCTGGCGACAAACATGGATGGCTTTCGGAATCAGTGCACCGTGAAAATTTCCAGGCGTGTCCTGTTTGATGTCGCGGCCATCGAGGAATGGTTGGAGTCTCACCGGGGCACGGCGAGAGACGAGCAGGAGGGCTAGAGCGACAACACCCCTGAGCTGCGAACTCAGGGGGTGTCGAACAATCACTAGAGCGCTCACACGCGCGGTAGTGGAGTTAGCCATACAAACAGTATGTCACAGAGGGACACTGAAAATGGGGTTTTTCGCCCAACCCCCCAAAAAAGGATATTCTGGGGACCAAGCGATGGAACTTGTGCAGGTGTGCCGTAGACTGGCGAGGCAAGAATGATCGCATATCCCTTGTATCTCAAGCTTTTATTCTATTTGTGGCACGAACATCTTGAGCGACTATCTCACGACTCGAAAGGTCTACCTTGTGCGCCGTATGCAGAAACGTGTTTCATTTCATGTGTCATTAGGTCATTGTCACATCGTCTTATAAGTTTTGAAACATCAATAAGTTATGGTGGGGCTTGCGTCATCGTTAGCGGGGTGTTTTGCTGAAATATACCCCTTCGGGGGGATATGCAAAAAACCCCATCATGGCCCGGCTTCGGGAAATGCGCGATGGTGGTATGTCCCTGGGGAAAATCGCGGCACAGCTCACCGCTGAAGGAGTACCAACGCTCTCCGGTAAGGATATATAGCAAAAAGGTACAGTAGATAAGATACTAAATGGCCGCTAGCCTGGCCACGGGCTGCGCCAGCGCGGCCTAGTCAAATACGCTGGAAAAACTTCTTGGTAAGCGTGGAGGGTATTGCAAGAAGGCTGGGAACAAAATAAAATCATGAGGCGATACTGCGTTTAACCGCAACGCCCTGGGCCGACAACTGGCAGGCTGTTCCCCAGGGCATTGCGCAACGGGAAACCATTGTCATGATCCCCCTTTTTTTCGTCCCTAAAAAGGTACCCCGTCTCGCCCGATTTGTCCATCAACTTTTGTATCCATCTTTTCGTACTACCATACTTCCCTGGGCACCATCCTATGCTCTCGAACCAGTGTCCACGCTGGGCGCTGGTAACCTTTTCACTCACACAGAAAGGGCACTCGCCATGGCACGACTACGGCATTTTCCCCTCACCCTCGCCGTCCGAATCTCTCAAGACGATAGTCTCAAACTGCAACAGTTGTGTACTGCCACTCAGCGGTCTGCAGGTGAGTTGGTTCGGCAACTTGTGCGCCTGGCACAACCAACCCATTTGCCCGCTGTACTGCTTCCAGTGGTGAAGGAGGAGGGGTAAAACGACAATGCCCCTGGGTGCTCGCCCAGGGGCATATAGCGCGGGCCATCCGTAACCAGCGCACGTCGCCTATCAGACAGGAGAAGTGTATCATGTTTCTCACTTCCGCTCTAGAGCCGGTCACCAGGCTGTTCGCTGGTGACCCCCACCCCGCGTTTCTCGCTAGTCCCATCGTCATCATATTCGAATGCCCCGACTGCCGTAGGCGCTCCATGGGCACCGCCATACTCGCGGTGCCGACCTGCCCAGACTGCCTGGGCACGCTGCGTCAAGTCGATACGTGGGACTTGCGCTACCAAGCCTGGCCGCAGCGGCAAGGAGGTGAGTGATGAGCACCACGCCACAGCACACGACCTCGACCGCCATGGCCGCTGCTATCGCGGAGCGGTGCGACCAGGCCAGCCTGCACGGGGAATCCTGGCAGGCCCGTTGCCCGGCCCATCAGGATACCCACCCAAGTCTCTCAATTACCCACACCGCAGAGCGAGTGTTGCTGCATTGTCACTCGGGCTGCAGACCAGAGGCTATTGTGGAGGCGCTTGGTTTGAGCATGAGCGCTCTATTTGCTGCGCCCACGCAACGGGCCAATGGGCATAGGCGCATAGAGCAGACGTATGACTATCTTGACGCACACGGACAGCTCGTTCATCAGACCGTGCGCTATGGCAGCCCGAAAGAGTTTGTGCAGCGGCGCCCTCACCCGGTCAACGTAGGGGAGTTTATCTGGAATCTCAAAGGAATTACCCCCGTCCTCTACCACCTGCCCGAGCTCTTGGCCGCTATCGCGCGGGAGGAAACTGTCTTCCTATGCGAGGGTGAAAAGGATGCCAGCAACGTCCAGGCTTTAGGGCTCACTGCCACGTGCAACCCGATGGGCGCAGAGCAACGCAAGGCGCAGACCCACGGGAATAAGTGGCGACAAAGCTATAGCGAAACGTTGAGGGGCGCCCGCGTCGTTATTCTCCCTGACAATGATGAGGATGGCCGTTTCCATGGCGCGTATGTCGCCCAGGCCTTGATCGGGCAGGCGTACAGCGTCAAGGTCGTGGAACTACCCAACCTGCCCGAGAAAGGCGATGTGAGTGACTGGCTCGGCGCTGGCGGCACACGGGAGGCCCTGGAAGCCCTGGTAGCGCAGACTCCACTGTGGGCCCCTCAGACCCCCCAGCCCCCACCGACCCCGCAACGACCCCACGCCATCCGCATTAGCGCCCGTGAGTTACTCGCCAAACAGTTTGATCCGCTCACCTATGTCGTCGAAGACATCCTCCCTGCAGGCTGTACGGTGCTGACCGGTAAGTCAAAGGATGGAAAGTCACAGATGGCCTACAACCTTACCGTGGCAGTCGGCTGCGGCGGCAAAGCCCTGGGGAAATACGCCGTGCAGCAAGGAAGTGTCTGGTACTTGGCACTAGAAGATGGTGAGCGCCGTGCACAGGCTCGCCTCAAACTTCAAGAGGCCCATACAGAGCCCATTCCTGATGCTGCCCAGGATAAGATTCACTTTACCTTCTGGGATGCCCCCCGCCTTAGTGAAGGGCTCGAAGAAGACATCATAGACTGGGTCCAGAGCACTCCGGATGCTCGCCTGATTATCATCGACATTCTTGAGAAGGTGCGCCCCCCGCGCAAGCGCCACGGCAATGCCTATGAAGAAGACTACCAGCCTACTGCCACACTGACACGGCTGGCGCAGGAACACAATATTGCGATTCTCGTCATTCACCATGCGAACAAGCTCAATCCTGTCGATTTTCGGGA